>Ga0068864_100002433_pt1 | contig 15392 bp, 12 predicted proteins | sample KBSSwiS72_FD_66586 | JGI IMG/M metagenome (GOLD analysis project Ga0068864, IMG submission 66586) | Switchgrass rhizosphere microbial communities from Kellogg Biological Station, Michigan, USA - KBS Switchgrass S7-2 | ecosystem: Host-associated > Plants > Roots > Rhizosphere > Soil ... | reverse complement strand
GACGGCACGTGCATGGTGCGTCTCCTGCAGGTGCTGCTTCGCTTCTATCACCACGAGTCGTGCGGCCAGTGCACGCCGTGCCGCGAAGGCATGGGATGGCTGCACCGCATCATCGACCGGATCGTGGCGGGTGCAGGGCGGCCCGAGGACGTCGAACGGCTGTACCAGATCTCGGCGTGGAACGACGGCACGACGATCTGCGGAATGGGCGACGCCGCCGGCTACGCGACGGCGGGCATTCTCAACAAGTTCCGCGACGAGTTCGAGTATTTCATCGAGCACAAGCGGTCGCGCTACGACGGAGCGCTGGCATGCCCGAGATTTTCATAGACGGCAAGCCGATTCGCGCCGAGCGCGACCAGACCGTGATCGAGGCGGCCCGCGCCAACGGGATCGAGATACCGGCGTTCTGCTGGCACCCCGAGCTCTCGATCGCGGGCAACTGCCGGATCTGCGCAGTGCAGGTCGAGGGAAGGAGCTGGGTCGAGATCGCCTGCAACATGCCGGTGTCCGAGGGCTTGCGCGTGCTGACCGATTCGGATGCGGTTCGCGCCTATCGCAAGTCGATCATGCAGCTCGTGACGCTCAACCATCCCGTCGACTGCGGCATCTGCGACAAGGCGGGCGAGTGCACGCTGCAGGACTATCACTACCAGTACAACGGCGAGCCGTCGATGTCGCGGGATCCCAAGGTGCGCTCGACCAAGTTCCACCCCTTGTCCGAGCGCATCGTGCTCGACAACGAGCGCTGCATTCTCTGCTCGCGCTGCGTGCGCTTCACGCGCGAGGTGTCGAAGTCGAACGCGCTCGGCATCGTGCAGCGGGGCGACACGTCGCTCGTGCGGGCGAGCGAGGACGGCGCCCTCGACGCGGATCCCTATTCGGACAACGTCGTCGATCTGTGCCCCGTCGGCGCGCTCTTGTCGAAGCCGTTCCTCTATCAGTCGCGGGTCTGGTACCTGAAGCCCACGCCGTCGGTGTGTCCCGGTTGCGCCCGGGGATGCACGGTCAACATCTGGCATCGCAAGGCGGAGTGGAAGCTGAACGCGCTCGATCCGTGCAAGAACGTAAAGATCGAGCGCGTGACACCCCTCGAAAACCCCGAGGTCAACGGACCCTGGATCTGCAACAAGGGCCGCGACCTCGCCACCGTGTTCGAGCGCCCGCGCGCACTGCAGGCGATGGAGCGCGGGCAGCCGGTCGACCTCGGTGCGGCGATCACGGCTGCCGGCCGGTTGCTCGCGGCGTCGACGCGTCCGGTCGCCCTCGTGTCGACGTGGGGCTCGAACGAGGAGCTCGCCGCATTGAAGCGCGCGCTGCCGGCGCGCTGCACGACGTTCGTCAAGTCGGACCACGCGCGCGAGCCGGATGAGCGGGGCGACGACGATCTCCTGATCCGCGCCGACAAGAATCCGAACCGCGCGACCGCGTGCGCGCTGTTTCCGTTGGAGGACGACGGCCACGGAGCGTTCATCGCCGACACCGACGTCGTGCTCGTCTGGGGCGAGGGCTTCGACTTCGCACGGGTGCCGGTCCGAGCGAAGCTGATCGTGCTGGACGCGTACCCGCGGCCGGAGCATGCCCGCGCCGACGTCTTCATCCCGCTCAGCATCCAGACGGAGCGGAGCGGCCACTACACGAACTTCCAGGGCGTCGTCAGCGCTTTCGCCGCGTGCTTCGCCAAGCCTTCGTCGGTCGTCGATGCCGAGGCGGTGTTTGCGGCGATCGCCGTCACCGAAGGCGCGCCGGCATGATCCAGGATCTCGTCGTCACCGCCGTTTTCGTCGGCTACGCGGTCGCGGTGCTGCTGCTGTTCGGCACGGTGCTCACGTGGGTCGAGCGCAAGCAGGCGGCGATCATGTCAGACCGCATCGGCGCGAACCGCGCGTACGTGCGCATCCCGTTCACGCAGGTGAAACTCATCTGGCTCGGCCTGTTCCACGGCTTGGCCGACGGCATCAAGATGATGCTGAAGGAGGACTTCCGGCCCAATTCGTACGACCGCTTCGCCTACGCGCTGGCGCCTTGGGTCGTGTTCACGCCGGTGCTGCTCGTGTTCGCGGTCATCCCGTTCGGCGGGATGCTCGTGCCCTCGACACTGTTCGAGGGCCTGCCGTCCGTGGCGGCGTGGTTCGGCGATCGCACGTATCCGATGCAGATTGCCCGCGTGGATGCCGGGCTCCTCGTGGTCTTCGCGTTCGGTGGATTGACCATCATCGGCACGATGCTCGCGGGCTGGTCGTCGTCGAACAAGTTCTCGCTGTTAGGCGCGCTGCGGGCCGGCTCGCAGATGATCTCCTACGAGCTGATCATGGGCCTTACCGTACTGGGCCTGATCGTCATCTATGGAACCGTCGACCTCGACGCGATCGCGCGCGAGCAGTCGGGTGTGCTGCTCGGCTTCCTGCCGGCGTGGGGCGTGTTCGTCCAGCCGTTCGCCGCGATCCTCTTCCTCACCGCGGCGATCGCGGAGAACAAGCGCATCCCGTTCGATCTTCCCGAGGCCGAGTCGGAGCTCATCGCCGGGTACTTCACCGAGTACAGCGCGATGAAGATGGGCCTCTTCATGTTCGCCGAATTCATCGAGATCGCGATCATCGGCGCGCTGTTCACCACCCTTTTCCTCGGCGGCTACAACCTGCCTTACATGACCGACGCCGGGTTCGCCCTGCCCGGCGGACGGGCGATCGCCGTGCCTCATGGCGCGATCGTCGTGACCCAGCTCGTCGTGTTTCTCGCCAAGGTGATGCTGGTGTCGAGCTTCCAGATCCTCATCCGCTGGTCGCTGCCGCGCTTTCGCTGGGATCAGCTGCTGCGCTTCGCGTGGAAGTTCATGTTCCCGCTCGCGCTTGCGAACCTGCTCGTGACCGCAGTCGTCGTGTGGATGCTCCAAAGCTGATCGCCGCCACCCAACCATGAAGCCGTACGCCCGCAAGCAATACTGGAATGCGCCCACGATGTCGTGGTGGGAGCGGGCATACCTCTTCGAGATCGTGCGGGGGCTCGCGATCACCGGCGGCGTCTTCATGAGGAACATGGGCCGCTGGATGACGTTCCGCAAAGGCGCGTTGACGACGTACTACCCGGAGGAGACGCGTGCCGACTACGCGCGCAACAATCGCGGCAAGCACATCCTCACCCAGCGGCCGGACGGTCGGCCGCAGTGCATCGCCTGCAATCTGTGTGCGACCGTGTGCCCGGCGAAGGTCATCGAGATCGAAGCGGGGTTCGATCCCGACGACGCGGCGCACCCCAAGTACCCGAAACGGTTCGAGATCGACTACTCGCGCTGCGTTTTCTGCGGCCTCTGCGTCGAGGCTTGCCCCGAGGATGCCATCCGGATGGTGAAGGAGATCCCGGATCTGCCGGGCTTCGACCGTGCCGACATGTGGCTCAAGCTGCCCGAGCTCCTCAACTGGAATCCCCACAGCGACGTTGCGAAGCCGTATCCCGCGAAGGGCGCGGGCGCCGTAGCCAAGGATCAGGGATGATCGACACGCTGCTGTTATGGCTCTTTGCCGGCACCGCGCTCGTCGCGGCGGCCGCGATGCTCGTGCTGCGCCATCCGATGCGCGTCGCGCTCGCGCTGGCGGCGACGATGCTGGCGTTGGCCGGCGTCTACGCGCTCCTCGGCGTGCACGCGATCGCGATCTTCCAGGTACTCATCTACGTCGGCGCCGTGATGGTGTTCATGGTCTACGCGATCATGCTGCTCGACGTGCGCGATCGCTCGTTCACGCGCCGCTTCTCCTGGCTGCTGGTGCCGGGTGTCGTCGTCGCGGTCGCCTTCCTCGCGGTGCTGGCGCACGGCGTCTGGCAGGTTCTGCCCGAACCGGCGGCGTCCACGGCGGGAGCGCGGTTCGGCATCCAGACTTTCTCCCTCGAATTCCTGAACGAGTACTGGCTGCACTTCGAGCTCGTGTCCGTGCTGCTCGTCGCGGCGGTCGTCGCCGCGCTTGCCGTGCTCGAGGTGGGAAGGCGCGATCGTGGATAAGGTGCAGATGCTGATCGGGCTTTCCGCGGCGATCTTTGCGCTCGGGCTCCTGGGCGTGATCGTGCGGCGCAACGTGCTCGTCATGCTGATGTGCATGGAGCTGATGCTCAACGGCGTCAATCTGAGCCTCGTCACTTTCGCGCAACAGACGGCAACGGCCGCCGGCGCCGTGCTCGTGTTCCTCGTCTTCGTCGTGGCGACCGCGGAGATCGCGATCGCGATTCCGATCGTCCTTCTGCTCGTCAAGCGGAAGAACGTGCTGGACCTCGACGCCTACACCGATCTCAAGGGCTAGTTTCCCAAACAAAGCATGAGCCATCTGCCGACCGCGATCGTCCTGCTGCCCTTCGCAGGATTCTTGTTGAACGGGCTCGCCGGCAACCGGCTCGGGCCGCGGTTCGTCTCGCTGGTCGGCTGCGGGTTGCCGATCGCGGCGTTCGTCCTGGCGGTTCTGGGCGTTCTGGACACGAGGGCAGCAGGATGGACGCCGCGGATCGACGACGTCTATTCGTGGCTCGTCGCCGGCGACAACCGCTTCGACGTCGCGTTCTATCTCGACCGCCTGAGTGCCGTCATGGTGCTGATCGTGACGGGCGTCGGGTCGCTGATCCACCTCTACTCGACCGGGTACATGAAGGGGGACAAGAGCTACGCGCGCTACTTCGCGTACCTCAACCTCTTCCTGTTCTTCATGCTGCTCCTCGTGCTCGGCCGCTCGATGCTCGTGCTGTTCGTCGGTTGGGAGGGGGTCGGGCTCGCGTCGTACCTCCTGATCGGCTTCTGGTTCGAAGACCCGGACAAGGCGCGAGCCGGCAAGAAGGCGTTCATCACCAACCGGATCGGCGATGCCGGATTCCTGCTCGGGATGTTCGTGCTCTACGAGGCGTTCGGCACGCTCGACATGGACCGGATCAATGTCGCGTTTCTCGCGGGCGCCCCCGGCGTTTCCGCGACGCTGGTCGGCATCCTGCTGTTCATCGGCGCTTCGGGCAAGTCAGCGCAGATTCCGCTGCACGTGTGGCTGCCCGACGCGATGGCCGGGCCGACGCCGGTGTCGGCGCTGATCCACGCGGCCACCATGGTCACCGCCGGGGTCTATCTCGTCGCGCGCATGTCGGGCATCTACGTCAACGCGCCGGAGGCGAGCGCCCTCATCGCGGCGATCGGCGCGGCCACCGCGTTCTTCGCAGCGACGATTGCCGTCGTGCAGACCGACATCAAGAAGGTGCTCGCTTACTCGACCATCTCGCAGCTCGGCTTCATGTTCGTCGCTGCGGGCGTGGGCGCGTACGGCGTGGCGGTCTTCCACCTGTACACGCATGCGTTCTTCAAGGCCTGCCTATTCCTTGGCGCCGGCAGCGTCATCCACGCGATGAGCGGCGAACAGGACATCCGCAAGATGGGCGGGCTCGCGCGCAAGATCCCGGTGACGTTCGCGACGTTCGTCGTCGCCACCGCCGCCATCGCCGGCATTCCGCCGCTCGCGGGCTTCTTCTCGAAGGACGAGATCCTGTGGTTCGCATTCGGCAGCAGCCGCGGGGGCTCGGGCCTCCTGTACGCGACCATGGCGACGACCGCGCTGATGACGTCGTTCTACATGTTCCGCCTGGTCTGGCTCACGTTCTTCGGCCGTTCGCGGATGACCGCGGAGGTCGAGCACCACGTTCACGAGTCGCCGCTGTCCATGACGTCGGTGCTCGTCGTCCTCGCGCTCCTGTCGGCGATCGGCGGCTTCCTGTCGATCCCGCACTTCCTCGAGCCGCAGCTCGCGCTTCCGGAAATCGTTCCCGCGCTCGAGCACTACGAGACGCCGCTCCTCATCGCCTCGATTGCGCTCGCGTTCGCGGGCCTCGCCGGCGCCGCGTATGTCTACGGCGGGGCAGGCGGGCGCGCCGAGCGGCTCGCCGCCCGGTTCGCGACGCTGCACCGGGTGCTTTCGGGCAAGTACTACGTCGACGAGGCCTACGAGGCGCTGATCGGCAGGCCGCTCCTCTGGATCTCGGACCGCGTCTTTCTCCGGATCGGCGACCGCGCGCTGTTCGACGGTACGCTGCACGGCTTCGCCGCGCTCGGCCGCAGCGCCGCGGCCGGCTTCGCGCGAATCCAGAACGGCAGCCTGCACGTCTACGCGCTGCTCGTGCTGATCGGGATCGTCGCGTCGATCAGCTTTGCGTGGCGTCATGCTTGACGCCGTGGGATGTGACCATGTCTGACGCCGGCCTGCTGAACCTCGTCCTCTATCTGCCCCTGGCGGCGATCGCGGGGATCATCGCGCTGCCGCGCAAGAGCGACGGCATGGTCCGCGGCCTTTCGCTCGCGGCGATGCTGCTGCAATTCGTCATCACCGCGTTGCTGTATCTCAAGTTCGACGCATCGACCCCGGACCTCCAGTTCGAGACGCGACTGCCATGGATCGCCGCATGGGGGGTGTATTACCAGATAGGCCTCGACGGCTACAACGTGCTCCTCGTGCTGCTGACGGCGTTCCTCGGGCCGCTGGTCGTCGCGGGGGCGTTTACCGCGATCGACCGCGAGGTGAAGCTCTTCTACTCCATGGTGTTCGCCCTGCAGTTCGCGATGATCGGCACCTTCGTCGCGCAGGATCTCTTCCTCTTCTACCTGTTCTGGGAAGCGATGCTGATTCCGCTCTTCTTCATCATCGGCATCTGGGGCGGCGAGCGGCGGATCTATGCGACGCTCAAGTTCGTGCTCTACACGGCGTTCGGCAGCATCCTGATGCTCGCCGCCATGATCTACCTCGTCTATTCGCTGAACGCGACGACGGGCATCACGAGCTTCGCTTTCACGGACCTCTACAAGGCGGAGCTGCCGCTGCCGGTGCAGACGGTCCTGCTCGCGGCGTTCGCAATCTCGTTCGCGATCAAGGTGCCGATCGTGCCGCTGCACACGTGGCTGCCCGACGCGCACGTCGAGGCGCCGACCGCGGGATCGGTGATCCTCGCCGGCGTGCTGCTCAAGATGGGGACGTACGGGTTCATGAAGCTCGCGTTTCCGCTGTTTCCCGATGCGGCGCGGCTGTATGCGCCGCTCTTCGGAACGCTCGCCGTCATCAGCATTATCTACGGCGCCTGCCTCGCGCTCGTCCAGACCGACATCAAGAAGATCATCGCCTACTCCTCGATCAGTCACCTGGGCTACGTGATGCTCGGTCTCGTGAGCCTCGACCTCCTGGGCATCCAGGGCGCGATTGCGCAGATGGTGAGCCACGGCCTCGTCGCCGGCGGCCTCTTCCTGATGGTGGGAATGATTTACGAGCGCTGCCACACGCGCGACCTCGCGGCCTACGGGGGCATTGCCAAGCTGCTGCCGGTCTATGCGGTGTTCATGACCGTTCTCACGCTGGCGGCCATCGGATTGCCGACGACCAGCGGCTTCACCGGCGAGTTTCTCGCACTGCTCGGGTCCTTCCGTGCCGCGTGGCCGCTGCACGAAGAAGGCTCGAGCTACCCGCTGATCCTGGCCTCGACAGCGGTCCTGGGAGTCGTGCTGGGTGCGCTCTACATGCTGTGGTTCGCGCAGCGCTTCCTGTTCGGATCGGCGAAGGCGCCGCACATGCCGCTTTCCGACCTCAACGGACGCGAGAAGTCGATCCTCGTCGCCATCGTCGTCGCCGTGTTCGCTTTCGGGCTTTTTCCCGATGAGCCGCTCGGCAAGACCGAGCTCGCCGCAAGACAGTATCGGCAGCTCATGGCGCAGGAGCGCATCGGCGTGAAGACCGTGCGGCGCCCGACCGATGTCACCGCGAAGGTCGCCGATGCGCGCGACGCAACCCCGGCTTTGCCGTCCGGAAGCACGCGATGAATGCGCAGACCATCCTCGTCGCAATGCTGCCCGAGCATTTGCTCCTCGTCGGGATCTGCGCGCTGTTGATCATGGTGATCGCCTCGGAGCGCCCGCGCGGCGCCTTCGCCGTCTCCCTCGTTTCCGTGGCGGCCGCCGCAGTCGCTGCCATGGGGCTCGTGTATACCGGCTTCGCGGCGGAGCCGTTCGCGGGGCAGTATTCCGTCGATCCGCAGGCATCGCTGGGCAAGGCAATCGTGCTTGTGCTGGCAGCGCTCGTCATCCTCATCGCGCGGAACGAATCGAAAGAGCGGGCATTCCCCATTCTCGTGCTGTCGTCGCTCTACGGCGTTTGCCTCCTCCTGTCGTCCGACACGTTCCTGACGCTGTTCCTCGGCCTCGAGATCATGTCGCTCCCCGTGTATGTGCTCGTGCTGCTCGCCTATCGCCGTGCCGAGAGCGCCGAGGCGGCGCTCAAGTACCTGGTGCTGGGCGGAACGGCGTCGGCGACGCTCCTGATGGGCGTCTCGCTGCTGTACGGCGCGACAGGCACGCTCTCGCTGGCGGTTTTCGTGCAGGCGCTTGCTGTGCCGGAAACGATGCCGGCCATCGCCGTCGCGCTGATCGTCGTCGCCTTCTTCCTGAAGGCGGCGATCGTGCCGTTCCATGCATGGGCGCCGGACGCCTACGAGGCCGCATCGGTGCCCGTCACCGCGTACATGGCGACCATCGTCAAGGCCGGTGTACTGCTGGCGGCGGTGCGCCTCTTCGACGTCGCGCCGCTGTCGAGTCCGACGATCCTGCTCCTCGCGTTGCTGCCGCTCCTGTCCATCGTCTGGGGGAATCTCGCGGCGATGCGGCAGCAGAGCCTTCGCCGGATGATCGCGTACTCGTCGATCGCGCACGCCGGATACCTGTTCTACGCATTGCTCGGCGAGGGCCCCACTCGCTTCCAGGCCGTCGCGTTCTATGTGCTCGTCTATGGGTTGATGAACGTGCTCCTGTTCGCGGCCATCCCGCCCGATACGGACGATGCGGCGCGCGACCGGCTGGATCATCTCAAGGGGCTTTTCCGCCGCGACCGGTTCGCCGCATTGATGATCGCCGTCGCCATGCTGTCCCTCGCGGGCATTCCCCCCTTCCCGGGCTTTATCGCGAAATTCCTGATTTTCAGGAACGTGATGGCTGCCGGGCACACGCTCTACGCCGTGCTCGGCCTCGTCGGCAGCTATCTCGGGATCTACTTCTACCTTCGCGTCATTCAGTTCCTGTTCATGAGCCCGGAAGAGCGGCCGACGATCACGCGGGCACCCGAGCGACTGGCGTTGGGAGCGAGCTTCATCTGCCTCGTGGCTTCGATCCTGCTCGCGGTATTTCCAGGCTGGGCGATCGGGGCAGGACTACATTGACGAAGGCGCGCGCGCAACTGCATGCGCGCCTGCCGCAAGGAGGAAACCGATGGCCCACCGCAATGCGATCATCGCCGGCGTCGGTCTCGCCGGTCTGCGACGAAAAAGCCGCTGGCCCGCGCGTCTCGACCTGATCCAGAGCGGCACCGGGCTCGTGCTCGCGCTGTTCATGTGGGGGCACATGTTCTTCGTGTCGTCGATCCTCATCAGCAACGACGCGATGTGGACGATCACCAAGATGTTCGAGGGCTACTTCTTCCTTGGCCGCTCGTACCCGGTCATCGTCTCGTTCGTGGTCGCGGGCGTCATCGCGATGCTGGTCGCGCACGCATTTCTCGCGGTGCGCAAGTTCCCGATCAACTACCGGCAGTTCACCGTGTTCCGCGGCCACATGAAGATGATGCGGCACGAGGACACCACACTCTGGTTCTGGCAGGCGGTCACCGGATTTGCGCTGTTCTTCCTCGCCGCGCCGCACCTCTACATCATGCTGACGCACCCCGAGATGATCGGTCCGTTCGAATCGGGCGACCGCGTCTGGACCGGGCACTACTGGCCGCTCTACATCCTGCTGCTGCTCGCGGTCGAGCTGCACGGCGGCATCGGCCTTTACCGACTGGCGGTGAAATGGGGCTGGTTCGGCGGCGTCGATCCCGCAGCGACGCGACGTCGCCTCAAGATGCTCAAATGGGCGCTGACGGTGTTCTTCCTCGCGCTCGGCTTCGCGACGCTCGCCGCCTACATCAAGATCGGCATCGCGCACGCGCCGAATTACGGCGAGCCGTACGTCCCCGCCGCCCGTCAAGCGGCGCCGCAGGGAGTGGCCAAATGAAGGTCATCTACACCGACGTCCTGGTGATCGGCGGCGGCCTCGCCGGCCTGCGGATGGGCATCGGCGCGAAGCGCCGCGGCCACGACGTGATCATCCTGTCGCTCGTTCCACCCAAGCGTTCGCACTCGGCGGCGGCGCAGGGCGGGATGCAAGCCTCGCTCGCCAACGTGATCAAGGGCCAGGGCGACACCGAGGATGTCCACTTCGAGGACACGGTGCGCGGCAGCGACTGGGGCGCCGACCAGAAAGTCGTCCGTATGTTCGTCAACACGGCGCCGAAAGCCGTGCGCGAGCTTGCGGCGTGGGGCGTGCCGTGGAGCCGCGTCCGGGAGGGCGACCGCACCGTCATCATCAACGGCCAGCCCGTGACGATCACCGAGCGCCGGGAAGCCCACGGTCTCGTCGCCCAGCGCGACTTCGGCGGCACCAAGAAATGGCGCACGTGCTACGTCTCCGACGGCACGGGCCACGCCATGCTGCAGACGATGAGCGACCAGGCGATCGGCGCGAAGATCCCGGTTCACGAGCGCACCGAGGCGATCGCGCTGATCCACGACGCCGGCCGCTGTTACGGCGCGATCGTGCGCAACCTCATCACCGGCGAGCTCGTCGCCTACGTCTCCAAGGCCACCGCCATCGCCACGGGCGGTGCAGGACGCCTGTATCGCGTTACCACCAATGCGGTGATCTGCGAGGGGATGGGCAGCGCCATCGCGCTCGACACCGGCATCGCGACGCTCGGCAACATGGAAGCCGTGCAGTTCCATCCGACGGGAATCTTTCCGGCGGGGATACTCGTCACCGAAGGCTGCCGCGGCGACGGCGGACTGCTGAAGGACGTCGACGGCCACCGTTTCATGCCGGATTACGAGCCGGAGAAGAAGGAGCTCGCGTCGCGCGACGTCGTCAGCCGGCGAATGGAAGAGCACATCGCGAAAGGGAAGGGTGCCAAGAGCCGCTTCGGCGATCACATCTGGCTCGACATCACGCTGCTCGGCGAGAAGCACATCAGGCACAACCTGCGCGAAGTGTTCGAGATCTGCCGCTACTTCCTCGGCGTCGATCCGACGAAGGAGTGGATCCCGGTGCGGCCGGCGCAGCACTACACGATGGGCGGCGTGCGGACGGACCCTACGGGCGAGAGCCCGACGCTCAAAGGGCTGTTCGCCGCGGGCGAGGCCGCCTGCTGGGACATGCACGGCTTCAATCGGCTGGGGGGCAACTCCGTCGCCGAAACCGTGGTGGCCGGGATGATCGTCGGCGAATACATCGGCGATTTCTGCGATCGGCTGGAAAACGAGGTCGACATCCCGACGAAGCTCGTCCACGAATTCCTGCGGCGCGAGCAGGCGAAGCTCGACGCGCTGACCGACGGTCGCGGTACCGAGGATGCCTCGGCGATCAAGGCAAGCATGCAGGACCTGATGACGGCGAAGGTGGGGATCTTCCGCCGCGGCGAAGACCTGCAGTCGGCAGTGGGAGAGCTGCAGGAGCTCCTGAAGAGAAGCCGCAACATCGGACTGCGCGAACGCTCGCGCGGCGCGAATCCCGAGCTCGTCACCGCGTACCGCGTGCAGAAGATGCTGAAGGTGGCGCTCTGCATCGCGTACGGCGCGTTGACCCGCACCGAGAGCCGCGGCGCGCATTACCGCCAGGACTTCCCTCGCCGCAACGACGCAGAGTGGCTGAAGCGCACGCTTGCCACCTGGCCCCGCGAGTCCGAAACCCTGCCGGCGCTGACGTACGAGGCGCTCGACGTCAACGCAATGGAGTTGCCCCCCGGATGGCGCGGCTACGGCGCGAAGGATTACGTCGATCACCCCGACACGGCCAAGCGCGCCGCTGACGTCGAGACGCTGAAGCAGAAGATGGCCGGCGCGCCGCGCGTCGCCGTCCAGCAGGCCCTGATGCCCTACGAGACGATGCTGCCCGAGCGTTTCCGCGGCCGGAACGAGCGCATCGACGAACCGATAGACGAACCGGCGGAGACCGCAAAATGAACGACGCCACGCCGACGCAAGTGCTCGTGCCGATCAGCGTGAGCGGCCTTCGAAACGGCAGCGGCGCTCGCCGAACGCTGACGATCAGCGTGCTGCGCTACAACCCGCAGGAGCCTGCCTCCCCGCCCCGCATGCAGCCCTATACGGTCGAGGAAGCGGACGGCATGACGCTTTTCATCGCGCTCAACGAGATCCGCGAAAAGCAGGATCCCTCGCTGCAGTTCGATTTCGTCTGCCGCGCCGGCATCTGCGGCAGTTGTGCGATGGTGGTGAACGGCCGGCCCACGCTCGCGTGCCGTACGCTGACGAAGAACCTGGGGCCCGAGATCACGCTCGCGCCGTTGCCGTTCTTCGAGCTGATCGGCGACCTGTCGGTAGATACCGGCAAGTGGATGCGAGGAATGAGCGAGCGCCTGGAAGGCTGGCTGCACATGAAGGATCCGGATCCCGATCTGCGGCGCATGGAAGAGAAGATGGATCCCGATCTCGCCGACAGGATTTACGAGCTCGACCGGTGCATCGAGTGCGGCTGCTGCGTCGCTGCTTGCGGCACCGCACGGATGCGCGAGGATTTCGTGGGCGCCGTCGGTCTGAACCGCGTCGCGCGGTTCCATCTCGACCCGCGGGATGTGCGCACCGACGACGACTACTACGACGTGATCGGCGACGACGACGGCGTCTTCGGCTGCATGTCGCTGCTCGCGTGCCACGACGTGTGCCCCAAGGAGCTGCCGCTCGCGACCCAGATTGCGTTCATGCGCCGCAAAATGGTAAAGATCGGCTGGAAATAGGCGGCGGCAGGACGCAAGACCCACGAGGACCACCGAGAGAGCGACCGCTTCAGGACCTCACATCTCGTTCGTCAGGCCGTCGGGCGCCGTTGAGCCATGTAAACATTCACCCGATGGGCCAAAAATCTCTCCAGCGTTACGCCTGGCTGTCCATCGCCGCTGCGCTCGCGACGATCCTGCTGAAGGGCCTTGCCTGGAAGCTCACCGATTCGGTAGGCCTGCTCTCGGACGCGATCGAGTCGTTCGTCAATCTCGCAGGCGCCTTGATGGCGCTGGGGATGCTTGCACTGGCGGCGAGGCCCGCCGACGACGGCCATGCCCACGGGCACACGAAGGCTGAATATTTCTCGAGCGCGTTCGAAGGATTCCTGATCCTCGTGGCCGCGGTGTGGATCGCCGTCGAGGCGATAGGGCGGCTGCTCGATCCCCGTCCCGTCCAGTTGGCCGTCATCGGCCTGAGCGTGGCGGTGGTGGCCACGATCGTCAATTTCGTGACGGCCCGCATCCTGCTGCGAGTCGGTCGCGAGTCGAGGTCGATCACGCTGGAAGCCGATGCGCATCACTTGTTCACCGACGTGTGGACTTCCGTCGGCGTCATGGTTGGCGTCGCGCTGGTCTGGCTGACGGGCTGGCTGTGGCTCGATCCAACGATCGCCATGGTGGTCGCCGCCAATATCCTGTGGACCGGGTGGCATCTCATGCGTCGCTCGGCGGCGGGACTGATGGATGCGTCGCTGCCGGGTCCGGAGCTGGCGCGGATCGAAGACGTCCTGTCGAAATATCGCGCGCAGGGTTTGCAATTCCACGCGCTGCGCACCCGACAGGCAGGCACCCGTGCGTTCGTCACGCTTCACGTGCTGGTTCCGGGCGCGTGGACCGTTCAGCAGGCGCACGACTGGTCGGAGCGGATCGAAGCGGACCTGCGCGAAGCGGTGCCGGGGGCGCACGTGACGACGCACCTCGAGCCGAACGAAGATCCCGTTTCTCACCTCGACCAGGAGCTCGATCGCCCGCCGGTCTAAGGCGGGTTTAGTTCGCCGCCGTGACGGCCAGTGCGTCCGCAACGAGCTCGACGATGTCGCGCGAGGCGACGTCCTTTTCGCCGGGCAGCGCCTTGGCGGCGTCGCTCATCATCGTCGCGCAGTATGGGCAGGCCGTCGCGATTACCCGCGGCTCCTGCGGCAGCGCCTGCTCGAAGCGGGCGATGTTGATCCGGCGGCCGATGGTCTCTTCCATCCACATGCGCGCGCCGCCGGCGCCGCAGCACATCGCTTTCTCGCGGCGCAGCGGAAACTCGAGCGGCGCGTCGCGGGTGAGCTGCGCGAGGATTGCGCGCGGCGCTTCGTACTCGCCGTTGTGGCGGGCCAGGTAGCAGGGCTCGTGGTAGATGACCCGCTCGAAAACCCGCGCGACGCGCAACCGACCTTCGCCGAGCAGGCGGGCGATGAGCTGCGTGTGGTGAACGACCTCGTAATGGCCGCCGAACTCCGGGTACTCGTTCCGCAGCGTGTTGAACGCATGCGGATCGCAGGTGACGATCCGCGTGACGCCAAGCGCATTCAGCGTCTCGACCAGCGGGCGAGCGAGCTGCTGGAACAGCATCTCGTTGCCGGCGCGGCGCACGCATTCCCCGGTCGATGTCTCGCTCGCGCCCAGAATGCCGACCTTCACGCCCGCGTGCTGCATCACCTTGACGAAGGCGACAGCGATCTTCTGCGCCCGCGGGTCGAACGATTCCGCGGACCCGACGTAGAACAGGTAATCGAGCGCCTGCACGTCGGCCGGCGTGCGAACGACCGGCACGCCCAGCGCCTTCGCCCAGTCGCCGCGCGACTCGGCGGGGAGGCCCCACGGGTTGCTTTGCGCTTCGTATGCCTCGAACACCGCCTTGAGCGAGTGCGGGAACGCGCCTTCCATCAGCACCTGGTGCTGGCGCATCCGGAAAAAACGCGGCAGGTGCTCGAGCTCGATCGGGCACGCCGCTTCGCAATAGCCGCACGTCGTGCAGGCCCAAAGCGCATCCTCGGAAATCACCGGGCCGACGAGCGCCGGCAGCGCCTTCTCGGGCGACGGCCGCACGATCGCCTCGCGTTCGGCGACGAGATGCTGCTTTAACGCGTCGTACACCCACTTGAGCGCAAGCGGCTTGCCCGTGATGAAGGTCGGACAGGCGTCCTTGCACCGGCCACACTCGGTGCACGTGAACGCATCGAGGCCGTCTTTCCACGTGAGGTCACGCGCCGTCCGCACGCCGATCGCCATCTCGACCTCGTCGTTGCCTTCCAGCATTGCGTCGAGGTCGACCGTCGGGACGCGATTCGCCGGCCGTCCCCGGCGGAAGTAAAGCGCCGGCAGCGCCGTGACGATGTGGAAGTGCTCCCCCAGCGGAAGAAGCACGAGGAAGGCGAGCACCGTCAGCATCTGGAGCCAGTACGACACGTGATAGCCGGCAGCGAGCGCGTCCGGCGAAAGCCCGGAAAGCAGCGTCGCGATCGCGTCGCCGCCGAACGCGAACGAGCGCTCATGGGCGATCCCCGCGACGTCATCGGACTTCAACGCAAAGCG
>Ga0068864_100002422_pt1 | contig 15417 bp, 21 predicted proteins | sample KBSSwiS72_FD_66586 | JGI IMG/M metagenome (GOLD analysis project Ga0068864, IMG submission 66586) | Switchgrass rhizosphere microbial communities from Kellogg Biological Station, Michigan, USA - KBS Switchgrass S7-2 | ecosystem: Host-associated > Plants > Roots > Rhizosphere > Soil ... | reverse complement strand
CAGGTTTCGGCAGCGTAGTAGAACTTCATCATGACGAGCTTTCAGATGGCGGTTGATAGGCAGACATTCGACGGCGATTTATCTGAACCCCTCCGCGAAAGCCCGGTTCTGTTGCGTCGTCACGATCGCGTGCTGCAGGATCGCTTCGATCGTCGCTTTGTAGTCCGCCTTGTTTGCCTCCTTGAAGCCAGGCGCGCTGATCGTCGCGCTGCCCGCGGGCTTGCCGGTGTCGATCGTGAACGCGACGGGCTTCAGGTTCCTTGGCCAAGCGAAATAGCTGTAGCCCCAGGGAGACTGCACTTCGATCGAGCGCCAGCCCTTGTTGGGCGTCGCAACGATCTTCTGGATGCCGACGGTGACGGCTTCATTGATGCGCGGGCCGGCAACCTCGAACAACCCGGGCTGGACGGCCTTCACCGTGGGTGTCGTGGCGGACGGAGCTTGCGCGAATGCCGGCGCCGCGATCGCGGCGGCAGCGAGGAAAACGACGTGCAGGTTGCGCATGGATGCTCCCTGTGGATTATTGAAGATTCGATACCGGAGTTGCGGCGACGGCGTCTTGCGGCAATGATTTCAGACCAGCCCGTCGTACGAGCCGCCATCGAGCTGCAGATTCTGGCCGGTGATGAAGCCAGCCTGTGCGCTGCACAGAAAGGCGCACGCGTCCCCGAACTCTTCGGGCAAGCCGAAGCGCTTTGCCGGCAGCGAATCGGCGATGCGCCGGCGTGCCTCCTCGTACGTCACGTTCTCCGCTTTCACGATCCGCTCGGCCATGAACTTCTGGCGGTCGGTATCGATCCGTTCCGGCAGCAGATTGTTGATCGTGACGTTGTCGACGGCCACGGTGCGCGACAGCGACTTCGACAATCCGGTGAGGCCCGTGCGCGCCGACGTCGACAATCCCATTTCGGGGAAGCGCGGCGATTTCACCATCGCCGACGTGATGTTCACGATCCGGCCGAACTTGCGGGCGCGCATGCCGGGGAGCACCGCCTTGATCATGAAAATGGGCGCGAGCATGTTGGCCTCGATCGCGGCCATCCACTCCGGGCGGCCCCAGTCCTCGAACTTGCCCGGCGGCGGGCCCGCGTTGTTGTTCACGAGGATGTCGGCTTCTGGGCACGCCGCGACCAGTGCCTGGCGGCCCTCGTCGGTGCGAATGTCGGCGCGGATTGCCGTGACGACGACGCCGGTTGCCGCGTGAATCTCGGCCGCCGTATTGCGCAGCCGCTCGTCGTCGAGGCCGTTGACGACGACGTTGCAGCCCTCGCGGGCGAGCGCGGCCGCGCACGCCTTGCCGAGACCGCGCGACGACGCGCAGACGATCGCGTTGCGCCCTTTGATCCGCAGGTCCATGGGGCGCTTATTGTATAGTGCGGCGACCTCGAGCGACCCTGCGCCGCGCTCGGCGCGACCACGCGGGACCTCGGCGCGAACATGCACCGCCTGCGGTGCGACGTCTCTGGCGGGACATGATCCTCTATCTTCTCCGACGCATCGGCGAGACGTTCGTCACGCTGCTCCTGATCACGCTGCTCGTGTTCTGCCTGACGCGGCTCACGGGCGATCCCGCGGCGCTCCTGCTGCCGCCCGAGTCGACGGAAGAGGCACGGCAGTACTTCCGCGTGCATCACGGGCTCGACCGCGCGCTTCCCGTTCAGTACCTGACTTACCTGCGGAACGTCGCGGTCGGCGACTTCGGAATTTCGTTCCGTCTCAACGAGCCCGCGATCGACGTCGTGTGGAGGGCGCTGGGTCCGACCCTGTCGCTCGCGGGCGTCGGCATGCTGCTGTCGATCGTCATCGGAGTGCCGCTCGGCATTGCCGCCGCCGCGTCGTCGCGGCCTTGGGTCAGGAGCCTCGTGAGCGGCTACAGCAGCCTCGGACAGGCGCTGCCGCCGTTCTGGACGGGACTCACGCTCGTGCTCGTGTTCGCGCTGTGGATTCCTCTGCTGCCGACTTCCGGCTACGGCGCACCGAAGTACTACGTGCTGCCGGCGCTGACGCTGGCGATTTCTACGTCGTCCGCGCTCGCCGGACTTACCGCCGCCAACATGACCGAAGCGCTCAAGGGCGATTTCATCGCACTCGAGCGGGTGCTGGGACTATCGGAAGCGCGCGTGCTGATGAAGCATGCGCTGCGCAACGCCGCGTTGCCCATCGTGACGTACCTCGGCCTGCAGTTCGGGTTGATCCTCGGCGGCGCGATCGTGACCGAGCGCGTGTTCGCGTGGCCTGGGATCGGCCAGCGCATCGTCGAGGCGATCCTCGCGCGCGATTATCCAGTGGTGCAGGCCGTCGTGCTCGTCACGGCGCTCCTGTTCATGCTGATCAACCTGCTCGTCGATCTCCTCTACATGGTCCTCGACCCGCGGCTCCGCACATGAGCGCGAAGGGCCGGTCCCGAGCGCGAATTGCGCCCCCTCTGGGGGTGTGGGGGTCCTCATGAGCGCGAAGGGCCGCTCCCGAGCGCGAATTGCGCCCCCTCTGGGGGTGTGGGGGTCCTCATGAGCGCGACAAGCGGACCCGTCTACGCCTTCTGGCGCGTACCCCCGGCAACGAATGATCGTGCGTCGCCGTTGCCCTGGCTCACGATCGCGTGCTGCGCAGTGCTCGTGATCGCCGCGCTCTTCGGCAACTGGATTGCGCCCTATCCGAAGGAAGCGGTGAGCCTCGGCGCCAGCCTGCTGCCGCCGGCCTGGCAGCAAGGCGGGTCTGTGCAGCATCTGCTCGGAACCGATCAGCTGGGACGCGACATTCTGAGCCGCCTCATTGCCGGCGCGCGGATCTCGCTTGCGACTGCGGCTGCCGCAACGCTCGTGAGCGGCGCATTCGGGGTGCTGGTGGGACTGGTCGCAGGCTACGCCGGCGGTATCGTCGAGAGCATTGCAATGCGCATCGTCGACGCGTTTCTCGCGCTGCCCTTCATTTTGCTTGCGCTGGCGCTCGTGGCGACCCTCGGCACGGGCTTCGGCAACATCATCGTGGTGATGGTGATCGCCAACTGGGCGCGCTATGCGCGGCTGGTGCGGAGCGAAGTGCTCTCGGTGAAGCAGCGCGACTTCGTGACGCTCGCCCGAATCGCCGGCGTGCGTCCGCTCACCATCATGCTGCGCCACGTGCTGCCCAACGTGCTGAATTCGGTTGTCGTGCTCGCAATCCTCGACGTCGGACGCGCCATCATCCTCGAGTCGTCGCTGTCGTTTCTGGGCGTCGGCATTCAGCCGCCGGACGTTTCGTGGGGCCTGATGCTCGCCGATGGCCGCACGTTGATGGTCTTCGCGTGGTGGCTCACGACGCTCCCCGGGCTGTTGATCGTGTTTGCCGTGTTGAGCTTCAACTCGCTCGGGCGATGGCTTCATGCGCGCTTCGATCCGCGCGGCCAGCTCTAAAAGATGCTGCAAATCCGCAACCTGACCGTCGCTTTCGGGCCTGCCGCGCGTCCCGTGCGAGCGGTGTCGGACGTCGACCTCTCGATCGGTGCCGGCGAGATCGTGGGCATCGCCGGCGAGTCCGGCAGCGGCAAGACGACGCTCTGCGCCGCGATCGTCCGCAACCTGCCGAGGACGGCGCGCGTTTCGGGGGACATCCGCTTCGACGGCCGCTCGATCCATGCGATGTCGGCGAGCGAGCTCCGGCAACTGCGCGGCCGCGAGGTCTCCATGATTCTCCAGAACCCGATGACTTCGCTCGATCCGCTGTTCACGATCGGCAATCAGCTGGGCGAAGTGCTGGCGACGCGCTGCGGCGTTTCGTCTACGCAGCTGCGCGAGCGAGAGGTCGAGCTGCTGCGGTCGGTGCACATGACGGCGCCGGAAGAGCGGTTGCGGCAGTATCCGCACGAGCTTTCCGGCGGCATGCGGCAGCGCGTGCTGATCGCGATGGCCGGCTCGACGGCGCCGAAACTGCTGTTGGCGGACGAGCCGACGACGGCGCTCGATGCCACAATCCAGGAAGAGATCCTCGTGCTGTTTCGCGAGCTTCGCGATCGGCGCGGGACGGCGATCGCGATCGTCACGCACGATCTCGGAGTGATACGGCGCATCTGCGACCGGATCGTGATCATGTATGCGGGCCGGATCGTGGAAGAGGGCCCCGTGGCCGCGGTGTTCGGCGCGCCGCGGCATCCATACACGCGAGCGCTTCTCGCGTCGGTGCCGGTGCTCGATGGCGATCGCGTTCAGTTGAAATCGATCCCGGGACAGGTGCCGAACCTCGCGGACCTCGGCGATTTCTGTGCGTTTGCGGACCGCTGTCCCAATGCCGTCGACCAATGCCGCGCAGCGGCGCCGAAAGAATCGGCGTTCGGGGATCGGCAACGGGTGTTCTGCTGGCGAACCGACGAACTTTCATGATCCGGGGTCAGCAGAATCCGTCGGGCGCGCCCACGAAGGACACACTCGTCGCGCTCGCGGGCCTGCGCAAGGAATTCCCCGCGCGGCGGAGGAGCGTGTTCGGTGCGCGACGCAAAGTCGTCGCGGTCGACGACGTCGGGTTCGAGATTCGCACGGGCTCGACGTTCGGCCTGGTCGGCGAGTCAGGCAGCGGAAAAAGCACGATTGCCCGGATGATCCTGAAACTCGAGCGGCCGGACGCGGGCGAGGTGAGCTTCGATGGCCACGGTCTTTGGCAGCAAACGCCGGCCGAAGAGCGGGATTACCGGCGCAACGTGCAAGCGGTGCTGCAGGATCCCTACGGCGCGCTGAGCCCGCGCCTCAGGGTGCGCGAAATCGTCGGCGAGCCGTTGTCGGCGCAGGGCAGGACGCGGGCGGACATCGACGCCACCGTTTCGCGTCTGCTGCACACGGTGGGGCTCGACAGCGATGCCGGCGATCGCTACCCGCACCAATTCAGCGGCGGCCAGAGGCAGCGCATCGCGATCGCGCGGGCGCTGTCGGTCGAGCCGCGGCTCGTCGTGCTGGACGAGCCCGTTTCCGCTCTCGACGTTTCGATCCGCGCGCAGATTCTGATGCTGCTGCGCGAGATGCAGGAGCGGCTGGGGCTTACGTACCTCTTCGTCGGACACGACCTCGCGATCGTGCGCTACGTGAGCGCCGTCGTCGGCGTCATGTATTTCGGGCGCATGGTCGAAATCGGTCCGGCCGAGGATGTGTTGCGTCACCCGCGCCACCCCTACACCCAGCGCCTCGTATCGATCGCCTCAATGCGGCAGGCGCTCGGAGTCGAGCGGTTGACCGGCGAGCTGCCGAATCCGCTGGCCCCGCCGTCCGGCTGCCATTTCAGGATGCGGTGCCCGTACGCGACGGAGCGGTGCGTGCACGAGGTGCCGGCGCTGCGCGAGGCGGGAGACGAGGATCGCGCGGATTTCCCCAGGAGCCGCGTCGCCTGCCACTACTTCGCCGAGATCGAGGCCGGCGACAAGGAAACGACCGGCCCGAAGCCGCAGCGCTCGTAATGCCCGGCCCGGGGTCCTGGCGGACACCCCCTACGCGGTCTTCGTGACTTTCTCGAGCGTCGTGAACGCGAGATACGGCGGCACGTCGAGCTTCACCGCCTTGGCGGTCACGAACAGCGTGTCGTTCGCCCACAGCGGCATGTAGTACGCCTCGTCGTGCAGCCGTCGCAGGATCCTGTTGATGTACGCGTTGCGCTCGCCGGCGTTGTTGATCGAGTTCATCTTCGCGAGCATCTCGTCGTGCGTCTTGTCCCATACCCATGACGTCGCGAGATTCGATTGAGTGTTGACGAGGAGCTTGTACGCCACGTCCTTCGACGGATCCGGTCCGGTCGCGTAGATCATCGCGACCGTCGGATCCTTCGTCTTCGCCTGCTTGATCGCGTTCCACGCGCCGAATTCCAGGATCTCCAGATTGACCTGCACGCCGATGCGCTTCCAGTACTCGGTGATCGCCTCGCACGTTTCCTTGCTCGCAGCCACGCGTCCAGGCGCCTGGCCGACGAAGCGCAGCGGCTTTCCGAAATCGAAATTCGCCTTCTTCAGGAGGTCGCGCGCCTGCTGCGGATCGTATTTGTACGGCTTGAGCCCCTCGACCGAGCACGCGGGTTGCGCCGACGTGCACCAGAGCTCCTGCGGAGCGGCATAGCCCAGCATGATCGTCTTGATGAGCGCCTCGCGGTCGACGGCCATGCACAGGGCCCGGCGGACGTCCGGCTTCATCGTCTCCGCATGCTGCGCGTTGAAGTACACGAGGACGTTGAGGAACGATGGCACGCGCACGACCTGCAGCGCCGGCATGTTGCCCATGCGCGCCGCGAGAACCGGTGATATGGGCGTCGCGACGTCCGCCTCGCCGGCCATCACCTGAGCGATCCGGCTCTGTTCTTCCGGCGCGATCCGGATCGTCACTTCGCCGATGCTGGACTTCGTTCCCCAGTACCCGGGAAATGCGCGCATCCTGAGGAACTGCGCCGGCGTGCGCTCCGCGAATTCGAAGGGCCCCGTACCGACGGGCTTTTTCGCGAAGTCCGCGTTTCCCACCGCTTCGATGTAGCGCTTCGGCTTGACCTGCCAGTAAAGCGAGAGCTTCGGGATGGTCTCGGCGTCGATCGCTTTGAGCCGCACGGTGAATTGTCGTTCGTCGGTGCGCACGACATCGGCGATGTTGTCGAGCAGGCTCGCGCGCTGGTTCTGGATTGCGGGATCGCGGCTGCGATTGAGGCTGAAGATCACGTCGTCGCTCGTCACCGGATCGCCGTTGTGAAACTTCGCGCCGGCGCGCAGCCTGAATTTGTACGTGAGTCCGTCGGGACTGACCTCGGACCATTCTGCGAGCCCGGGGACGAGATCCCCTTTTTCGTTCGGTCGATACAAGCCCTCGAACATGTTGCCGTAGGCCCAGTAGTCGTTCCAGTTCGTGTACTTGTCCGGATCCAGCGAGCCCACGTCCGAGCCGATGACGACGACCAGCGATCTCGCGTCGGCGGCCCACGCCATGCCGAAAGGCGCCGCCAATGACCCAGCGCCGGCGAGCGGAATCGTCGCCCCGACGCCTTGCAGAAAGCGCCTGCGCGAATTTGCGACACGCGGATTGCGCGGCATGCATCCTCCTGGAAAGACCGCCTGTGTTGTGGCCGGAAATACTACGCCAAAAGCGGGCTGACGGGCCGGCGGCGACGAGGTGCGCGGGGTATCCCACGCCGGCGTGTCACGCGAGCGGAGACATCGACCGCAGGACGCTACAGCCGACCCGTCGCGCGCAGGCGCTCCAGGCGGAACGCGATCAACTGTTCCAGCTCGTTCAGCCGTTGCCGATGCGCCTTGCGCTCATTGTCGGAGGAGCACTCCGCGATCGCCCGACGCAACGCCGCGCGCCGGTGAAAGAGCTCGATCTCCGGCGGGGCGACGCCTGCGTTCTTCAGTATCTTGAGCGGCATCCGCAGCTCGGCCGGAGTCTCGTGCCAACCTTCCGCCTCGGGCATCGGCCGCCCGTAACTGGGCGCGCTCTGCAGCTCGCCGCTTCGCTGCGCTTCGGCAATGTTCTCGGCGATCATCTCGTCCTGCGTGCGCAACGCGGCATCGCGGGCCTTGCGGCGTTCGGAATCGGTCGGAGAGGGCATGGCAGTTCGTACGTGGCGAGGAAGGGATCGGTAAGCAAGGCAAAGATTCAACCGGCAGGTTTCGTCGCAGAAAACCGCAGCCGCACGTAGTCGGCGATCCAGCGGCCGTCGACGTCGCAGAGCTTCGGTCGGCACGCCTGCATCACGCTTTGAAAGAATGCCGGCCGTTCCGGTTCCGTCAGCGCAGCCGCGAACGGTTGGGCGAAGGTTTCGAGCCAGCCGACGACGTCGCCCGGCAACAGTGTCGGCCGGGCGAACAGCGTGCTCTTGTCCACGACGAATCCGCGGGCTGCCAGCAGCGCTCGATATTCTTCGTCGGTCGGGAAGTACCATGGGTTGAACGGCCGCGGATCGACGCCCCGGGCGCGAAGCCCCGCTTCGAGCGCGGCGACCAGAGTTGCGACGTTGCCATGGCCGCCGAACTCGCCGACGAACCGCCCGCCCGGCTTGAGGGCGCGAAAAACTCCATCGATCACGCTTTGCGGCTGCTTCATCCAGTGCAGCGCGGCGTTCGAGAAAACCGCATCGAACTCACCATCGAACTGCAGCGCCTGCCCGTCCATCACGCGCGCATCCAATCCCAAAGCCCGGGCTGCGCTGACCATGCTGGCGCTCCCGTCGACGCCCACGACGTCGCAGCCCGGCGCAAGGAGCTTGGCCGTGAGCACGCCGTCGCCGCAGCCAAGGTCGAGCACGCGCTCTCCCTTTCGCGGGGCCAAAAGCTCGACGACGGGCATGCCGAGATCCGAGACGAACCTCGCCTGCTCCGAATATTGCTGCGCATCCCACTTCTGGCTCGATGTGGCGTTCAACTGCCGGTCTCCCTCACGCGCCGCGCGACGCGCCGCCGTCGTGCGTGGCATAAACGTGCGGATTGTTGAGATCCATGGCGCGCTCCGGCGCTGCGAGCGGCCTGAAGCCGAACTTTGCATACAGCGAGTGGGCATCGCGCGTGAAGAGCAGCATGCGTCGAAGCCCCTGCAGGTCGGGGTGACGCATCACGTGCTCGATCAGCCGCTGCGCGATTCCGCGGCCCCGGTGCTCGGGAAGCACATAAACGTCGGAAAGGTAGGCGAACGTAGCTTTGTCGGTGACGACGCGCGCGAGGCCGATCTGTTCACCATCGCAATAGGCGCCGACGCAGACAGAGTTTGCGACCGCGCGCTCGACGACGCTGCGCGGAATGCCCGCGGCCCAATACGATTGCGTCAGGAAACGATGGATCGCGGCGACGTCGAGACGCCCGGCATCAGAACTGATTTCGTAAGAGGGCATGGTTGGCAGAAGTGGGCGGCCGCATGGGTGCAGGCCACCAGGGATCCACCGATTGGGTCACGTTCATGCTTTCACTCGCTTCGGTTTCGCTTTCGTCGCCGCAGCATTGAAAGCGACCGCCTCACGAACGAGCGCCTTGAAGGCGTCGGCGTCGACCTTCTCCTTTTCGCGGATGTCGATTGCCCGGCGGGTGTTTCCTTCCAGGCTCGAGTTGAAGAGCTTGGCAGGGTCGGGGAGCGATGCGCCTTTGGCGAACGTGAGCTTCACATAGGACTTGTAGCATTCTCCGGTACAGATGATCCCGTCGTGAGACCAGACAGGGACGTCCCACTTCCACTCCTCGGTCACCGCGGGATCGGCCTGCCTGATCAGCTTGCGCATGCGGCTCAGAGTTTCTCCTCGCCATCCGCCGATCTCGGCAATTCTGGCGTCGATCAGATGCGATGCCGGCGGGCCTTCGCGTGCGGCGGCTTTCTTCATCGTCGTCGGGCTTCTCTCTAGAACGGGATCTTGCCGGTCAGCATGTCCCACCACATCCGCCAATCCCCGCGAAAGCTGAGCCAGGGATGCTCGAACGTCGCCGGCCGGTTGTGCTCGTAGAAGAAATGACCGGCCCACGCCCACGCATACCCCTGGACGAGCGCCAACAGCAACAGCCACGCGCGGCCTGTGACGACCGCCGTGAGCAGCAACGCCAACGCGATCGTCGAACCGACGAAGTGCAAGCGGCGGCACGTGCGATTCGAGTGCTCGCCGAGGTAGAAGGGATAGAACTCGGCGAGCGTGCGATGGCGCTCCATGAACTCGACTCTACCGCCTTACGATCGGTCATCTCAAGCGTCACGCGTCGGCCGCAAGGAATTCGTGCTTACGCTCCTTCGTCGCCTCGTCTTCGGGATAGTGATACCACTCACCGTGTGGGCGAGTCCTCGGCGAAAATCTGCTGCGCCTCGTTGTCGACCACCACCGGACTCTCGAAGTACGTCACCTGCGGATCCGTTCCGTATTTCGCCTTCACGAACGAGCGCCACGAGGGGGTGTACATGGCCTCGGCCTCCGCCCGCGATTTCCAGAAGTACACGCCGCCAGCGGTCGCACCGTCGTCGGAGAGCACGTAGTGCTTCCGGAGCAGGCCTTGCACGCCTCGATACGACGGCGCCGTGGTGAGGAAGATGCGGCGCGCTTCGTCCGATGTGAGGGGCTGCGGCAAGCGAAACGAGGTAAGGACGACGATCATCGATATCTCCTGTCATCTCAGGCCACCGAATGGGGATCGACCGCAGTCACGCCGTCTCGCCGCCGCCCCGCCAATTCTTCGCATAGGCACTGCGAAAGTTGATCGGTGGCGAGGTGACGGCAAGGTAGACGAACTCCTCGTGCCCGGTATTTTCGAAGCCGTGGACATCGCCAGCGGCGAAGCGCACGACGTCTCCCTCCGCGAATGGCGCGGTCGTCGAATTTTCCAGCAGCAGAGTGCCGGCTCCGCGCAACGCTACCATCACCTGCTCGGAGCCTGCGTGGCTGTGACGCGGGCTCTTGGCGCCGGGGGGAAACGTGACACGGGTGATCGTGACGCGCTCGGACTTCGAGTTCTCGGGAAAGAGAAGCTGCTCGGAGACCACGCTTCCGTTGACGAGTGATTGAATCTCGGCTCGGCGAATGATTTCCATGCGAGGCTCCGGAAAGCAGGAAGGCTTCAAGTTGGCCCGCGCTGCTGCTTACGCGGGGAAGCGAGCGCTCGGCGGTACGACCAGCCGACGAGCTCCTTGAGATAGTCGGTGGGAAAGGTGGATACGTTCACGATCGTTATCCAGCCATAGCGTCCCCGGTAACGGGCCGGCTTTACGCCCGCCATATCCGTCAGCTCGACGAAACGGTCGGGCGTGACCCGAACGCTGAACCGCCACCGCTCGGGTTGGCTCGTCTTGAAATACGCGAACTTCTTGCCCCCGACTGCGTAGACGAGAAAATTATAGGGCTCGCCGTGGAGCGTCTCGGTCGCCGACGGAAACGCGACGCAGAACCTTTTCAGTTGCGACACGGTCATGTGAACGCGAAGCGTCGGGGATCGATCCACGGAGTCTTCATTCCTTTTCCAGCCGCTCCATTCCCGACAAATCCTGCGTCCACGACAGGGCGGAGCGACACCATTTTTGCTTTGTAGGGACGAGTTGCGAGCGTTCTGCGATGCAGCCGACGCGGAGTACGAACGCGCCTGGACTGTCGGCCCCGTACGTGTACAGAGGCGAGCCGCATTTGGGGCAGAATGCTTGAGCCCGTCGCGACCCGCTCGCGCCGACTTTGATGTAAATCGCTGGCTGGCCGGAGGCGATTTGCAGCGAACCCTCGATCGCAGGCACCGACACCCGGTACGCCGACCCGGTGAGCTGCTGGCAGTCGGTGCAGTGGCAGATGCCCGTTCGCGCCGGATCGACGAGTGCCTCGTACGTGACATTGCCGCAGTGGCAACTGCCGTGAACCTTCAACGATGTGTCTCCAGTCACTTTTCCCGGTCTCCCAGATCAGGCTGTCGGCGCCTCGCCATCATGCGACATGACGGATGTTGGCAATGGTGGCTTGCATCAGCGCGACGACCTTGTACTCGCTGTCCGCACTCGTGAACGCGCGGACCTCGCCCGTGCAAACGGAGCATCTTGCCAGCGTTCTGAACCTTGCCGACAGCGAGGAAGCGCTCTCCGATCGCGGGCCGCATCAGGTTGATCTTGAACTCGGCCGTTACGACGTCGCAATCCGAGGGAGCCTTCGTCAACGCGGCGTAGCCGCAGGCGCTGTCGAGGATGCTCGTCACCGCACCGGCGTGGATGTAGCCGCGCTGCTGCGTCAGCGACGGCGAATAGGGGAGCAGGATGTGAACTTCGCCCTCGGCCACGAGCGCGAGCCGCGCTCCGAGCGTCTTCATCAATCCCTGGGCCTTGAAGCTGTTCCAAATCCTGTCGTGCAGCTCGTTCATGTCGATGAAGGGTCCGCTGCTTTGCGGCCATGCGGCGCCGTCATTGTTGTTCCATCCCGGGAATGCCGCTGACGTCCTGCGCCCATCCGAGCGCGGACTTGCACCAAATGCGCCTCTTCGGCGGTAGGGCGGGGCGCTGCGCCAGACACCCCACCCGGAGCGAATACGTCGGCGGGTCGTCGACATTCGCGCACGCATACACCGGCGTCCCGCAGTTCGGGCAAAAGGCATGGATGCGCTTGGCGCCACTTTCCGCCGTTTTGATGTACGTCTTGAGCTGGCCGCTCCGTAGCTGGAACGCCCGCTTTTGCGCCGGCACGGATACACGAAACGCCGACCCGGTGAGCATCTGGCAGTCGGTGCAGTTGCACAGGCTGACCTTTTGCGGATCGATCTCGGCGCGGTAGCTCACTTGACCACAATGACATGATCCATCGACCTGCATCAGTGCTCCGGCGTCACGTCGCATCGCCTCTCTCCGCGGCCGCGAGGACATCCGGGCCCCACGTCGTCAGGAAATCCCGTCGATTCGCAGCGAGCATCGGCTGGTCCCGGGTCAGGGTTTCGACCTCGCTTGCCAACTGAACGAGGACGTTGAAATAGAAGAGCCAGATCTCGAAAGACACCGATTTCAGATTCGGCATCTGTGTGAGCAACCGCCTGGCATACGACGAACGCAGATTGCCGATCAGCTGCGCTTCGTCCGGGTTGGGGTCGTCCGCCATCTCGAGCAGCAGAAGCGCCTCTTCGATGTGCCGAGTCTCCTGCTCGGGATCGGACTCGCGCTCCGCCTTTTCGAGCAGCATCCGCGCTTGAGCGATGTCGGCCGACGCAGTCATTTCAGCGTCGAGCGGCGCCGTGCGTGTCGCGCGGCTCCAGCATCGAGCGGATGATCTCGTCCATCGCGCCTGCCCACGCATCTTCGACCTGTGGGGTGTGCTTTTCGCCGAGAATCACGCGCACTGCGTCCAGAAATGCCTGGCGAAAGAATGGATAGTACGCGGGTGGAACACCGTAAGCGGCATGCCGCCGGCCGAGACTTCGCAAGCCGAGCTTCATCGTATCGGGACGGCTCATCGCATAAACGAAAAACTGCAGCATGTGCGAGAGCATCTGGCCCTGCGTCTCCATGTCGCCATGGAAAAGGGTCCTTGCTTCCGGAATCAGCTCGAACAAACGCCGGTACAGCTCCTTCGTCAACCTGGTCTGATGCTCCATCAGGATGCCGATCGTCGCCTGGATCACCAGTACGCCGTCCGCGGTGCCGAAAGCGATGGGTTCGACGAGCTGGACAGGACCGCGCCTGCCTTTCAGCACCGCCTGAGTCCTTCGCACTTCCAAAATGGTGTGCGGGACGTGGCTGAACAGGACATCGGAGGCGAGAAACCGCGTGCCGAGCGTCTTGTTCGCCTCCTCGATTCGGCTCGCGATGTTCATTGCGTCGCCGATCACCGAGAACTGGCGATGATCCGGATGTCCCATCATTCCGACGATGAGCGGCCCGCAATGCGCCCCGATGCCGATGTCGAGAGTCGTTGCGAACTCGCTCGACAGCTGCGCGTTGAGATCGTCCATTGCGTTGAGCATCGCAAAGCCGGCTCGAAAGGTGTCGACGCAGCTTTTCTCGATCGGATCGCCGCCAAGACCGAACAGACCGATGACCTGATCACCGATGTACTGGTAGATGACGCCGTTGTTCATCAGGATCGCGTCGCCGACCGCTTGGAAAAAACGATTGAGAATGTGCAGGACATCATAAGGGAGGCTTTTTTCCACGAAGGGCGTGAACCCGCGGATATCGCAGAACAGCGCCGCCAGCATCTTCTCGACCGGCGGCGCAACGCCGCAGTCCTCCATTTGCATGCGTGAGACGTCCGCACAGCTCTTGATCAGGCGCTCGAACGAAACGTCGCCGCTGACACGCGTCTGACAGGCGAGGCGTGTGAAGCCATCCCAGCCGAGCGCCTTCGCAAGCTCCGCCTCACGCTGCGTACGCGGCGAGACATTGGCGAGGCCGTCCACGATGCGGACACGGCAGGTGGTGCAGCGTCCGTGCCCGCCGCATTCACGAAAATGGGGGATCTTCTCCGCGATCGCTACGTCGAGGATCGTCATGCCGGGGTCGGTCACGCCTATCGATCGCCCGTCAGTCAGGAAGACTATCGTCGGCATTCGGCCGCTTTCCTGGGGAACAAAAGTCAATCGTGTTCGAGGGAGGGCGAGGAGGACGCAGTCTCGGGTTCGTGGCAAACGACCTCGATGTTGTGCCCGTCCGGACCGATGACGAAAGCTGCATAGTAATTCGCGTGGTACTGCGGGCGAAGGCCCGGCGCGCCGTTGTCCTTGCCACCCGCCGCGAGGGCTGCGCGATGGAAAGCCTGGACTTGCCCGCGATTCTCGGCCCTGAACGCCAAGTGCAGATAGGCGGGCTTCTCGTCGGTTTGGCGAACACACAATGAGGACCTGCCGTCTGCGCTGAGCTCGATGCCGAGCGGCCCCTCCTGGACAACGGCCAAGCCGAGCGGTTCGAGAGCCTTCAGGAAGAACGTCTTGCTCGCTGCATAGTCGGTGACGCCGAAGAGAACGTGGTCGAACATCAATGCTCCCGAGTGTGTGGGCCCGCGTGGGGCCTCACGAGAAGCGGGCCGGCGACCTCGGCGCACGGTTGGTCGTCATTCGCCCGTGCCCTGGTGCTGAGCAAGCAATCGTTTCGCATTGAGGTACGTCGGCACTTCGACCCACAGCCCATCGACCAGTGCGCGGTCCTGGCCCCGGGCGCGGGCGGACTCGAACGCTTCCACCACTTCCCGCGCATGAGCCTTCTCCGCTTCGCTCGGGACGAGCGCCGCAAGAATCGCGCTGGCGTGGTCCGGACGCACCAGGCTTTTACTCCGATAACCCAGTGTGCGAGCGTATCGCGCCTCCCGCGCCGCACCTTCCGCGTCGGTGAACGTGTACGGCGCATCGATAGGCTCGATCCCCGCCGCCCGGCATTCCATCACGAATCTGCGCCGCGCATGGTCCAGTTCCACGGCTTCGCGCGTACGCTCGGCCATGAGGTCGGCGGCCAGGTCCTCGGCGCCGAGCAGCGCATAGCTGATGCGCCGTGACGCAGCGGAAATGTGGCGCACGTCGACCACGCCCAGCGCCGTCTCGCACACCGGAAGGATGCCGATGCTGCCTTGTGTCAACCCGGCCTGCTTTTCCGCGGCCGTGATCGCGCGATCGAGTTCGCGCATCTCGCGGGCCGTCGCCGCCTTCGGATAGGCGATGAAGTCCGGCATCGCCGGGACCACGTGCGAGACGTCCAGGGGCCCGTCTTCGTGCAGCGAATTGATGCGCGCGCACACACGGGCACCGATCGAGCGCCAGCGGGCGAACAGGCCGGCGGTCATGCTGCGTGCTTCAGCGCGACGTGCCGGAGGAGTGAAGTCTTCGAGATCCTGGATCAGCACGTCGGCGCGGCTCGCCGCCATGGCTTGGTGCGCAGCATTGTCTGCGCCCGGCCCGAAAAGCCAAGTGCGCAGGAGAGGAGGGCCGTTCCCTCCAACGCGGACTCGCGTCACTTCCATAGCGACCCCGGTACTTGGGTGGATTGCCGGCCGGCCGTGTAGGCCTCGTACGCCCATGCC
>Ga0068864_100002418_pt1 | contig 15421 bp, 11 predicted proteins | sample KBSSwiS72_FD_66586 | JGI IMG/M metagenome (GOLD analysis project Ga0068864, IMG submission 66586) | Switchgrass rhizosphere microbial communities from Kellogg Biological Station, Michigan, USA - KBS Switchgrass S7-2 | ecosystem: Host-associated > Plants > Roots > Rhizosphere > Soil ... | reverse complement strand
GATCCCGGCGGAATCGACGCCAGGAGCTGCTCAAGCGACATTACGGTTCCTTGGTGAGTAAACCTTGAGTGTACGGTCTTTCAGGATCCATCCGCAAGCGCGGCGGCGTACTCGACACCGACCAGAAACAGCCCGTGCGGCGGAGCAGTCGGACCGGCTGCCGCCCGATCGCGCGACGCGATCGCGGCGCCGAGCCACTCCACCGGCTGCCGTCCGCGTCCGACCTCCACGAGCGAGCCGACGATGATGCGGACCATGTGGCGGAGGAAGCCGGAACCGGTGACCTCGTAGGCGATCGACGGATCGCAGGGCTGAAGCCCTGCGCCACTTTCAGTCCCCGCGGCTGTGGCGCAGGGCTTTAGCCCTGCGATCACGCGCGAGGAGAAGATCTCGCGCTCTGTCGTCGCGACGTCGCTCCCTGTGGCCTGAAACGCGGCGAAGTCGTGACGCCCCTCGAGCAGGCGCGCAGCGGCGCGCATCGCCTCGACGTCGAGCGGGCCGGGCACGTGCCACGCGTAGGCGCGTTCGAACGGGCTCAGCACCTCGCCGTTCCACACGCGATAGCGGTAGGTTTTCCGTCGTGCGCCGAAGCGAGGATGGAACCCCGGCGGCGCTTCTTCGGCAGACAGGATGCGGATGTCAGCCGGAAGGTGTGCGTTGATCGCGCGGCGCAGGGCGTCGGGACTCAGCTCGCGCGCGATCGTGAAGGACGCCACCTGCCCGAGCGCGTGAACGCCGGCGTCGGTCCGGCCGGCGCCGGTGACGGTGACGTCGCAGCCGTCGAGCGCGCGCAGCGCATCCTCGACCAGCGCCTGGATCGAAACGCCGTTGGCCTGCCGCTGCCACCCGACATAGCCGGTGCCGTCATAGGCCAGCGTGATTTTGAATGGGGTCAAGCCTGTCGCGATCCGGGTTTCACCACCGCGATCCCCTGTGCGCACAGCGGGCACGCGTCGGGTTCGAAGGTCGGCAACGCAACGTCGAGCAGCGACGTGTACGGCACGTCGAATCTCAGCGCACCCCCCGAGCGATCGACGATCGACGCTGTGCCGACGACCTGGCCGCCGGCCGCTCTCGCCACCTCGATCGTCTCGCGCGTCGAGCCGCCGGTCGTCATGACGTCCTCGACGACCAGCACCCGATCGGTCGGGGCGAGCGCGAAGCCGCGGCGCAGCGTGAGCCTGCCCTCCTGGCGCTCCGCGAAGATCGCCCGCACGCCGAGCGCGCGGCCCACTTCGTGCCCAATCACGACGCCGCCCAGCGCCGGAGACAGCACCACCGTCGCGCGCAGCTCGCGCACCCGATCCGCGATCGCGCGGCCCAGCGCTTCGGCGTGCGCCGGATGCTGCAGGACCAGCGCGCATTGCAGGTACCCCGGGCTGTGGAGACCCGACGTCAGCCGGAAGTGGCCTTCGAGCAGCGCGCCCGACTGCCGGTACAGATCAAGAAGCTCGTCGCGGGTCATGGGGTTTGAGGGTGTCCTCGAACAGTTTCAGGATGCGTTTGTATTCGTCCGCCCAGCTCGTATCTTCCTCGAAGCCATGATTCTCGACCGGGAACGGCGCCACGGACCAGTTGTCCTTCCGCAGCTCGATCAGCCGTTGCACGAGACGGACGCTGTCCTGGAACAGCACGTTCGTATCGACCATGCCGTGACAAATCAGCAGCGCGCCTTTGAGCCCGTCCGCAAAATAGATCGGTGAGCTCTTGCGATAAGCCTCCGCGTCGGCCTGCGGCTCGTTGAGGATGCTCGACGTGTAGTCGTGGTTGTAGTGCGTCCAGTCGGTGACCGGCCGCAGCGCCGCGCCCGCGGCAAAGACATCCGGCGTGGTGAACATCGCCATCAGCGTGATGAAGCCGCCGTAACTGCCGCCGTACACGCCGATCCGTTTCGCGTTGACCTTCTGCTTCTCGACCAGAAATTTCGCGCCGTCGACGACGTCTTCGAGATCCTTGCCGCCCATGTGGCGGTAGATCGCCGTGCGCCAGTCGCGGCCGTACCCCGCGCTCGCGCGGTAGTCCGGGTCGAGCACGACGTAGCCGCGCGACGCGAGCAGGTTGTGGAACATGTACTCTCGGTAGTAGGTCGACCAGAACTTGTGCGCGTTCTGCAGGTACCCTGCGCCGTGCACGAACACGACCGCCGGCGCCGCCGGATCGCGCTTGGCGCCGACCATTTCGGGCGTGAACATCCGCGCGTAGACGTCGACGCCGTCGCGCGTCCTGTAGGTCACGAGCTGCGGCTCGATCCATCTGAACGACCGCCACTCCTCGCTTGTCGAGGTCGTCACCTGCGTGGCGGAGGCGCCGGCCCGGTTCGGCATCACATAGACCTCGTTCGGCTTCGTGCTCGACGAATAGATCAGGCCGAAGGTGCCATCGTCCGGCGACGCTTCACCGGTGGTGCCGCCGGTCATCGACGTCAGCTTTGTCCGTTCTCCGCCCTCAATCGGCATGGCGTAGATGTGCCGCTCGCCAGGATGGGCCTCGCTGGTCGTGAGGTAGAACCTTTTCTTGTCAGGAGAAATGTTGACCGCATCGATCTCCCATCGGCCCTGCGTCAGCTGCCGCGCGGCGGACTCCGCCGCGGCCGCGTCGAGCGTGTAGAGGTGCATCCAGCCGTCGCGCTCGGAGAGGAACCAGACGTGCTGCTGATCCGGCAACAGGCCGAATGAGCTGTCGACCGCGTTGAACCCGCCGACTTCTCTCACCCAGGCCGCGTCGTGGAGCGTGTCGAGGACGCGGATCTTGCCGGTCTCCGGATCCACGGCAACCAGCCAGCGATCTTTGTTGTTCGACGCGCGCACATGCGCAACGGCCAGCGTGCCGTCCTCGGACAACACCGGCATGCCCCAGCGGACCGCCGCAGGCTTGGCGTCCTTGGTCTCCTTCGTCTCCTTGGCAGGAGCAGTCGGTATGTCGATCGTGACCGTCTTGCCGGTCTCGATGTTCATCGCCGCCAGCGATCGGCTGTCCTGAGCGTCGCCGACGAACGTCCGCGCCGGGATGTCCTCGGTATAGCTCGACTCGGTGACGTAATTCGGCACGTTGGGACGCTTGGCCGCGTCCTGGCGCTCGACGATGAGCATGAAGACGTGCGTGCCGTCGGGCGACAGCTGCAGGTCGGCCGCCGACTGGCGATCGGCGAGCTCGAACTTCGGCAGCGCGTGGGCCTTGTCCTTCTCCTCAGCCTTCTTTTTCTTCTCGGCCTCGACCCGTGTGTGCTCGATCAGCTTCGTCTCTTCCGCCTTGATGAACTTCTGGCTGTCGGTCTCGCGGGGATCGCGCTTGCGCGGCTGCACGTCGGTGAGCTGCGCGATTTCGCCGCTGTCGATCGGGACGACGAACAGATTGTTGTCGCGCGTGAAGGTGACGGCCGACTCGCGGCGCGCCCAGCGCGGGTTCGCTTCGTTCCCGGTCGTGCGGGTGATCTGGCGGCGCGTACCCCCCACCGTATCGAGGAGCACGATGTCGCCGCGATCGACAAACAGCACCCGCCGGTGCGCCTTGTCCCACCGTCCGTTGACCGGTGGGGCGAGACGCCGTTCCTCGTCCGTCAGCTTGCGCGGCGTGCCCCCGTTGCGTGCTACGACCCAGGTCGACGGCTCGTCATCGGCGGCGCCACGCCATTCAAAATAGAGGCGCGAAGAATCGCCCGACCAGCGGAGCCCCGTGGGTGGATAACCGACCAGTTTGGGCCCGCGCATGATGCTGTCGACGGTGAGCTCGAAGCCGCCCGCTGCTTTCGCGGTCTTGGCGGGCGCCGCCGGCGCGCCGGTCAGATGAGCCGCCGCGGCAAGGGTCAGCGCCGCCAGGCCGCACATGAAGCGGACAGGTTTGTGCATGGAAAAGTATACAATCGGCTTGAACCGAAGTTCCCTGCCGACCGTCTACAGTTCAGAACAGCACCCGGACCCCACTTTCGTTTCGTCGTCCGGCGTCAGCCGGGCTTTTCGGTTTGTCGTCCGGCGTCAGCCGGGCTTTTCGGTTTGTCGTCCGGCGTCAGCCGGGCTTTTTTTTCGTAAGTAGTGTCCGGCTTCAGCCGGACCCTTTCGATGGAGTCGTCAGTAATGCGTCTGCACCAGTCGTTTCGCGGCCGAATTGCGATAATCGCCGCCACCGTCGGCCTGGTCTCGTCGGTGTCCGCTTTCGGGCAACAAGTGTCCGGTTCCGGGCAGCCCGGGGCGCCAAGCCTCAGCCTCGCGATTCAGACCGCGGCGCAGAACGCCGCCCAGCAGCCGGGCGAACCGGTCCGCCGGATCTCGATCGACGAGGCCGTGAAGCTGGCGATGGAACAGAACCTCGGAATCCGGATTCAGCGCTTCGACCCGCAGATTCAGGACACCGGCGTGTTTCTGGCGCGATCGGCGTGGGCGCCCGCGTTCACGTCGACGCTGTCGAAGAACTCGAATCAGTCGCCGAACGCGAGCCTGCTGTCGGGCACGCAGGCCAGCGTCACGACCGGCACCTTTGCCGCCGGCGCCTCCCTCGCCCAGCAGCTGCCCTTTCACGGCGCAAACTACACCGTGAACTGGAACAACTCGCGGTTCACGTCGACCGACCCGAGCAACATCTTCAACCCGCGTCTCTCATCGAACGTGCAGGCCATTTTCCAGCAGCCGCTGCTGCGGAATTTCTCGATCGATCAGATTCGGCAGCAGGTGGCGGTGAGCAAGAAGGTGCGCGACCTGTCCGACATCAACCTCGAGAGCGTGGTCACGCAGACGCTGCGCAATGTGCGCAACGCCTACTGGGACCTCTCCTACGCGATCAACAACCTGAAGGCGCAGCAGGAATCGCTGGCGCTGTCGAAGCAGTCGTTGAAGGACAATCAGAAACGGGTCGAGATCGGGACGATGGCGCCGATCGACATCGTCCAGGCGCAGGCCGAGGTCGCCAACAACGAGTCGAACGTCATCGTCGCCGAGGCGGCGATCAAGCAGGCGCAGGATGCGCTGCGCGCCCTGATCCTCGACCCGGCCTCGCCCGACGTGTGGAACGTCGTGTTCGAGCCGACCGATGCGCCGTCGTTCGACGCGCGCCCGATCGACCTCGACGCGGCCGTGCGCAACGCGCTCGACAAACGGTCGGACGTACGGGGTGCGAAAAACGCGCTCGAGCAGAGCGACATCAACATCAAGTACTACAACAATCAGATCAAGCCGGATGTCAACGCGCAGGTGACCTACGGCGCGGTCGGCATCGCCGGCACGCAGGCCGTCGGCGGCCGCGATCCGCTCACCGGCCTGGCGACGCCCGTCGAATTCGTGGCGCGCAGCTTCGGCTCGGCGCTGGGCGACGCCTTCAGCAACGCCTACCCGCAGTGGGCGGTCGGCGTGCAAATCGGCTATCCGTTCGGCGCGAACACAGCGCACGCCAACCTCGCGCGCGTGCGTCTGGAGTACGAGCAGGCGCAGGCGCAGCTGAAGAACATGGAAATGCAGGTGACGACGCAGGTCCGCAGCGCGGCGCGTAACGTGCAGTCGAGCCAGCAGCTCGTCCAGTCGGCCCGCGCCTCGCGGGAGCTGCAGGAGAAGAAGCTCGAAGCGGAGGAGAAGAAGCTCGCCGCCGGCATGTCGTCCCCCTTCTTCGTCGTCCAGGCGCAGCGCGATCTCTCGCTGTCCCGCACCGTAGAAATCCGGGCGATCTCCGACTACAACAAGGCGCTGGTCGACTTCGAAGCGGTGCAGCAGGTGCCGATCAACGGCGGCGGCGCCTTCGTACAGGTCGCGCGCTAGCCTGACGAAGTCCGAAAAAACCGGAGAGGCCGCAAAGCACGCAGAGACAATCAGTTTCTCTTTGCGATCTCTGCGTTCTCTGCGGTTTTTTCTTCGTCGCGACCCACCTGCCCCTCTGGTCCGACCTGCCCTACTCGATCCACCCGCCGTACCAGCCCTACCTGCCCTACCTGCCCTCTAGTACACTCCCTCCGTGCCGAAGGTGTCGGTCACGGTTGTCGCGAAGAACGAAGCCGCCGATCTCGGTGCGGCGCTGGCGTCGGTCGCCTGGGCCGACGAGATCGTCGTCGTCGATTCCCGCAGTACTGACGACACCGTCGCCATCGCCCGCCGGTTCACGGACCGCGTCGTCGTCCACGACTGGCTGGGCCACATCGAACAGAAGAACTACGCCGCGTCGCTGGCGAGCCACGACTGGATTCTGTCGCTCGATGCCGATGAGCGCGTGACACCGGCGCTGGCGGACGAACTGCGGGCGGCGATGACCGGCGAGCCCGCGCACGCCGCGTTTCGCATCCCGCGGGTCACGTGGCATCTCGGCCGATGGGTCCGCTCGACCGACTGGTATCCCGATTACCAGGACCGGCTCTACGACCGTCGGCGTGCGCGATGGATCGGACGCTACGTGCACGAGTCGCTGAAGGCGGACGGATCCTCCGGACAGCTGCGCGGCGAGATCCAGCACTACGCCTATCGCGACATCGCCGACCATCTCGAAACGATCGATCGCTACACGACGCTGGCCGCGCGACAGATGCACGAGGACGGGCGGCGCGCCGGCCTGCTGCAGCTGGCGGGGCACCCGCCGCTGGCGTTCCTGCGCAACTACATCGTCCGCGGCGGCATTCGTGACGGCGTCCCCGGCTTCATCATCTCGTCGATGAACGCGTACTACGTATTTCAGAAGTTCGCCAAACTCTGGGAACTCGATCGGGTTCAGCGCTCAGGGTTCAGCGTGCAGGGTGCGTCGCCCGGAACCCCGAACCCCGAACCCAGAACCCAGAACGAACCGTGAACCCGGCACGCTGAACCCCGAACCCGATCATGTTCTCTCTGCACGTCGACACTGCCCGAACCTGGCGAGGCGGCCAGAACCAGGTGCTGCTGACGGTCAACGGCCTCCGATCGATCGGGCAGCGTGCCACGCTGGTGGCGCATCCCGACGGCGAGCTCCGCCGGCGCGCGGCCGAGGGCCTCGACCTGATTCCGATCGCGCCGCGGACGGAGATGGACCTGTCGGCCGCCTGGAAATTCTCGCGAATCCTCAGGCGGCTTCGGCCCGACGTCATCCACGCACACGATCCTCACGGCGTCGCCCTGGCGGCGCTGGCGCTGTCGATCGGAGCGGGGGCGGCGAACCGTTCGACAGGCTCACGGCAGGGGGCGTCCATGCCGGCGCTGGTCGCCGCGCGCCGCGTCGACTTCCATCTGAAAGGGAACTCATTTTCGCGCTGGAAGTACCGTCAGGTCGACTGCTTCATTGCCGCTTCCGACGCGATCCGGCAGATGCTCGTCGCCGACGGAGTGCCGGCCGACCGGACGGTGACGGTGCACGAAGGGATCGACGTCGAGCACGTCGTCGCCGCGCCTGCGGTCAACGTTCACGAGGCGTTCTGGCTGCCGCACGGATCCCCGGTCGTCGGCAATGTCGCCGCGCTCGTGCCGCACAAGGGACAGCGCTACCTGATCGACGCCGCGCATCTCGTGGTGCAGCAGGTGCCCGACGCGCGGTTCATCATCCTCGGCGAAGGCGAGCTCCGCGAGCACCTCGAGAAACAGGTGCGCGAGCATCATCTCGAGAAGCACGTGCTGCTGCCCGGCTTCCGGACCGACGTGCTCGGATGCCTCAAGGGATTCGATCTGTTCGCAATGAGCTCGATCACCGAGGGGCTCGGCACCTCCCTGCTCGACGCGATGGCCTGCGCCAGGCCAATCGTGGCGACCCGAGCCGGCGGCATCCCGGAGATCGTGGAGGACGGCGTCAACGGCCTGCTCGTGCCGGCGCGCGATCATCAGGCGTTGGCCGAGGCGATCGTGCGCGCGCTCAAGAATCCAGAGCTCCGGCAGCGGATGGGCGACGCGGGTTTCGCCCGCGTCAACGAGCGATTCACCGTCGAGCGGATGGTGTCCGAGACGGCCGGCGTGTACGCGCGCGTGGCCGGCAGACCCCACGCAGCGGGCACTGAGAGTCCGCCTGCGGCCGGCTGAACCCGCACGCGTTCATCATGCCGAGGTGGCACAGCGAGAAATCGTACTTCACGGGATCGACGGGATCGAGTGACCGCAGCGAGGCGGTGATGTCGCGCGCCATCCGCCACCCCGGGCTGGTGTAGTTCGTCAGCCTCAGGCACCGGCCGACACGGATCACGTGAGTGTCGAGCGGCACGATCAGCTTCGCGGGCGGTACCCGCTTCCAGACGCCAAGATCGAGCGCGTCGCGGCGCACCATCCAGCGGAGAAACAGATTCAGACGCTTGCAGGCCGAACCGGCGGTTGGCCGCGGAAAGAAATAACAGACGCCTGGCCGTTTGGGCACGCGGCCGTACGCGGCTTTCAGATCGAGCGCCATCGCCCGTCTGGAAAAGCTGTCGAGCGCGGCCTCGAGGTCGTCGGCGCCGCCGTCGCATCCTTCGAGAAAGAATCCCTCCACCGATCCAGTGCGATCGATCATCTGCCGCAGCACCCACAGCATGGCGACGATGTCGGCTTCGCGCGTCCAGCGATGGACGATGCCGGCAAACGACGGACCGTCGCGGGCGGGATCGAACCGGCGCACATATGCGGCGGGCGCCGGCCCCATCACCGCCAGCACTCGCTCGATCGATTGCAGCACGCTGGAGACGCGTCCGAACGCGAGGGCGGCGGCAATGAACCCGACGATCTCCCGATCGTCGTCTCGTCGAAATCGCCTGACAATCTGGATCGGATCGGTCGCGGAATCAGCGTGGTTGAAATCGGCGTACAGCTGGTCGAGGACGGGTTTCAGTTTCAACAAGTCTCAACTCTCAACTCTCAATTCTGCTCAGTGTTGAGACTTGAGCCTTGAGACTTGAGACTTGATTATGATTCAGCCATGAGGCTTCTGAAAGCGGCTGCGGCAGTCCTGCTGCTTGCGGCAATGGCGGCTGCCGGCGGCTACATCTACCTGCGCCGCTCGCTGCCTGAAATCGACGGGGCCGTACGGGTCGCCGGGCTGTCGGCGCCCATCGAGATCATCCGCGACGCCGACGCCATCCCGCACATCATCGCCGCGACCAAGCTTGATGGCTTGTTCGGCCTCGGCTATGCGCACGCACAGGATCGGCTGTGGCAGATGGAGTTTCAGCGCCGCATCGGCCATGGCCGCCTGTCGGAAGTTCTCGGCACGGCGACCCTCCCCCAGGATCGGTTTCTGCGCACGGTCGGTTTCGGGCGCGCCGCACGCAGTGCCTGGGCGTCGATGCCGGAGTGGGCGAAACAGCAGGTGAACGCCTACGTCAGCGGCGTCAACGCGTTCATCACGACGCATCACGGCAGCGCGCTGCCGCCCGAATTCACGCTGCTCCGCTTCGAACCCGAGCCATGGACCGGCGAGGACGTCGTCGTCTGGGTGAAGATGATGGCGTGGGATCTGAGCGGTAACTACTCGTTCGAGCTGCTGCGCCACGATCTCCTGGGCGCGGTCGGTGCGGAGCGCATGAATCAGTTGATGCCACCGTACGCCGCGGATGGCCTAAGCATCCTCCCGCGGCTCGAGGAGACGGGTGAGGCAGGTAAGGCAGGTGGGTTGGATAGGAAAAGCACCTACCGGACCCACCAGGCCTACCCGCCCTACCTGGCCCACCCGTCCCACCTGCCCACGTCCTGGTCACGCGCATTCACGTCGTCGGTCTCGGGCGATCCTCGCGTCCGAGACTTCCTGACAGGCGCATCGACGGAAGGTTTGGGTTCCAACAACTGGGTCATGGACGGCACGCTGACCGCGAGCGGCAAACCGCTCCTCGCCAACGATCCGCATCTCGGCACGCGGCTGCCGTCGACGTGGTATCTCGCGCATATCTCGGCCGGCGATTTCGAGGTCATCGGCGGCACGTTTCCCGGCACGCCGGCGATCGCGCTCGGCCGCAACCAATCGATCGCCTGGGGCGCCACCAACGTCGCCGCCGACGTCGAAGATCTGTACGTCGAGCATCTCGACGCCGCCGGTACCCACTACGAATTCCGAGGCACGCAGGAACCGGTCACCGTCGTTCCGGAAACCATCGTCGTCAAAGGCGCCGCGCCCGTCGTCCTGAACGTGCGCATCACCAGACACGGTCCGCTCGTCTCCGACGCGATCAACGCGAACAATGCAGACTCGAAGACGTCACCGAAACCGCCGGCCGTCGAACCGCTCGCATTCCGCTGGACCGCGCTGGATGCCGACGATGGCACGCTGGCGGCCTTTCTGAAGGTGAACGAAGCGCGCAATTGGACGGAGTTCACGGAGGCGCTCAGTGGCTACGTGGCGCCGTCGCAGAATTTCGTGTTCGCCGACACGGACGGACACATCGGCTACTACGCGCCCGGGCACATTCCGATCCGCGCGTCAGGCGACGGATCGCGGCCGGCGGACGGCTGGACCGGCGACGCGGAATGGACCGGCTGGGTCCCGTTCGACGAGCTGCCCCACGTCTTCGATCCGCCGGAACATGTCATCGTCACCGCCAACCACCGGCCAGCCCCGGCGTCGTACCGCTACAACCTCGGGCTCGAATGGACGGAGCCATACCGCGCGCAACGGATTGCTGATCTGCTCGCCGGGTCCACACGACCCGGCCTATATACGACGCCGCGCTTCACGCCCGACGATTTCGCGCGCATCCAGGCCGATACCGTGTCGCTCCACGCGAAGGCGCTGTTGCCGCTCCTGCTGGCGCACAGCCGCGCACTCGATCCGCGCGATCGGCCGGCGCTCGATCGGCTGCGCCAGTGGAACTTCGACGCCACGGCGGACAGCGCGGCGACGGCGATCTTCCAGGCGTGGTTTCTGCATCTGACGCCCGCTCTCGTCGCCGACGAGCTCGGACCCGGCCCGACCGAGCTGTACCAGGGCAAGTTCTCGTACGTCTCCCGCTTTCTCATCGACACCTTGGGCGCGCCCGCGGGGGCGGACAGCCCGTGGTGCGACGATGTGAAGACGCAGACGCGCGAAACGTGCGACGACACGGTCGCGGTCGCGCTGCGGCGTGGCGTCGAGGATTTGCAGCGCCGCATGGGGAGCGACATGGCGCGCTGGCGGTGGGACGCCGTGCACCTCGCGATGTTCCCGCATGCACTCGACTCGGTCGCGGCGCTTCGTCCGATCCTGAGCCGCTCGGTCGGCATCGCCGGGGACTGGAGCACGGTCAATGTCGGCGTCAGCGCGGCCGATCATCCCTACGAGGTGCATACGATCCCCGGCTACCGCGAGATCATCGACCTCTCGCCGGCCAACGACAGCCGCTTCCTCGACGCGGTCGGCCAGTCGGGGCACCCGCTCTCGTCCCACTATGACGACTTTCTCACCGACTGGAAGAACGTGAGACACCGGCGCATGAGAATCGAGCGCGCCGATATCGAGAAGGGCGCACTGGGTCGGCTTCGGTTGACGCCTCAGTAACTCTCGCGCCTTTCGATTCACGTGCAAGCTGTACGACTATTGTGACGATTTGGCCCGCAGTCCGGGGCCGTCGCGGCGCCTGGCAAATCAGTTGTTCGACGCAGGCAGCTCGATAGGCGCGAACCTCGCGGAGTCAAAATCTGCGCACAGCCGCAAAGACCCCGCGGCAAAGACTGCCATCTCGCTGAAGGAGAGCCACGAAACGAAGTATTGGCTCAGAGTCGCAAACAGCAAATCCCTGGGCGACGAGGCGCTTCGCAGCTGGCTGCTGCAGGAGTCGGACGAGTTCGTCGCGATGTTAACCGTCAGTGTCCGGCGTCTTCAAACCGAACACGACCCGCGCTGACATCTGAACAAGTCTCAAGTCTCAACGCTCACTCTCAAACGTGCAACGCTCAACAGCTGAGACTTGAGAGTTGAGACTTGAGAGTTGATCATTTTGCCGGTGTTGCCAGCGGCTTGCCCTTTTCGACGATGTAGGTCGCGAGAATCTTGCCGGGGCCGCCGCCGGTGTTGGTCGCGTTGTGAATCGTGCCGGCCGGAATCAGGAACGTGCCGCCCGCCTTGAGCGTGACCGGCGCCTTCCCGTCCTGCTCCACCAGAAACGTGCCGTCGAGAACGTAGCCAATCTCCTCGCCCGGATGCGTGTGCCGTCCCGGTGTCGCACGCGGCTCGAAGTCGGCGACAGCCTGGACCACCTCGCGCCCGGCCGCGGAGATGTCGCTCTGCTGGAGCACGGTGCGTTTGAAAGCAGGCTGCTGCGCGGCGACGATGCCGGTCAGCACGAGCGCGACGACGACGACGGTGGCGGTTTTCATGATGATCTGCTCCTGCTCTGAGAGTTGAGACTTGAGAGTTGAGACTTTAGAAGCGCGTGATCGGTATTGCCGCTTTGCACAGCGGGCAATCGGCGGCCTTGTAGTTTTCCGGCGCTCTGTACTCGGCCAGGGCGACATTGGGGACGCCGAGATCGACGTTGGCTTCGCAGCGGTCGTAGATTTCAACGGTCGCGACGACGGTCCCGCCCGCCTCCTTCACGAGCGTCGCGCAGCGCGCGAACGTCTCGCCCGTGTTCCGCACGTCATCGGCGAGCAGCACCCGTCTGCCTTTGAGTTCCTGACGGTAGAACGTGCGCAGCGCGAACCCGCCGGAGCCGTCGTAGTTGAACGGCGCGAAGCTGCACGGCGGGTGCGTCAGGCTGCGGCGGCTGTCGAGCAGACCGGCGATCGTGTGCGCGAGGAGGGCGCCGCCGGTCACCGGACCCGCCACCACCTCGGCGCGCTGCACGAGATCGCCCGGCATCACGTCGAGCAGATCCTGGGCGAAGCGCCAAATCGTCGACGGATGCCGGAACAGCTGGTGCGGGTTCAGGTATACCCGGCCGTGATAGCCGTTCCCGTAGTCGAAGTGTCCATCGATCATCAGGACCTCCGACTGCTGCAGATCCTTGAGCGCTTTCTCGCGAATCTCGGTGCGCTTATCCACTATGTCCTTGTGAGAGTTGAGAGTTGAGCGTTGAGACTTGAGAGTTACAGTAGACGACCCGTCCGCCGACGATGGTCGCCGCGACGCCGCCACGGAGCTTCCAGCCGTCGAACGGCGTGTTCCGCGAACGGGACTTCATCGTCCTGGCGTCGACCGTGACGTGCAGATCCGGCGCGAGGATCGTGATGTCGGCCGGCGCCCCTTCGGCCAGCGAGCCGCCAGGCACGCGCAGGATTCGCGCGGGGTTCACCGACAGCAGTTCCACGAGCCGCGCCAGCGAGACGACGCCGGCATGCACGAGACGGTCGACGCACAGCGACACGGCCGTTTCGAGGCCGGTGATCCCGAACGGCGCGCGGTCGAACTCGACCTGCTTTTCGTCGGCGTGATGGGGCGCGTGATCGGTGGCGATCACGTCGATGCTGCCATCCTTCAAGCCCGCGAGCATCGCGTCGCGATCCGCCGCCTCACGCAGCGGCGGGTTCATCTTCACGTTCGTGTCGTACGCGATCGGCGCGCCCAGCATCTCGTCGGTCAGGACGAAATGATGCGGCGTCACTTCGCACGTGACCCTGGCGCCGCGCGACTTGCCGTAGCGGACGGCGTCGAGCGTCTGGCGGGCGCTCATGTGCGCGATATGCACGATCCCTCCGGTCAGCTCGGCGAGCGCGATATCGCGCGACGCCATGATCGATTCGCATTCGCCGGGGATGCCGCGCAGGCCGAGCGCGGACGCGTGAAACCCTTCATGCGCGACGCCGTCCCCCTTCAGCGTCTGCTCCTCGCAGTGCTCGATGATCGGCAGGTCGAACATTCCGGCGTACTCGAGGGCGCGGCGCATCAGCATCGCCGTCGACACCGGGTGGCCATCGTCGGTCAGCGCGACGCAGCCGGCCTGCTTCAGCTCCGCGATGTCGGCGAGCTGCTCCCCCTTCTGACCGCGCGAGACGGCGCCGATCGGGTACACGCGCGCCAGATTCGCCTCGGCGGCCTTCGCCAGAATGTAGCCGGTGACGCCGGCGTTGTCGTTGACCGGAACGGTGTTCGGCATGCAGGCGACCGCGGTGAAGCCGCCCGCCACTGCCGACGCCGTGCCGGTCGCCACGGTTTCCTTGTGCTCCTGCCCAGGCTCGCGCAGGTGCACGTGCATGTCGATCAGCCCGGGGACGAGGACCAGCCCGCTCGGCACGTCGACGGCCCTGGCATCGCCAATCGGCAGATCGCGTCCCACCCGCGCGATGCGATCGCCGTCGATCAGCAGGTCGAACACGCCGTCGCGTCCGTTCGCCGGATCGACCACGCGCGCGCCTTTCAGCATCCACTTCGACATCTACTCTCCCGAGCGATAACGGAGGTTACGGAGGAAACCGAGTTCACACAGAGAAACAGAGAAACGGAGACGCGCAGAGAAGACTGTCAGGTGCCGCAAATCACGACGACCCGATCGACTCGGTGCGACAGGCCCGCGTAGCGGGCGGCGGCACCGACTGAACGACGGACACGCAAACGTCGAGGGTCGGGTGGTTTGCGTGTCCGACGTTCAGTCGCTGCCGCGCCCGGCCGGCTTCGCCGGCCGGCTGTCGCACTCGGTCTTCTCCGTTCGTCTCTGCTCCTCCGTTCCTCTGTGTGAACTCGGTTGCCTCCGTGATCTCCGTTGTCTGGAACCATCGCTAATCAACCTCGACTCCGCCAGCCAGCAAATACAGGACGGCCATGCGGACCGCCACGCCGTTGGCGACCTGCTCGAGAATCACCGAGAACGGACCGTCGGCGACGTCGGACGCGATCTCGACGCCGCGGTTCATCGGCCCGGGATGCATGATGATGACATCCGGCTTGGCCTTCGCCACGCGCGCCGTCGTCATCCCGAACGTATTGAAGTACTCGCGCAGCGACGGGATGAAGGCGCCGGTCATGCGCTCCTGCTGGATGCGCAGCATCATGATGACGTCCGCGTCCGCGACCGCCTCGCCGATGTCGGCCGACACGCGCACGCCGAACTGCTCGATGCCGCGCGGGACGAACGTCGGCGGCCCGCTCACCCAGACCTCGGCGCCGAGCTTCGTCAGCAGCTTGACGTTCGATCGCAGCACGCGGCTGTGCAGCAGGTCGCCGACAATGGTGACCTTCAGCCCGTCGATGCGCTGCTTGTGCTCGCGGATGGTGAAGGCGTCGAGCAGCGCCTGCGTCGGGTGCTCGTGCATGCCGTCGCCGGCGTTGATGATGCGCGACTTGCAGACGCGCGACAGCAGGTGCCCGGCGCCGGAGGAGGCATGGCGCATGACGATCATGTCCGGCTGCATCGCCTCGATGTTGAGCGCCGTGTCGATCAGCGTCTCGCCCTTCAGCACGCTCGAGGTCGCGACGGCGATGTTCAGCGTGTCGGCGCTGAGGCGCTTCTCGGCGATCTCGAACGACGTGCGCGTGCGCGTGCTCGGCTCGTAGAACAGATTGACGATGGTCTTGCCGCGCAGGGTCGGTACCTTCTTGATCGGCCGCTGGCCGATCTCGCGCATCGCCTCGCTGGTGTCGAGGATCAGGTAGATCTCGTCGCTGGTCAGATCGTCGATGCTGAGGA
>Ga0068864_100002410_pt1 | contig 15443 bp, 12 predicted proteins | sample KBSSwiS72_FD_66586 | JGI IMG/M metagenome (GOLD analysis project Ga0068864, IMG submission 66586) | Switchgrass rhizosphere microbial communities from Kellogg Biological Station, Michigan, USA - KBS Switchgrass S7-2 | ecosystem: Host-associated > Plants > Roots > Rhizosphere > Soil ... | reverse complement strand
GCCAAGGACAAGAACGACCCGTTCCGGCTGATGGGCTTCGGCCACCGCGTCTACAAGAATTTCGATCCGCGCGCGAAGGTCATGAAGGCGACCGCCGACGAGGTTCTGAAAGAGCTGAACATCTCCGACCCGGTCCTCGACGTCGCCAAGGAACTTGAGCAGATCGCGCTTCACGACGATTACTTCATTGAAAAGAAGCTGTATCCAAACGTCGATTTCTATTCGGGCGTAATCCTCAACGCGATCGGTTTCCCGACCGACATGTTCACCGCACTTTTCGCAGTGGCGCGCACGGTCGGTTGGGTCGCTCAGTGGAACGAGATGATTGCGGACCCGGACCAGAAAATCGGCCGTCCGCGCCAGCTTTACGTCGGCGCCACCCAGCGCGATTACGTTCCCGTCGACAAACGCTGACTCGTCTTGCGCCTCATTCGGCAGTAGAAGAACGATTCGGGAAGGAAACATGTTGGAGCACTGCTCCAACTAGCAGAAGGAGATCGGCCGATGGTCTCTCGATTCCTGACCCCCTTCGGCGGCAAGTCGCCGCGCGAAGACCAAGACACGTTCCTGGAACTCCCGCACGAACTGAATCAAATTAAGGAAGAGAACGGCGGATCGTCGTCCACGCTCACACCCCGCCTGGGTGTCTATGAAAGCGATCGGGTGATCGAGATGACCGCCGAGCTTCCCGGGGTGGCAGAAGAAGACATCGAACTCAGTCTGGACGGCGACATCCTCACGATCAGCGGCGCGAAGCGCGACCAGCATGAGGGCAAGAAGACCCACTTCTCGGAACGCTCATTCGGGACCTTCCATCGCTCTATCCAGCTTCCCTTCATGCCCGATCCCGAACGGATGGACGCGAGCTCCGACAGCGGCGTGCTCACCATCCGTTTCCCCCGCGTCGAGCAGGAAAAATCGCGTCGGATTCCGATCCGCGGCCTCGCGGGCGTCGATCACCAGCCAAGCAATCGTGGGTCGCGACGGGCAATTGGCGGGAAGTGGAAAGGCGATGAGCCGCGCGCCGAAGAGCCGCGGGTCGACGACGAACTCAGGCTTTCGGAAGATCAGGCGATCTCGGAACCTTCCCCTCAGTAGCGCCGAGGTTATCTACGCGGCGGGCAGCGTTAGCGTGAAACGTGCGCCTTCTCCGGGCGCGCTGTCGAGCGTGACGTCGCCCCCCATCGAGCGTGCGAGTCTGCGCGAAATGGCGAGCCCGAGCCCGGTGCCGCCCTCGTTCGAGTGAGCGCGCTCGAAGCGTTCGAAGATCCGTTGTTCGTCTCCGGCGCGGATGCCCGGCCCCTCGTCCGCTACGGTGACGGATGCTGCGCCCGCCGTCCTGACGAAGCTCAGGCGAACCCTGGCGCCTTCCGGCGAATAGCGGATCGCGTTGACGATCAGGTTGACGAGGATCTGGATGACGGCCCGTTCCTGACCATGGGCGCGCAGCGGCTCGGGACGGTCCAGCTCGATATGGATGCCTCGTTCCTCCGCCGATGACTCGAGCATGATCATCGATTCGGCCGCGAGCGCGGCGAGATCGACGATGTCGTCGGCGTGTCCCGGCTCCTCGCTCATCGTTCGAAGCACCGACAGGAGGTGCCGTGCCGACGACGCGATATCGGTGCCGTAGGTCGCATAGTCGCTGCGCAGCGGACCGTCGGCACGGGCCACGATCCGCTCGGCGCTTTCGATGATCCGGTCGATCGGCGCCCGCAGAAGCTCGTCGAAGCCCCGGTCGAGGCTGAGCGGAGCAACTGGAGCCCTCCTTTCCGCCTCAGCCTCGGCCTCCGCAGTGCCGCGGAAGCCGGCGAAGCTGCCGTCCTTGGCGGTCACGACCTCGCCGCTCAGCTTGATGGCCCGATTATCGTCCGAGCGGCTGCGGGCACGCTGCCCCTCGAAGGCGCGCCGGACCGCGAGGGCGCTGATCAGCGGCATCTCGCCGGACTCGTCCTCTTCCAGCCGCAGGATTCGCGTGAGCGACACGCGAACGGAGTCGGCGAGGCTGACACCGAGAAGGTCGGCCAGGTCCGGGGAAAGCGAAACGATGTGAAGCTTGTCGTCAGTTGCCCATTCATTGCGGGCGCTCGCCGCCCCCTCGTCGCTTGCGCGGCCGAGTACGGACGTCAGCTGCGGCCCCGCTGCGGGGCGGACCGTCCAACCCTCGAGCGACAGGACGACTTCGTCGCCATCAGGGGTCGCCGTCACCCACAAGCCGATATCCTGCTCCGCAGACGCTGCGATAGCCGGGCGGCCGACCGGGGTGCCGAGCTTGCGGGCAAGCTGCGCGACCGCCGCGACCTGCGGCAAGGCGAGCGTTTGTCCGAGCTCCGAGCCCGCCTCGCGCTGCAACGCCTCGAATTCAGGCTCCGCGGCGATCAGGCGGCCGGTGCGGTCGACGCGGCCAACGACGGCTCGCGGTTCCGAGGGAACGCTAGCCATCGGCGCGCCCCAGCGCTTCGATCGCGCCACGATAGGATGCGGAAGCGGAGAGCCAGCTCGCTGCGGCCGCGACTTCGTCGACGCTCAGCGCATCGAAGATTCCGATGGCTTCTGCGGCGTCATCAATCCCGAGGAGATCGCCAATGCCCGCGAGGAGCGACGCGCTGAAGTCTCGCGAAAAGCCGGAGAGCCGAAGCAAGGCCATCAGCCGGTGCGCGGAGCCCGAGAAAAGTTCGTCGCGCGCGACGTCCCCGGCGATGCCCGCCCGAACGGCGACGACGTGAGCGAGAAATCCCACCTCCCCCTCCTGTGCACAGGAGAGCAGAAGCTCCTCGGTCACTCCGCCTGCCGAGTCGAGCGCGGCAACCAGCGCAGCGATTAGCGCCTCTGTACCTCGCGCCGTTTCGTGCCTGTCGAGAACGGCAGAGGCCGCTGCGGAAAGCTCCCTGTCCGCTGCTGCCGCGCCTTCCGCTGCAGCAGCATCCCGCCGCATCACGGCGGCAATTGCATGGACGAGGCGCTCCGCCGTCCCGCGAGTGAGGTCGTCGAACCCGATCAGGCACTGACCAAACCGGTCGCGGCGGCGGCCTCGGGCCAGGACGAGACCCATGGTTGCCCCGGAAACCTCCCCGTTCGGATGGCTGACGAGCGTCTGGATCGCGCGTGCATCGTGGCGCCCGCTTCGTCCGCGCGCAGCCGATCCGATCCGCTCCTCGTCAGCACGGCGCAGAAGGAGCGCGATCAGCTCGGGATCGTCGAGAAGCCGGGCCCGGCTCAGCGTATCGACCAGCAAGGCCTCGTCGTCGTTCGCGCTTGCCCAGCCGGATGGCAGCCCCGCCCGGAGCTCCGCGGCGACATCGCCGACCAGGCAATGGAGCATCGAAGTCATGAGTGCCCGCTCCTGCTCGGTGAGGCGCTCCGCGGGGTTGAGGAAGAAGTCTAGGCGCACCGTCGACAGGCGACCGCGACCTGCCGCGCGCGCAGGCGCGTTCCGCTCGGCCGCGGTTGCGGCAATCGGCCTCTCATTCGACGACATTGCCTTAGCGCTCTACGCCTCTTCTATTAACTTCCAGTCAATTCCGGCTGCTGGTGCCGCACATGCTGGATGATGAAAAAGGAAATCGCCGCATAGGCCAGCAGGCCGACAAGGTAGCTGGTCCAGGCGCCCGCGAGCGTGAACGGGATGGCGAGCGTGATCGCGCTCCGGCGCGAGAAGAGCCACAATTCGCCTTCGGGCAGCCCCGCCCGCTCGATCCGTCCGCCCTCGGCGAAGGCGAGCGCCGCGAGGGCCGTGACGAGCGCTCCCCATCCGCTGACATGGCGCATCTCCCACCAGCCGAGCGCCAGGGCAGCGACGCCGGCCGCAGGCCACAGGGCAAGTCGGGTGAGGATGCGCACCGGCAGCGGCCTCAGCCGCAATGTCGCAAGGCGGCTCGCAATTAGGTCCAGCGGCATGGAGGCAATGAGCAGGATCAAGCCTGCCCCGAGCCAGCCGCGGCTGAAGCAGAAGGCGCCGCCAAGGGTGAGCGCCAACGCCGCCCAGATCAGCCACATCGGCCTCACGCCCGTGCCGGCAAGTTGCTCGGTCGCGAATTCCTCGATCGGAGGCAGGAGGTAGCGGCTGACCCAGTCGGGACGAACGCCGCGCGAGGCCAGGAACAGCTGCCGCTGAAACTGCTCGAGATCGGCACCGGCGTCGGCCAGCAGCGGCTCGCCTCCGACTTCGGCCGCTCGCAATCGAACCGCGCCTTCCTGAAGCGCCCGGCGAAGTAGGGTCGACTGAAGGTCCCAATCGCCGAGCATGGCTGCGGTCGAACCGAGCAATCGCGCATCGACGAGCGCGACTCCGGCCCAGCGCGATTCGCCGTCGATCCGTTCGAACATCTCGTGGGCTTCGTCGTCCGGGACGGTGGCGACCGCGCCCTCGGGCTCGCCCACCAAGGTCGCGACCAGGTCGGCGGGCGGCACGATGCCGTCTCCGATGACGAGGATCATGGAGCCCGCCTCGAATCGGCTCAGCGCCTCTTCGACATCGCTGACCGGAAAAACACCAATGCCATCGAGTCGAAGGCGTTCGATGGCGTCCTGCAGGGCCTGCGGCACACGCTCGACGACGATGACTATCGGCGCCGCTCCCGCGGCGGCCGCGCAGCGCACCTGATAGTCGACGACCGTTCGCCCCGACAGCGGCAGCAGGGCTCGCAACCCACCGCTTTCGTCCTCCTGATAGGCTCCGATAAGAGCGCCAACGGCCATGCTTTGACTCTTGCCTCCCCCGCGTCGAACGCCCTCTCTAACCGCTTTCACGTACCTTCAAAGATGGTAATGTCGGCCTTGCGATGACCTCCAAACCGAAGCGTGCCGACCCCGCGCCGCAGCTGAACGATGCGGACGAACCCCTCGAGCTGACGAACGGCGAGCCCCCGGCGCCAGCTGTCGAAGAACAGTGGCTTCAGCCGGCGGAGGAAACCGTGACCGACCGCGGCGCCGGCGGAAGGAAGGTGCTCGGCGTTGCCCTTTCGATCCTCGCCGCGCTTTGGCTCGCTTATTGCGCATGGTCTGCCGGGCGGACGCTGGCAGGCCAGCCGCTCTCTTCCCCGCTGGTCGCCCAGTGGCTTGCGATCGCGGCCGCGCCGCTCATCCTCCTCGGTATCGCCTGGATGATGTTCGGCCGAACCCGCCGGAAGGAAGCTGAGCGTTTCACCCGCTCCGTGATTGCCATGCGCAGCGAAGCCCAGTCGCTCGAGGCACTGCTCGATGTATTGTCACGGAGACTTACCGACAGCCGGACCGAGCTGACGATGATGGCCCAGCACCTGATGCAGCTGGGGGATGAGGCCACCGGCAAGTTCGGCAAAATCACGCAAGGCTTCGAGAGCAGCAGTGAAACGCTGAGGCGGCAAGGAGAGGCGCTCGACCGCGCTGCCGAGTCCGCGCGGAACGATATCGCGGTTCTCCTCGACGACCTTCCGCGAGCGGAAGAGACCACACGCAACGTCGCCGAGCAGTTGCGATCGATCGGCAGCCAGTCGGCCGAGCAGGCCGAAGTGTTCGGACGGCAGGTCAGCGAGCTTGGCGAGCGCACGCAGCATGCTGACCAGCTTATTTCCGAGGCGACGGATCGGCTCACGGCGCGGCTTGCCGAAATCGACACTGCCGGGGTCAACGCGACCCAGCACGTCACCGAAGCCCAGGCGGGCTTTACGGGCGTCCTCGACGCCTTGCTCGAACGGACGTCGGCAACGCTCGACGAAATCCGCTCCGGCATCAACGTCCAGTCAGCGGCCGTCGCCGCTCTGGTGGATCAGGCGTCTGCGGGCATCGGCAAGGCGGGCTCGGAAGCATCCGAATCGCTCGCGGCAAATGTCAATCACGCCAATTCCGCGATCGAAATCCTGTCGACGCGGGTCGCCGAGCAGGAGCGTGCCTCCCAGCGCATGATCGCCGAGATCGATCGCGGGCTCAGCCTCATCGACGAGCGCTTCACGCAACTCGCGGCGCATGGCGACGAGCGCGCCAACCGCTTCCTCGAATCGCTGTCCCGCGCGCGGACCGAGCTCGACACGATGGCCGCGCAGGCGAGCTCGCAGGACCAGGCCATCGGCGCTGTCGCCGAACGAACGGCCGCGCTTCGCGAGAGCATCGACCGGCTAACCGACGAGATCCGTGACAGCCTGGGGACGGCGATCGGCGAAGCCCACGGGAGCGCGGACCGGCTCAGCAGCGCGGCGACGGTTCTTCGTCCCGAAATAAGCTGGATCCGCGATGCCGCGGTCGAGGCTGGCGATCGGCTATCCGCGACGCACGAGAAAATCGCCGAGCAGCAGGACCATCTGTCGGCGCTTCTTGCGAACGTCGATCATGGCGTCGACGACGCGCAATCGAAGCTCGGCGAGCTTGCCGCGAAGCTGGCTGAGGTCGAGCAGGACGCTTCCGCCTTAAGCGTGCAGACGGCGCCGGCGCTGGTTTCCGCACTCGTCCAGGTCAAGGATGCCGCGGCGCACGCCGCCGAGCGGGCGCGCGAGGCGATCGAGGACATCATCCCGGCCAGCGCCGGCAGGCTGTCGAGCGAGACCCGCGCGGCGCTGGAGCGCGTCATCAAGGAGAGCATCGAAGACCAGCTACGGCACGTCGAAACGGTCGCCGAGCGTGCCGTCGAATCCGCGCGTGCCGCCTCGGACCGCCTAACTCAACAGATGGTCTCGCTCGGGCAGACTGCTTCAGCACTCGAAGCGCACATCGCGCAGACCGGACGGCGCGAACAGGAAAAGGACAGCGAGGCATTCGCCCGCCGCGTGTCGCTCCTCATCGATTCGATGCACTCGGCAGCGATAGACGTCGCGAAGATCCTGTCCGACGAGATCGACGACAAAGCCTGGGGGGCCTACCTCAAGGGCAATCGCGGGGTCTTCACAAGCCGCGCCGTTCGCCTCGTGGACGGCAGCGAAACCCGCGCCATCCGCGCCCATTACGACAATGAGATCGAGTTCCAGCAGTCCGTGAATCGATACCTTCACGACTTCGAATTGATGCTCCGCCGGGTGATCGCGGAACGCGACGGCGGGATCATCGCAGTCACGTTGCTGTCGTCCGACATGGGCAAGCTCTACGCGGCCCTCAATCAGGCGATCGACAAGCGCCGCTAGCCGTCCGGCTGCTGCGAGTTCGGCGGGTTGTAGAAGTCGAGGTCGTCCGCCGTGACCCAACCGTACGTCCAATTTGCGTAGTATAGCGCGAACAGCACGGCGGCCAGGATAGCGGCCTTCACGAGGTGCCGTTTGATGTCGAACCGGTGCGGCGCGCTCTCCGCCTGCCCCGGGACTTTCTCGCCGCCCTCCTCCTCTGTCGTCTTCACCCCGAACGGCAACAGGATGAAGGCGCTTCCCGCGAAGAACAGGAAGTAGATCGCAATGATCGAGGTGAGGCTCATGCCGCGAGTTGCAGGAGCATCACCTCAACGACCGGCTTCTTGCCGGTCCACAGGGTCGCACAGCGGCGGACGGCAAGGCGGATGGCTTCGCGCTGGCGCTCTTCCTCGGCCCCCGCGCTAAAGGCGCGCGTAGCGGCATCCGTCGCGTCATTGATGAAATCGTCGCGATCTTCCTCGACCGGAACGCCGAACGGCCGGATCGCCGGCTTCCCGGCAAGCCGGCCATCGTCGCCGATCGGGATTGCAACGGTAATCAGCCCGCCATAGCCGATCTTTCGCCGCTCGTTCACGGTCGCACCGTCAGCCGGAAGGATAACGTCACCGTCGAGGACGAGCCGTCCAACGCGAACCTCGTCGACTTTGGTCGGGGCGCCAGGCGCGAGGCGGATAACGTCGCCATTCTTCTGCACGACCGCATGCTCGACGCCGTGCTGCAGAGCGAGGCGCGCATGCTCCGCCAGATGCCGGCCTTCGCCGTGAACCGGGATCACGATCTCGGGCCGGACCCATTTGTACATCTGCACCAGCTCGGGCCGGCCCGGATGGCCGGAGACGTGAACGTGCGCCTGGCGCTCGGTGACCATCCGCACGCCGAGGTCGGACAATTGGTTCATGATACGTCCGATGGCGACCTCGTTGCCGGGGATGATCCGCGACGAGAAGATGACTGTGTCACCCTCGCCAAGCTTGAGCTCGTGCGTGCCGCCCGCAATCCGCCCGAGTGCCGCGCGAGGCTCGCCCTGCCCGCCCGTCGCGATGATCAGCACCTCCCGCTTCGGCAGACGCATCGCCTCGTCGAAGCTGATTGGTGGTGGGAAGTCCCTTAGGTAACCCGTTGATTGCGCGACGCGGAGGATGCGGTCGAGCGAACGGCCGGCGATGCATACGCGCCGGCCTGCTTCGCTGGCGACGCGGCCGATCGTCTGCAGCCGAGCCGCATTGGACGCAAAGGTCGTCACGAGGACGCGCCCCTTGGCTTTCGTAACCTGCGCAAGTAGGCCCTCGTGGACGCTTTCTTCCGACCCGGATGGCTGTTCCTGGAAAACGTTAGTGGAATCGCAAACCAGCGCGAGGACGCCACGGTCGCCGATCTCGGTGAGGATGTCGGTATCGGGCGCCGTCCCAATCACCGGAGTCTCGTCGATCTTCCAGTCGCCGGTGTGGAAGACGTTGCCGAAAGGCGTCTCGATCAACAGGCCGTTGCCTTCCGGGATAGAGTGCGACAGCGCAACGAAGCTCACGCGGAACGGCCCCAGCTCGACTGTGCCGCCGCGCTCGACCACGTTGAGCTGCACATGGCCGGTGAGGCCCTCTTCCTCCAGCTTGCCGGCGATGAGGCCGGCCGTGAACGGCGTTGCGAACAGCGGGACCTTCAGCTCATCGGCAAGATAGGGAAGCGCCCCGATATGGTCCTCGTGCCCGTGCGTGAGGATGATCCCGGCAAGCCGCTCCTGCTGTCCCTCGATGAATTCCAGGTCCGGAAGGATGAGCTCGATTCCCGGATAGTCGGGCCCGGCGAAATTGAGGCCGAGGTCGGCCATGATCCACTGGCCGCGGCAGCCGTAGAGGTTGACGTTCATGCCGATCTCGCCGGAACCGCCGAGCGCGACGAACAGGAGCTCTTCGCCGGGAATCATCTGGAAGCAGTCATTTCGTACAACAGGTTCAAACCTTGGATCGTGAGGTCGGGTTCAATCGCATCGAACACATTCGTGTGCTTGTCGAACAGGCTTGCTAGACCGCCGGTGGCGATGACCGTGACGGGGCGCCCCAGCTCGCGTTTCATCCGCTCTGTTAAGCCTTCGAGCATCGCCACATAGCCCCAGTAGATGCCGATCAGCATCTGGCTCTGGGTCGTGCGGCCAATGACCGACAGATCATCGGCCGGCGCCTCGATCGCGATCCGCGGCAGCTTGGCCGCAGCGCTCACCAGCGCGTCCAACGACAGGTTGATCCCGGGCGCGATGACCCCCCCCTTGTAGGCGCCGGAAGCATCCACAACGTCGAAAGTGGTCGCCGTCCCGAAATCGATGACAATGAGGTCGCCACGATGCTTGGCATGCGCTGCGATGGCGTTGAGCGCGCGGTCGGCCCCTACGTTCTGCGGCTCGTCGACGTCGAACTCGATTGGCCACTCGGCGCGTCCCTGGCCGGCGACGATCGGCTCGACCTTGAAATATTTCCTCGCGAGGACTTCGAGATTGTGGAGCGCGCGGGGGACCACGGTACCGATGATCACCGCGTTGACCGCTTCCTTCTTGTGATCTTCGAGCTGGAGCAGCTGATGAAGCCAGACCGCATATTCGTCGCCGGTCCGCCGCGGGTCGGTCGCGATGCGCCAGCGCGCCTTGATCTCGCCCTCGTCAACCAGTGCGAAGACGAGGTTCGTATTGCCGGCGTCGATGGCAAGAAGCATGGCAGCGCCTTAGCGACAGTAACGGCCTGCCGCAAAGAGGCTCAGGCGACCGGCACGGCCTCCGGAACGACGAGCACGGGTTCGGCAGGTTCAAGCGCCAGGTAAGCGTGAATCGCCGCGACGGCCTGCGCACCGTCTCCGACGGACGCAGCCACCCGCTTGACCGACGTCGAGCGGACATCGCCCACCGCGAAGACGCCGCGGCGGCTCGTCTCCAGCGGAAAGCGATCTTCGCCGGCTTCGCTCCCCGTCAGCACGAAGCCGCGGCCATCAAGCTTGATCCCTGATGTTTTCAGCCAATCCGTATTCGGCTCCGCGCCGATGAAGGAGAAGAGGTAGCGGACGTCGCGCCTCGTCACAGCGCCGGTCTTCCGGTTGCGGCAGCTGATCGCACGCAATTGTCCGTCCAGGCCTTCGAGTCCGGACACTTCGCAACCGACAACGACATCGACGTTTGAAAGGCTCTCGATCCGCTCGATCAGATAGTGGGACATCGTCTCGCTCAAGGGCCGCCGGGCCAGCAGTGTCACCCGACGAGCGCGGCTCGCAAGGAACACAACCGCCTGCCCCGCCGAATTGCCGCCGCCGACGAGCGCAACGTCTTCGTTCGCGCAGAGGTCGGCTTCCAGCGGAGACGCCCAGTAATGGACGGACGAGCCTTCGAATTCCTCGAGGCGGTCCACGTCGAGGCGGCGGTAGCGGGCGCCCGTCGCGATCACGACGGCGCGCGCCTGGATGCGCTCGCCGGTGCCGAGCTGGACATGGCAGGGCTGGTTCCCGCACTCGAGCTTCACCGCTTCGTCCGGAATCGCGACCTCGACCCCGAACTTCTGCGCCTGGCTAAAGGCGCGGCCCATCAGCGCCATTCCGCTGATTCCGGTGGGGAAGCCGAGATAATTCTCGATCCGCGCGGAGGCGCCCGCCTGGCCGCCAAAGGAGCGGCAGTCGATGGTGAGCACCGACAGCCCCTCCGACCCAGCGTAGACCGAGGTCGCCAATCCGGAAGGGCCGGCCCCTATGACGACCACGTCGTAAAGGCGCTCAGCATCGATTGGCCCGACCAGGCCGACGCAGCGCGCGAGCTGCGCCTCGCCCGGATTTCGAAGCAATTGCCCGCCCGGGCAAAGCACGATCGGCAGCTCCTCGGGCGTAACGTTGAAGCGTTCGACGAGCGTCTGCGCACAGCTGTCGCCAGTCGGGTCGAGCGCCCGGTACGGATGGCCGTTGCGGCGCAGGAAATTCGTCAGTCGGAGAACGTCTGCATTGTGCTCCTGGCCGATCACGATGGGCCCCGCGCCGGATTCGATGAGCCCGACGCGGCGAAGGATCAGCGCGCGCATGATCTGCTCGCCGAGCGTGGCTTCCGCGATGAGCAGGGCTCTGAGCCGGTCGGGCGAAATTGCCACCGCCTCGACGTCGGTCAGCGCCTTCTCGTCGACGAGATACGGGCGTCCCGACAGCTGGGCCAGCTCGCCCATGAAGTTGCCGCGCTCATGGGTGACGATGTGCCGCCGCTCACCACCGTTCGGTTGGGTGACTTCCACTTCGCCGGACAGGATCAGCATGAGGCCGGGGCCGGCTTCTCCGACGCGCGCCAGCATGTCGCCTGCCTTGTAGCTGCGCGGTTCGCCGAACCTGGACAGCCGCGCCAGTTCCTCGTCGCTGAAGCGCAGGAACATCTGCGCCCCGCGGGTCGCGTAGGTTGCGCCTCGGTCGTCGGTCATCCGCCGGGAGTCTAGCACCGGGCTCAAGTGGCGGCGATAGAGCGACTCAGTTGAGCGAGACGTCTCCGGCCCGAACAGTTTCGAGGCGGCCGTCGTCGGTTCTCAGACGCAGCGCGCCGTCGACCTCGATGCCTTCGAAACGCCCGGTCACACGCTCCTCGCTGCTCGTGTGGACCGACAGCCTCGTGCCCACGGCATGGGCGCGCGCCAGCCAGGCCTGAGCAAGCGCAGCCGGTTCGCTTTGGCGCCACAAGCCGAGCAAGCGGCCGAAGCTGCTCGCGAGGAGCGGCGCGAAGGCCTGAGGCGTAATTAGGGCTCCGATCGAGGCGCAGGGCCGGTCCGGGAGATCCGGCGCGGTTGCAAGATTGACTCCGAAGCCGATCACCACCCGGTCCCCGCCCCTCTCGAGCAGGATCCCGGCGAGCTTCTTCCCCGACAGCAGCAGATCGTTGGGCCATTTCAACATCAGCGGCTGGCCGGGTACAGCCACGTCGACCGCCTCGACCAAGGCAAGTCCCGCCGCAAGCGAAAGCGTCTGCGGCTGCGGGTCGGCTGCGCGAAGATCGACGATGGTGCTGCCGTAGAAATTGCCGGCCGGCGACACCCACTGGCGTCCCTGCCGTCCCCTGCCCGCCTGTTGTTCGAGCGCAACCAGCCAGTCACCTTCGACAGCAGAGCTGTCGGCAATGAGGTCGGCATTGGTCGAACCCGTGCGCTCGACGATGCGGATTCGGCTCAGAAGAGCGATCCCGCGGCGCGGTCGGTGAGATTACTCAGCGGCGAGATCAGCAGGTAGCCGAGCGGCGATACGATCAGCGCGGCAATGATGACGAGCAGCGTCTGCACCGGCTCGCGAACCCGCGCATAGGGCGCTGCCGGCTCGTCCATGTACATCACCTTCACGATGCGAAGATAATAATAGGCGCCGATCACGGTGCCGAGGATTGCCGCGACCGCGAGGGCGACGTAGCCCGCATCGACCGCGGCGGTGAACACCAGCAGCTTGGGCCAGAAGCCGAACATCGGCGGGACGCCGGCGAGGCTGAACATGAACATGAAGAGCGCGAAGGCAAAACCGGGCTGCCGCTGCGACAGGCCGGACAGGCTTTCGATGCTTTCGACCGGCCGGCCTTCCGCATCGCGCATCCACAAGACGCAGAGGAAGGCGCCAATCGTCATCACGACGTAGACGGCCATGTAGAAGAGGACCGCCGAGGAGCCTTTCGGGCCGCCGGCGGCGAGGCCGACCAGCGCAAAGCCGACGTTGTTGATAGACGAATAAGCGAGCAGGCGCTTGATGTTCGTCTGCCCATAAGCGGCGACGGCGCCCAGGAAAATCGACGCGAGAGCCGCGAAGATCACGATCTGGCGCCAGGCATCGGTCGCCGGGGCAAGGGCAACGACGCAGACGCGGGTCGCGAGGAGTACTGCGGCGACCTTCGGGGCCGAGGCGAAGAAGGTCGTGACCGGCGTCGGCGCGCCTTCGTAGACGTCCGGCGTCCACATATGGAATGGCACCACGCTCGCCTTGAAGGCGAGTCCGGCAAGCAGGAACACGAGGCCGAACAGGAGGCCCAGGCTCGGCGCGCCGCGGGCAAAGGCGGCGGCGATGCCGGTGAAGTTGGTCGTGCCGGTGAAGCCGTAGAGCAGCGAGATGCCGTAGAGCAGGATTCCGCTCGCGAGCGCGCCAAGCACGAAATATTTGAGGCCCGCTTCCGCCGAGCGCTCGTCGCGGCGGCGGTACGAAGCGAGCACGTAACCGGCGAGGCTCTGCAGCTCGAGCCCGACGTAGAGCGAGATGAGGCTGGTCGCCGAAACCATGACGCCCATGCCGACCGCGCTGAAGACAATCAGGACGGCGTACTCGGATGCGTGCTCGGTGCCGCGCTCGAACCAGCCATGCGCCGCGATGATTGCAATCGCGGCGGCAGGATACATGATCGCCCGGCCGAAGCTGGCGAACAGGTCCTCGGTCACGAGACCGTCGAAGATCGGTCCCGCGTGCGAGGGAGCGCCGATGAGCGCGACGGTCGCGGCGAGCAGCAGCGCGACGGAGAGCCAGTTCACGAGGCCCGTGCCGCGACGCCCGGTGAAGGCGGCGATCATCATCAGGACCGTGCCGCCGATCGAGAGGATCAGCTCGGGAAGAAGCGCTGCGAAGCGGCCCATCAGTGCATCGCTCCCATGTCCATATGCTCGTGCTGCGCGCCCTTGCCGAGCGTGAGGCGCGAATCCCCCGCCGGCGCAACGGTCTCGAGGCGCGTCAGCAGCCGACCGACGTCGTTGCGGATCGGACGGATGAAGCTCTCGGGATAGATACCCATCCAGAAAGCGGCGAGCGCGATCGGGGCGAGGAGCCACCACTCGCGAACGTCGAGGTCCTTCATCGCGGCAGCTTCGGCCGTGCGTGCGACTCCGAAGCAGATACGCCAGTAGAGGTAGAGCATGTAGGCCGCGCCGAGGATAATACCGATCGTGGCAACGATCGCCGCCCAGCTCGAGACATGGTAGATGCCGACCGAGCTCAGGAACTCACCCGGGAAGTTGCTGAGGCCCGGGAGGCCGACGCTGGCCATCGTGAAAATCATGAACAGCAAGGCATAGCCGGGCATGTTGTCGGAAAGGCCGCCGTAAGCCGCGATCTCGCGCGTGTGCAGCCGGTCGTAGACCACGCCGACGCAAAGGAAGAGCGCGCCCGACACCAGGCCATGGCCGAGCATGACCAGCATCGCGCCCTCAATGCCCTGACGGTTCATCGCGAACAGTCCGAACGTAACGAACGCCATGTGCGCGACCGACGAATAAGCGATCAGCTTCTTCATGTCCTTCTGCACAAGCGCGACGAGGCTGGTGTAGACGACGGCGATCCCCGAGAGGACGAAGACGAGTGGGATGAACTCGGCCGACCCTTGCGGGAACATCGGCAGCGAGAAGCGGATGAAGCCGTAGCCGCCCATCTTAAGAAGGACGCCGGCAAGGATCACCGAGCCCGCGGTCGGCGCCTGGACGTGCGCGTCGGGTAACCAGGTGTGGACCGGCCACATCGGCATTTTCACCGCGAAGCTCGCAAAGAAGGCTAGCCAGAGCCATTTCTGCGCATCGACCGGGAAATCGTAGGCCATCAGCGCCGGGATCGACGTCGTCTTCGCCTGGAGCACCATGTAGATCATGGCGATCAGCATCAGGACCGAGCCAAACAGGGTGTAGAGGAAGAACTTGTAGCTCGCCTTGATGCGCTCGGCCCCGCCCCATATGCCGATGATCAAATACATCGGAATGAGCCCGCCCTCGAAGAAGACGTAGAACAGGAACAGGTCCTGCGCGGCGAACACACCCAGCATCAGCGCTTCCATCAGCAGGAAGGCCGCCATGTATTCAGGCACGCGCTTGTCGATCGAGCGCCAGCTGGCCCCGATGCAGATCGGCATCAGGAACACTGACAGCATGATCAGCACCAAGGCGATGCCGTCGATACCGAGGTCCCAGTTGATGCCGGCGGCGAGCGGTAGATGCTCGACGAACTGCCACTGCGCACCGTTCGGGTCGAACGCCGCCCAGAGGTAGGAGCCGAGAGCCAGGTCGATCAGGGTCGCGATCAGCGCGATCCAACGCGCCGCGTTCGCGTTGACGAACAGGCACAGGCCGCCGGCGACGAGCGGAATGGCGACGAGAAGGGTCAGCAAGGGAAGGTTCGTCACTTGCTCGCCCACCAGATCGCCCAGCTTGCCGCGCCGATCAGGCCGAGAAGCATCACGAGCGCATAAGAATAGAGGTACCCCGACTGGAGGCGGGCTGTGATCTTGTTGCCGACGCCCACCGCATAGGCCGCGCCGTGCGGGCCAAAGCGGTCAATCGTGCCCTCGTCACCGCGCTTCCAGAAAAGTCGGCCGAACCAAAGCGAAGGCCGAATGAAGATGCGGTCGTACAGCTC
>Ga0068864_100002409_pt1 | contig 15448 bp, 13 predicted proteins | sample KBSSwiS72_FD_66586 | JGI IMG/M metagenome (GOLD analysis project Ga0068864, IMG submission 66586) | Switchgrass rhizosphere microbial communities from Kellogg Biological Station, Michigan, USA - KBS Switchgrass S7-2 | ecosystem: Host-associated > Plants > Roots > Rhizosphere > Soil ... | reverse complement strand
TGCTGTTGCCTATGGGTCGTGGCAGGAGGCGCCGTCGCGGCCTACTTGCTGCAACAAAATCAACGGACGCCAATCACGCCCGGCGATGGGGCGCTGGTGGGTTTGTATGCCGGACTGATTGGCGCCGCCGTTGGCTTCGTGATCTCGATCCCGCTGAGCATGGTGATGGCGCCGATGCAGCGCGCCGTGGTGCAGCGAATTCTGGAAAATGCCGGCGACATGCCGCCTGCGGCCAGACAGATCCTCGAAAACATGTCCGGACCGACGACCGCCGCCGGTTTGATGGGCCGGTTGGTGATTCGCGTCGTCATCTTTTGCTTCACGCTCGTCATCTGGTCGATCTTCGCGACGCTCGGCGGCCTCCTCGGCGCGGCGATTTTCAAGAAGAGCGCACCGCCGGTCCAGGCCCAGATGTAGCGCCGACCGTCAGGTCGGCCCTGATTTCCGGGCCGAACGCGGAAGGCTCGCACTACTTCGATTAGAATCGGCCGCATGGCCGATCCGCACGCCGCCGAATTCAGCGATCTCCTCAAAGAAGACCGGTCGTTCGCACCTCCGGCGAGCTTCCGCGCCCATGCCCACATCGCCGACGAGCGCATTTACGCTGAGGCGGAACGCGATCCCGAAGCCTTCTGGGCGCGGTTCGCGCGCGAGCTGGATTGGATGAAGCCGTGGGACCGCGTGCTCGACTGGAATCCGCCCCACGCGAAATGGTTCGTCGGCGGAAAGATCAACGCCAGCGTCAACTGCATCGATCGGCACCTCGCCGGCGCGCGACGCAACAAGGCCGCGATCATCTGGGAAGGCGAGCCCGGCGACATGCGGACGCTGACCTATCACGACCTGCACCGCGAAGTGTCGAAGTTCGCCAACGTCCTGAAGTCGCTGGGCCTCAAGAAGGGTGACCGCGTCGCGCTGTACCTCCCGCTCATTCCCGAACTGGCCATCGCCATGCTGGCCTGTGCGCGTATCGGCGCGATTCACAGCGTGGTATTCGGCGGCTTCAGCGCCGAGTCGCTCCGCGACCGCATCAACGATCAGAAGGCCCGACTGCTCGTCACTGCTGACGGCGGCTACCGCCGCGGCCAGATTGTTCCGCTGAAACAGGTGTCCGACGAGGCGCTCATCGGCGCGCCGTCAATCGAGAACGTCGTCGTGGTGCAGCGGGGCAGCGGCGGCGAGCACACGGCCGGGTCGATGCCGGCGTCGATGCAGGAAGGGCGCGACCACTGGTATCACACGCTGATGGAGAAGGCGCCCCTACGGTGCGATCCCGAGCCGATGGACTCCGAGGACATGCTCTACATCCTCTACACCTCGGGGACGACGGGAAAGCCGAAGGGCATCGTCCACACGACCGGCGGCTACCTCACCGGCACCTACGCCACGACCAAGCTGGTTTTTGATCTGAAGGACGAAGACGTCTACTGGTGCACCGCCGACATTGGCTGGGTGACCGGCCACAGCTACGTCGTCTACGGCCCGCTCGCCAACGGGGCGACCGTATTGATGTACGAAGGCGCGCCCGACTGGCCGAAGAAGGATCGATTCTGGGCGCTCATCGAAAAATACGGCGTCACCGTTTTCTACACGGCGCCGACTGCGATTCGCGCGTTCATGCGCTGGGGCACCGACTGGCCGGCCGGTCACGACCTCTCATCGCTGCGCGTGCTCGGGTCGGTCGGTGAGCCGATCAATCCCGAAGCGTGGGTCTGGTACTACCGCTTCATCGGACACGAACGGTGTCCGGTCGTCGACACCTGGTGGCAGACCGAAACCGGCGCGATCATGATCACGCCATTGCCGGGAGTGACGACGCTTCGACCCGGATCGGCGACACGGCCGTTCCCCGGCATCGCCGCGGAGATCCGCAACGAGCGTGGCGAAACGGTGGAGGTCGGCGGCGGCCTGCTGGCGCTGACGCGGCCCTGGCCGGCGATGCTCCGCGGTATCTACGGTGATCCCGAACGCTACGTCAAGCAGTACTGGAGCAAATGGGGACCCGGCGTCTACGTCACCGGCGACGGGGCGAAGCGCGACGCCGACGGCAACTTCTGGCTGCTCGGTCGCGTCGACGACGTGATCAACGTCGCCGGTCACCGCATCGGCACGATGGAAGTCGAGAGTGCCCTCGTCGATCACCCGACCGTGGCCGAGGCAGCGGTGGTCGGTCGCGCGCACGAGATCAAAGGTCAGGCGATTGCCGCCTTCGTCACGCTCAAGGAAGGCCGACAGGGATCAAAAGATCACGCCGATCTCCTGAAGGATCACGTCGCCAAGAAGATTGGCGCGATTGCCAAACCGGACGACATCCTGTTTGCGGCCGACCTGCCGAAAACACGATCAGGCAAGATCATGCGGCGGCTGCTGCGCGACATCGCCGAAGGCAAGGCGCTTGGCGATACCACGACGCTCGCCGATCCAGGCGTCGTGGCGAGGTTGAAGACCCAGTACGAGGATCAAGAGACGTAGACGTAGTGCGGACCTTCAGGTCCGCTGGACAACGCGAAGCTCGGTGCGCACGACTCCTGGCATGTCGGTGTACCGACCGCCACGCCGCTGATCCGACACCAACCGTGCGGATTTCCTAAGAAAATCTCGTCGTGCAGCAGCTCGCCGCGGTTCAGCTTGGTGGCAGCTAGCTTGCAGCCCCGCGCATCGGCGAAACATGCCGATCATTCTCTCGCACCGCGGGAACCTCGTCGGACCGTGCGCGTCTTCCGAAAACCGGCTGCCAGCCATGCGGGCGGCGCTCGATTGCGGGTGGGGCGTCGAGACCGACATCCGCTGCACCGGTGATGGCCGGTTCTATATCTCACACGACCCGCGTCCCTCGGCGCATGAAACGCCCGCCGAAGACTTCTTCGCGCTGTTTCGCGAGTGCCCCGGCGCCACCATCGCCCTGAACATCAAGGAGCGCGGCGGCGAGCGCGCCCTCATCGAGTTTCTCGAGCACGAGGACGTCTACGGTCAAACGTTCCTGTTCGACATGGAACTGATCGAAGCCCGCGCTGGCGAGACCGCCCGCCTCTTCAGAGATCTTCATCCCAACATTCGCATCGCCAGCCGCGTCAGCGATCGCGGCGAATCGATCGAGCAGGCGCTCGCCATCGAGGTCGCCTCGGTGATCTGGCTGGACGAGTTCGACGGCCCCTGCTTCACCGAACCCGACGTTCGCCGTCTGAAAGACGCCGGCCGTTCCGTCTACGCCGTCTCGCCCGATCTGCACGGCAAGACCGCCGCGGATTGCCGGCGGCGCTGGCTGGATTTCATTCGATGGGGCGTGGACGGCATCTGCACCGACTATCCGGCCGCGCTCGCCTACGTCGCCCGCGCCTTTGAACGCGAGGTGGCGGCGTGATCGTCCGCTCACTCGACGACATGGTCGGCGGCTGGATCGTCGGCAATTTCGAGCCGACCTGTCTCAAGACCACTGCATGTGAAGTGGCCTGCAAACATTACCAGACCGGCGCGTCGGAAGCCGCGCACGTGCATCGCATCGCGACCGAAGTGACGCTCATCGCTGCCGGCCGCGTGACGATGAACGGCCGCACCTTCGGCGCCGGCGACATCATCGTTCTCGAGCCGGGCGAGGCCACCGATTTTCGCGCGCTGGAACCAACGACGACCGTCGTCGTGAAGATGCCGAGCGTGATCGGCGACAAGTACCCGATTGCAGGCGGAGGAAGGCCATGACGCGGATCTCCTGCGTGCTCTTCGATCTCGACGGCGTGCTGGTTGATGCGACGGAGTGGCACTACGTGGCCCTGAACCGGGCACTGGCGCTCTTCGGCTTCGACATCACCCGTTACGAACATCTGTCCGGCTACAACGGCCTGCCGACCCGCAAGAAACTGCAGATGCTCAGCGTCGAAAAGGGCCTGCCGTCGGCGCTGCACAACACGTTGAACCGTCTGAAGCAGGTCTACACGCGCGACGAGATTCTGACCCGGTGCCGCCCGGTCTTCGAGAAGGAATACATGCTCAGCCGCCTGCGCAAGGAAGGCTACCGGATGGCGGTCTGCTCGAATTCGATCCGCGAGAGCCTGCAGCTGATGGTCCACCAGTCTGGGCTCGACGAGTATTTCGAATTCCTGGTGAGCAACGAAGACGTATCGCGGCCCAAGCCGGATCCGGAGATTTACGCGGCCGGCATGACCCGCCTGGGGGTCTCGGCAACCGAGACCATCATCGTCGAAGACTCGCCGCATGGCATCGAAGCGGCCCGTCGATCGGGCGCCTACGTGTGCCAGGTGGCTGGATTCACCGACGTCGACTACTTCAAGATTCGGAGCGCCATCGATCGCGTGGAACGTCGCGTCCGCGTCGACGAGAGCGCCGCTGGAACGGCGGTGGCGGCTTGATTCAGATCGTCGTCCCGATGGGCGGCGAAGGCCGCCAGTTCGCCGAGCGCGGCTACACCTTTCCCAAGCCCCTCGTCGAAGTGGCCGGGCAGCCGCTGATTGAAATCGTCGTCAAGAACCTGACGCCGTCGTGCGACCACCAGTTCGTGTTCGTCTGCAAGCAGGAGCATCTCCAGACCTATGCGCTTGGCGACGTGCTGCAGCTGGTGGCGCCGGGTTGCCGCATCGTGCCGATGGGCAAGCCGACGGCGGGGGCGCTCTGCAGCGTGCTGCTCGGCATGGAGTATCTCGAACATGAGGACGAATTGCTGGTTGCCAACGCCGACCAGTGGATCGACAACCCGATCGACAACTTTCTGACCGCCGCGCGCGCCAGCCTGTGGGACGGCGCGATCCTGACGTTTCCGAACACGCACCCGCGCTGGTCGTACGCCAGGCTCGAAGACGGTCTGGTCGTGGCCGTCGCCGAGAAGCAGCCGATCAGCCGCCACGCCACTGCGGGCCTGTATTACTTCCGCCGCGGCGTCGACTTCGTGCGCGGCGCCGAGCGGATGCTGTTCAAGAACGCGTCATTCAGCGGCGAGTTCTACGTCGCGCCGGTTTACAACGAACTCATTCTGGCCGGCAAGCGCGTCGGCGTCTTTCCGATCGACGCGCCGCAGATGCACGGCCTTGGCTCACCAGAGGAGGTCGAGCGTTTCCAGGCTCGCCTCTACGCGAAAGCGAGTTAACGACACCAGACTATGCTGAACATCGTCCTTCCCATTGCCGGCCGCGGCAGCCGCTTCGCGGTCGCCGGCTACGCGCAGCCCAAACCGCTGATTCCCCTTCACGGCGCGCCGATGATTGCGGCCGTCGTGCGCAACGTGCGGCCGCGCTGCGCGCACCGGTTCATCTTCGTGGCGCTGGCGGAGCATCTCGAACGCGCCGGCATGCGCGAGGCTCTGTCGGCGGCGGCTCCCGGCTCGGTGGTCGTGCCGGTCGGTCAGGTGACTGAAGGCGCGGCGTGCACGGTGCTGCTGGCCAGGGACTACATCAACTCCGACGACCCGCTCATGCTCGCCAACAGCGATCAATGGGTCGATCTCGACATCGACGATTATCTGGCGTCGATGGACCGCCAGCGTGCCGATGGCTTGATTATGACCATGCGCGCCGACGATCCGAAGTGGTCGTTCGTCGGCCTGAATCGCCAGAACCTCGTGAATCGAGTCGTCGAGAAGGAAGTGATTTCGAACGAAGCGACGGTTGGCATCTACAACTTCCGGCGCGGCGCCGATTTCGTGCGCGGCGCCGAGCGGATGATTGCGAAGAATCTTCGCGTCAACAACGAGTTCTACGTCGCGCCGGTCTACAACGAGCTGATTACCGACGGCGCGCGGATCGCCATCTACAACGTCGGGCGGGAAGGCGCCGGGATGTACGGCCTGGGCATTCCGAGCGATCTCGAACAGTTCCTCGCCAATCCGATTTCGTTGCGAGCGGTCGCCTGATGTTGCCGATTGACGCCCGCCAACTCGAGCAGGTCTGTGCCCGGCTCTACTCACGCACCGACCGGGTGATCGGCTGGGGCTCCGGCAGCGTCTTCGACTATTTCCACAGTCTGTATCCGATCCGCCTCGACTATCTCGTCGACAACAATTCGGCGCGGTGGGGTCAACAGCGCCGGGGAATTGAGATCGCGTCGCCGGAACGGCTGCTGTCGGAAATTCCGAAGGAAACCGTCATCATCATCTATTCGTCGTCGTGGACCGAGATTCGCGATCAGATCGCGGAAATCGGCCAGTTCGCTGCGATTCCCGCGTCCGCGGCATTTGCCGACGCCTCGGTGCGGGAGAAACTGTCCTGGGCCGAGGCCGTCGTCAACCGGTCAACGACGCGACGTCCCGACCCCACGAACACCATCGTGGTGCAGGGCGGCGTCACGAAGGGCGTCACCGCGCATGTGCTGCGCACGCTGACGGCGGTCAATCCGAACTGTCTGGTGCTCCTGTCCACGTGGACCGACACCGAGCCGGAGTTGCTCGCCGAGGCGGCCGCGGCGGCAGACGTCGTGGTCACCAGCGCGCCCCCTGCCGTCGCTGGTGTCCAGAATCGCAACCGTCAAATCATTTCGACCCGGGCTGGCATCGATCGCGCGATGAGCCTCGGCGCCAGGACGATTCTCAAGACGCGCACCGATCTCGCGATTCTCGGCGAGTCGCTGTTCGACCAGCGCGAGCGGTGGCTGCGGAGCGTCGATGCGACGCGCGCCCGCGAGTGGGGCCTGCGCGACCGGCTGATCGTGCCTTCGAGCTATACCCGCAAGTACCTGCTGTATCACCCGTCCGATCTGGCCATGCTCGGCGCCGCAGAAGACCTGGCGCAGTTCTGGTCGGCGCCGCTCGATCCGCGGTCTGGCGAATTGCTGACGGTCGCTTCGCCGGATGCGCCGATGGCTGCCGTCAACCTCGCGGGCCATCCCACGGAAAGTTATCTGGGACTGCGGTTCTGCCGGACGCTGGGCCGTCCGGTGGCTGGAACGCTGGCTGACAGCTGGGCGTTCTACCGCGATCTGTTTGCAGTCGTCGACAACGACTGGTTCGACCTGCTGTGGTTCAAGAACCTGTCGATTCCGGATGCCGCGCGGCGAACCGGCGTGCGTCAGATGGTGACCGCCGCCTTCTGGCATCGGCTGTTCGCCTGCGATCCGCTCATCGAGCGCGACCTCCTCGACATCAACCCATCACAGGTCGCTCTCGGCGCATTGGCAGGTGCGGCGTGATGCTTCGGGACGCGCTCTCGCTGCCGATGGTCGCTTACCGCGGCCTGTGGGACAAGTTTGCCGCTCCGTTGACGGCAGAGGCGATTTGCCGCGCCTATTCCCGACGCGTGCCGAGCCTGATCCGCTGCGCCGACGAAGACGATGCATTGAGGGCGCTTGACGTGCTGGCATCGGGTGAAATCAACCGGGCGCTTCAGCCGATTCTGTTCATGATCGCCGAATCGCCGACCGTCGCGTTGCCTCACGTGCCGGACGCCTTCCCGGCGCCGATCCTCGCGATTGACGGCAGCGCGCCGTTCGTCCGCGCCCATCCGATCTATCAGCGGCTCGATGGTGCCTGGACCCCGGTTGGGTCGTACCTGTCGCTGGCGGCGTCTCTCCGCGGTCTGACCGTGGACGATGTGACAGCCGCCGGCCGCGAGCACGCGGTCATCATGTTCGAGTCGACCAACGTCGTCGACGACGCTCGACTGTCGCCTTTGCCTGAAACGCTGAACGACGATGCGGTATACGCATCAGTTCGGTCGCTGGCGGGGGCGACGGCCGAAATCCTGCGCGTCAGCGACCTCGTCGAGCTCGACTGGTTGCGTCGGCGCGTTCGTGAGGCCGCATAACCATGCCACTCACCGAATTCCGGCGCTTCAATCGCGACGCCACGCCGACCAGCGAAGAGCTCCTCCGGTCGGTGCTCTCCAGCCAGAGGACGACGCTCGCCAGCGCCCCGTGGGTCCACTGCGGCTACGAACATCTGCCGCTGATCGATGGGCTGCGCGCGCCGGTGCTGGACATCGGCGGCGCGGTGGACAACGCGTTCCGCCTCGAACCGACGCTCGGCTTCGAGACGACGCCGATCATCGTGACCACCGGCCTGCGGTCGTCGCGTTTCGCGTCGATCGTGTTCTGGGAAGTGCTCCACGCGCTCGCCGTCTATGGCATCTGGATCGACATCGACGAAGCCAGCCGCTGCGGTGGCGCGCCAAACGGCTTTGAGGATTACCCGCGACGCCAGTATTTCCGTGAGTGCCTGACGCCGGTCTCGGTCGACCAGCGCGACACGCTGCTCGTTCAGACATTCCAGAAGACCCGCGAGACCGTCATCGCACCGCACATCGATGATTGCGGCTGGACGTTCGGCATCCTCACGTCCGGCCAGTCGTCGCAGGGCGCCGAAATGGCCGCCGCGATTCTCGAACTCGACCTGCCCAAAGTTGAAGTGATCTTCTGCGGGCCTCGTCCCGCGGGCGCGCCCGCCGACCCGCGCGTCACGGCCATCGATCTCGATCGGCCGGAACCGCGCGGGTGGATTACGCGGAAGAAGAATCTGGTGGCCGACTGCGCCCGTTACGACAACCTGTGTCTGTTGCACGACCGGTATGTCATCACCCGCGAATGGGCTGATGCGCTCGCCGAATACGGTCATTGCTACAGCTTCGTGACCTTTCCGCAGGTCTATTACGCAGGGCAGCGCCAGCAGTTTCCCCAGCGATATCCCGATTATCAGCTGCTCGCGCAGGAGCGCGGGGCGCTGGAGGGGCTGTCAACCGGCGTCTACGACGCCGATCGGGTATTCCATCCCGACTACGACGACTTCTCTGAGACCGCCTTCTGCTGTGGCGGCCTCTATATCGCGCGCCGCTCGCTGTGGAATCTGGTGCGTCAGGACGAAGCGCTCTATCACTGCGAATGGGAAGACATCTCGTTCGGCCTCGAGTGCCAGCGCCGCGGCATGCCGCATCGTGTCAACCCGTTCGTGGCGGCGGAGTCGACGGCTCCGCATCCGCTGCTGCTGACGCGACTGCACACGATCAGCGGTGGAACCGCCGAACCGAGCCGCCTCCACGTTTCGGTCGAACAGGAGACGGCGGCGGTGAACGTTCCCGGGGCCTTCAAGCCGATCGTCGCCCGCAACCGCGAGGAGTACTACGAGACGATTCGCCGGCGCTTCAACGCGATCGACGGGCTTCCGGTCGAGCAGCGTCTGCCGACCGATTTCGCGAACGGCTGCAGCGCTCTCGCCGACGTGTGGACGGTGGTTGAGCGTCACGTGAGCTCGCTTCACCTGGCGTCTCGCGACGACATCGCCCAGATCGCCTTCTTTCTCTCCGACGTCGTCTACAAATGGCCGGCGCCGCAGCTGTTGTCCTGGATCAGTCGTCACGAGCAGGCGCTCCGTCAGCCTGGATCGCTGCAGCGGTATTCGACCATCGTCGGCTGGGGAACCGGGGCGGCGTTTCGCGCCAATCATCACGAGATCGGGAGAGCGCTGGCGTTCGTCATCGACAGCGACCCCGCGAAATGGGGCTGCGCGATCGACGGCGTGCTGGTGCGGCCGTTGTCCGCGGCGACCTCGCTCGACGGGGAGTGCACCGCCATCGTGGTGTTTTCCTGTTTCTTCGATGAGATCGCGGCACGGGTCCGGGCCGAGCGTCCGGACATCGCCGTCATTCCGTACCACACGGTCATCGCCACGCGACGGTTCCAGCCGCTCGTCGATCTGGTCGCGTATTACCGCGAAGTCGAACGCTACTATCCGCGTCTGTTCGCGGACGCGCGAATGGAGCTGGCGGCATGAGCGTCGACGTCACGCAGTACCACGAAGTGATCCTGGAGCGATGCCGCGATGCCGAGCAGGAAATCCGGTCGCTGCGCAGCGCCGCCGTGCTCAACGAGCGCCGCGCCAGCGAACGTATCGCGCAGCTCGAGGCCACGCTCGCGGAACAGGATCGGACCATCGCATCCATTGAGCGGGAACGAGTGTGTCTCGAGGACTCGCTCGCCATGGCCAGAGCCGACCGTGACACCTGGCGTGAGCGGGCCGCCGACGCCGCCCGCGAGCGCGATCAGCTGCGACGGCAGGCCGATGTGCAGGGCCGCCAACTGGTGCGGCTGCGCGTCGCCGATCGGCGCCGGATCAAAGCCATCATCGCCGACCTGGTGCAGGCAGCGGGCGACTGGCGAGTCGGCGTGCTTGGCGCCGGCGAACACACCGAGTGGCTGCTGCAGGAAACGGCGCTCGGCGATCTCCAGAGTCTGTATTTCTTCGACAGCGACCCGGCGCGTGCCGGCGCGGTCATCTCGGGGCGAACGATTCTGCCGGCGCGGGATATTCCGGCGGCGCAGCTCAACGCCATCGTCCCTTCGTCGCTGGCGTTTCACGAAGAGATGGTCAGCTTTCTCGAAGCGCTGCCAGTGTCCGGCATGCGCATAGTCCGGTGTTATCCGTAATCCGTCGCGGTGTCCGGCTGGAGCCGGACCCTGCGCGATAAGGAGACTGTCATGTCGATCGTGCCGTCCAGTCCCGTGCGAGTGATCGATCGCGGGACTTACGCATTAACCAACTACCGGGCGCTGTGCCGCCGCGGCGTGCTCTGGATCGGCCAGACGTGCAACTTACGCTGCCACTTCTGCTACTTCCTCGACAAAATCATGGACCGGAATCACCCCGAGCACGATTTCTTCGAGCTCGACAAGCTGAAGGCGATGTGCAAGACGCTGGTCGACGTCTACGGCAACAACTCGGTGGACATTCAGGGCGGCGAGCCGACCATCTATCGGCACATCACGCAGCTGATTCGCTACTGCAACGAGATTGGCCTGAAGCCGACGCTCATCACCAACGGCCAGGCGCTCGCCAACCCGGAAAAATGCCGCCAGCTCAAGGAAGCGGGCGTCTACGACCTGCTGATCAGCGTCCACGGTCTCGGGCAGCGCTACGACAAGATCGTGGTCGTCAACGGGGCGGCGGTGAAGCTGCAGAAAGCCATCGACAACGTCGCCGCGGCCGGCATCCCGTTCCGTTTCAATTGTGTGTTATGCACCGACGCGCTGCCTGACCTCCTCGGCGTCGCCAAGCTCGCTGTCGCCAAGGGCGCCCGCGCCGTCAATTTCATCGCTTTCAATCCGTTTATCGATCAGGCCTGCGGCGGCAAGCGCAGCGCCGAGAACGTGCCCAAGTACACCGATGTCGTCGACTATCTGATTCCGGCGATCGACGTGCTCGACGCCAATGGCATCGAAGTGAACGTCCGCTATCTGCCGTTCTGCCTGTTCCCCGACCGGTACCGGAAGTTCGTGCAGAACTTTCAGCAGATCGTCTACGACCTCCACGAATGGGAGAGCGCCGGCGAAGCGTGGTCGGGGGCCGAGCCGCAGCGTCAGACGCTGGCGCCGCTTAGTGAGCCGATCGATTTCTTCCGCCACATCGAAGCGCTGCGCCTCAATTTCTTCAAGAAGGAACTCGAACAGCTGCCGGTCGAACAGCGCTGGGGGTCGTCGGTGCTGGCGACCCTCGACGTGCTCGAGGACCGCGTCAAACGCAGCGGTCCGTTGTCGGTGAGCCTGTACGGCAGCGTGACGGTCGGCAACGCGATCCGCGAAGCCGTGAAATCACGTCCGTCGCTGGAGTCGAACATCACGTTCGACGCCTACATCTCGTCGGCCCAGTTCCGCACTGCCGAAACGCTCAACGGCTTGCCGTGGCGGACACCGGAGACGCTGTCGGCCAGCCCGACCCATGTCGTGTTGAACACCTCGGAGAGCTCGCGAGCGGTCATCACGGAAGTTCTCAGCGGGCAGGGGCTCGCAGCTTACACCATCGAGGTCTTCGGGCAGCTCGGCAAAGCGCCGATCGCCGCCGACGGTGAGGAACATCCGATTCTGAAGTTCGCCGGCCGCACTGGGTACGAATACGTTCAATACCTGCCCGAGCTCGGGCCGATGCCGGAGTCCTCGGTGCTCGAACGGGCCTACAAAGAATTCCGCGTCATCATGCCGAAGTCGATGCATCCCTATGCGAAGGGTGAGGAGTGCTCGCAGTGCTCGCTCCGTGGCATTTGCGACGGCTTCCATCGCGACTACGCAGAGCTCTTTGGATTCACCGAGGCCATCAGCCAGTCGGGGCCTGCGATCACCCACCCGTGCCATTACGCCCAGGATCAGCTGAAGGTGGTCGAGGCGCAGGAGTACGACTGGGCGCTGCCGAAAGGCCACCCGCTGCAGCTACGGCTCCCGGTCGAGGCGGTGGCGTAAGGACCAGGGACCAGGGGCTGAGGGAACGAACGATGGTGAATCCCAAAAAAGTTCTGTATTTCGCCGAAAATGCGCTCAGCGCGATCCAAGGCGGCGGCATCGTCGCCTACGCGGTCCTCAAAGGACTGCCCGCCGAGAACCTGCTCGGTTTCTACGAATACCGCAACATCACGCCAGTCGCGGAATACGCCGACCGCTTTACCTATCTGGGCAACTGGAGAACACCGAGGTTGTTTCATCTGTTGAATCGGCTGACCGGACAGTGGACCACGGCGTGGCTGCATCGACGGTTCACCGAACAGTTCATTCGCAACGACTTCACGTTCGTCGAACAACAGGTGGCGCGCCGCGGGTTCGAGCCCGAGGTGGTCTACTTCGCCGGCCTCTCGTATCGCTACTTGCGTCTGGCCGTCCTGGCTGCCGAGCACTACGGCGTGCCGATGGTCATCCTGCACATGGACGACTGGATGACGGTCGAGCGCGAGCAGGCGGGCCGCTGGGGCGCTCTGTGGGGGCGACGCATCCGCGAGCAACTCACACGCGCGGCCGCGCGGTCGCTCGTCAGCACGTCGAATTCACCGCGCCTGGCGGCGAAGCTCACGGACATCACCGGCCATCGCCACATCCCGGCAAACAACTGCTGTTCCGACTTGATGGAACACGCCGTCAAGCCGGAACGTTCGCAGCGCAACCGCATCCCGATCATCACCTACGCCGGTGCGATGAACCGCCATCTTCAGGGCGAAACGCTCAAGGTGCTGGCCAGCGCCGTCGCTGAATTGAATGCCGAAGGGACGCGCGTGCAGTTGCATATCTACACGCCGTGGGAATTTGCGCCGGATGCCAACGCGGTGTCCGTGCCGCATGCGGTCTTCTACAAAGGGCAGGTCAGCCGCGAACAGCTTGCCGACATTTATCGGCGCGCCGATTTTCTGGTGACCACCGTCACCTATCGCGAGCGGAACATTTCGCTGTTCCGCCACTCGCTCTCGACCAAGCTGTCCGAGTATCTGTCGGTCGGCAAGCCGGTCATCTCGATGGGCCACTCGGACTGGCATCTGCACGAGTACGTGCAGGACAACGGGTGCGGCTTCTCGATCCTCATGGACGAGAATTTCTCCCGCGCCAGAATCAAGCAACAGTTGCGCGGGATTCTGGCGACCGATCGTGCCCTCCTCGACCGCATCAGCCGAAACAATCGTGCGCTCTGGGAACGAGCCCACGACGTCACGGTGATGGCGCGGGCGTCGCGTCGCGCCCTCGGGCTCGACGTCACCGAATCGCCGGCCGCGGCGGCCGAACGCCGCGGTGCCTTGTGGCTTGGCGATCCTACCGGCGCCGGCTGGGTTCCAGTCGCGAAGGCGAAGGCGATCGCGCGCCGGCTGGTCGATGTTTTTGAACACGACGCCGTCGAACTGATCGGCAACGGCATTGGTGCGTATCCCGACCTCGACCTGCTGATCGGCTATTGCCGCGACATCGGGTTGACTCCCACCGTGGTCCTCGAACCGCGGACCGCTGACAGCCTCCGCGGATTCGAACCCGCCGGCACGCAGTGGGCGCTCGCGGATGCCCAGCGCCATCCCACCGCGCCGCTGGTCGAGCCGAAAAGCGTCCTCGCTGAAGCGATGTCGCGTCGAGATCCCGACGCGGTGCCGACTTCCACTCCCGCCCAGCGTGTGATCAATCAGCTGACCGTGCGGGTGTCGGACGAGGCGCTCGATCGTCCGGTGATCTGGTTCTACGGCAGCGCGGTAGTCGGACTCGACATCATCAACGCCATCAAGGCCCATCGCTGGTTGTCGAGGGTCGTCGACATCGGCGGCTTCCTGTCCTCGCCCGGCCAGTGCAAAGGCGAGTCGATGCACGGTTACCAGTGGCGATCGGCGGACGGTCTGCTGTCCGCGCGCGCCGACTTCATCGTGGTGGCTTCTGAAACGTCCCGGTTGTCGATCCAGGAAGAGCTGTCGCGGCTCGATCTCCTCGATCGCATGATTCCGGTCTACGGCGTCAACGCACAGAGCGCCATCTACGAGCGCGATCCGCAGAGACCGGGTCAGACGTTCGTGGCGGGCTTCTCTGCCCGCGACTACGCGACATCGGAGTTGGCGGCAGGTCTTGCCCGCGATCTAAAGCCGGAGGCGCACACGCCGGCGGCGGGTTCAGTGATTCAGGCCGCCGCGTGATTAGCACGACGCTGGCAAACCCGTTCGCTCGAGCGTGTACGCATTCATACAGAGGATGACGATGGCCGACGCAACCGAACAACTGGAACGGACGGAAGGCGACTACGTCGCGATGCAGCGGAACTATTACGACGAACGCGCCTCGAACCTTGATGAAGCGCGCGTGCTCGTTCACCCCGACTTCGGCCTCGCACAGGCGCAGGCCGTGCCGACGCAGGCGCACGCACTCCTCGAAGTCATCCAGCGAACCTATGTCGCCAGAAGCGGCGGCAAGGTTCTCGACGTGCTGAAGCAGGCCTCCACGCCACCCCGTCAGCTGCGCATTCTTGATTTTGGCTGCGGCGTCGGCCGCTTGATGAAACCGCTGACGGAAGCGGGCTTCCGCGTCGATGGCGTCGACATCAGCGAGCGCATGCTCTCGTTTGCGCGCGATGAGCCGGCGCTGAAAGACTCGCAGTTCTTCCGGTCGGGCGGCGACGACTGCGGCGCCGCGCCCGAGGCCGCCTACGACTTTGTGTATTCGTATCTCTGCTTTCAGCACATCTGCTCCCGCGACGTCCGTAACCGGCTGCTGGCGTCAATCAAACGCGCCCTGCGCCCTGGCGGCGTCGTGTTGATCCAGATGCACTACTACCCCGATCGCAGTGCGGCAACGGTGCCGGCGCCTCATATGCCGTGGAGCGGCGACAATTTCGATGCCACCGTCACGAATGGCTGTGCGGACGTCTGGCCGACTCCCGACGAATTGCATCTCGTCGTCGAGGATTTCTCGCGGCACTTCGAGGACTTGCGGCTGCAGTTCGTGAATTTCCCACGCACTACGAAGTTGTTCACCGAAGCCTACAACTCCTGGTTCGGGCATCTGATTGTGAGCGGAACCACCACTCACAGCGTGGCAGCGCGACTCTACGCGGCCTAGCCGTGCCTTTGGATTTGTGTCGGTGTGCAGTGCGGACCTTCCAGCTTCGCGCCAAGCGCTGTGGTGGACCGCGTAGCCTTGGCAGAGGGTGATCAGACCCGCCGTGCAGGCGAGCCTAGAGAGCGTCTCTCGATGGAGGCAGCTGTAAAATCAGCGTCTGCTTATCACGAAGGCGCGAAGCAGACGA
>Ga0068864_100002406_pt1 | contig 15455 bp, 15 predicted proteins | sample KBSSwiS72_FD_66586 | JGI IMG/M metagenome (GOLD analysis project Ga0068864, IMG submission 66586) | Switchgrass rhizosphere microbial communities from Kellogg Biological Station, Michigan, USA - KBS Switchgrass S7-2 | ecosystem: Host-associated > Plants > Roots > Rhizosphere > Soil ... | reverse complement strand
AGGGCGGCGATCGCGGCCGGCTGGTCGCCGGAAGCCTCGAACGGCTTGTGCAACTGGTAAGGGCTGTTCGGATAAGTGACGAGGGTGCCGGGGTCGTGAGCCATGGGAGAAAAATCAGACCAAAGGAATCGCCGCCGAAGTCGAACGCAACCGAGCATTTTACTGCGTTTCGAGCGGCCGACTCCAGTCCTCTCTGACCTTCTCCATTACCCCTGCGAACTGCAGGGCTGCGAGCCGCGAGTAGAGCGGACTCGCTTCCAGGACCTCGTCGTGCGTGCCGACGGCGACGAGCCGGCCCGCCTCCAGCACGGCGATTCGGTCGGCATGGCGCACGGTCGCGAGCCGATGCGCGATGATCAGCACCGTGCGGCCCGCCATCAGGCGCTCGAGTGCGCGCTGCACCATGCGCTCGCTCTCCGCATCGAGCGCGCTCGTCGCTTCGTCCAGCAGGAGGATGGGCCGGTCGGCGAGGATCGCCCGCGCGATCGCGAGTCGCTGCCGCTGACCGCCGGAGAGTCGCACGCCGCGCTCGCCCAGGTTGCTGTCGAAGCGCTGCGGCAGCTGGTTCACGAACTCGGTGGCGAACGCCGCATTGCACGCTTCGTACACCTCCTCGTCCGTCGCGTCGAGCCGTCCGTAGCGCACGTTCTCGAGCACGGTCGTCGCGAAGATCACAGGATCCTGCGGAACCACCGCGAGCCGCGAGCGCACCTCGCGCGGGTCGGCGCGGCGCACGTCGACGCCGTCGATCTTCACGCTGCCCTGCTGAGGATCGTAAAACCGCAGCAGCAGCTGGAACACCGTCGTCTTGCCGGCGCCCGACGGCCCGACCAACGCGACCTTCTCGCCGGGCGCGACGTCGAGACTGAAGCCGTCGAGCGCCGCCGTCTCGCCGCGTGACGGATAGTGGAAGCGCACGTCTTCGAAGGTCACGGTTCCGCGCGCCGGATGAAGCAGAGAGACCGCATGCTCGGGTGCGCGTATGCCTGGTTCGATGCCGAGCAGCTCGAACAGTCGCTCGGTCGCGCCGGCCGCGCGTTGCACGTCGCCGATCACTTCGCTGATCGTTCCGACGGCGCCGGCGACGATGGCGGCGTAGAACACGAACGCCGACAGCTGACCCGCGCTCAGCTTGCCGGCGACGACGTCGTGCCCGCCGATCCAGAGGATGATGCCGATCGCGCCGAACACGAGCAGGATTACCGACGCCACCAGCATCGCGCGCTGGCGTATTCGCAAGAGCGCCGCCGAGAAGGCCGCTTCGGCGCGTTCGGCGAAGCGGCGCCGGTCTTCGGGCTCGTGCCCGTACGCCTGCACGGTGCGAACCTCGTGCAGCGCTTCGTCGACGTACGCGCCGACGTCGCCGACTCGATCCTGGCTCACGCGCGCCAGCTTCCGAACCTTGCGACCGAAGAGAACGATGGGAACGACGACGACAGGCACGCCCGCGAGCACCAGCAACGTGAGCTTCGCGCTGGTGATCGCGAGCATCGTCAGGCCGCCGGCGAGCAATAGCAGGTTGCGGATGGCCATCGACACGCTCGAGCCGATCACCGTGTCGAGCATCGCCGTGTCGTTGATCAGGCGGGAAATCACGTCACCGGTGCGGGTCGATTCGTAGAACCCGGGCGGCAGCGTCAGCAGATGGTCGAATACGGCGCGGCGCAAGTCGGCGGTCACGCGCTCGCCGATCCAGGATACGAAATAGAAGCGCGCGAACGTGGCGCATGCCATGACCGCGACGACGGCCAGCATCAGCGCAAGGGTCCGATCGAGCTCGCCTGCGTTGCCCGTGCCGAATCCGCGGTCGACGACGCCTTTGAGCCCCTGCCCTATCGCGAGCACCGACGCGGCAGCGACGACGAGCGCGATCGCGGCGAACACGACCTGCCTCCGGTACGGACGGACGAACACCCAGACACGCGCGAGCGTTCGCAAGGCAGTGACCGGCGGGAGCGGCGGAGCGTTTTGCGGCGTCATGGCGACGATCGTGGCAAGCACGAGACGTTAGCCGCCGCGGGCGTGATTGTCGAGCGTGAGCGCGCGGTACAATGCGCGTCGGCTGTCACGGCAAGCTTCACCGCCGCAGCGATTTCGCAATCGATCTTCGTGGAATGGATCTTTTCGAGCTTACCCTCATGAACGCACCCGCCCCGCTTTCGCTTCTCTCCACCGTCGAGCTTGCTCCGCGCGACCCCATTCTCGGCGTGACCGAGGCGTTCAACGCCGACATGAATCCCGACAAGGTCAACCTCGGCGTCGGCGTGTACTGCGACGAGAACGGCAAGGTGCCCTTGCTCGAGTGCGTGAAGCGCGCGGAGCGGGAGCTCGCCGACCAGGCGGCGCCTCGTTCGTACCTGCCGATCGACGGCATCCCGGCGTACGACCGGGAAGTGCGGGCGCTGTTGTTCGGCCGCGACTCGGAGATCGTCACCTCCGGTCGCGCCATTGCCGTCCAGGCGCTGGGCGGTACGGGTGCGCTCAAGGTCGGCGCCGATTTCCTTCGCCGCTTCGCGCCCGGAGCGCAGGTCTGGATCAGCGATCCCACCTGGGAGAATCACCGCGCGCTGTTCGAAGGCGCAGGCTTGGTCGTCAATACGTACGCTTACTACGACGCGGTAACACGCGGCTTCGACTTCGCCGGAATGGTCTCCGCGCTGGAGAAAATCCCGGCAGGCTCCGTCGTCGTGCTGCACGCGTGCTGTCACAACCCGACTGGCGTCGACCCGACACCGGCCCATTGGCCGCGCATCATCGAAATCGTGCGGCGGCGCGGTCTGGTGCCGTTTCTCGACCTTGCCTACCAGGGATTCGGCGACGGCATCGACGCCGACGGCGCGGTCGTTCGCGCATTCGCGGCCACACCGGGCCCGATGCTCGTATCGAGCTCGTTCTCCAAATCGTTTTCGATCTACGGCGAGCGCGTCGGGGCGCTGTCGATCGTGGCCGCCGACAAGGACGAAGCGGCTCGCGTGCTGTCGCAGGTGAAGCGAATCATCCGCGCCAACTACTCGAATCCGCCGACGCACGGCGGACAGGTCGTCGCGACGGTGCTCTGCTCGCCGGAGCTTCGTGCGCTGTGGGAAGCGGAACTGGCCGCGATGCGCGACCGTATCAAGCTGATGCGCGCGCTTCTGGTCGAGCGGCTGCACGAAGAAGTGCGCGGCGCCGATTTCCGCTTCATCCTCACCCAGCGCGGCATGTTCTCCTATTCGGGTCTTACCAAGCCCCAGGTGCTCGCACTGCGCGAGCAGTTTTCGATCTACGCGATCGACACCGGCCGCATCTGCGTGGCGGCGCTCAACCGTCGCAACGTCGAAGTCGTTGCGAAGGCGATCGCGAAGGTGGTTCGCTGAGGAGTTCCGGGTTTCGGCACGAGGCGAAGCAGTGCCCACGGATGCGCAGCGCACGACCGCGCGTTTTGACAGACGAGCGGTTTCCTCTATAATTCAGGGTTATCCCCTGCGGGAATAGCTCAGTTGGTAGAGCGCAACCTTGCCAAGGTTGAGGTCGGGAGTTCGAGACTCCTTTCCCGCTCCAGATTGCCAAGGGAGAGCACCGGCATTTTGCATGCGGCTCTCCCTTTTGTTTCGCGGGCCGGCGAGATTTGATCGAACGCCGGTCGCCGCTCCTGGCGGGGTGGCAGAGTGGTCATGCAGCGGCCTGCAAAGCCGTCTACGCCGGTTCGATTCCGACCCCCGCCTCCAAGACCCCCGCGATTTCGCCGTGGTTACCCTCCGAGCGACGCCGACGCCCCAGCGACCTGAGGTCGTGAGCACAACAGTCGCAGCGACGCGACCTGCGCAATCCGCGGATCGCTTGCGGCGAGCCACATACCCGCCGTCCTCGTGTTTTGCCATCGCTGACACACCTCATTACGAAGCGGCAGCCAATAGCTGTTGGACGGCTGCCACCGAGGCGATAGGCGACTCTTGCCTGGTGCTTCACGTTACGAGTCGGCGCTTCCGAAGATGTGTTACGGTCAAGCCTGCATGTCAACCGGTGATGACCGATGAAGCGCCGGATGCTCGTGAGGGGGCTTGTGGCGGGCTTCGTATCCGCGCCGTTTGCAGCGATTGCGCAGACGAGCACGGGTCTGCCGCGCGTGGGTGTCTTATTGCAAACGGCGACGTCGGCGAGCCCTGCGTTGAGACTGCTCGAGCCTGCCCTCCGCGAACGCGGCTACACTAGCGGTAAAGACTTCGTGCTGGAAGTCCGATCGTCCAGCGGTAACCCTCGAGCGTTGCCGGCTCTCGCTATCGAACTTGTACAACGCGATGTGAGTGCAATCGTCGCGGTCGGTCCAGCGGCCGTCGAGGCGGCAATCGGCGCTACCCGCACCATTCCCGTCGTCGCAATTGATCTCGAGAGCGATCCGGTGAGGAATGGCTGGGTGAAGGCGCTCTCTCGGCCCGGCGCGAATGTCACAGGCCTGTTTCTTGATCACCCAGCCATGGCGGGCAAGTGGCTCGAGCTGCTTCGAGAGACCATCCGGAGTGTTCGGCAGATCGTGCTTTTATGGGATTCGACGACGAGCCCCTCGCAATTGGAAGCGGCGAAAGCGGCAGCGCGACGATTCGCGATAGAGGTTCAAGTCGTGCAGATTCGAAGCGGTGACGATCTCGATGCAACGCTCAATGCCGGTGCGGTGCGCGGGTCGCAAGCAATCGTGATGCTTTCGGCGCCTACTATTTATGCCGCTTCCGCTTCATTAGCGGAATTCGCAAAACGGCAAAGGATTCCCGCGATTTCGCCATTTCGGCCATTTGCAGAAGCCGGCGGACTCATGGCCTTTGGTCCCGATCTACCATACTTCTTTGGCCGCTCCGCCATCTATGTCGACAAAATTCTCAAGGGCGAAAAGCCACGCGATCTGCCTATCGAGCTACCCACCAAGTTCGAGCTCGTGGTCAACCTCACGGCCGCGAAGGCGCTTGGCCTCACGATCCCCCAGGCGATTCTCCTCCGCGCCGATCGGATCATTGAGTGATGGCTTCAGCTGGCAGGTAAAGCGGAAGCAAGATCGGCCTGGTTCGGCCACGGCACGAAGACGCCGGATGATTACTGAATCACCTCTTCCGCGCGCAGGAGCAGCGACTGCGGGATGGCGAGGCTAAGTGCCTTCGCAGTATTCGCGTTGAGCACCAGCTCGAGCTTGGTGGGCTGCAGGACCGGCAGATCGCTCGGTCTTGCGCCATCGAGAATCTTGCCCGTGTAGATGCCGGCTTGCCGATAGATTTCCTCGAGGCTGGCTCCATAGCTCATGAGGCCGCCCGCCGTGACGAATTCCCTCAACTCGAAGCTGGCGGGCACCGCGTGCCGTGTGGCCAACGAGACGAGCCGGTCGCGGCGGTTGTAGAAGAACCCGTCGCTGCCGACAAATATCGCACCCGCCTGAAGGCCCGCGAGAGCGGCGAACGAGTTATCGATCTCGAGGTCCGTCCGAGCGCGCAAGACGTGCACCCGCAGACCGAGCGACGCTGCCGCATCACGTACTTCCTTCGATACGCTTTCCGAATTGGGATTGTCAGGGTTGACGAGCAACGCAATCCCAACGGCGCCCGGTACCAGTGTGTGCAACAACTCCAGCCGCTTCGCGTTGAGCTGGCCGGTGATGAAGGTTACACCGGTGATGTTCGCCCCCGGTCGCCCGAGAGTGGCGACAACACCGAGCTTCACGGGGTCAGCGCCCAAAGTGAAGACGATCGGAGTCTTCGAGGTCGCTGCCTTCGCCGCCAACACTGAACGGGGGCCTCCGGTCGCGACCAGCAAATCGACGCGGTTGCGAACCAAATCCGCCGCCAACGTTGGCAACCGATCGTCGCGGCCTTCCGCCCACCGAAACTCGATCCGAACGTTCTCCCCATCGCGATAACCGACCTCGTTCAACCCGCCACGGAATGCGGCGACCAGGGAGGTCCATCTGGCGGCCGACCCGATGCTGAGAAAACCGACCAACGGCTGCGAGCGCGCATCAACGTTCATCGCGAACAGCCCTAACGCAGCGAATGAAACGAATTTTCGGCGTTGCATTTCCGACAATCGATCGAGGATAACGCAAATATATTACGCCAGAGCGACAAACCGCATCGTAACCAGCCCACGCGCAAATTTGTCGCTCGCTCGTATCGCCGCGGTAACGCGCTTGGCGAGGCAATCGAAGACTGCGTCTATGTCGATGAGCGCACGAGCGTCGTGAGCTTTCAGCTCCGAATCGCCGCGACCAGCCTCTTGAGCTCGACGCCATCGACGTCGGAGACCGCCGCGTAGTCGAGATCGCGGTCGCTCCATTGCACGACGTTGAAACCGCGCACGGTGGTATCGAGCTCCGAGTGCGCGCCGTCGCTGCGGCGCCACGAATACACGCTGATGAAGTGGCCGCGCAGGCGATAGACGACCGCTACGGCCTCCCGTCCGCGAATGCTATCGCGGCGGGCGCCTATCAGCTCGAATCCCTGGTCCTTGAGGTCTCGCACCGTAGGCGCGAACTCGGCGCGGCCCTGGAACCACGGTCGGACTACATGTCGATCCGAGGACGCGACCTCCACGCGCGGACCCGACGGCGTCAGCGAGGCGACATGATGGGCGACGACGATGGCCGGCAGGTCCTCGAGCACCTGAGGCTGTGCGACCCACCATCCGCCGATGAGTCCGGCCAGTGCCGCACAGCCCGCAAGCGCCAGCGCCTGCCACCACTGCACGACGCGGGACGGAATTCTCCTCGCAGACCGGGCCCGCACGGCACGCATGACCGATTCGCGCAGCCCCTCGGGAGCGCCTTCGCGCAAATTGGCCGCACGAATGGCGTTGCGCAGCGCCAGCCGCTCCTCATGCGCCGCGGCGCAAGCCGGGCACCCTGCGAGGTGCGACGCCACGTCCGCGGCCGTCGCCGCATCGACCTCGTTGTCGAGATGAGCGTCCAGCATCCGCACTGCCATCGCGCAGTTCATCGCCTATGCTCCCTGTAAGCGCCGCGCGCGCGTGACTGCAGCAGATCGCGCGCCCTCGCGAGCCGCGACATCACCGTTCCGATCGGAATGTCGACGATGGCGCTGATCTCCTTGTACGACAGCTCCTCGAGCTCGCGCAGCACGATGACCTCGCGATAGTCCTTCGGAAGCTTCTCTATCGCCTCCCGCAGCCAGCGCGAATCCGAGGCGCGCATCGCCAGCTCTTCCGGCGTTGCCGGCGGGACGAGCCCGGAGCCGGCCGCGCCGCCGTGCTCATCGTCGTCGTACTCCTCGTCATGGGCCCGATGACGGCGCTCGCGCAACAGGTCCATGCAGACGTTGCGAACGACGGCCAGGAACCACGATCGGGCATCCGGGCCCTGCATTTGGTCGAACGCGCTGAATGCTCGAACGCAGGCATCCTGGACGGCGTCCTTCGCCGCCGCGGCGTCCCGCAGCAGGAAGCGCGCGAGCCGGTACGCCGAGTCGAGGTGCGCAAGGATCTGCGCTTCGAACCTCGCGGTCCGCTGCCGCTCGAGCGATCGCAATCCATCCATCGGCCCGTGGCCCATCTTGCGTAGACGCAGGAGAGTCCTGGTTTATTCCCGGAATAACGCCGTGAGCCGCCAAGTCTATGCCAGTGGGACCGTGAAACCATTGAGGAGCCGATCATGAAGCAGTCGACGTTGGACAGACGGGAGTTCCTGAAGCTGGCCGGACTTGGAGGTGTCGTGCTCGTGACCGGCATGGGCGGTACGCCGGCCCAGGCGGCGGGCAACGACTTCTACTTCGTGCAGCTTTCCGATTGTCACTGGGGATTCGAGGGTGCGGCGGTCAATCCGGATGCCAAGGGCACGTTGCGCAAGGCGGTGGCGGCCGTCAACGCTCTCTCGCAGCAACCCGATTTCGTGGTGTTCACCGGCGACCTCACGCACACCACGGACGATCCCGCGGAACGGCGGCGGCGGATGGCCGAGTTCCGTTCGATCGTCGATGCGCTGAAGGTTAAGGACGTCCGGTTCATGCCGGGCGAGCACGATGCGTCGCTCGACAACGGCAAGGCCTTCAAGGAATTCTTCGGCGACACGCGGTACACCTTCGACCACAAGGGCGTGCATTTCATCGCGCTCGACAATGTCTCCGACCCCACGGCCGCCATCGGCGACGAGCAGCTCGAATGGCTCAGCGCGGACCTCGCGCGGCAGCCGAAGGATGCGCGCATCGTCGTCCTGACGCACCGGCCGTTGTTCGATCTGTATCCGCAGTGGGACTGGGCGACCAGGGACGGAGCACGGGCCATCGACATTCTGTCGACGCGTGACAACGTCACGGTGTTCTATGGCCACATCCACCAGGAGCATCACTTCAAAACCGGCAGCATCGGGCACCACGCCGCCAAGGGCCTCATGTTCGCGCTGCCCGCACCTGCTTCGCAGCCGAAACGGTTGCCGATCCCATGGGATGCCTCCGCGCCGTACAAGGGACTGGGGTTCCGCGAAGTGGAAGCGGACGCGTCTGCGACGGCCTATCCCATCACTGAACTGCCGGTGTCGTGATGCGCGAGCTCGATTCCCGTCGTCGGCGCCTCTTGCAGGCTGGAGCCGCAACGACGCTCGCCGCTGCGTTAGGCGTAGCGGTTGTCGCGGCACAGCCGAAGCCGCGCGTCATTCCCGTCGTCGCCCGCAAGTTTTCTTACGAACCGGCGGAGATCACGCTCAAGCTCAACGAGCCCGTCGTATTCGAGCTCACTACGGTCGATGTCGTCATGGGATTCAGCGTTCCTGATTTCGGCGTGCGCGCGACGATTCTGCCCGGGCAGAAGGCCACGCTCGCGATGACGCCGAGCAAGGCTGGCGAATTCACCTTCCTGTGCGACGTGTTCTGCGGGTCCGGGCACGAGAACATGGAGGGCACGCTGCGAGTGGTGGCGTGACGCGGCCTGCTTCGCCGCAACAATGACACGTAACAATTGCTGCGGACCGCGATACGTCGCGGTCTTGCAGCCTGGAATCCGCTGCTCGCGCCATGCGACACTGGCCCTCATGTCCCCGAACGCCGCTCTCTCCCTGCCCAATGGGCCTGCCCCCGTTCAACTCGGGCACGCTGCACCTCTACCGACAGCTCTGGAAATACGCGCAAGGCGCGCGAATCGAGTACGCCTTCGCGATGCTTCTTCTCGCCGGCGCGATCGTCCTCAAGCTGCTGATTCCCTGGCTCGCGGCGCAAGCGATCAACACGGTGCAGGTGTCCGGATCGGCGGACCTTCACTCGGCCGCCTCGTACGTCGCGCTCATCTTCCTCGTCTACGTGGCGGCCTGGTCGATGCACGGGCCGGGACGGATCCTCGAGCGCCACGTGAGCCTGCGGGTCCGCCGCCAAGTCGCCGACGCGATCTACATGAGGCTCGCCTCGCTGCCGCTTGCATGGCACGAGTCGCATCACTCGGGCGAGGTGCAGCAGCGGGCGCAGCAGTCGGCGCACGCGCTGTTCGACTTCACCCAGTGCCAGTTCCTCTATGTCCAAAGCTTCGTCAACATCGTCGGACCGCTGGTGGCGCTGTGGATCGTGTCGGGCTGGGTGGGCGCGCTCGCGTTCGTGGGTTACGTCGCGATCGGGTCGGCGATCCTCCGCTTCGACATCAAGCTCATGCGGCTTGCCAGCGCGGAGAACGATGCGGAGCGTCGCTACACCGCGATGCTGCTCGACTTTCTCGGCAACATCGCCACGCTGTTCAGTCTTCGCCTCGCGGACGCGTCCAGGAAGCGCCTGGCAGAGCGTCTGGACGCGGTCTTCGAGCCGGTCCGGCGCAGCATCGTTCTGAACGAAGGAAAGTGGTGCGCCGTCGACCTGCTGTCGGCGGCCCTGACGTGGATCCTGGTCGCCGCTTACGCCGCCCTCACCCACCAGGTCAGCGAAAGCGCCGGCGTTCCCGTGCTGCTCGGCGGCCTCTTCATGGTCTACCAGTACGCCCACCAGGCGGGGGGTGTCATCGGCTCGCTCGCGCAGAACTTCCAGTCGTTCGCCCGGATGCGCACGGACTTCGCGAGCGCCGAACCGATCTGGGGCGCGACGCCCTCGTCGGCCTCGGCGGGCGAAGTGCCGCGCGATTGGAGCAGGATCGAGGCCCACGGCCTCACGCACACCTATGTCCGCGGCAACGGCGAGCGGACATCGCCACGGATCTTTGCTATTGCTGGATGAGCCGACCAGCGCGCTCGACCAGATGACCGAGGCGAAGGTCTTCCGTCGGCTGCGCGAGCGGATGCCGCGAGCGACGATCGTCGCGTCGATCCACCGGATGAGCGCGCTGCGCGAGTTCGATGCCGTGATCCTGATGGCGCATGGACGCATCGTCGACTATGGCACCGTCGACTCGCTCTTCGCACGGCAACCCGCGATGCGGGAGCTCATGCAGCACGGCAGCGACGCGCTGGCGGGCGTCGCGTAGCGCGGCGCTGCCCTGGCTCGGGCACGCGCCGCGGGCGAGGACGAGCTAGCTCTTGAGCTTGATCGTGACGCCGCCGGGACCCAGCGTCAGCCGGGCGCCCTTTTGCGTGCCGTGCAGGCGGATGACCACGCCCTTGTCGTTCTTCATGATCGTGTCGTTCTCTCCCTTGACGACCGCCGCGCCGATTTCGCCGGCGGCGTAGGTGCCGTTGAGATCGGCGACGTTCTTCAGGTTGAAAACCTCACCGGACGTCGAGACATCGGATACACCCAGATCGACGACGCTCAAGCCCTCGACCGAGAACGGGTACGACTTGCCGCCATAGGTGAGCGTGCCATCTCCCCACGTCACGCCGACGCCGATCGCCACCGACTTGCTCGTGAGCTTGATCGTTCCGGAGGGCGCCTGCTCGGCGGCCATCACCATCGAGAAGACGGCGAGTGAAGCGAGCGCAACCAGCCATTTCGATTTCCAGTTCCTGTTCATTGCATTGCTCCTGATATAAAAGAACGCGACATTTCCAACCGTGGTTTGCTGCTGTCACGCCGGTGGAATCGTAGCATGTCGGCCACGGGCGCGGCACCGAGGGCATTGCGAGCCGCTCCCGGACAAAGGTCGGAACCGGGGCTGCGTTCCGACCGCCGTTGCTGCACGTTGCGCTCAGTTGACTGAGTTTCGCAGTTAAGCTGAGTCATGTGATCTCCTTCACCTCCGGCGGCTTCCACGTGCCGTCGAGGATCGAAGGCGGCGTCTCCTTCGGCCAATACAGCCGGAACATGAGGACGAAGCCTCCCGGCGGCGCTGGCAGCCAGTTCGATTCCCTGTCCTTCCCAGGCGAGTCCTTCTGGATGTAGAGATCGACCGAGCCGTCGGGGTTGGTCTTGAACTTGTTGCGCTGGCTCAGGTTGTAGCGGTTGAGCGGGTTCGCCACGAAGAAGAACTTGTCGTCGTACATCGTCATCGACCAGAACCCCTCGACCGGCGGCATCTGACCCTTGTCGAAGTGGACGACGTAGCGGCTGTCGCCGCTGTACTTCTTGACGATGTCCGGGCCCTCCGATGTCGGATAGACCGCGTCCTTGAGTAGATTCGCGCCGAGCCCGTACCACGTGACCATCGCGCGTTGTCGATAGCTCGTTCCATACGAACCGGCGTTGTTGATGATCGACCAGCCGTTCGCGAGCTTGATGTCGCCCGTCGCCACGCCTTCCTTGATCCACACGGCGATCTTGTCCTGCGCAGGCTTCGGCGCGGCGGCGAGGCCCTTGGCAACGGCCGGCTCCAGCTTCGACGCATCGAAGTCCTGGCCCGGGACGATGCCGATTTTCGCAAGCTTCGCGGTCATCGGCGCGTCGGCCTCTGCCGGCGGATTGGACTTCATGAGCTGGGCCAGAAGCTTGAAGTACGCTGCGGAATCGAGCGCGTTGACCTGATCGCGCACCGCGGTCTTCATGTCGGTCGCCGAATCGACCGTGCCGGCCTCGGGCTTGTACGGCTTGCCATACGAGGACAGCGGCACGATCGACACCTGGTCCTGCAGCGCGTGAACCGCCTTGTAATCCTCGGGCGTTCCACTGCAGTAGATGCGGCCGAGAACCCATACCAATCCGGTCGGCGACTTGTATTCGGTCACGCCGGCAGGCAGCGTTCCCGACCAGCCGGGACCGGTGATGGCGTACTTCTGCGCTTTGGTCCCGGTCGTGCGCTTGCCGGGGACCTGGAAGACATTGGTCCAGCCGTCCAGCATCGGAAACAGGAAATAGCGGCCCTTCATGTCCGGGATGCTGAGCACCCACGGCTCCTTCGACACGTCGACCCAGGTGGTCGTGTAGAGCGTATCGGCGTTCGGCGCCGTGACGTCGCGATAAGCCGCGTCGGGGTAGTTCCGCGCCTTGACGAATTGCCCCATCGGCGCTCGCGTTCCCTCGGGCGCGGCGACGTTGGTCATCACTCGGCGCGTCAACTCCATCGTGACGAGCGGATAGCCGTACATGTAGGCGTCGATGGCGGCTTCGCGGGCTTCGACTTCCTTCGCGAGCGCTTCGGCGGCCTTCGCATCCGCCTCGGCCTTGGCCTTCACGTCGACTGCAACCTTCTCCGCCGCCTTGTCGACCTTCGCTTCTTCTTTGTTGCCGCAGGACGTGATCGTGGCAGCGAACAACAGTGTCACGGCCGCACATGCAGCAGTGTGCAACATCTTCATGCAGGTCCTCCCCGGACTGAACGAAAACCCGTTATCTTATCGGAGTTCGTGGTCGATTGCATTACGACGCATCGTCATTCCTGTTTCTCGCGCAGCCGTCACCCACTTGCATTTCCGCAAATGCATGTGCTCGCCACCGTGGAATGTGTTTCCAGGCGCATACATCTGGCGGGCGCCCGCCGCCGATCGGCACGCGCGCCGAAGCTGCTGCACCGGATCAAAAGCAGACGAAGGTCATTCGATCACTTCGTCGACGGACGCGAGGAATGCGGGCGGGACCGTGACATTCAGCCTCTTCGCTGTGCCGAGATTGAGGACAAGCTCGAAACGGACCGATTGCATGACCGGCATCTCGGCCGGCTTCGCACCCTTGAGAATCTGTCCGACGTAGCTCCCCGCCTGGCGGTACATCCATCCGATGTCCGGTCCGTAGCTCAAGAGGAGTCCGGCCATCGCGAGCTGCCGTGTGAACGAGATGGCGGGCAGCCCGTTGCGCTCGGCGAGCGCCGCAATCTGGTGACGGCGATCGAGCATGACGGGGTCCGTCGCCGCGATCAGCGCGTCGATCCTGCTGCGCCCAAGCTCGGCGAACGCCGCATCGATCTCTGCCGCATTGCGCGCGTTTTGCACGACGACGTGCAAGCCGAGCCGATCGGCGCCTTCCTTCAAGTCAGCCTGTTCGACCGCGGCGTTGAGGTTGTCGGGATTCATGAGCAGGCCGACGCGCGTGACGCGCGGGGAAACGTCGCGCAGCAGTTGCAGCCGCTTCGCCCCCAGCTGGTTGGGCACGAAGGCGATGCCCGTGATGTTGCCGCCGGGCCGATTGAAGCTCGCGACGAGGCGGAACCGCACCGCGTCGCCGCCGATCGTGAAAACGATCGGGATCGTCGAAGTCGCGGTTTGCGCCGCGCGCGCCGAAGCCACGTCTCCCGTCGCCGCGATCGCCGCGACCCCTTTCGCGGCGAGCTGCTGCGCGAGCCCCGGCAGCGCGTTGTAATCGTTGTTCGCCCAGCGTTCCTCGATGCGAACATTGCGGCCTTCGACGAAGCCCGCCTGCGCAAGCCCTTCGCGAAAGGCATCCGCGTTGAAACGATACGTCGCCGGCGACGCGCTGTTGAGAAAGCCGACCAGCGGCACGCCCGACGAAGCGGCGGGCAGGTCTGCCGGCGTTCGTGCCTGCGCCCGCAATTTCCCCGAGCCTGCCGAAGCCGCTGCGCCGAGCGCCGCGATGAAATCACGCCGCCGCATGAACTTCCCCCTTGATGGGCGCTCTTTACGCGGCCAAGCGTATCACGGGTACCGGCAGGCGACGCGTGTCGGCGAGCTCGCATGCCAAAGCGTTAGAATCCGGTGCGCCTCATTCTCCTCACCGGACCTCTTGCATGAAAACAACCGTCGTTTGGATCACCGCCCTCGTGTGCGCGGCCGCCTCGTCGCTCGCCGCCGCGCAGGTCACCCTCTATCAGCAGCAGAACTTCGTCGGCCGCGCTTTCGCCACGAACGGCCCAGTGTCCGACCTCGGTCGCATGGGCTTCAACGATCGAGCATCGTCCGTGATCGTCGAGCGCGGTCAATGGCAGGTGTGCGACGACATCGGATTCCGCGGCTACTGCATCGTGCTGCGGCCGGGCCAATATCCGTCGCTCGCCGCAATGGGCCTCAACAATCGCATCTCGTCGCTGCGGCGGGTTGGCGGCGGCGCCAACTACGCCTACGCGCCCCCGCCGCCGGCCGCCCCGTATCCGTACTACCCGCATCACGGAGAGCGCCTGTATCCCGCCGATGTCGTCGCCACCCGAGCGGTCGTCGGGCCGCCGGAGCAACGTTGCTGGGTCGAGCAGCAACAGGTCACAGCGCCTTCGCAGCCCAACGTTCCGGGCGCAATCATCGGCGGGGTGCTGGGGGGCGTGCTGGGCCATCAGATCGGCGGCGGCACCGGCCGGGACGTCGCGACCGCGGTCGGCGCGGTCGGAGGCGCGGCTGTCGGCGCGAACGTCAATCGAGGCGGCAGTTCGAGTTACACGCAGAACGTGCAGCGCTGCGCCAGCGTCCCGGGGAGCGGCCAGGTCGCGTACTGGGACGTGACCTACGTGTTCCGCGGCGTCACGCATCGCGCCCAGCTCGCGGCCGCCCCGGGCCCCACCATCAACGTCAACGCTCGCGGAGAGCCGCGCATGTGACCAGCCGGCCGCGGGGCCGTCGGCTCCCGGCTCGGCACGGTCGAAACCCCGTGGCAATGAAGTCGCGCGGGCGCTAAGGGTTCTTCGGAGATGTGCGGCATGCGTCTACGCGGGACTCCTCGCGCCGGACGCAATCGATTGCCGGCCGTTGCGCCCCCTGGGAGGCGCGCTCTCCTTGCGGGATCCGGTGACCACGACAGTACCAAAGCGATAAACCGGGGCGCCGCTGACGTACTCGCCGGCAAACACCCCCACCGTCGGCACGCTCGACATCCGGCTCTCTGTCCTGTCGCCCGCTCGAGCCATCGTCTGGGCAAATGCGGGCGTCCCCGCACCATTCAGCGCGAGTGCGAGGAAAATCATCCCCAGCCCGAACGGCAAGCCGAGGCGATCGCGGGCCGGCCTTTCCGCTGCTTCGGGAGACAGCATCTCGCGCGACAGGCCGATGTCGCGCAGGAGGTGCGCATTCGTGGTCCGGACCGGCTCCAGGGCGCGGACCTTCCGGCCCTGCGTGCGATAGAGCATCCATTGCAAGCGCAGATTGCGAAGCATCGTGCGGATGGGTCCGCCGAATTGCCCGAAGACGGGGTCGGTCCCCGGCCGGGACGACGGAACGGTCGACGTCGATGAGGCGTTCATGGCGATCTCCTGGTTCGTACATCGGTTTCGTTGTT
>Ga0068864_100002392_pt1 | contig 15504 bp, 9 predicted proteins | sample KBSSwiS72_FD_66586 | JGI IMG/M metagenome (GOLD analysis project Ga0068864, IMG submission 66586) | Switchgrass rhizosphere microbial communities from Kellogg Biological Station, Michigan, USA - KBS Switchgrass S7-2 | ecosystem: Host-associated > Plants > Roots > Rhizosphere > Soil ... | reverse complement strand
CGCGTTCAGCACTGCTTCCAGGCGCTCGGGAATCTGATCTGCGGTAGGAATCTCAAACGCGATCCGCGCTTGCCGGATCTTGGTCTTGGCACGCACCAATCGTTGTCCGATCGTCTTCGGCGCGATGAGTAAGGCCCGTCCAATCGCCACCGCATCAAGTCCGAGGACTGTTTGCAACATGAGCGGCGTGTGTATGTTGGGATCGATGGCAGGATGCGCACACACGAACAGGAGCTTGAGACGCTCGTCGGGCCACCTATCGGGATCTGCCGTCTCATCAAACTCGCGCGTCATGAGTTTTAAAGTCGGAGTGCTGTATTCGTGTACCTGCTGATGTCGCGCATGATCGAGGAGGCGGTTGCGCGCAACCGTTAAGATCCAACCTTGCGGATTCGTCGGAATACCATCGCGAGGCCACGTCGTCAATGCGGCTACCAGCGCGTCAGCCAACGCGTCTTCAGCGCCTGCGACATCGCGTGTGCGCGCTGCGAGCAGCGCCACGAGGCGTCCGTAAGATTCGCGCGCTACTGCTTCGACCGCGCAGTGCGCCGGCTCATCAGTTCGAGTTTGCAACGGTGACGCGTGGCTCAAATTCGATGGCTATTGGCCGCACTTCCACGGTACCGTAGGAAGCGGCCGGACATCTTGCCGCCCATTCTAATGCGGCATCGAGCGAAGGTAGCTCGAGCAGCGTAAACCCACCCAACTGCTCCTTCGTGTTGGCATACGGCCCATCCTGGATCTCACGCTTGCCCTCACGCAACCGCACCGTCGTTGCGGTCTCGGGCGCGTCCAGTGGTTTGCCGCCTACGAAGATCCCAGCGTCGAGCAAGGCCCGGTGATACGCGCGCCAGGCGCTGGCGTATGCCTCCGACTCGATGGACGAATCGCGGCGCGCAAAGTCGTCCGGTTTCTCATAAATCAATAAAGCATAAAGCATCTCGTTCTCCTCTTCCTGATAGAACCACGCTCGTTAGTATGACGGACGACGCACAGCGATTTCGACAACGTCGACTCAGTGACCGCGAATGACACCCGCTACCAATAAAATCAATAACTTCCCGCCGTGTTCAAGCGATCATTCTTGAACGACTAACTGATTCCTGGTTGATGCTCAAGATCACCGGCCGGGCTGATTAATGGCTATGAATCAATTATTTTAGATTCGACCCGTGTGGGGGCCCTAACATCCACGTAGGAAATTGCGTCATAATCTGCCGGCAAGACATCAATTAATGGACAACTTAACAAGGGCAACGCAGATAGACCACCGCGGGAATAGCTCTCCCGTCGCATCAAACTTGAAGGAACAAACTTATGTCTCTATGCCGCGTAGGTTTTTGTGTGCTCACAGTTGTGCTGTGCCTGATCGTTATCAGTTCTCCGGCAACGACTCAGGAATCCAAGCCTGATTCAGGCGCACCGTACCTTAATCCCGCGCTTGGATTGGACCAGCGCGTCGATGATCTGATCTCGCGCCTGACGCTCGAGGAGAAAGTCTCGCAGATGATGAATGCGGCGCCGGCAATTCCACGGGTCGGCATTCCTCAGTACGACTGGTGGAACGAAGCTTTGCATGGCGTCGCGTTCTCAGGCGTCGCCACAGTCTTCCCGCAGGCCATCGGGCTCGGCGCAACTTTCGATCCGCCACTCGTAAATCGCGTAGCCACTGTGATTTCTGACGAGGCACGAGCCAAGTATCATGAAGCGCAACGACACGGTAACTACAACCGCTTTTACGGTCTGACGTTTTGGTCGCCCAACATCAATATCTTTCGCGACCCGCGCTGGGGACGCGGGCAAGAGACTTACGGCGAAGATCCCTATCTCACAAGCCGCCTCGGTGTTGCCTTCGTTAAAGGACTTCAAGGTGACGATCCGAAGTATCTGAAAGTAGTTTCAACTCCGAAACACTACGCCGTTCATTCTGGCCCAGAACCTGAGCGCCATCGCTTTGACGCAGCGGCCACTGAACGTGACGAGCGTGAGACATACTTGCCGGCTTTCCGCGCCACTGTCATGGAGGGCCGTGCCGCTTCCGTGATGTGCGCTTACAACCGCACAAACGGTGAGCCGTGCTGCGCCAATACACATCTGGTCGGCCAGATACTACGCAGTGAATGGGGCTTTGATGGATACGTGGTTTCTGACTGTGGTGCGATCGACGACATCTACAAGCGGCATAACTTCGTGAAAACCGCCGAAGAAGCTTCGGCCCTGGCGGTCAAACGAGGAACCGATCTCGAATGTGGCGATAGTTACAAAGCACTTGTAAATGCCGTGAAGCAGGGCTTGATTTCCGAAAGCGAGATTGATCGCGCCCTGAAACGATTGTTCGCAGCGCGGTTTCGTCTCGGAATGTTCGATCCACCCGAACTGGTGCCTTATTCAAAGATTCCATTCTCAGCAAACGATTCACCCGCACACCGTCAACTGGCTCTCGCGGCTGCACGCGAATCGATAGTTCTTTTGAAGAACCAAAATAACACTCTACCGCTGCGGAAGGATCTAAAGTCGGTCGCTGTCATCGGGCCAAACTCCGATGACGTTCCGGTGTTGCTTGGTAACTACAACGGCCAACCGTCGCGCGCGACGACTCCTCTCGCAGGCATTCGCCAACACGTCTCATCGAGGACGAAGGTGTTGCATGCCCTAGGCACGTCGCTCACAGAAGTTTCCGCAGTGCCCGTGCCGGCTTCCGCTTTGAGTGGACCCAACGGAGAAAGAGGTCTGAAAGCTGAGTATTTTTCAAACAAAGCGCTGGAGGGCACGCCCGTCGTCACGCGAGTTGATCGAGAAGTGAACTTCGACTGGGGAATGGAGAACCCGATCTCGGGCATACCAGCCGATGATTTTTCTGCACGTTGGACCGGCAAGCTCGTTCCGGTGGTGAGTGGTAAGTATCGCTTCGGCGCCATCGCAGATGATGGTGTGCGCGTATATCTTGACGGCAAGTTGATCGCTGAGGATTGGTCCGAACACGCGCCTGCAACCGTGACCGGCGAAGTCACGATTGAGGCCGGCAAGAGTTACGACATCAAGATGGAGTACTACGAGAGCAAGATAGGTGCCGTTGCGAGACTCGTGTGGCAACCGCCTGTTGTTCACACCGGATCACCGTATGCCGAGGCGGTTAACGTCGCGAAACAGGCAGATACAGTCGTGCTTGTTCTTGGTCTTTCTTCACGTCTCGAAGGCGAAGAGATGAATGTACGTGAGCCGGGTTTCCTGGGCGGAGATCGAATCGACATCAACCTGCCGGCACGTCAGCAGGGTTTGCTTGAAGCCGTTGCGGCAACCGGCAAGCCAGTTGTGGTCGTTTTGTTGTCCGGCAGTGCGGTGGCCGTGAACTGGGCCAACGAGCACGTCGCCGCCATCGTGCAGGCCTGGTATCCAGGTGAAGAAGGAGGAACTGCAATCGCGGATGTGCTCTTCGGTGATTATAACCCGGCCGGACGGCTTCCGGTTACGTTCTATAAATCGGTAGACCAGTTGCCGCCATTTGAGAACTACGACATGAACGGCAGGACGTACCGGTTCTTCAAAGGTGAACCACTCTATCCGTTTGGTTACGGCCTCAGCTACACGCAATTCAAATACGCGGACTTCATCGTCTCATCGCCCAGCCTATCGCCGGCAGAAAATGTGACAGTTAGTGCGACAGTTGTGAATACAGGCACTCGCGCAGGCGACGAGGTGGTCCAACTTTATATCACTGACGTAACGGCATCTGTTCGTGTGCCGATTCGATCTCTTGCGGGAGTCGAACGAGTATATCTACGGCCGGGTGAGCGTCGCATCATCAAGTTCACCATTGAGCCACGCCAACTCGCAGTGATTACGGATGATGGGCGAACGGTAGTCGAGCCAGGTGAGTTCAACGTAACCATCGGCGGCAAGCAACCGGGCTTCAGCGGCACGGCCGACGCAGCATCGACCGGTTACGTCGAAGGCCGTTTTTCCGTAACGGGTACGCCAACGGAACTAAAGCGCTGACTGGCTGATAAACGCTGGAACGCTCCGGATGGACCAATAAAAATTCGCTAACTGTACGGTCGCCGACGCGGTGGAAGTGCCAGTCAACAGTGCCGTAACACTACGCTTTTCTCAGCTTGCATTCCTCACCTGAACTCCAGGGCCACGACCGACTTGGCCGGAATACTCAAACTTACCTGCGAACCTTCAAGCTTGTACCGACTGAACGGCGCCGGCTTGACGGTGTTCGGACTGTCGAACGTATTCATCGAGTTTACCGCGGGCGCTGTAAGCACTTCTCCCGTAAGGCTTTTGATCGCACCACCCCAAATCGTCGTGGTGAGTTCTGCCGGCTGATTCGGATTAAGGTTGATAATAGACACGTGGAGCCGCCCTGCACTGTCGCGCGAAGCCGAGACGCTCAGCGACGGAACAGATGCTGCGCCCAACTTGTACTCCGGGGCGCTGAGATCGACGGGAATAAGCGTCGCTCCCTGATGCACGCGGTACATCCTGAAGACGTAATAGGTCGGCGTGAGCACCATCTTCCCTTTGTCCGTCAGTATCATCGCCTGGAGGACGTTTATCATCTGCGCGATGTTGGTCATCTTCACGCGGTCGGCATGCTTGTGAAAGATGTTCAGGTTGATGCCCGCAACAATCGCGTCGCGCAATGTGTTCTGCTGATAGAGCGCGCCCATGTCGCGGCCGGGCTCGCTGTCATACCATGTGCCCCATTCGTCTACCATTAAGCCAACGCGCTTCTGTGGATCGTACTTGTCCATGATCGCGCTGTGTCTCTGAATGAATTCATCCATACGAAGGGTCCTGAGGAGCGTCGTGTGCCACTCATTTTCGCCAAACTGCGTCGCCGAGCCCTTCTTGTCCCATTTACCAGTCGGCAGCGTGTAATAGTGCAGAGACAGTCCGTCCATCTGCTTCCCCGCCTGCGCCATTAGCACCTCGGTCCAGTTGTAATTCTCGTCGTAACCTCCAACCGCGAGCTTCTGGATGCGATTGCCGGAATGGTTCTTGATGAAGGTGGCATAGCGGCGATACACGTCGGCGTAATACTCAGGTCGCATGTTCCCGCCGCAGCCCCACGTTTCATTGCCAATTGCGAAGTAAGGAACCTTCCACGGTTTATCGCGTCCGTTGCGACGGCGCAGGTTGGCCAACTCGGAGTCAGCATCGGCGGTCATGTACTCGATCCACTCCATCATCTCCTGTGGCGAGCCGCTGCCGACGTTACCGTTGACGTACGCGTCAGCGCCCAACATCTCGCATAGATCCATGAACTCGTGCGTGCCGAAAGCGTTCGTGTCCACGCCGCCCCAGCTCGAGTTGGACCGTCGTGGGCGCTTGTCGCGCGGGCCAATGCCGTCACGCCAGTGGTACTCATCGGCGAAGCAGCCGCCGGGCCAGCGCAGGACGGGGACATGCAGCTCCTTCAGCGCCGCGAGCACATCGTTGCGGAGCCCGCGCGTGTTTGGGATCGGCGAATTTTCTCCGACCCAGATGCCTTCGTAAATGAGACGGCCGAGGTGTTCAGCAAACTGGCCGTAGATGTTGCGATTGATGGTCCATCGTGGCTGGTCCAAACGAATAGCCAACGTCGCCTGATAGGAATTTTGTGCGTGGGTGGGAGGTGTGACGGGCGTTATTAACGTCCACATCAGCAAAGCGATTATTACCAAAACCTGGCACAAGTGCAGCTTTGGTCGAGTGTCCATAAAATGTTCCCAGTTTTACTGACTGTGTCTAAGCAAGTTAAGCCACGATCGTCAGGATTGTTTTTGCGGGGACCGTTATCGTGAACACACCCGCAGCTACTCCGATCGGACTAAGCTGCGCCTGGTTATCGCTCGCAGACGTGCGATACGGCGTCACGCTGGCCGGTTGATTACTCAAACCTGTTAAACTTACGGTTACCGTATGCGAGTTCCTACCGGTGTTTGAAAGGACGATGGCAACATTACCTGACACCGGCTTCACGGCAGTCACTTGGAGAGTCGAGTCGGTCGAAGTGGAGCCGAGCACTATCGAGCCGGGCCGAATGAACCGGCTAAAGTGGCCAACAACGTACAGCCGCTTCGGTACGATTACTGAGTCGGTCGCCGGATTTACATTGAGCAATCCCTGGTTGTCATTCTGTAGAGTCATTACCCACCAGTAGAACCAAGCACTGAAACGTCCACCATTCAACGCCTTATAGATCTCAGTGGACCACGTCAAACCCTCATCGATGCTGCCATTATATTTTCCGTCCAAATTCGAGTCCTCGGTCTGCCAGACCGGCTTGTTGAACTGATTGCAACTGGCGCAGGGAGTGTCGAATTTATCAGTTCGCCCGTAGCCATGTGTGGCCACAATCGAAACCGCGGCGCGCATGCTGGCATCGTTGAGCAGCGGAAATCCCCACGCGTTGTCAAAGTTTGAGTAGAAAGAGGCCTCGGGCGCCATCAACCTTGAGCTCAGACCACTAACTGCGAGGGCAGGCTTGAGATGGTCGACAACGAACGAATTCATTTCAGACGTGGTCCACTCACAACTGTCGTAGGTGGCTCGATGATCTGGCTCGTTCTGCACACTCTCGACCTGAGCCTCGAAGCCGAGTTGCGCTTTGGCGTTGTTGAGCCATTGGATTTTGAGTGCCGCCAGGTTTGCATAATGCTGCGGAAGTACGTGGCCGCCGTTGATGCACGAGTTGTTGTCCTTCATCCACGCCGGCGGGCTCCACGAAGAAACCAAATACTTGTTCACACCATAGCCCGCATTCACGCGCTGAAGCCACCTCATGCCACTCTGAATGCCCCAGTGATTCCAGTCGAATACTCCAGGCGCTGGGTTGTAATCGCAGAGAAAGCTGCCGACGCGAACCCAGCTCAGACCAGCGCCAGGCTTCGATGAGTCGTAGAGAAGATCGAGAATTTGTGTTTGCTTCGCTGCGGAGAATGCATCGAGATCGTTGGCGACCCACGTTGCCGATGCGCCGAAGCCTTCGACAGTCTGCCGTTGGTTGGTGTAGTCCACATTAACTGTCACGTTTACAGCCCTCAACGAAACCGGGGAGAGGAACAATACCGCCAGGCTCACGATAAGACAGAGACTAAGAAACCGCCTCCTGCGTTGTATATGAAATCGTGCTCGCATCTTCTCCTCCTTACCGCGGGCGGCCACGGAGGGCCGCCCCTAATCGCAAATCTTGGAAATCCTGAGATCCTGTCTAAGGATTTAACTTCAAATCACCGTGCGAGCATTAGCGGCGCGCCGTAGTAACTCCGGGCCAATCGTCTGTTCGAAAAGGCGAAGCAGGCAGTCCGGCCTTGTTGTATAGATTTGCGATCGGGTTGTCAGCCCAACCATAACGAACTGCTGCCGGCTTTGGGACCATCGGACTCGAGACAATCACCGTGTCGCCATCAATGCGCGCGTCGGCCCAGACAAACCGGCGATCCTCACCCGCGATCGCAAACCCCTTGAGTGGGCCACCATCGATCGTTTTCAAGCCATTGCTGTATTTGAAGCGAATGCGCACCTTATCGCCTTCGATCGAGGAACGATCGAAAAGTGGTCCTGACGGAACAACGTTTTCGCCGTAAGTGCCGGCGAGGGCCCATCCTGCGAGCCTGCGACCTACATCGAGCTTGTTACGTGGATGGAGGTCAATCTCGTCGCCGATATCGATGGTTACGGCCATTCCGGTGGCAGGCTCGCGCAGAGTCATAGTTTGCGCTTCGCGCAACTCGGCCCAATCACTCTCGTCCGGCTGAGCTTTGCTGGCGTGCCAGTTAGGAAGCTGCACAAAGTAGAACGGAAAGTCGCGACCCCACGCGCTTCTCCAATTACGAATCATGATCGGAAAGAGAGTGCGGTATTGATAGGCACGTCCCGCATTACTCTCGCCCTGGTACCAAATGACGCCTCGAAGCGCGAAAGGAACGAGCGGAGCAATCATCGCGTTGTAAAGAACACTCGGATTGTTCTGATTACTCTCTCCAACTGCTTCAGGGCGCGTGCCCCAATCCGGATGTTTCGGATCGAGCGCAAGCTCAACTTTGTAATCCCAGGTTCCGCGCAGCGAAATCACCTGAGACACGCCGGCGCCGGCTGGTCCGATCGACATCGCTCCTCCACGATTGAAGCCGCCCTCTCCGGCGCTGTCAAAAACACGCACGGCGATGACATTTCGTCCTGAATGCACAAGCGAACCTGGCGCCACATACTTTCGTGGAACCATATAGCTGTTCGGCGTCTCTCTTCCAGTTGAACCAATCTTGGTGCCGTTGAAGTAAGTAACGTCGTGATCGTCTATGGGCGGAAGATTCAAAACCAGATCCTTGCCGGACCACGACTCGGGTAACTCGACGACTTTGCGAAACCAGACAGCTCCGTCAATAAGCAAACCCGCGGTTTCGATTTGTTGTGGCAGATCCATCTTGCTCCAGTCTGCGGTTGGAGTTGACGGGTCTGCGTATTTCAGAGCCTCGCCTTTGTTTTCGCCGTCGAGGTAAAGGTTCTTCTCTTCCCATTGGGCCAGCGCTCGCGCGTACGCTGTTTTTGTTTGTGGCAGCGCATTCAAACTGCTTTCGTACTTATCGAGAATTGGTTTTAGCTCAGGTGATGAAAGGAGTGCTTCGTGGCTGGACCAGGCTTCCGCGGGCGTGCCGCCCCACGAGCTGTTGATCAGCCCGATCGGCACTTTCAGATGCTGGTAGAGCTCACGTCCGAAGAAGTAACCGACCGCTGAAAAGTGTGCGGCCTCTTCCGGCGTGGTTATGACCCAATGTCCCTCCAGATCGGTTTGTGGTGAAGCGGCGGTATGATGCTCGACTCTGAATAACCTTATTTCAGGGTAAAGCGCCTGTTCGAGTGTTTCGACGGCGCCTATCGTGTTGGCCAGCGGCCATTCCATGTTCGATTGGCCCGAGCAGAGCCACACTTCGCCCACCAGAACGTTCTTAACAGTCAGAACATTTTCGCCTTCGACGACAAGCTCCGAGGGACCGCCTGCTTTTAAAGGACCGATCGATACCTGCCAGCGGCCCTGGGGATCGGCGACGGTGCCGGAGGTTTTCTTATCAAAGGTGACGGTTACCGGTTCTCCAGGTTTTGCGTTTCCCCAAATGCGAACCTTCATTCCCTGCTGTAACACCATGTTGTCGCTAATGATTGCGGGCAGGCGCACCTCGGCACGGACCGCTGCGGCCAGGACAAGAATCAGCACCGGCATTGTTAGCCGGGAAAGGTTTGTTCGATGACCGGACATAAGGGGAGTGCGCTGATTCTCTAACAATTTAGCAGGATGTTCAAGCTAAATTTAGCCTCACTCCAGCGCGGAATCGTCCATCTTTAGCCACAAAAAGGCACATAAAACACAAAGTGAAAAAGCTTTCTTCGATCTTTTGTGCCTTATGTGCCTTTTGTGGCTATTAACCTAAAGAATGCTAACCGAAGCGGAAGCAAAGTGGAACTGTTTTTTGTGGTAAGATGCGCGCCCTCAAACTCTAAAAACAGGAAAGAACATGAAGAAGACGAACTTGTTCGTGGTGTTTGTTTTGCTCGTCCTTTGCGCTTTCGGTGTGCCTGGAAGTAACGCGCGGACGCCAAAAACTGACGTGCCAGCCAAAGCGACGATTGTTATCGTTCATGGTGCGTGGGGTGGCGCGTGGGCGTTCAAGAAAGTGGAAGCGTTGCTGCGTCAGAAAGGTTTTGAGGTTTACCGTCCCCAACTTACCGGACAAGGTGATCGCGTGCATCTGGCGCGGCCGGATATCGGGTTGAACACACACATCGATGATGTGGTCAACACCATTCTTTATGAAGACTTACGCGACATCATCCTCGTTGGTCACAGTTATGGCGGTATGGTGATCAGCGGTGTCGCAGATAGAGTTCCCGATCGCATAAAGAGATTGGTTTATCTCGACGCGATGGTTCCGAATGACGGCGACAGCGTTAGAAGCATGATGCCAGGTGGAGGCGACTTCATTAAACAAATGACGAAGGGCGATTACATCGTGCCGCCCTGGGTCAAACCGGATCAACCGCCACCACACGATGTGCCGCAATCATTGAAAACCTTTACGGATCCGATCGCGTTGAAGAGTGATGTGGCACGAAAACTTCCAGCAACTTACATCCTGACCGTTGAGAAAGGAAAGGAAGCCAAAGATGACGACTTCTTTTCGCAATCACAACGGGCAAAAGAAAGAGGATGGGCCATGTTGCAGTTGACGTCCGATCACAATCCTCAGTGGTCGGCGCCGGAGGCGCTGGTGGAGATGTTAGCCGGAATCCGTTAGCTACTACTCTAGGGTTTGATCGTCACCATCACAACGCCGTGGCTCGGCACTTCCGACGAAAATTTTTCGGAGAGGTTGCCGATGTCTTTGCCCGCCCATAGATTTCGCACCTTCGCCGTCAGGTGCGGCGGATATCCGATATCAGTCCACGACACCGAGATCTCTGCCGCCTTTGGACCACGATTGAACAGCACGACTGCTCTTCCACCATCAGCTAACTGTTTGGCCCAGATTTCCTGGTCTCCATTCCGTTTTACTCGCCGTCCCTGCATTCCGAGAGGATCCTGATTGACTGCGATCACCTCGCGGTTGGTTAGAATCTCCGCCACTTCACGCGACATGCTGCGCAGATCGTTTCCCGCCATTAGCGGTGCCGCCAGAAGGCACCACAAACTGAAATGCGACCGGTACTCAGCGATGGACATGCCGCCGTTGCCGACCTCGAGCATATCGGGATCATTCCAATGTCCCGGGCCGGCATACGATTCAAGTCCATCCTGAAGATCCAGAATGTGGACCACGCCCATGCCGCCCCAATCTCGCTTACAGTCCCAGCAGTCCTGAATGTCGCCTGTCGTGCGCCAGAGATTACCGACGCTCCCGGCCCATAACCACGGCTTGGACGTGCCCCACTCACAGATACTAAAAACGATGGGACGTCCTGCTTTGGTGAGGGCATCACGCATAATCGAATAGGACGCGGGCGCATTCTGAGTTGAAGTAGAGCACCAGTCGTACTTCAGATAATCGACACCCCACGAAGCATACTGGCGCGCGTCCTGGAATTCGTATCCACGACTACCAGGGCGCTTCTGGCAAGTGAGAGTTCCGGCATCGGAATAGAGCCCAAACTTCAGCCCTTTCGAATGAACGTAATCAGCGAGAGCTTTCATTCCGGAAGGAAATCGCTGTGGATCCGGCAGGATGTTTCCCTGCGCGTCTCGATCGATCTGCCAGCAATCGTCGATAACGAGGTAAACGTAACCGGCGTCTCGCATGCCGCTCGTCACCATTGCGTCCGCCATTTCCTTGATTAGCTTCTCGCTGACGTTACAGGCGAACTTGTTCCAACTGTTCCAGCCCATTGGAGGAGTTTTGGCGAGACCATTCTCGAGGGCGTGAACGTCAGTGAAACATGCAAAGAGCAGTAGAGAGGCGATCGTTAGGGATCTTTTCATAGTCGTCATTGGGAAAGTTGACCCGGACGTGCGGCGTTCCTAAAAATGTCCACTCCAATAGTTTTTCTTAGCCTCGCATCCGTTGAAGACCCACCTACAATGATCTCGACCTGATCCTGTTCAATAACCCACTGATCAATCTGGTCGTTCCAGTAAGCAAGACGTGACGCAGGCAGTGATAGCTTCACGATCCTCTCTTCCTGAGGAGCGAGATGGATGCGGGTGAATGCCTTCAACTCTTTGGGCGGACGTGAAACTTTGGAATTCAGATGTTTGACGTACAACTGGACCACTTCATCCCCGGCGCGCTTCCCTGTGTTCTTTACAACCACACTGACATCGATGCTTCGGCCCGCAAGACTCGGGGCGCTGGTCTTCAGGTCTCGGTATTCGAATGTCGTGTAGCTCAAGCCATATCCGAATGGATACAGCGGCGTCTCGCGAAAGTACATGTAAGTCCTGCCGTGGCGAATGTCGTAGTCCATCATCGGCGGCAGTTGCTCGAGCGACCTGGGCCACGTTTGGACCAGGCGGCCGGCAGGGTTGTAATCGCCGAAGAGCACAGACGCCAGCGCGCGTCCTTCTTCCTGGCTGTTCAGCGCCATATGAAGAATCGATGGTACGTTGTCCTGCGTCCAGTTGATCGCGTATGGAAAACTCGACTTCAGCACGACGATTGTTTTCGGGTTAGCTGCATAGACCGCCTTGATGAGGTCTTCCTGTTCGAGCGTGATCGACTGACGATCCACTGCTTCACGTCCTTCACTCGGCACAGACACTTTCGCCCACACAGTGTCAAAACCGCCGTTCGGATGATTGCCCACACATACGATCGCCACGTCAGATTCGCGCGCGAGCTTGACCGCCGCGCCATCGTCGTTATTGGCAGCGTAATTGACTTTCACCAAGTCGCCGACCGCGTTCTTAATGCCTTCGAGCGGCGCGATGGTGTATGGAGGCGTGCCGCTGTACCAGTCGAGCAGGACTTCATTCGCACGTGGTCCAATCACGGCGATCGATTTCAACAACTTCTTATCGAGCGGCAAAAGGTTTGCTGAGTTCTTTAACAGGACAATTGACTTCTGCGTGGCGAGCAATGCGAGGGCTTTATGTTTCTCGGTGGCCCATGGGTCGATTGACGCCTGTCCGATCGACGCGTAAGGCACACGCGCCGGAGGATCCAACAGTCCCAGCCGGAGCATGACTCGGAAATTACCCCGCAACGCGCGATCGATGTCCTTTTCCGTCAACAAACCTCTCTTTAACGCGCCTCGGACCGCATCGCGGTAGTCATCGAGAAACTGGCCAATACCGGCTTTAACCGATTCGGCCGCAGCAGTCTCAAAATCAGGATAGTACTTGTGCGCCGTCACGAGGTTCTTCATCGCTCCCGCATCGGTACAAATAATTCCATCATTTCCCCACTGGTCGCGCGTTATCTTTTGCAGTACCGGATTTATCGTCATCGGCACTTTGTTCACAGCGTTGTACGCCGCCATATAAGCGCGCGAGCCGCCTTCGACTACACCCATGCGAAACGGTAGCGAGTAGTATTCGTGAAACAGCCGCTCATCAAAATCTGAACTTGATTTGTCGCGATCATTCTCGTTGCTGTTGGCGAGAAAGTGCTTCATTAACGCCGCGGCCTGCCAGTACTTCGGATGATTCCCTTTCAAGCCTTTCGCGAACGCGGCGGCCATCGCCCCGTTGAAGAATGCGTCTTCGCCGTAACATTCTTCCGTTCTGCCCCAGCGTGGATCGCGGCCCAGATCCGCGTTGGGAGATCTAATGACGATTCCGCCCTGATGATATTTTGGACTTTGAAAGACGTAACGAGCTTCGTAGCCTTCGACTTGTCCTGCTTGCGTGAGAATGTCTGTATCCCACGTTTCCCCGAGCCCGATTCCTTGTGGAAAGGTTGTACTCGGGATCGTAAGTGGCCGGCCCCACTTTCCTGGGCCACCCTGAGTTAGTCCATGAATGCCCTCGACGTGACCACTAGCTTTGATACCAAGACGAGGAACACTCGGGTTCGTATCGAGACACTCGATCTTCTCGTCTAGCGTCATTAGGGACAGGATGTTATCGACTCTCTGTTCGGTCGGGAGATCAGGGTTCTGGAAAGGATACCTCTGTGCAACCTCTGTGTTCTCTGTGCCTCTATGGTGATTTTGCTCAACAACAGCTAACCACAGAGACACAGAGAACACAGAGGCGGCACAGAGAAGAATTCGGATCAGCACACTGGCATTCACTTTAGTCCGTGCCTTTACCCTCGACAACCTTCAGGTATTTTCGGAGTGGCGGATTTGTCAGTTTATCGACTCGTCCACTGGGCCATTTGATTTCGATGCTGTCGATTTTTGTCGCCGCGCCGACGCCGAGAACCTCGCGGGGATCGTGTGAAGAAAGATAACTGCCGCCCGCTGTTTTTAGACGACGACGTTTCAAGCCGCCGGCTTCCCACGTGATAATTGCACCGACGGCTTCGGGATTGCTCTTCGTGGCAACCAGATTCAGACCAACCCAGTTGTTACGACTTCCGCCTTCGTTTCTCAGCAGGACGGGGGCATCGCCGTTGTTGATTATTAAAACGTCGAGATCTCCGTCGTTATCGTAATCGCCGACCGACAAGCCCCGCGCGGGAAAGTCTTTGCTAAAAGCCGGGCCCGAAACCGCGCTGACGTTCTTGAACGTCCCGTTTGCGTTCTCAAACATCAAGAGCGGCTCCTTGTATTTAACTTTTAGCGACTGAATCTCAACCATGTCGTCCGGGTGGCCGTTCGCCAAAATCAGATCAGGATCGCCATCGTTGTCGTAGTCAAAGAAACGCAGTCCCCAACCGCTAAGCAGACGCGTCGCTGATCCAATTTCTCCCGGTTTATCGATAAAGGTTAAGTCCTTTTGATTGTGATAGAGACTAAAAAGCTCCTGGTCGATGTTGGCCACGAACAAGTCCTGCCACCCATCGCCGTCGTAGTCTGTCGCATCGACTCCCATTCCCGATCGTGGCGCGCCTGAATCGCTGTAGGCGACCCCTGACAGCAGACCAACGTCTTCAAATTTTCCTTTCCCTTTATTTACGAAAAGAAAATTCTCAAGCGTGTCGTTCGCGACGAACAGATCCATCAAGCCGTCGTTGTTTATGTCAGTCGCGACTGCTCCAAACGACTTGCCGAGCCTGGAGGCGATGCCTGAATCTTTACTGACATCGAGAAACTTGCCGCCGCCTTCGTTGTGGAAAAGAAAACTCGATCGCGGCTTGAACACGCGCGGAACGCAATAATAACGACGACCGACGCGGTTATCGCCACAGAAGATCGTGCCAGTGCCGCTGTATTGCACAAAACTGGAGACGAAGAGATCCAGTTTGCTGTCGTTGTCGTAGTCGAACCACGTTGCACAGGTGGACCAGTTTGGCGCAGCAACTCCGGCCTTGTCGGTTACGTTGGTAAAAGTGCCGTTGCCGTTGTTGTGGAAGAGAACGTTAGTGCCGTAGTTAGTGACGTACAAGTCCTGCCAACCGTCGCCGTCATAATCCGCCGCCGCCGCGCCCATTCCGAAGTGGCCCATCTGTCCACATGCCACACCGGCTTTATCTGTGACGTCGCTGAAAGTGCCGTCGCCATTATTTCGATACAAGGCGTTCTTGATTGGCGTTTTGGGAGTGTAGAAATCGGATGGCCCACTGTTGACCAGATAGATATCCATCCAGCCATCGTTGTCAAAGTCGAAGAAGAGGCCGCCACCGCCGCACGTCTCCGGGAGGTGTCGTAATTCTGAACGGCCGTTGTCGTGGGTCCAGGTAATCTTGCTTTGCGCTGACGGCACTTCCACAAACGCCACTCGTTGTGCGGCAGGATCAGGACGCGATTGAAACCAACCGCTACCTAACACCAACGCCAGAACTGTTACGAAGCAAAAGATCTTCATCCTTTAATCCGTCATGAATGCGTGTAATCCGTGGCTCAGTTTGGAAACTTCTCTCCAGGCTTAACGACCCTGATGTAATGATCCGTAAACTTGAAGTGCGCGGCTTTGATTTC
>Ga0068864_100002386_pt1 | contig 15521 bp, 14 predicted proteins | sample KBSSwiS72_FD_66586 | JGI IMG/M metagenome (GOLD analysis project Ga0068864, IMG submission 66586) | Switchgrass rhizosphere microbial communities from Kellogg Biological Station, Michigan, USA - KBS Switchgrass S7-2 | ecosystem: Host-associated > Plants > Roots > Rhizosphere > Soil ... | reverse complement strand
AGGCCGAAGGCGAGGAATGCGAGCGCCACCGACAGCGTGAAGTTCACGAAGCCGAACAGGAACGGGTAACCGTAGATGAACGGCAGCGCGAAGAAGACGCTCGGCACGATCCGCCCGTGCACCTCTCGCGACACCCACAGGAAGCCGGCGGCAGTCATCGGCGGGATCGCCATCACGATCGCCTTCACCGCCCACTCGAGCCCCATCAGCTTGGCGAACGGGACGACGAGGATGTCGACGCCGAGGTTGCCGATCGCCGCCCAGTGATAGTCGTAATAGGCCTGGAGCCAGGGCGAATGGGCAAGGTCGAGCTCGACCCGGTACCGGCCCATATGACCGAACAGGTCCACCAGCGGCGGAATCGGCGGGTAGACGAGGGGGATCATCGTCGCGAGCACGACAAGCGCCAGGCACAGCCGTGATTCCCACCACGGGCGCACCTCGACCGCCACGTCGGCCGCCAAGTTCCGCTCAACCCCCATTTTTCACACCGTAATTCACGACCCGCGCGCTCCTAGCGGGATCGGGTCATTTGTCCATGCACGGAAGGGCGGGATTACAGCTTCTTAAGCGGCGATTTAGGCGGCCGGGACGATGACCATGTCCTTGCGCACGCGCCATACGTGCAAGCCCTTGAGGCCGGGAATGGCGACAGGCTCCAGCCACTCGGGCGGCCGATCGGCGTTCAGCAGCGACGCGAGGCCGCCGGGCCCGCGGTGGCCCCAGCGGATCGATTCGACTGCGCCCCGGCACATGACGACATAATCGATGTGCCGCTTCGCAATGATCTCGCGAGCACTCGGCAGCGGCCCAGCGAACATGGCGATCACGTCGTGAATGCCGCCGTCGTTGCGGTGATAGCCGCTGGCGATCGCGCTGTGATGGCTGCTGGCAAGGATCGCGGGCGTGATGTCGAGCGGCACCGCGAGGTTGCTCCCCGGCAGCACGTCGAGCTTCTGGATCATGCTGCGCTTCGTACAGAAATCCGCCTGGTTCCACGCGTTCACCAGCTGGGGGTTGTCGGGCATGACCAGTGCCGGCGCGGCATAGGCCGGCGCCATGATAAACACAGCGCCCACGGTCGCGACGATCCGCGCCGGCGCCAGCGATACGGTCCGCGCGCGGGTCAGCGCGAGCTGGCAGAGGAAGGCGGTCCCAGGAAGGCTGATCGTGCTTGCAGTCGTCGCTTCGCGAATCACGATCACCGCCGACAGCGTCACCGCGCCGAGCAGATAGGCAAAGGCTGTCCAGCGCTCGCGCCGCTCGCCCTCGGTCCTCGCAATTGCGACTGCGGCGCCGAGGAGCCCGACGAGCGGCTGCGCAAAGCCTGCCGACGCGTCGCCCGGCGCCAGGCGCCACACCGGCATCCCTTCGTCGACGCCCTGATACCATTCGCGAGCGACCAGCGGGTCCAGCGACGAAAATGGTCCCTGCAGGAAATGTGGATCGACGCCGAACATCGCGGCGACGGCCGCGACACCGACGGTCGCAAGAGCTGCCAGCCGCAGCTTCCAATCGGCAATATTCCTGACTGCGACATGGGAGCCCAACGCTGCCACGCCGAACCCGACGAGATGCGCGATATTGAGCGCGTCATGCGGGTGGTCGAACCACACCGACGGCGCATGAGTCAGGCCGAACAGCAGCAGGCTCGCGCTCGCCAGCCCCGTGAGATAGCTCTTCAGCCGCTCTCCGGCCGAGGCGTCGCGAAGCCAGTGGAAAGCGAACCAGGCGCCGAGCGCCGCGACGAACGGCAGCGCTTCGATGGAAATGTTGCACCAGAACGCCATCGCCGCACCGGCGACTAGGCCGGACCGCCGCGGTCGCTCATCGAGAACCGCGAGCATTGCGACCAGCGCAAGTACGATCTGCCAGCCGTGATGATCGATGCGTAGGATCCGCATCTGCTTCATCGCACCGAGCGACAGCGGCGTCGCAAACACGGCGAGCAAAGCTGCGGGCGATCCCATGAGCTTGTAGGCGATGCGATGAATCAGCAGCATCGCGATGAGGAGAGTCAGCAGCGGCACCGCGATCAGCGCCGCCGTCTCCGCGCCATGCTGGTCGGTGAAGAGGCGAGCGATCAGGATCACCGCGGCGATCGGAATGTCGACCAGCCGCGACCAGTGCATCGGTCCGCCGGCAGGCGCATTCAATCGATATTGGGTGACGTCGAACCAGCTCTGCCCCGCGAGCCAGTCGCGCACCTGCATCAGGCGCATTGGATCGTCGGGATCCGGAAACGTCCATTCGGTGAGCGCCGGAATCGCGTTGCTGATCATCCACGCACCGACGACGACCCACATCGCCAGCACCAGCCATTGCTGGCGCTTCCAGGTCAGTTGCGGCGCAAGGTCGCCTTTCAAGCGAACACGACCTTCTTGCGAAGCATGTAGGTCGCCTGGAAGCTGACGACGATCGCGACGCCCTTGGCGATGCGCGGATCGAGGCCGAAGCGGCTGCCGAGGCCGACGATCGCGGTGGTGATGCCGAGGCCGACCAGCGCCGAAAGGACGAACAGCCCTTGCTGGTTGCGCCGGGCCGCGCCCTCGCTGGCGACCTGCTCGGTGAACACGAACCTACTCGAGATCAGCCAGTGGCAGACGATTCCGGCAATATAGCCGCATGCCGCTGCCAGCGCCGGCGGAACGCCCAGCGACAGCGCCGTCATGAAGATCGCGAAATCGACGCCAAGCGATGCGACGCTGGCGCCGATGTAGCGCGTGTAAAGCTGGTCGAGCATCGGCCTCAAGCCGCCTTCAGCCGCTTCGGCACCAGGCGTTCGGAAGCGAGAGCGGCCTGTTCGCCCTCGTCGCCCGACTCATGATATTCGGCATCCTCGTTGACGGCCCAGATGTCGTAGGCGCGGCGTCCGGCCTCGATGTTCCGGGCGGTCAGCATCGCCGTCATCATCGCATGGTCCTGGTTGTTGTACCGGTGCATGCCGTTGCGGCCGACCAGGTGAAGCGTCGGATATGCGGTTTCCAGCTCGTCGCGGATCGCTTGCACATTGTCGCGATAATAATCGTCGTAGACCGGGTAAGCCTTCTCCTGGCGAACCACGACGCCGCCTTCGACGTCGGCCGGGTCGCACATGCCGAGGACCTGCATTTCCTTCTTGGCGAGCTCGATCAGCTCCTCGTCGCTGGATGTCCACAGGCCGTCACCCTCGAAGCAGAAATATTCGAGGCCGACGCAGGCGAGGCTTGGGTCGGGCACCATTTCGGGCGACCAGCTGCGGAAGTTCTGGATGCGGCCGACCTTCACCTTCGAATCGTGGATGTAGATCCAGTTGTCGGGGAAGATGTCCTTGGAGCGGATCATGAGCGCGACGGTCAGGAAGTCGCGGTAGCGGAGGTTCAGCGCATTCGCCGCCGCCTTGGGCAGCGGGTGGATTCGGCTGGTGAGCTCGCGGATCGGCGCCGACGAGATGACGTGCGCGGCGCTGATGACGACATTCTTGCCGGCGCCGGTCTTCGCCGCGACCCGCCAGCGGTCGAGCTTCTTGTCGAACGAAAGCTGCTGGAGCGCATGGTCCATCAGGACCGTGTTGCCCTTGGCGACGACGAAATCGCGCGCGGCTTCCCACATCATGCCGGGGCCTTTCCGCGGATAGCGGAAGGTCTCGAGCAGTGTCTTCGTTTCCATGCCGTCGTTCGGGCGCTTGTTGAGGCCGAGCGAGCGCTTCAGCCCATCGAGCACCGCGCCGCCGAGGCTCAGTCCCTTGATCCGCTGCGCCGCCCAGTCCGCCGAAATCTCGTCGCACGGCATACCCCACACCTTTTCGGTGTAGGTCTTGAAGAAGATGTTGAAGAGCTGCTCGCCGAACTGGTTGATGGTCCAGTCCTGGAACGACTTCACGTCCTTGCGCGGGAACAGCCGGGTCTTGCCGTAGGAGGCCATGCACAGCGCCGAGCGGACGATCCCGAGGTTGCGAAGCGCCTCGAACCCGCGCAGCGGATAGGAATAATATTTGCCGTCGTAGAAGATGCGGCTCATCCGCGGCCGCTGGATGAAGTCGTCGGGCAGGATCTCGTTCCAGAGATCGACCACCTCGCGCGACTTCGAAAAGAAGCGGTGTCCGCCGATGTCGAAGCGGAAGCCGTTGTGCTCGACGGTGCGGCTGATGCCGCCGACGTAGACGGGGTCCTTTTCGATCACGATGACCGAATAGCCAGCCTTGGTAAGCTGATAGGCAGCCGTGAGCCCCGCAGGGCCCGCACCGATGATCGCGACATCGGCCGCAGCTTCGCTTTTAACTGGCATTGCTTTCCCCGTCTTGACTGACGGTGCCAAGGTGTCGGCCAAGTTCTAAATCTTGGTTAACAGCGAGGTTAGAAATTGCGCCTAGAGCAGCATTCAACCGCCATACAGCTGTCGTTTCATAGGCTCCGCGAAACAGGATGGAGGCGGAAGTCATGACGAAGCTCCACATCGGCGCGGCCGCAATTGCCTTGGTCGCGGGAACCGGGTCTTCCCTCGCGCAAACACCTCCGGCACCGACTCCGCAAAGCGTCGCCCCGACTCCGCCGCGGGTCGAGCAGCACCGGCGAATGATGATGATGTCCGACAGGGTCGTGACTCGCGACGAAATGGTCGATCACGTCCGCAAGCTTTTTGCTCGCCTCGACACTAACCGAGACGGCTTCCTCACGCGCGAAGAGACTGACGGGGCCCGCGGACATATGAGGGGCATGGACGGCGCCGGGCCTCATCGCTTTGCTGCGGGCGATATGCCGGATCGCGCGGCGGTGTTCGCGCGTCTCGATACCAATCACGACGGGACGATCAGCCGCGACGAGTTCATGGCCGCACGCCCTGAAGTCCGGCAGGAGCGCGTGGTCATCATGAAGGAGGCTGGCGAGAAGGCCGGCATGCACGGGCACGGCTTCGGCATGATGGGCCATTTGTTCGAGATGGCCGACGCCAATCGAGACGGACGGGTTTCGCTCGCCGAAGCGACCGACGCCGCCGCGCGCCACTTCGACCAGGCCGACCTCAATCACGACGGCAAACTCACGCCCGACGAGCGCCGGCAGGCGCATCAGATCATGCACGGCCAGCGGAGCTGACCGCGACGATTCAGGCGGCGGCGGACGCCTTGACCTTGGAGGCCCTCTTAGGGGCCGCCGGCTCCGCGCCCAGCTTGCGGTAGCGCTCTTCTGCCTCCGCCATATAGTCGCGCGTGATGGGGAGCGCGCGGCGGTCCCGGATATATTGCACCTGGTAATTGCAGGCCGCGCCGTCCTCGAACATCACGATCCCGCCTGCGAGATAATATTCCCACATGCGGAAGAAGCGCTCGTCGTACATCGCCTCGATCTCCTTGCGAGCCTTCATCGCGCGGTCGAGCCAATGTTCGAGCGTCAGCCCATAATGAAGCCGAAGGTTCTCGATGTCGCTCGCGATCATGCGGAACTTCTGGCTCGCCGCGGTCATCTCGCTGACGGACGGCAAATGATAGCCCGGGAAGATATATTTGTCGGTGAAGGGGTCGGGCCCGGTCGAAATGTCGCCGAGCTTGCCGATCGTGTGCAGCAGCATGACCCCGTCGGGCTTCAGCAGGTCGCGGCACTTGGCGAAGAATTCATCGTAATGTTTCGCGCCGACATGCTCGAACATGCCGACCGAAACGATGCGGTCGAACTGCTCGTCGAGCAGGCGATAATCGATCAACTCGAATTTGACCCGCTCGGATACGCCTGCGGCCTTCGCGCGCTGGCGGGCGATCTCTAGCTGGCGCTCGGATAAGGTCACGCCGAGCACGTCGACGTCGGCAACCTTGTTGAGGAACAGCGCCATGCCGCCCCAGCCGCAGCCGATGTCGAGCACGCGTTGGCCGGGCTTGAGCGCTAGCTTCGCCGCGATATGCGCCTTCTTGTCGAGCTGGGCCTGTTCGAGGCTGTTCTTCGGATCGGTGAAATAGGCGCAGCTGTACTGCTTGTCGTCGTCGAGAAAGAGTTCGTACAGCTCGTCGCTGAGGTCGTAATGGTGCGCAACGTTCTTGCGCGCGCGCTTCAGATTGTTGGTGCTGAGCAGGCGCTTCAGCAGGCTCTTCGTGCCCTTCTTCGACAGCGTCTTGCGGCCCTTGCCCCAATCCTCCCAGCGGTTCGCCCCGACGATCATCCGCATAAGGTCGAGCATCGTCCCGTCCTCGATGATCAGGCGGCCGTCCATGTAGGTCTCGCCGAAGCCGAGCCGCGGATTCCTGATGATGTCGAACGCGACCTTCTTGTCGGTGAAACGCACCGTCAGATGCTTGCCGCCCCCCGGGCCGAACGTCTCCGGCGGCTTGCCGGGCGTGTGCAGCGTGAGGCTACCCTTGGTCAGCAGCTTGCCGACGAGCTTACCGATCAAGGACATTTTCTAGCTTCTCCATCCCGCCTTGGCGCCGGATTGCCACGGGCCGCACCGGACCGCAAATGAATGGCCGCCAATCATCCGCTCCTGCGGTAGCGCTCACCGGCGAAGGCCCAACGGATCGTGCTGGCGATGCCCAGGGTGCCGCTGCGGACCAGCGGAGCGAGTAGCGGGCGGTTGAGCCCGTGCATCTCGCGCGCAAAGGCCGGGAGCAGGTCGACTGCGGCATTCGTGAGCAGCGACTGGACCGGCACCTCCGCGATCGAGCGCGCGGGCACCTTCAGGACCAGGTCGCGAAAGGCGCGCGTTCGGTCGCTCGCGCTCAGTTCCGGCAGGAAGTCGCAGATCAGCCGCTCGGCGTCGGCGCGGCTCCTCGGCACCGGGTTGGCGTTCAGCAAGGCGGCGACGTCGCCGCTCTCGGCGAAATAGCGGTCCTGGTCGGCGCGGCTCATTCCCGGTTCCGCATAGCGCCGCCAGCCGTCGAGGAAGTTGATCGCGCCGGCGACGTGGACCCAGGCGAGCAGCCACGGGTCGGTCGCGCGATAGTCGCCCCCGTCGGGCAAGGTGCCGCTCACGCGATCGTGAATCGCGTTCACCTTGGCGATCGCCTCCATCGCGCGGTCGCGATGCGCGTAGGTCGTCGTCGCGATGAAGCGCGCGGTGCGCCGCAGCCGGCCGAGCATGTCCGAATGGACGTCGCTATGGTCCCACACGCCCGCGAGCGCCTTGGGGTGCAGCATCTGCGTCAGCAGCGCGGCGATCCCGCCCACCATCATCGACGTAACGTCGCCATGCACCCGGCGGATCACCGATCCCACGGGAAACAGCGCGTCGTCGGACGAGGGGACGGGCTTTTCGCCCTTCGCCTGATCGTTGAACGTCGAGCGGACCTGCCTCACCAGAGCTCGGCGGACCGGGGCGAGCATGTCAGGCGGCTTCGCGGCTCTTGCGCTTCCGTTCGGCGGCGGTCTTCAGCTGGCCGCAAGCCGCGTCGATGTCGCGTCCGCGCGGCGTACGCACCGGCGCCGAGATCCCGGCCTCGAAGATGATGTTGCTGAACGATTTGATGCGGTCGCCGTCCGAGCATTCGTAGGGCGCTCCGCTCCACGGGTTGAACGGGATCAGGTTCACCTTGGCCGGAAGCTTGTACTTGCGGATCAGCCGGACCAGCTCGCGCGCATGCTCGTCGCTGTCGTTCTTGTCCTTCAGCATCACATATTCGAACGTGATGCGCCGCGCGTTGTTCGCGCCCGGGTAGGCCGCGCAGGCTTCGAGCAATTGCTCGATCCCGTACTTGCGATTGAGCGGCACAATCTCGTCGCGGATTTCCTTGGTCACCGCGTGCAGCGAGACCGCGAGGTTGACCCCGATCTCCTCGCCCGCGCGCGCCATCATCGGCACCACGCCGCTGGTCGACAGCGTGATCCGGCGCCGCGACAGGCCGAGGCCGTCGCCGTCCATCACGATCTTCAACGCGTCGCGGACATTGTCGAAATTGTAGAGCGGCTCGCCCATGCCCATCATGACGATGTTGGTGAGCATCCGGCCTTCGGGCTGCGACGGCCATTCGCCGAGCGCATCGCGCGCGAGCATCACTTGGCCGACGATCTCCGCCGGTTCGAGATTGCGCACCAGCGCCATCGTCCCCGTGTGACAAAAGCGACAGTTGAGCGTGCACCCGACCTGGCTCGACACGCACAAAGTTCCGCGATCCGCGTCGGGAATGAACACCATCTCGAAGTCGTGGCCGTCGTGAGTCTTCAGCAGCCACTTGCGGGTGCCGTCAGACGAGACCTGCGCCTCGACGACCTCGGGCCGCGAGATCACAAAGCGCCCGGCGAACCAGCCGCGCTGCGCCTTGGCGATGTCGCTCATCGCTTCGAAGTCGCTGACTCCGCGATTGTAGATCCAGTGCCAGATCTGCTTTGCGCGCAGCTTCGCCTGCTTCGGCTCGAGGCCCGCAGACTCCAGCTCGGCGCGGATCTGGTCCTTCGAAAGACCGACGAGCTCGGCGCGACCGTCGGCGCGCGGGTTCGCAGCCCGCGGCACGGGCACAGGGTCGACGGGCCCGGGAATGGGCATGATGGCGGTGTCGGCACTCATGAGGAACCGGCTATCTAGTTATCGCCGCTGCATTTTGCCAGCGCAGGCAGCGGCCGCCGCGTCGATCGCCGTCGCCGCCCCGTCGAGCGAATAAGGATCGATGAAGCGCCGCCCCGCCGAATCGCGCGATTCGACGGTCATGCCGCTACCGCCGCGGAGCGCCGCGATGATCGCCTGCTCCTGGAGCGGCCCTTCGCTCCACGCCTCGTTGGCGCGCGCGAGGAGAAGGAACGGCTGGTCGTCGATCCGAAGCATCACCGCGGCCCCCGAGCGCGGCATCCTGCGGAGGCGCGCATGGAATTCGCCCCACCGCCGGCGGTCGGGCGAGAAGGTGAAGCCGGCGAGCGCCTGTACCTTCCCCTTCGCCGCCACGCGGAGCGACCGCGACAGGGCCTCGCAGGTGGCACCGCGATCGATCGCAGCCCACGATGGTCCGGCGTAGAGGATCGACGCCGCCGCGGGCGTGCCAAGCGCGGCTGCAGCAAAAGCGAAAACAATCCAAGCGCGGGTCACGAAGCAGACGCTAGCGCCTCGCGCGCACCCGCACCACTGGCGAAGACGTCAGTCGTCCGTCTCCACCCGGGTCAGCTTCTCGCCGGTCCCGACGATGACAAAGCCGTCGCCCTGCGCTTCGACAGCCTCGCCGGTGCCAAGCTCGAAGCGCGTTTTCGGGATCAGCCCCAACAAGGGCCCTCGCTCGCGGATTTCATACAGCGTCAACTGATCCCCATGCCCGTCGACGACGGGGATTTCCTTAAATCGATTCGGCAATGGTCCGCTCCCTTGCGGACGATTCGGCGCGTGAGACTTAACGCAAATTATATTTTTTCCGCAAGGCGAGAAGCAGCGCCTCTCGAGCTTGTCGTTTCACTTTCGTTATGCCGCTGCGTTTCCTCCTTGACAGCTATCTGCAGGCGGGCCTCGTCGGCCTTCTTAACCGAAATCCTTTCATCGACGGCAGCTTCAGGCTCACCCGCCCAGTGTACAAGCAATTCTCGGCCGGCTTCGGCGTGTGGGGCGGGGCGCAGCCGAGCGTCGAGTCGACGCCGGGCCTCGCGTGACGATGCGCGTGAAGGGTCACGTCCGCGTTCACTTCGACTGGCGCCAGCGGCTCGCCGGGAACGCCCTGCCGGGCTGCGGACCGGCGGTCACGCTGGCCGGCGACTTCTGAGCCCAAGGGTTAGCCTAAGCCAATTTTAACCGCTCTTCCGTAAGCGTTCCCGCAGCAATTGCTTTGGGAGCGTTAGTGAACATGGACGAGCAGCCGAACCTGCGCGATTTTCTGGACGAGGTGAGCAGCTTCAGCGACGAGGCCCCGGTCGTGCCGGTGGCCTCCCCCGCAGCCCGGCTCGACCGGATCGGCCAGGTCGTCGAGATTGCCGGCTCCGGCTCGCAAGTCGCGCTGGACACCGCCGCCGTGCTCGCGCTGCAGTCGCACTCCGATCCGTCCCTCGCCATGTCCGGCCAGGTCGGAAGCCAGATCAAGGTGGCGGTCGCCAATGCCTGGGTCATCGCCAACGTCCGCACGCTTCGCGCGGGCGACGGCGCGTTGATCGCCAACGTCGACTTCCTGGGCGAAGGCAACAACGATGCGTCCGGCCGGCTGAGCAGCTTCCGCCGCGGCGTCACCCGCTATCCGATCCCCGGCGCCGAGGTGCTTCCGGTCTCGACCGAGGACCTCCGCGCCGTCTTCGCCGCCAGCAATGAGCCGCATATCGAGATCGGCACCGTCTATCCGACCGACGACATCCGCGGCGCGCTCTACGTCGATTCGATGCTCGGCAAGCATTTCGCGGTGCTCGGCTCGACCGGCACTGGCAAGTCGACCTCGGTTGCGCTGATCCTCCACCGGATTTCGCAGCTGTCGCCCGAAGGTCACATCCTGATGATCGACCCGCACGGCGAATATTCGGCCGCGTTCAAGAATTGCGGCGAGCTGTTCAACGTCGACAATCTGCAGCTACCCTACTGGCTGATGAACTTCGACGAGCATTGCGAAGTGCTGCTGACCACCCATGGCGCCGACCGCCAGCGCGACGGCGACATTCTCGCCAAGTGCCTGCTTGCCGCTCGCACCAAGGGCAAGGACCTCAGCCAGTACGGCAAGGTCACCGTCGACAGCCCGATCCCCTATCTCCTGACCGATCTCCACTCGATCATTGTGAACGAGATGGGCAAGCTCGACCGCGCCGGCGACTCGCTGCCCTTCCAGCGGCTGAAGACCAAGCTCGAGGAGCTTCGCGCCGACCCCCGCTACACCTTCATGTTCTCCGGTATGCTGGTGTCCGACTCGATGCCGGGGCTCATCGCCAAGCTCTTCCGCCTGCCGAGCGAAGGCCGTCCGATCTCGATCGTCGACGTGTCCGGTGTTCCGTCGGAAATCACCTCCGTTGTGGTGTCCGTGCTCGCCCGCATGGTGTTCGACTATGCCATCTGGTCGCGGACCGAGGCCCAGAAGCCCCTCCTGCTCGTCTGCGAAGAGGCGCACCGCTATGTTCCGAAGGACGAGAATTCGGAGAATGGCCAGGCCGTCCGCCGCATCCTCGAGCGTATCGCCAAGGAAGGCCGTAAGTACGGCGTCAGCCTCGGCCTCATCACGCAGCGTCCGTCGGACCTTGCCGAAGGCGTGCTGTCGCAGTGCGGCACCATCGTCTCGATGCGTCTGAACAACGACCGCGACCAGGCCTGCGTCCGCGCCGCGATGCCGGAAGGCGCGCGCGGCTTCCTCGACGCGATCCCGGCGCTCCGCAACCGCGAATGCATCGTCTGCGGCGAGGGCGTTGCGATCCCGATTCGGGTTCGCTTCGACGATCTCGAACCCGAAAAGCGGCCCGCCTCCTCCGACCCGAGCTTCGCCCGCCTGTGGCGCGAGACCGGCGACGAAGCGGGCATCATCCAGCGCACCCTCAAGCGCTGGAGAGGCCACGGAAGGTAAGAGCCATGCTTGAGCGCCCTCTCACGCAATGGGTGAAGCGGAACCGGAAGGCGACGAGCCTGACCGGCGTGGCTTACCGCGGGGACGGTTCATGGGTGCGCATTCACATGACGAACCTGTCCTATGAGGGCGCGCACCTGATCACCGAAGAGGAATTCGACATCGGCGAACCGCTCACGCTGGTCATGCCGCGCATGCAGCAGCTGAAGGTCCAGGTGCGCTGGGTGAAGGACGGCCAATGCGGCGTGCGCTTTCTCGGCGGCAGCGCCGTCGACGATCGTCGCGCCCGGATCGGGGTTTAATCTAAGTCGACTGAGCCGGCGCGATCCCGGGGATCGCGCGAATTCTCAGCTCTTCTTGAGACCGACGCCGAGCAGCGCCTTCAGGCGCGCCTTGACGGCGTCGGCGAGATGCGTGTCGACCACCGGCGCGCTGGAGAAGCGGACGCCGAGCGGGTTCACGGGCTGGCCGCCCTGCCGCACCTCGAAGTGGACGTGCGGCCCCGTCGAAAGACCGCTCGATCCAACATAGCCGATCACCTGGCCCTGGCGGACATAGGCACCCGGCTCGGCGACGATCTGGCTCATATGCCCATAGAGGCTGACGAAGCCGCCCGAGTGCGCGATTCGCACCTCGCGGCCATAGCCGCCGGCCCATCCTGCAGCGACCACCTGGCCGTCACCCGCGGCGACGATCGGGCTTCCCCAGCTGGCGCCGATGTCGAGGCCGGCATGGAAGCGAGTGAAGTGCAGGATCGGGTGGTAGCGATAGCCGAAATAGGATGTGATGTGCCCGTCGACCGGCATCATCATGCCGCTCTCGACCGGCGCGGGCCGCTCCGCGTTCGCCGCGTTGATCCATTCGGCACGCCCGTTTGCCGCCCACTTCACGAGCTGGAGATTGGAAGTGCCGACCTGGCTCAGGCCGGCGTAGAGCAATTGGTGGTTGCTGCCGAGGACGAGGTCGAAGCCCGATCCCGGACCAACCTCGCCAACGTCGATCTGGGTCGCGAGCGCGGCGAGATATTGCGCAGCAACATCGGCGCTCGCCCCCGCCGAACGGAGCGACCAATAGAGTCCGTCGCCCGCGCGGCCGCTGATACGCAGCGGCGTCGCTTGTTGCGCAACGGGCTGAGCGGGCGCTTGCGGCGCCGCCTGCGGAATGAACGCGCGCTTGGGTGCAAATTCGATCGGCTCGGCAGCCGCCGTCGGCGCCATCGCCATTCCGGTCGCCCCGCCGCTCGATAGAGGCACGACGCCCAACGACCGCCATTGCTGCTGCTCATCTGACGGAGCATCGATCGCACGCGGAAATGAGGCCCAGGCGACTGTGCTGCACAGAAGCGCCAGCGCGCCGGCGCTCTTCCACCCGGGCCGCGGCCAGGAGCGGGCAAGCGACCGCCGGAGCGGGTGCGCATGGCTGCGTGACGTCAACATCTCCCAGCGTGATGCCGAATCAAGGTTAAGAGCGTCTAAACGGCGAGCGAGGCGAGCCGCCCCGGCGCAGGCCGGGGTCCATTAAAACGACGAACGGAACTTGCGCTGGCGTCAGGCGCTGCCACATTCCACTTATGGCGCCGCGTTCAGACGCTCCGGTCCGGGCCATCCTCGGGCCGACCAACACCGGCAAGACGCACCTCGCGATCGAGCGGATGTGCGGCCATTCTTCCGGCGTCATCGGCTTCCCGCTCCGGCTGCTCGCCCGCGAGGTCTACGACCGCGTCGTCGGCATGAAGGGCGAGAGCCAGGTCGCCCTCCTCACAGGCGAGGAGCGTATCGTCCCGCCCCACGCCCGCTACTTCCTTTGCACCGCCGAGAGCATGCCGGTTCCCGACGCGGACAGCCGCCACGACGGCGAGCTCCACCGCGATTTCGCTTTCGCGGCCATCGACGAAGCGCAACTCGGCATCGACCCGGAACGCGGCCACGTCTTCACCGACCGCATGCTCCGCGCCCGCGGCCGCGAGGAGACACTGATCCTCGGTTCCGACACGCTTCGGCCGGTGATCCGTGAGCTCCTTCCCGACGCCGAGATCGTCAGCCGTCCGCGTTTCTCGACCCTCCGCTACGGCGGGAGTGTCAAGCTCTCCCGCCTGCCCCCGCGCTCCGCCGTCGTCGCCTTCTCCGCAGAGCAGGTCTACGCCCTCGCCGAGATGCTCCGGCGCTTCCGCGGCGGCGCCGCCGTCGTCATGGGCGCGCTGTCGCCTGCAACCCGCAACGCGCAGGTCGCGATGTTCCAGCGCGGTGAGGTCGATTATCTCGTCGCCACCGACGCCATCGGCATGGGGCTGAACATGGACGTCAGCCATGTCGCCTTCGCCGGGCTCGCGAAGTTCGACGGCCGCCGCGACCGCCGCCTGACCATCGCCGAAATGGCGCAGATCGCGGGACGCGCGGGGCGTCATCAGAAGGATGGCACGTTCGGGACTCTCGGCCTCTCGGAGGAAAGCGGTGGCTTCAGCGATGAAGAGATCAACGCGATCGAGGACCACCGTTTCCGCCCGCTCGACTGGGTCTATTGGCGCAATGCCGAGCTCGATTTCACCGACGTCCGCTCGCTGATCGCAAGCCTCGAGTGCAAGCCCGACGACCCAATGCTCCGCCCCGCTCCCGAGGCGATCGACTTCTCGGTGCTGAAGCTCATCGCCGAGGACCCGGCGATCGTTTCGCGCAAGGGAGCGCAGGCACGGCGGCTATGGGCGGTCTGCGGCCTTCCCGACTTCCGCAAGGTCGGGCCGATGCATCACAGCCGCATGGTCCGCCGCCTCTTCAGCTACATCGGAGAGGGCGGCCATGTGCCGCACGAATGGTTCGCCGCCGAGGTCGCGCGTCTCGACAATATGAGCGGCGACATCGAGGCGCTCGCCGACCGCCTCGCCGGCGTCCGGAGCTGGGCCTATATCGCGCACCGCTCCGACTGGCTGAAGGAGCCCGCAAAATGGGCCGAGCGCACGCGCCAGGTCGAGGCGCGGCTCTCCGACGCGCTTCACGAGCGGCTCACTCAGCGCTTCGTCGACCGCCGGACCGCTGTCCTCGTGCGCGACATCGGTGCGCGCGGCGCCGACATCCTGCCGATGACCGTCACCGCAGAAGGCGAGGTCAGCATCGGGCCTGAACCGATCGGGCACCTCTCCGGCTTCGACTTCCGCGTCGATCCGTCCGCGCGCCTCGCCGACAAGAGGCTGCTCCTCGCGGCTGCCGAGCGGCGCCTAGGCGACGAGCTCGACCGCCGCGCCAATACGCTGATCGAGGCGCCGGATGACACCTTCGCGCTGGTCGTGGATGAGAGCGGCGGCCTTGCCGTCGCGTGGGACGGCAACATCCTCGCCCGGCTCGCGCAGGGACGGTCGTTGCTGGAACCTGCAATCCGCACTGCGCGAGCACTGGATCGGCTGTCGGCCCACACGCGTGCCGGTCTCCGAGCGCGCCTTGAGCGCTGGCTCGAAGCGCAGATTCGCCATCACCTGCGCCCGCTCGAGCAGCTTGCTGCCGCGGCGACCGATCCCGCGAGCTCGCCGGGGGTCCGGGCGCTCGCCGCGATGCTGGCCGACGCTGCCGGAGTTCTTCCGCGCAAGGCCGCGCTCAGCGCCATCTCGCATCTCGAGCAGGCCGACCGTCAGGCGCTGCACAAGCTCCGCGTCCGCCTCGGGCCGCTCGATGTTTTCCTGCCCCCGCTCCTCAAGCCCTCGGCGCAGCATTGGCGCGCTGCGCTGATCGCGGTGCGCCAGGGTCAGACCATGCCGGCGCTGCCCGCCGCGGGCGCGGCCACCCTGAGCGCCGACGCCGACCCGCGCGGCGCAGCAATCGCCTATCGCCGCGCGGGGCGCACCTGGGTCCGAATCGACCTCGCCGACCGCCTCGCAAGCCATGCCCGCAAAGTACGCTCGGCAGGCGGCACGGATCCTGTCGACGCCGAGCTCGCGACGTCGGTCGGTCTCGACGAAGAAGCGATCGCCCGGCTGATGGCGGACGTCGGCTTCACCCGCGCGGGCGAGGCGTGGCGCTGGCGGGGCCGGCACCCGCCGCGGCCGAACGCCCGCCCGGGCGGCAACCATGCCTTCGCCGAGCTTGCCAAGCTGCGGAAGAAGTGAGGATCGACCGCTTCCTCTTCTTCATCCGGCTGG
>Ga0068864_100002382_pt1 | contig 15537 bp, 10 predicted proteins | sample KBSSwiS72_FD_66586 | JGI IMG/M metagenome (GOLD analysis project Ga0068864, IMG submission 66586) | Switchgrass rhizosphere microbial communities from Kellogg Biological Station, Michigan, USA - KBS Switchgrass S7-2 | ecosystem: Host-associated > Plants > Roots > Rhizosphere > Soil ... | reverse complement strand
GTCGAGTTCACTTATAAGAAATTTCTTAATAAGCGGCTGTTTTAGTCGCATGTCCTCTAAGAGTTGCCGCCATTCCTTACTCAGGCTTTCTGGTGAGTCTCCTTGCGAGTCCATTAACAGCGCTTTTAACAACCCTGGACCATGTTGCGGTTCCTGTGGCAGTTTGGCTCGATGGCGCACCACCGCGTGTAGTGCCAAGAACTGTGCTGCGCTCACCACGGGCACAGAAGTGTCTAGGCCGCCCTGCGGTTGTAGTTGTCGGATAAGCCGACCATGATGTCGGCGTAACCACTGTGCTACTCGACGTTTGTGCACTTCGCTGTGCAGGAACTTCCAAGAGCGGCTACCAGCATGCCGGAATTGCGCCAATGCCTCGATGAGGTCGCGCGTTTCACTAGTACGATCGAACTCGATAAATACTTTTGTCCGGGCGGGAATAGCGTGCATACCTTCGATACGTATGAACTCATACTGTGAGGCATCACCGATAAGTGTCTTCCAGACCTCAAGAGGAGGAAAGGAGTAATCATCCCAGGGCACGCTCCGGCGAACGAACTCGGCGAGTAATTGCCGAACCTCTCGATCGCCTACCAACGTCTCACCTTCGATCCACTTTCCAAGATTGGCTAGAACCTCGTCGAGTTTAGTGCTCTTTTGAGAAGGTTGGGGTGGCTGTGTAACTTTCGGTTGCTCCGGATGAGGAACTTCGGGTTTAACGTCTCTGGCGAAGTCTCGAAAGCCAAGCGGCTTTAGAAATGGTGCGAGCTCAATCGCTGCTTCGTCGGCATCGTCAGACTCGATCCAGCCTTGGGCCAAAAACTCTAATCGTGACTTTTCTTCCGGTCTCCAACCTCCGCAGTAGCTCTCCTCGAAGGCAGCCCAATAAGTCAATCTCCGTAATGAGACAGCAAGTTTCTTTATCGGGGGGAAGTTGTTCGATTCTAGATGGTCATACCCCTCATCGAGCGTCGGGTGCAATATTCTAGTAAGTAATCCGCGAGGATTCTTATGGACCGCGGCGTGCTCACTTAGGTGTTTCAGAAGGCGTTGCGGCGCGACGGTTGTTAGAGGGTACATACCGATTTCGACATTCTCGACCTGGACTTTCCCAAAGATGGAATGACACTGGTCTCGCACGGGGCAGGGGTCACATGCGCTGATGTTCAAGTCACCGCCCCTGCGGCGCTGCTTCGCTACCGCGTTTACCTCCTCTGACGATAAGCGAGTGGTATTAAAATAACGCGCAGCGAACTCCGCGACTTCCAGAGCATTTTGGCTCCACTCTTCTGTCATCATTCCACCCACGGAAACAGGATGTGTAACACGTTCTCGTTTGTTGTCGGGTAAGCGGTTCCAACCCTGATTCGTAGTTCCAACGACAGCTACCATTTTGCAAAGTTCAGATCGGTTCTGGGGCTCGATTGCTACAAAAACTTCTTCGTCGAGCGTCGACATGACAGATAAGTCCTCTATGAACAAGGCGAGTTCCTTATCCTGACATTTGAGGTCGATGCGGATCTGATCGAAGATCGTACGTAGCCTATTGCCGGATAGCCCAGTCATTTCACGGATGGCATCAGCTAAAACATCGTTGAAGACATCGGCGGCTCGCTCGCAGAGTTGAGGATCATCAAGAAACTCATCAATTAGTTCTAAAACCTTTGGCGTGTTTTGAGCGGTATGTGCCGCATCAATTTTGAACTCGCGTGCTGTGAACTGCGGTAGTTGTTCGTCGCGTTCCATTTCGAACCTGGCCTGAGTCAAACGACCAATATTGCGATCAATCACGCTGCCATCACGGCACAGCCACGTGCGAAACCCAGTAGACCCTCCACAGATTTCTGGTAGATATGTCAGATCTTTAGGCAGAGGCGAACGCTTTCGATCCTTGCGCTGCTGAGGGCTCAATTCCAACGAGAGCGTGTGGGCGAGCTTAATACGAGCTGATGCGTCCGAGAGCCTACTAAGCGCTTCCTCAACGGGGTTTAGATAGCGAATAAAGTCTTTCGGAAGTTGGCTGATCATCTGCTCAAGCGCATCCTTGAGCGTGCCGGATCGGCGTTGTATAAGTATTGGTACTACATCTTTAAGTTCTTGCCGTCGCAGAGCGTCCTCACAACGGAGTTTCAGCCAATGGATGAGGTGCGACTTTCCGGTTCCGGGGTCACCGTGTACCAGTGCCAGTACCTCGTCATACGTCGGCTTCATTATGCCCTGGAAAAAAGTCTCTTCCGTGAGCACTTCCAAGGTGTCGTCATGACGAATGTGACGGATTGGAGCATGACTGGCCAAAAAGTAATCTATTTGCCTGACGTCCATTTGAGCCGTTGAAGATATGGCTCTAGGGACGTTGGCTTTGTCCCAGCACGGGAACCCCAATTGTGTCGTCGCCATGTAGCGCCCTCTCTAGTTAAGTGACCTTGGCCAACTCTATCGTGTCAATCCTGGCGGATTGTAAGCTCTCGTCACTCGGCGGTTCAGCTGCCTCGATGCTCCAACCACGACTATCGCGCGGACAGTAGAGACGAATTATGTCGTCTTGGTGCAAATCGATTAGGGCATGGCTTAAGCCCAGTGTGCAAACGTGCGTTTCTTTGTAGTCACTGCGGGAACCGCAGGCCTGCTGGAAAATGACACCGCCATCGAGTTCTGGACAAACAACAGCCATACGCTGCATGAAAGCTTCACCCGTTAATTTAGTCTCTCCCGCGAAAATCATTGTCAAGCTACGCTGCAACCGTTCGTAAGGATTAGGTTGAAAGACTTCGTTCGCGTCGAACCAACCTAGTCCAGCGTAAGTCATCCAGCGGTACAGTCCAGCTAACTTATCTTTGTTAAAGGGATTGTCAGAACGCTGGCCACCCTGTACGTAGCGCTCGAAATCCCGTGCCCATTCGTCATTTGTCTTTTTGATCACACCTTCTGCGTTCAGTGATAGAAGGTAACTGTAGAACAACGCAAAGTAAGGCTCCACACGAGTATCTGAAAGCACTATTGAATCAATCGCCCCAAGCACAATCTGCCTTGTTGTCCTTTCATCCTTTCGATTAAAGGTGAGCCTAGCATACGTGTCTTCATCCTCCTTCTTCATCAATCCGAGTTCGCTTGCTGCCTTTATGGTCCGCTTCGCCTGTACGCGATCCGTGTCCATGTTCACGAGTCCATCGGGCTGAAGCATCTCAATTAACATCCTGCGATCCACCTTCCGGCTGGTAGTATTTCTCATGAGGTCGAGAAGCGTTTCCAATCGCACTGGTGTGACCGGTTCATCCGTAAACATCTCTAATCTCCTACAACCAATAGTCTAACGTCGGATAGAGTTGCCAACCTTCCGCCTCGCCTGGGTACCGTCCGTTAATGTCCAGATAATTAACTCCGGAGCAGATCATATGTACCATCTCTTCGCCGGCTCGCAAATCCAACGCCTCGGAATTCAAACGGCCAATATGGAGCAATACGATGACTTCATCGGGCCGGATTTCAAATGGTGGTTCACTGGGTAAGGAATCTACGCGATACAAGTCGTAATCTGTTTCGTGGAACATCTGCGCGAATAAATTGAGCATTAAGTCATGGTTCGAAGGCGCGCATGCGAAACAGATAATTTTTTTGTGTCTGATTATCTGGCGCAGCTTAGAGCGCAACAGAGCTGCACCACTTTTCTGCAAAGGGTTGGGCACTTCGGTAATGACCGTGCAGGTTGGCCGCGTCGTAGCTGAAACTTCGTATTCGAGCTTAGGGCAATAAGCGAAGGATCTCTTCTCACGCCGACAACCGGGACAGCTGGCACATACACGCTGGGTCTCGGTTCCGTAGATCTTCTGAAGAATGCGGCAAATGGGACGTTCGCCATTGATATAGTCCAGCATCTGCATTAACCCCTGATGCGCCGCCTTTAACTCCTCGTCGCGCTGTTCTGAGATACTCCCGCCGATGCTCGGTGAAGAGGGTGGGAAGTGGAGTCGCACAGTAACCCACTCGGTAGGATCAGCATCCACGGCCTCTTGGTACTCGATATCAAGGAGTTCAAGTTTGCGCGCACGCAACAATTGAAGCACCAGTCGCTTGTTCCAGCGAATGTTCTCGTTCCAAGTGCGAGTCCCTAAGAGACCGGTACGGCGTGCATCAGTACATAATTTCCAAATGTGCCTGTCTTCGGAAACCACCTCGCGAGATTGCCACATGCTTTCCCAACGTTGCTGCGCGACCATTTCACTCAGGAGGGTTGGGGCGAGTCCCTTCGCTACTTTTATGTCTCGATCGGTAGGAAGAAGAATGCTCAAAGATGTAGCACCATCACGGCCTCCCCGTCCGACCTCTTGGTAATAGCGATGCATGTTTTCTGGTAGACACGCATGTACCACTGATCGTACATCCGCCTTGTCAACCCCAAGACCGAAAGCTGATGTTGCGACCATAACGTCGATATCGTCACCACGCCATCGAGCGAGAAGTGAACGTCGCTCGGAGGGAGGAGTTTCTCCGTGAAAGCACCCGACACGTTCAAAGCCTTCTTGTTCCGTTAGAATCTTAAATAGTCGCCTGGCATCGTCGACTTCTGTTGTGTAGAAGATGGCCGGACGCGGCAAGCGCCAAGCACACTCAATGACCGCTTGGTTGCGCGCATCATCAGAGGAAAACTTGTGTAAGTAATAGGCGATCTCTGGCCGCAGTCTTTGACTAACAAACTCGCGCCACTCACCATCATTACCGAACAAGTTGCGAAGTAATTCTCGGCTTTGATTAGTAAACGTTGCAGACAACAGGAAAGTACGCAACGCTCCTTCTGCCATTTGCAGCCAGGTCCGCCGAAGCATCGATAGCATCTGGAAGTCCACGCGGAAGTAGGCACCCCAACTTTCAATCATGTGCGCTTCGTCGACTACTAGATTTTCCAGTTGATGCTTTCGCGCTGCTTCCTCGAGCACCCGACGTAGTCGACCTGAGACGCACGCTTCCGGTGATGTAAAGACGAGACGGGTCCGCCCCTCGCGAATGTCGCTCACCACGGAGTCGGGATTTAGGTTTGGGTCGTTTGCTGCAAAATAATGCGGGTTTAGGTCCGGGATGTGTTGCAGCACTTCACGTGCGCTCCGCCACTGGTCCATTGCGAGCGCGACTGTCGGCACGACTACAATTGTTAGACCGGTGCCGAAGCGCGAAAGCAATTGGAAGCAAAGGCTTTTCCCCGAACCGGTTGGCAGCGCGACTAGGGTTGTCGTTCCTTGCGGGGCCGTCAACGTCAACCAAGCGGCCTCCTTCTGCGCCTGCGATTGCCAATTCTCATAACCGAGAGACTTCAGGTAGGATTCGGCGGGAATACTCTCTAAACAGCGCCGCATTTCGGGTTTATTATCTATACCTTCTGCGGGCCTTATGCTTTCATTGGCAAGCCATGAGGGAAGGAACGGTTCGGCGATGAGGTCACCCGCCGGCGTGACATCGACTCCGGTAGTCGCATTATAGCGGGCAAGAGTAGTTGGCAACCGTCCAACGAAGAGTCTGCCCTGCTTCCATCGAGCAATTTGCCTGAGCAGAACGGCGTGGTCGGCACCCGGTTGCGGCGCGTGAGCCCAAACACGAAGAAAGCGCCAGATGGCATAGTCAAGCGTATGGGTCTCAGGAGGTCTCTTGGAATACGCCCCAAAGGGATCACCCCGCTCGAACGAAGTCCTCAATTCGTCTACGAAGGCCATCGGATGTCACCCTAGGTTGATTCCATTGACCGAAAGGAACCCAAGACCATCAAGTTCCACGTTCCAGTTGTCGATCGCCATAGCAAGGAGTTGCAGCGACGTAATCTCGTCTCGTCCTGACTCTTCCGGCCTTCTGCGGAGTTGACGCATGTGTTCGGCGATGCGTCCAATCTCTTTTTCAAGCTCTCGTGTCAACCTTTCTCCTATTACTTCCAGCGCCTTCTCTTGCGCAATTTTGTAAAGGCCGAACACCGTGTCCTGCCAATCTCGTCCTCCAAGAACTTGGGGTAGCAATTGCGCTCTTTCTTTAGTGAGATTCCACCAAACACGATCCTTTAGTTCTGGCTTTAGCAGTTTGCGTATCGCAAGTAACTCCTCGCCGTTTTCGAAATACTCGCCATCGCACGTAAAGAAGAAGTGAACTGGCCTTAAGGTAAACAGGCTAAGAGCCTGATTCGCTAATCCATAGTTACCTTCTAGCAGCTTTAAGTCGGGACGGGCGCGAAATGAAAACTCGAACCCGGTCCAAGCACTTCTTCCGGGGAAGTCGCACCCGACAGCGTAAGTGCGGCCAGCAGAGTGCAGCCCAAGAGAGGTAATGACTGCGTCAAAGAAAGGATTACCAACATTGAAGAAATTCAGTTCCGGTCGTTGTTGCGCTATTTCGCGCCGAAAAGTGCCGATAAAGTCTCCTATTACCCCCTTGTTTTCGTGAAATAGAGGCAGTTGTATCCGCGCGTCGTCGGCAGAGAACTTCCAAATGCCAATGGGGAATGCGGGATCATGCCATTCCTTCGCTGAGCGGGCCGATGAAATCAGGCGGAAATAGTCAACGAAACTTTCTTCTAGAAGCTTTTCTCCCATAAGTGAGTGGGAAACTCTCCGGAATCTCTCGGCCGTCTTCAGTTCGAAAGAGGCCTCGTCTAAGACCGCCTCACTTTCATCTTGTTCGCGCTCTCGCTCAGCCAATTCCCCTAGTTCGGCAACATGATCAAACAAGCCATCTGGACCGCCTTCTAAAGCCACTTCGACGATACGTTGTTCGACGTCACGCAAAGCGAACTCTAACCCGCTGATTGACCGATCATAGATCTTGAGACCTTCACGATACGAGTTGACCAATGCGTGCTCGATTGAGCCTTCGCTAAAAAGCACGTTAGACACCACGTCGGACCGGACGCGTTCGCGTCCGAGTCTGTCAAGTCGCCCAATGCGCTGTTCGACGCGCGCTGCGTACCAAGGCGTATCGAAGTGAATGAGCTCTGATGAGAATTGAAAGTTGCGGCCCTCTCCACCAGTTTCATCCGACACGAGCAGCCAGGTCTTAGAGTTGGTTTGAAACTGTCGCGCATTCTGTTCTTTTTCTTCTTGCGTCAATCCGTACCGAAATTCTCGAACCGAAGCATTACCAAATTCGTTCCGCAGGGGTTCTGCGAGTTCTTCGACCGCTCCCGGGAAACCAACAAAAATTAGAAGTTTCGGAGATACGTTGTCCTGCTGTCTTATCTTTAGAAAGCTTACGAGTCTCGCGAAACGGGACGAGACTTTTTTAGACCTCTGCCATGCCGTGGCGGAGCCTACGGCTCGTGCAATCAGTTCTTCAGAGACATACGGGCGAACGCCCATACAAAGGAGATCGGCGTAATCCTCCCAGTCCTCGTATCCGAACATATGCCCCATGGATACGAAATCCCTACCTTTGTTGTTGAGGGTGCCTTCCTCCGACTCCATTAGTCTTTCGAGGAACGCACGCACGGTGGACGGGACGACTAAACTCTGAATAACAACTCGTGCAAAAGATATGAGTAGATCATTGGATATGTCTTTTGAGCCTAAATCGCTGATTATAGCCTCTACGGCATTGGTCACTTCAATTTCGAGTTGTTCCGGTTGGTAAGACAGTGGAGCAAACTTTCGTTCGATCGGTTCAAGTTGGCCTTCTTCTACGAGCCTCTGACGCCGATTGCGCAAGATGCGACGATTGATCCGGTACCGATCCGCCACATGGTGAAGAACCTCCCTAGCGTTCTCAATAAAGTTTTGCGGCAGCAGACTGAGAGAAGCAATGTTGGCTCTCAATTGCTCGTCGTTTTGTAGTGACTGTAGATCTAAGAGTGTTTGCGCGAGTCTGATTACTTCTTCGGGAGCGGACTCGCCTGAAGCAACACTTTCGACCCGGCGAGAAAGACGTCGCAGTCGTCTGCCGATGTCGCTCTGTGCAGAATAGAGGGTCCGAAATTCCTCTCGCCCCTTTTCTGATTCGGGGGAGTAACGATCAGGTTCGAGCAGCGTGAGCAAGCGTAGGAAGTCGTCTTCGCGCCTCTGTGGGAATAGCGCTCAGCAAAAGTAGAGCCCGCACTGAACGCGATAATTGCTGGATGAAATTGTAGAGCACAGGCGAAGCGAGAAGATGATGCGCCTCGTCAACAACCACCATATCCCAATTGATTTCCGAAAGCTGCGGGGCTGCGTCATATGCCGCGAGCGTTGTGGAAGCGATGACTTTGCGTAAGTTCTGCCAGACGATCGGGCCTCCCACGTGCAAATCCAGTAGGCTGAAAATCTGCCCGCCGAATTTCGAATAGATTTCTGACAGCCATTGCTGCGTCAGTGCACCGGGACAGAGCACAAGCACCCGTCCGTCCGGCTTGCGCGTCAACAGGTCGTGGATAATAACACCTGCCTCAATTGTCTTACCGAGGCCCACTTCGTCAGCGAGGAGGTAACGCCGCTGAACATCAAGCAGGACAACACCGGCCACATATGCTTGATGTGGACGAAGATCAATGCGACTTGAAAGGAGAGCACGCAAACCCGCACCTTCACGCAGCATTTGCGAGTAGTTATCTACTAACCGCTCTCTCGAACTGAAAAGGCTATAGCCCTGGGGATCGAGGCTAGCGAACTGCATGAGAGGATCTTGCTCGATCTCGGTTGGGAGCGGTGTAAGGTCCAACTCACTAACAACAGCGCTCAAGCCATCGTTGTAAGTGACTTGATATTGATAGGGAGAGTCATCGCGAGACTCGCGCACAACGCGGGTGATCTTGCACTCACCGTTTTCCGCTAAGCAGTCAGTGCCAATTTCTAGGCGTGCGTGTGTAATGCTGCCGTTATCAAACGCGCCTGGGCCAAAGGAGAGTTCTTTACCCGTGATGAATTTGATAAGGACGGTGTTTGTCTGCTGACTAAAAACCTTCCCAATACCGAGATGCGAGTGTTTGACAATATAGCCAATCATCTGGTCATTAGGGTAAGACTACTATGGCCGATTGGTCAGCGCGCGAGTGACTTTAGTTACATTTCGCTCGGGACCCTCGTGGTCTGTTGACTAACATACATGTTGATTCGCTGAACTGCATCCGAAACTAGCATTCGGATGTCGTGCGGTTTGAGATGACGTTCGTAGCGCAATATCGCTTCCATGCTTGTTAGTGCTTCGTCCAACGGCATCATCTCATCCGCCGCAGGAAGTTCGGTTTTATCGCGCCAGCGATAGTAGTGTGCGAGTTCGTGTGCAGCAGCCGCGTCAAGGCTGAGCGCCGAATTTGGGTCTACGACGCCGCGACCAGGGTAGATGTCTGGACCAAAAACGACTTCGCCAAACTCATCGCCTGATTCGTCGTGTGCGATTCGAAAACCTGTTTGAACCGATGGATCGTGTCGCACGTTCACTGTTGAATCCAAACCTAGAAATGTATTGGTCGCCCTACGGATCTCAAGCGGTCCTAATGGACCTTGGTGGCGTCCAGCGAGAAGCAAGTAGTGAACATTCATCATTTTCTGCTACCGATTAACGAAGATCTTTAGGTTCTGCGGCGTCTGTTTGCGAGCAAGTAACTGCTTCAAAATGCGGCCACATTCCTTACGAGAATCTCTAAGATTTAGAACCGTCAGTCTCTTTCCGTCCCTTCCATGCTTAACGACACCAACATGCAGCCAAAGCGGGTTTCGCTTTTCAAACAAGTCTCCAGACCATCGTCCATATTTGTATTTTTGACCCGCAGAGAGCCGCTTCAGTTTCTTCTCCCACGTCTCAATTCCTTTCTTGACGCCGCTCTCAGCGATAGAGTCGTTAAATTCTCCCATTAGGGATGCATATCCGTGCATCATTACTGCGGATTCAACTAAGAGATTGGCACGGACCGCCCGTCTCTCTGCTACCGAGAGTTGGCCCAATTCGGGTCTAACCCTTGCAAGCAGGTCATAAAATGTTGCCGCAACCGTAGCAAGTCCTTCCATCTCAGCCATGTCTAAGATCTCGCTTGGCGCAAACCCCTTCATCATTTCCCTCAACGTCGATAGCGTCAGTACCTGGGGATTGCGTGCAGTCAGACGATCTGTAACCCGATTCACATTACCTCTAAGCGAATCACTTTTATCGATCACGGTCTTGGCCAAAAGCGAGAGATCGTCAAGTGTCGTGAGATCATAAGCCTTAGATTTCGCGGTTGGCCGTGGCCTCTGATTCTTATCAAAGAAGTAGTTGCCCTCGTCTTGTTTGGAAAGGAAATAAAGTTCCACCTTAAATTGACGATCACCCGAAAACTTCGGGTACGACGTTGGCGATTCGCGCCATGCCTGAACTGCCTTCACGATTGCCTGTTGCCGATGATGAGAATCGGGCAGATAGATTTTTCCAGAATAGATGAATATGTCCCGGCTCTTCTTATCCCAATATGCCTCAAAAGTTCCGGGCCTCAAGTTCCATACGAGAGGGCTGAGAAAAACTAACTCGCCTCCAAGGAGCTTTTCGACAATGTCGTCCGCATTTTTGGCATCGAAGATATATAACTGTGCATCCGGATAACCATTCGCCAGCGACAACTCTTTCGGGGGCTGGATGGATAACCCAGGCACAATCCCCCGCTGAACGTCTTGATCGGTCCACAAAAGACGTCCTTCTGCCGCGCCCGCCAGTTCCTCTGCGGTTATGGTGAAGGTAGCAAGTAGATCAGAGTTGTTGCCGGTCCATTGAACTTCGTCGCATGTAAATCGACCCCGGTAGACTCCTCCTGAGGCATTTGCTTTCGGCTCTTTCAGAAAACCTTGAACATGGGGACTGTTCATATTTTAAGAGGCAATGGATCGGCACTAGTCAAACATATTTTGTTGCGACAAACTGGCAACAGTCGAAAGACGTGGCTCGCGGTTCCAGACCAGACTCTTATATTGAACGAGGAGATAGTTAGCTAGTAGTTGGATGTCCTTCGTCGTATTTTGTATTTCATTCCACTTCCGTTGCCGCCCAGGTCCGAAATCCCAATACCCGTCCGTCCATCGGCAAACATCCTTGAGCGGTTGTAGATCCTCCACAAACTGTGTTTCAGAAACGACGCGAGCCTTTCGCAATCGCTCAGAAATGGCGTCCATTAGAAAACCCATACCTATTATGCCCGCACCGTGCACCAATCGAGATTGACGCGGTGGTAGTTGCCATGCATCGGGAAACACTCGACTCACAGCTCGCCAGAAATTTTTCAACACAGCCATCATACTATCCACATCTCCTGGTCCACCTTCGACATATCGAAAACGGTAAAGAACACCGTCACTTAGACTGTTTTCCAGCATTTTCAGAATGGAGTTGTCCTTAATAGATCCACCAGGGTTGGTCGGTGTCTGAATTCTGCCCTTCATAGCCGAGTCCTCGTCATTATTCAATAAGTCAAGCAAGTGGGCAGGAAACCGGCGCCGTTCAAGCAAGGTCGGAAGCGTTGCGCTCGTGCCGGGTAGCAATTCATATATGAGACCCTTTGGCAAGGGCTTTGTTGAATTTACTAAGATGAACTGTTCTGTCTGCTCCTGAATATCATTGGTGATAAAAGCGGTCACACAGATGGGAAATGATTCCACCTCAGCATCTCTGATTGCGGCAATGCGCTGTTGTCCATCAACAATGAAGCCGGGCTTTTCCTCGGGCGCGACATCGTCGTCAACAGGAATCACAATAACGCCGATACGGGTATAAGGCGTCGGATTCGTTGGGTCTACAGTGCACTCGAACCGAACGCGCGAATCGAACGCAATCACGATAGCATTCGGAATCATCGGTGCGTCGCTATCCAGATAGTTTCTTATTTCCGCGATATGAGACAACACCTCTGGCCGTTGATAGCCTTCGATCTGTTTATCTCCGTTGCGATGAATCCGCGATACGGTTGAGAAAGACGGGATCACTTTTCCATCGACGGCAAAAGTATATAGAAGATGCTCTGGACCCTGCCGCACCTCAATCGCTGGAAGCCTCAATTCATTTTTAGGACTCATTGTGAGCACCTCTCATGCGTTGAGAACAAAATTCTTCGGCCAACTCTGATTTTGCATACCGACATTCTCCATGTCATCGATAGGTAATCCAAGCTCTCGGCGCAACCTTCTATAGAATACCCACACATTATGGAGGCCACGCCGACGGTTACGCTCTGCTCCGCGAAAGAGAATGACGTGATAACCAAGCTTGCGACAAATATCGCAGGAACATTTGGTCCATGGACGATCAGCCAATACCTCGCGGTAAATTTCACGATGCGGGCGTTTCGAACCACAGAGCGTCTCATAGGCAACAAGCGCGTCAAGCACCTCTTCCATCGGGCAATTGTCCGATGCATACCGCTTCATGAGCTCTAAACAAGATTTCTCCAATTGGCGCGCGCGATCCTGAGAAACGACGCCCGACGAAATCATCCGCTGCAGAGTTGGGTTACCTTGAACCTGAGGAATTCTGATCGCGGTGTAAGTCCTATCGAGGGTGTAGTAGTTATCTCGGTCATCTTTAAACGCCTGACGAAGCGGTGATGTGCTGTCGAAACTTGCCACGCCGTAACCAGCGAAAGCAGAGACGTGGTCAGTACGAGTCACGCCGAGAAGGTGCAGTCTCGTGTTAGGCGCACGAATTTCATTAATCCTGGCAAGGCACTCCAGAATCTCACGAGTCTTTAGTGGCACCATACCGCCAAGAGCTATGTAGTCGTACCCCATCTTTTGCAATTCGTTCACGGCGCGGGCATATGACCCAGGAGACCAACCCTGCGCTACTCCGATCGGATAAAACTGCAACTTTAATGACCGCTGCTTGCTCATGAACTCGCTAGCGAGTTCGAGTGTGATCTGCTGGCGGTCAATTAGGTCTCTGGGAATTGCTGCGTCCATATTTGGGAGTTCATCGAATTTTGGTTGGTATGCGAGAATAACGTGGTCCACGGAAATGCCGAAATCGAAGCGGCATTCGACGTAGAATTGGAGAACTTCATCAACGCTGTAAGGTGGCTTGTCTTCTCGAACGTAAGTGAATGCCCCACAGTCTCCGATAATCGGTAAAGCCAAACCCGTCGTTCTGAAGAACTCCTCTGACCCAACCCGTAAGAGCCGATGTCGTTGACCTGTGGTATACCGACCGCCGTTCGCGCCAAAACCATCCACGATACCCTTTGAAACTAACAAGCCATCGAAGGCCGGCGCGGAAAAGACTTCATGAGCATACTGATCATGCCGATGACGAACGCGGTCTGATGCGCGCGTTTCGCGATCGAAGTCGAAACTGGGGTCAACTAGATCCTGACTGTCCGGGAAAAAGAATTTCATCAATTACTATTTCGCGCGGCGATATAGGTTCGAATTAGAAAGTTAGACAGCATTCGTATATGTTGCGAGACATCTTGTACTTCATTCCAACGAAGACCGCCGAGGTCCTCCCACGCACCACTGGTCCACCGACAATGCGGGCTCACGTGCTGCAACTCCCGGCGGACCAACGAAACAGCATTGCGCTGGTTAAAGTTCACAGACGACATCACACGATCCATTAAGCGCCCCATCGATCTGATGCCAGCGGCGTGCATTAAACGGCTCTTCTCAGGACGCACGCCCCAGGCTTCGGGAAACGTCTCCTTGACACCTTTCCAGTAAGCTAACAGCAATGCTCTGACGCTACCGAAATCAGTCACTCCGGTAGCAAGATTACGGAACGGAAAGAGAACGCCGGATGCGGAACTAAGACTATCCTGCAGCATTTGGACGATAACGGTATTCGTGACCACCGGTGATAATTGCTGCGTGTTCTTTGTCGAAGCTTGACGTACAAGTCCCAAAAAAGGAGATTGCGGGTCTCTGTTCAGCATATCGCACAAGGCAGATGGAATCTTGCGGGCCGCTAGATTAGCTGGAAGTATAGTTGAGACCTCGGGAAGTAATTCGTCGATCAACCCGCGGGGTAATGGCTTAGTGCTATTGATTCGGAGAAACTGATCGCGCTGCGTATCAACGTTGTCAGCAATAAAAGCATTAACGGGAATCGGAAAATCACGACGCTTGCTTAGAGTTAGAGCCATCGTTCGTTGTTGTCCATCGACAATCCAAGCTGGCTTGGGTTCTCCCGATTTTGGAAGAGGAACTTCCAACGTACCTGCCTTTGCGTATCCATGATCTACTTTAGGTCCACGGATTTCTTTAAATACAACATCCGAAGTAAGGGCCAATATTACGGAATTTGGAAAAAGCACATTGCCGCTATCTATATATTCGACAATGTTCTGGATGTGTCGCTTAACTTCTGGACGCTGGTAGCCGATCAGTTTTCCATCTTCGTCGCGCGATACACGTGAAATGTCTGCTATTTGCAACAATTCGTCTCCGGTAAGAGTGAACAGATACAAAGGGTGCTCAGGATCTTGATTGATCCGAAGAGCGCGACGCTTCAACATGTTCGAACGCTTAGGTCGCATGGCACCTTTCTCTTACGGCCCAAAAGAGATCAGTAAATCGCTTTTGTTCACACGCGAGTTTGCTGCGTCTAAGTTTTTGCAAAAGCGCGCTGCAACTCATCCGCGGTGATCGCTTTAGGCTATCCCTGATAAAACTCTTGATCTCCCGGTCGCTCAATCTTTTTCGATCATATCTTCTGAGAGAGCGACCTTTACTCGCCAGTTTCTTGAGTCGTTCTCTCAACGAGTCAGCTCGCAGATCCCACTTATGAGCGTTTCTAAAAATCAAAGAGGCGACCCGTGCGTGAAGAGAACCGAGCCCTCCCCCGAGTAGGGACTGGAGACGTTCAACGGATGGAACAATATGATCGCGGAGTTTCTGCGATAGGATTCCAGATGGGGAGGAAATGATTATTAGTTGGTTAGGATCTTTAAGGACCTTCAGTGTAACCAACAAATCTTGCTCCAACGCCAACAGATAACTGGGTGATGCTATAACGACGAACACCGCTTTCGGCGATTTCCGAGCGAGAGCGGAGATTGAGAGAGGTTTCTTCACGCCTACGGTTTTCATAGAACAGACTTCTTTCCACCAGGTCTGTAATTTTGCCTTCCGTGAAGTCGTCGAGACAACATGATTAATCACCGAGTCATGGTGAGAGTCAGCAAATGTGGCCCCGTAAGGATGAATCTTCGCTGTGATGGGAACCAAACCATACCCGGCTGATATGACCCACGATTCCGAACTCAAGCCGTGTCTTTCAATCATGGGAGGCAGTTTACGAACGATGGACCAGTGGTCGCCGGCGTAAAGCCTTTCAGCTGAGATAGACTCAACTCCATCCGTTCTCAAACGTTTCGACCAAGCCTTTGCGCGTCTCCTCGTATTTTGAATCGCAATGTCCCCTAATCGCAGCGAAGCAGGTACGGGGAGTCGCTTCCGGTCTGTGCATGCCGCCAATATATGAATGTCGGGATGCATCCGGTCAGCTTTTACAGTTTTTGAGATCGTCGAGCGAGGGAATTTACACGATTAAGGCTGCGAAAAGCAATGCAGTTTCCTCTAAGCGCTGAGAGGCAGTAATTACACTGGCGGTCGGTGCCACTGTAAGCTAGCAAACGCGTTGTGGTTGTGGATG
>Ga0068864_100002377_pt1 | contig 15563 bp, 11 predicted proteins | sample KBSSwiS72_FD_66586 | JGI IMG/M metagenome (GOLD analysis project Ga0068864, IMG submission 66586) | Switchgrass rhizosphere microbial communities from Kellogg Biological Station, Michigan, USA - KBS Switchgrass S7-2 | ecosystem: Host-associated > Plants > Roots > Rhizosphere > Soil ... | reverse complement strand
CGAAGCGGGTCGAGAACCTGCACCTGACCCGCGAGCGGGACCGGCGGCGCGGGCGCGAGCTCGCCACGTTCCTCCTCGCCGGGCTTCCGGTCGCCTGCGCGTTTCTCGGCTTCGCGGCGCTCCACATCGAGACGGTGCGGGTCGGATATCTCCGCGAGGCGAAGCAGAAGACGATGGGGGAGCTGACCGAGGAGAATCGCCGGTTGCGCGCCGAGCTCGGGCGCGCGTCCTCTCCCGAGCGTGTCGCCGCGCTGGCGAGGCTCAAGGGCCTGCGCGCTCCCCATCCCGGCCAGGTCCAGTACGTCGGGCCCGCCGAAGCGGGCGCGGCGACGAATACCGCACCGGCTCCGAAGGAGTCGCGATGAAGCCGGGTGTCCGGCGCGGACGCACGCGCCTCTTCGGCCTGATCCTAACGCTCTGGGCGTTCGCCGTCGTCGGCCGGCTCGTGCAGGTCCAGATCGCCCAGGGCTCGCGCTATCGCGCGAAGGCGCAGCGCCAGCAGGAGCGCCGCATCGAGCTCGCCGGGCAGCGGGGATCGATCCTCGATCGCGAGGGCCGCGAGCTCGCCGTGTCCGTCGAGACGGCCTCCCTCTACGCGATCCCCGACGACGTGAAGGACGTCCGCGCGACCGCTCGCGCGCTCGCGGCCCTGCTGCCGGATGCGACGGAGAGCGAGATCCTCGGCCGGCTCTCGTCGGAGAAGGGCTTCGTGTGGCTGGATCGCCAGATCGATCCGGAGCTCGCGCACCGCGTGCTCGCGCGGAAGCTCGCGGGAATCCACTCCGTTCCGGAGCCGCACCGCTTCTACCCGAAGGGGCGTCTCGCCGGAGCGGTGCTCGGCTTCGTCGGAACCGACGACTCCGGCCTCGCCGGGCTCGAGCACCTCTACGACAAGGAGATCCGCGGCAAGCCGGGCGAGATCGTGGCGCTGACCGACGCGCGCCGGAGCCGCTACGGCGAGTCGGAGACGGCCAGCAGCCGTCCCGCCCACGAGGGCGCGTCGCTCGTCCTCTCGCTGGATTCCGGCGTGCAGTTCGCCGCCGAGCGCGAGCTCGGCGCGTCGATGGAGGAGCACCACGCCAAGTCCGGGAGCGTCGTCGTGATGGACCCGTACAACGGCGAGATCCTCGCGATGGCGTCGGCTCCCGACTTCGACCCGAACGCGTTCCAGAGCTTCCCGCCCGAGAGCCGGCGCAACCGCGTCATCGCGGACTGCTACGAGCCGGGCTCCACGTTCAAGATCGTGACGGGCGCGGTGGGCCTCGAGACCGGGCTCGTGACGCTCGACGAGATCATCGACACCGGCGACGGCTCGATCCGCGTCGCGAACACGACGATCCGCGAGGCCGATCATCACCATTACGGCGCCCTGACCCTGGCGGGCGTCTTCGAGCATTCCTCGAACGTCGGGATCATCCGCGTCGGGTTACGGCTCGGTCCGCGCCGTTTGTTCGAGGGAGCGGGAAGCTTCGGCGTAGGCAAGCCGACGGGAATCGATCTGCCCGGCGAGAATCCCGGCATCTTCCGCCCGCTGGCACGCTGGTCCGCCCTCTCGAACGCGTCGATCTCGATGGGGCAGGAGGTCTCGCTCAACGCGCTGCAGCTCGCGAGGATCACGGCGGCCGTCGCGAACGGCGGCTACCTCGTACAGCCGCACGTCGTCACGCGCATCGTCGACCCGGGCGGACGGGCGCGCGACGTCCCGGCGCCGCAGCCGGTGCGGGTCGTCTCGGCCGAGACCGCCAGGTCGATCTCACGCATCCTGGTCGGCGTCGTGGAGCACGGAACCGGCTCGAAGGCCGCGATTCCGGGCTTCGCCGTCGCGGGCAAGACCGGCACCGCCCAGAAGGCGGGCGTCGGAGGCTATATCCCGGGCCGCCACGTTCCGAACTTCGCCGGCTTCGCTCCCGCCGACCATCCGCGCTGCGTGGCGGTCGTCGTCCTCGAGGAGCCGCAGGGCCGTTACTACGCCGCCGACGTCGCCGCGCCGCTCTTCTCTCGCGTGGTTTCCCAGGCGCTCGGGATCCTGCGGGTCGCGCCCCGCGAGCAGCAGGTGCCAGCGAGCGTTCTCGCCGAGGCCGTGCCGCCGCGTCCCGCCTCCGCCTATCGCGAGGGCGTCGTGCCCGTCTCCGCGCGCCGCGACGGCCCGCCGATCCTGGCGGCCTCCGCGGTTTCGGCGGTCGCGTCGGCCGAAACGGCGCCCGCGCCGGATCGATCCGACCGGACTCCCAGCGTTCTCGGAATGTCCGCGCGCCAGGCGCTCGCCCTCTTCGCCCGAGCCGGCGCGCTCGCGCGAATCCAGGGCACCGGCTTCGTCGTCGCGCAGGATCCTCCCGCCGGCACGCCGCTGCGCGCCGGCGACGTGCACACTCTCTTTCTCGACGATCGCGCGCCCGCGGCCTCGGGCGAGGCCCGACGCGCGGGGGGAATCCCGCCGCCTCCGCCGGGTCCGTGAGGCTCGTGGAGCTCGCCGCCGTGTTGCCGGGCGTCGAGGTCGCGCCGGCGGCGCGAGAGGTGGAGATCTCCGGCGTCGAGTCCGATTCGCGGCGGGTCCGCCGCGGCGAGCTGTTCGTGGCCGTTCGGGGCGCGAAGTCGGACGGGCTCGCACACGCGGCCGAGGCGATCGCTCGCGGCGCCGCCGCCGTCGTCTCCGACCGCGCGCCCGCCGGGCCGGCGCCTCCGTCCGTCCCGTGGCTCCGTTTCGCTTCTCCGCGCCGGGCCGCCGGGATTCTCGCGGCCCGCATCCACGGCGATCCCGCCGGGAAGCTCGTGCTCGCGGGCGTGACGGGGACGAACGGGAAGACGTCGACGGCGACGCTCCTCGCCGCGATCCTCGAGGCTCGATATGGATCGTCGGGCTTCATCGGAACCACGGGATACCGGACGGGCCGGCGCGCCGTGGACGCGGACCGCACGACGCCCGAGGCGCCGCTGATCCAGGAGCTCCTCGCCGAGCTCGTCGCCGACGGAGTCCCCGCCGCCGCGATGGAGGTGTCCTCGCACGCGCTCTCGCTCGACCGGGCCGAGGGCTGCCGCTTCGACGTGACGGTCTTCACGAATCTCACCCGGGATCACCTCGACTTCCACCGCGACATGGAGGGTTACTTCTCGGCCAAGCGCCGGCTCCTCGACCTCCGCAAGCCCGGCGCCTCGGCCGTCGTCAACGCCGACGACCCGTACGGAGCGAGGCTGCTCGCCGAGGCGCCCCCGGTCGTCAGCTTCTCGCCGGCCGGTGAGACCGCCGACTTCCGCGCCGCGTCCGCCCGGTGCGACCTCTCCGGAACGGTCGTCGACGTGGAGCACGCGGGCGAGACCTGGCGCCTCGAGTCGCCGCTGCTCGGGCGATTCCAGGTCGCCAACCTGCTCGGAGCCGCGGCCGCCGCGGTGCGCCTGGGCATCGACCCCGCCACGATCGCGCGCGCCGTCGCGGGCGTCTCGAACGTGCCGGGCCGCCTCGAGAGAGTCGAGGTGGGGCAGTCGTATCCGATCCTCGTCGACTATGCCCACACGCCCGACGCGCTCGAGAGGCTGCTCGCGGCGGTGCGCGAGCTGACCGAACGCAAGATCATCCTGGTCTTCGGCTGCGGCGGCGACCGGGACCGCGGCAAGCGGGCGCCGATGGGGGAGATCGCCGGCCGTCTCGCGGACATCGCGATTGCGACCTCCGACAACCCGCGCTCCGAGAATCCCGACGCGATCCTCCGCGACGTCGAGGTCGGCCTCTCGGCATCGGGCGCGACGAAGTACCTGAAGATCGCGGACCGGCGCGAGGCGATCCGGAGCGCGGTCGAGCTCTCGAACCCGGGCACGGTCGTCGTCATCGCCGGAAAGGGCCACGAGACGACGCAGGTCATCGGGAACGAGGCGATGCCGTTCGACGACCGCAAGGTGGCCGCCGAGCTCGCGAGCCGAACGTGAGATTCCGCCTCTCGTCGCTGTCGGCCGCGTCGGACGCGCGCCTCGAGGGCGAAGCCGAGCTGACGGGGGTTGCCGTCGACTCCCGTGCGGTTCGAGCGGGCGACCTCTTCGTCGCCATTCGCGGCGAGCGGGTCGACGGCCACGACTTCGCGCTTCAGGCCGCGGGTCGCGGAGCGCGGGCGCTCCTCGGCGAGCGCCGGCCCGACGGTCTGCCGCCGGACTTCCCCGCGGCGCTCTCGCCCCGGCCGGTCGAGGCGCTGCAGCGCTTCGCGTCGACGGAAAAAAAGCGGATGGGATTCCGGCTCGCCGCGATCACCGGCTCGGCCGGAAAGACCACGACGAAGGACTTCACGGCGGCGATCCTGTCGCGGCGCTTCGCGGTCGAGAAGACGCCCGGCAATCAGAACAGCCAGATCGGGTTCTCGATGTCGATCCTGAACCTCCCGCGACGGCCGGAGTGGATGGTCGGCGAGATGGGGCTCTCCGAGCCCGGCGACCTGTCCCGCCTCTCGCGTTCCTTCGAGCCCGATGTCGCCGCGCTCCTGCTCGTGGCCCCCGCGCACCTCCAGTTCTTCCCGTCCGTCGACGCGATCGCGGAGGCGAAGGCCGAGATCCTCGAGGGACTGCGGCCCGACGGCGCGTTCGTGGCCAACGCCGACGACCCGCGCGTCGAGGCGATCGCGTCCCGGCGGCGGGGACGCGTGATCCGGTTCGGGATGTCGTCGGAGAACGCCGACGTGCGGGCCGGCGCCGTGTCGCCGGAGGCGGACGGCACGCGATTCCGCCTCGAGACGCCGTCCGGGTCGGCGGACGTCCGGCTGCCGCTTCCGGGGGCGCACCAGATCGCCAACTTCCTCGCGGCGTCGGCGATCGCCTTCGCGGTCGGCGTACCCGCCGAGGAGAGCGCGGCCGCGGCGGCACAGCTGCGGCCCGCGGCCCACCGCGGCGAGTGGAGGCGCCACGCGTCCGGCGCCCGCCTCTACGACGACGCGTACAACGCGAATCCCTCCTCGATGCGGGCGGCCCTGGAGACCCTCGGCGCCCAGAAGGCATCGCGCCGGATCGCCGTGCTCGGCGACATGCTCGAGCTCGGCCGCGACGAGCGGGAGTGGCACCGCGGCGTGGGCCGCCTCGTGCCGGGACGGGCCGACCGGCTCGTCTGCGTCGGAGAGCGCGCCCGGTGGATCGCCGAGGGGGCGGTGGAGGCGGGAATGGCTCCCGCCCTCGTCGAGCGGGTCGGCGATGCCGCCGGCGCCGCCGCGCTCCTCGCCGGGAGCCTCTCCGAGGGCGACGTCGTCCTCTTCAAGGCGTCGCGCGGCGTCGGCCTCGAGAGCGCCGTCGAGACACTCGCGGGCGCCGGAAGCGGAAGCTAGGGCCGCACCGATGCTCTACTGGCTGCTCTTTCCGCTCGCCTCGAAAGTCCCGGTCTTCAACGTCTTCCGCTACATCACCTTCCGCACCGCGATGTCGGCGCTCACGGCGCTGGCCATCTCGTTTCTCTTCGGGCCGCTGACGATCCGCCTGCTCCGGCGTCTTCAGGTCGCGCAGTCGATCCGCGCGGACGGGCCGCAGACGCATCTCGGCAAGGCGGGCACGCCGACGATGGGCGGCATCCTGATCATCACCTCCGTCGTCGTCGCGACGCTCCTGTGGATGGACCTCCCGAACCGATTCGTGTGGATCGCGCTCGGCACGCTCGTCCTCGTCGGCGCGGTGGGCTTCGCCGACGACTGGGTGAAGGTCACGAAGCGTCGAAGCCTCGGGTTGACGGGACGCGGCAAGCTCCTTCCGCAGTTCCTCGTCGCGGTCGCGGTCGGCTGGGCGATCCAGCAGTGGGCCGGGCAGGGCGCGATCTCGACGGTGATCACGTTTCCATTTCTGAAGAAGCTCCTCATCGACCTTGGCATCCTCTATATTCCGTTCGTGGCGGTCGTCGTGGTCGGCTCGTCGAACGCGGTGAACCTGACCGACGGACTCGACGGACTGGCGATCGGCGCGGTCGGAATCGCGGCCGGCACCTACGCAATCCTCTCGTACGTCACCGGCAATACCGTGACCGCGCGCTACCTTCAGATCCCTTACATCCCCCAGTCCGGCGAGCTCGCGATCTTCTGCGCGGCCCTGGTCGGCGCCTCGCTGGGCTTCCTGTGGTTCAACTGCCATCCCGCGGACGTCTTCATGGGAGACGTCGGCTCGCTCCCCCTCGGTGCCGCCATCGCGGCGGTGGCGATCATGACCAAGCAGGAGGTTCTCCTCGCGATCGTGGGCGGGCTCTTCGTGATCGAGGCGCTGTCCGTGATCATCCAGGTCGCCTCGTTCAAGACGACGGGACGCCGCGTCTTCAAGATGGCGCCGCTGCACCATCACTTCGAGCTGCTCGGCTGGGCGGAGTCTCGCGTCATCATCCGTTTCTGGATCGTCGCCATCCTCTTCGCGGTGGTCGGGCTCTCGACCCTGAAGCTGCGATGAGCGCGCGGCCGATGACTCCTCCCGCCGCGTCCTCCGACCTCCTGCCGCGGCGCGTCGCCGTGCTCGGCTTCGAGCGCAGCGGCCGCGCGCTCGCCGACGCGCTTCTGTCGCGGGGCGTGTCCGTGTCCGCCGGCGACCGCCGGGACGCCTCCGAGTTCCCGGGCCTGGCCCCGTTTCGCGAGCGCGGAGTCCGGTTCTTCTTCGGCGGCCCGCCGGACTCGTTCCTCGAGGGCGCCGACTGGCTCGCGGTCTCCCCCGGGGTGCCGATGGACTCGGCGGCGGTCTCCACGGCCCGGGCGCGGGGCATCCCCGTGCTCGCGGAGCTGGAGATCGCGTGGCGCATCGCGGAGGCGGAGGCGCCCGGAAAGAACCGGTGGATCGCGGTCACCGGCACGAACGGAAAGTCGACGACGACGACGTGGATCGCCGAGATGCTCGAACGCGCCGGCCGCCCCGCCGCGCTCGCGGGCAACATCGGCGCGCCGCTCTCGGGCTTCCTCGGCGACCCGGCCGGACGAGACTTCGTCTGCGAAGTCTCGTCCTTTCAGCTCGAGGGCGTCGAGCGCTTCCGCGCGGACGTCGCCGTCCTGACGAACATCACCCCCGACCACCTCGACCGGTACCCGAGCTTCGCCGCGTACGCGTCGGCGAAGGCGCGGCTGTTCGCGCTGCAGGGCTCCGGGGACGTCGCGGTCGTCAACGCCGACGACCCCGTCTCCGCGCGAATCCCGGTTCGTGCCCGGCGGCTGCTCTTCTCGCGGCGCGGCCGGCCCGTCGGACCGGGCGCGTGGCTCGAGGAGGGCGCGATCTGGTCCGACGCGTCGGGCGCGCCCCGGCTCGTGCTCGAGCCCGGGCGGCTCTCGCTGCCCGGTGCGCACAACGCGGAGAATGCGCTCGCGGCGGTCGCGGCGGCCGAGAGCCTCGGCGTGCCGGCGGAGGCGATCTCCGCCGCGCTGACGGAATTCCGCGGGCTCCCGCACCGGACGCAGCTCGTCGCCGAGGGCGCGGGCGTCCGCTGGGTGGACGACTCCAAGGGCACCAACGTCGACGCCACGGCGAAGTCGCTCGAAGGATTTCCGCCCTCCTCCGTGCTGCTCATCCTGGGCGGCCGGGACAAGCACGGGGACTTCGGGACTCTGCGTCCCGTCGTCCAGCGCGCCGCGCGGCGGGTGCTGACGATCGGAGAGGCCGCGATCGCGATCGAGAAGGCGCTCGCCGGCGCCGCCGCGATCGAGCGGTGCGAGACGATGGAGACGGCCGTCTCGCGAGCCGCGGCTCTCGCGCGGCCCGGCGACACCGTGCTCCTCTCGCCGGCGTGCGCGTCGTTCGACCAGTATAAGAACTACGAGGAACGCGGTAACCACTTCGCGGCGCTGGCCCGGGCCGCGGTGGACGAGTCACAGGGCCGTAAAACGTAAGACGTGAGACGTGAGACGTAGGAAGGAAGAGGCAAGGGCGGCGAGGGCGACGCTGGGCCCCGGTTCGTCTTACGTCTTACGTCTTACGTCTCACGGCTTCCGGAGCTCCCTTGGCTAGAAAGCTCGCCTCGGACAAGATCCTCTTCGCGGCGCTCGTCGCGCTGTCGCTCTTCGGCTGCGTGATGATCTACAGCGCGTCGGCGGTTTCCGCGGGGGAGACGTCCGGCAATCCGTACCGCTATCTCCTCAAGCAGATGGCGGCGCTCGTGATCGGCGGCGTCGCCGCGTTCGTCGTCTACCGCACCGACTACCGCCGGTTCGGAAGGCCCGTCTTCGTCTACGGCTTCTACGGGCTGACCCTCGCGCTGGCCGGCTTCGCGCTCCTCCGCCCTCCCATCAACGGGGCGAGGCGCTGGATTCCGCTCGGCTTCACCATGCTCCAGCCGTCCGAGCTCCTCAAGGTCGCGCTCGTGCTTCTCCTCGCCCATCAGCTCGCGCGCCGGGCCGAGATCTCGGGGGGACCGGAGAAGGCGCTCATTCCCGCTCTCGTCTTCTCGGGAATGGCGGCGGGAGTCGTCATCCTGCAGCCGGATCTCGGCACCGCCTTCTGCTACGCCGTGCTCTGCGCGGTGCTCCTGTGGCTCGCGGGCGCCAGGCTGCGCATCTTCGTCTTCGGCTTGCTCGCGGCCGTTCCGCTTCTCGCCGCGCTGCTGCTCTCCGCCGACTACCGGCGCGCGCGGCTCCTCTCGTTCCTCAATCCGGAGGCCGACCCGCTCGGGGCCGGATTCCAGGCGATCCAGTCTCTGATCGCCGTCGGCGCCGGCGGGTGGTTCGGCAACGGACTGGGCGGCAGCCGGCAGAAGCTCTTCTTCCTCCCGTACCCGCACACGGATTTCATCTTCGCGATCGTCGGGGAGGAGCTCGGCTTCATCGGCGCGCTCGGCGTCGTGTTCTGCTTCGGAGTGGTCGCGTGGCGCGGCCTCCGTGCGGCGCGCAGGGCGCCCGATTCGTTCGCCGGCTTCCTGGCCGCGGGCGCGACCGCGATGATCGTCGTGCAGGCGGCGATCAACCTCTCGGTCGTGCTCGCGCTGCTGCCCACCAAGGGCATCCCTCTGCCGTTCGTCTCCTACGGCGGATCGTCCGTCGTCGCGTCCTGGATTGCTGGAGGATTGATCCTCAACGTCTCCCAATACGAGGTGCCCGATTCCGCGTAACTCGAAAATCGAAGCTCGCGACTCGAAGCCCGCCTCTCGGTCGAAACGAGCGGCGGGGGAAAAGACGTCAGGATGACCGACCCTCTCGGCACCTACGTCATCGCCGCCGGCGGAACCGGCGGGCACATCATTCCCGGGATCGCGCTGGCGACCGAGATCCGGACCCACAAGCCGACCGCGGAGGTCCTCTTCGTCGGGACCGGTCAGGGGCTCGAGCAGAAGATCGTTCCGGCCGCCGGGTATCCGCTCGAGCTCGTCGACGCCTCCGGATTCGTCGGCAAGACCTGGACGAAGCAGGTCGGCGCGCTCGCCAGGATCCCCCGCGGGTTCCTCGAGTCGCGTGCGCTGCTGCGCCGTTACCGCGCGCGGGTCGTGATCGGGGTCGGCGGCTACGTCACGGTCCCGGTGCTGATGGCCGCGCGCTCGCTCGGCATACCGACGGTGATCCACGAGTCGAACGCCCTCCCCGGCGTGTCGAATCGGTTCCTGAACCGCTTCGCGACGCGGACGGCGGTCGGTCTCGCCGTCGCCAACGCGCACCTCAAGAGGCCGGGGGTGCTGACCGGCACACCCGTGCGGCGCGAGTTCTTCGCCGTTGCGCCGTTGAGCGAGACCGCGACGACGCGGCGGCTCCTGGTCTTCGGCGGAAGCCAGGGCTCACGAGTCATCAACCGGGCCATGGCCCGCACCGCCGTCCTGCTGGAGAAGTCGGGCATCGAGGTCGTCCACCAGTGCGGCGACAAGGACCTGGCGGTGACGCGCGCCCGCTACCCGCGCGTCCCGAAGAACTGGAACCTGGTCCCGTTCCTCCCGAGCCTGCACGAGCAGATGGCCTGGGCGGACCTGGTCCTCTCCCGGGCCGGCGCGATGACCGTCGCCGAGCTGTCGGCGGCGGGCCGGCCGGCGATCCTCGTTCCCTTCGGCGCCTCGGCCTCGGGCCACCAGCTCGAGAACGCCCGGGCCCTGACGAAAGCGGGCGGCGCGGTGCTGATCCGGGAGCCGGAGCTGACGGCCGAGAACCTCGCCGGGACGATCTCCGAGCTCTTCGAGAAGCGGGAGCGCCTCGTCCAGATGAGCCAGCGCGCGCGGACCCTCGCGCGCCCCCACGCCGCGCGGGATCTCGCCCTGATGGTCTTCGAGGCCGAGGTGTCGCGGTGAGGTTTCTCAGGCTTCGCCGCATCCACTTCGTCGGCGCCGGCGGCGTCGGAATGAGCGGCATCGCCGAGATCCTCCTGCTCGCGACTCCGCTCGAGATCACCGGCTGCGACGCGGCGCGGTCCGAGAACACGGCGCGCCTCGAGAAGCTCGGGGCCAGGATCTCGATCGGCCACGATCCGTCGCATGTCCTCTCGGCGGACCTGCTCGTCATCTCCTCGGCGATCGGCGAGGCGAGCCCGGAGGTCGCGGCCGCCCGGGAGCGCGGCATCCCGGTCGTGCGGCGCGCCGAGATGCTGGGCGAGCTCATGAGGCTGAAGCAGGGGATCGCCGTCGCGGGCACGCACGGGAAGACGACCACCACCTCGCTGACGGGGCTCGTTCTGACGGAGGCGGGGTTCGACCCGACGATCGTCGTCGGCGGCCGAGTGCACATTCTCGGCACGAACGCGCGCCTCGGGAAGGGCGAGTACCTGGTCGCGGAGGCCGACGAGTACGACCGGTCCTTCCTCGAGCTGACCCCGGTCGTCGCGGTCATCACCAACGTCGAGGCCGACCACCTCGACACGTACCGGGACCTCGACGACATCCTCGACGCCTTCGCGACGTTCGCCAATCGCGCGCCGTTCTTCGGATCGGTGGTCGTGTGCGGCGACGATCCCGGCGTTCGCCGGCTGATGCCCCGGATCCACCGCCGCACGGTGACCTATGGAGAGTGCGAGGACGCCCAGGTCTGCGCCCGGCGAGTCCGCCTGGATTCCACCGGGACTCTGTTCGAGGTCTGGGACAGCTCGGCGGGGCGTCTCGGGGAGGTTCGGCTCCGTCTGCCCGGGCGCCACAACGTGTTGAACGCGCTCGCCGCCGTCGCGGTCGGGCGCGAGCTGCTCATTCCCTTCGAGACGATCGCCCGGGCGCTCGGCTCGTTCACGGGGGTCGTCCGCCGCTTCGAGCGCAAGGGCGAGCGCGACGGGGTCCTCGTCGTGGACGACTACGCCCACCATCCGACGGAGATCCGCGCCACCCTCTCCGCCGCGCGTCAGGTCTACCCGGAGCGGCGGCTCGTCGCGCTGTTCCAGCCGCATCTGTACTCGAGGACCCGCGACTTCGCGGGCGAGTTCGGCGAGGCGCTGAACGGCGCCGACGTCAACCTCGTGCTCGACGTGTACCCCTCGCGGGAGTCGCCGCTGCCCGGCGTCACGGGGGAGATGGTGGCCGATGCCGCCCGCCGCGCCGGGCATGCGAACGTGGTTTATACGTCTGAAAAGAAACGAGTTGCCGAGTGCCTGGAGCAGACGCTCCGCCCCGGGGACCTGCTTCTGACGCTGGGCGCCGGCGACGTCGTCCGGTTCGGCGAGGAGTACCTGAAGCGTGCGGTCCGCTGACAAGGAGGCTCCGTTTCTCCGGCGCGGCGGCGCTCCCGCGCTGCGCCGCAAGAGAAAGCCGCGAGGTCTCCGCATCGCGTTCGCCGGGGTGGCGGTCGCGGCCGCGGCTTTGCTCCTCGCCCGATTCGTCGGCGGCGAGCGGTTCGCCCTGACGAGATTCGAGATCTCGGGCAACTCGCGCACGCGCACGGAGGAGATCCTGTCCGTGTTGGCCTCGTGGCGGGGACGCAACGTCGCGACGCTCGACCTCGCGCCGATCGCGGCGAGGCTCGCCCAGCAGCCGTGGATCGAGCGCGCGACGGTGACGAAGCGTTTTCCCGACGGAGTCTCGGTCCGCGTCGTCGAGCGGAAGGCCATCGCCCTCTTCCGGGAAGGAGACGCGTTCTGGTGGGTGGATCCCGCCGGACACCCGATCGCGCGTTACGACCCGCGGCGCGATTCCGCGGAGTACGTGATTCTCTCCGGCGACCGGCGATCGCTTCCCGACGCGGTCGGCTTGTTGCAGGATCTGCGCGCGCAACGGCCCGAGTATTTTTCCGCGCTCTCGGAAATCGCCTCGCTCCCCGATGGGGGTTTCGGTATGATGGATGCGCTCTTTCGAAAGACGATTCGTGTTCTTCGGGCGGATGCGCCCGAGAAGGTTCACGCGTTGATCGAAGCGCGCAGTTTCATAGAGAGTCGCGGGTGGGAGGCACGGGCCATCGATCTCCGGTTTGCCGATCGCATCATTCTCGTCGGCGCGTACGGCGCGGGGAACCGTCTCTGATGCGAGCCTCGAACCGAACCGGACTTCGGCGTTTCGACTGCGGCTCACGGCTCACGATTTTTTGCTCATGGTTCCGGAGCTCCGTCTGATGTCCAAGCCCGAATCCTTCCTCGTCGCCTGCGACATCGGGACGTCGAAGATTTGCGTCCTGATCGGCGAGCAGAACGCCGGCGGATCCCTCGACGTGATCGGCAAGGGCGCGGCCGCCAATCGCGGCACGCGCAAGGGCAACATCATCAACGTCGACGCGACCATCGAGGCGATCAAGCGGGCGGCCGAGGAGGCCGAGATCATGGCCGGCGTCCAGATCTCGCGCGCCTGGGTCGGCGTCTCGGGCTCACACGTGCGGTCCTTCAACAGCCGCGGGGTCGTCGCCGTGGCGGGGAAGGACCGGGAGATCACCAAGGAGGACGTCGCCCGCGTCATCGACGCGGCCCGGGGCGTGCAAATCCCTCAGGATCATGAGGTTGTGCACGTCGTGCCCCGGGACTTCGCCGTGGACGGACAGGACGGAGTCGCCGACCCGCTCGGGATGATCGGGAGTCGGCTCGAGGCCGACGTCCACGTCGTCACCGCGCCGGTCGCCGTGACCCAGAACATCGTGACCTGCATGAACAAGGCGGGCGTCGAGGTCGTGCAGCTCGTCCTCGAGCAGTTCGCCGCGGCCGAGGCCGTGCTGACGCCGGACGAGAAGGAGCTCGGGATCTGCCTCGTGGACATCGGCGGCGGGACGACCGAGGTCGCCGTGTATCAGCGCGGCACGATCGCCCACACCGCCGTGATCCCGATCGGAGGGGACCACTTCACCAACGACCTCGCCGTGGTCCTCCGCGCGCCCATCACGGACGCCGAGCGGCTCAAGAAGAAATCGGGGTGCGCGCTGCGAAGCGGCGTCTCCGAGGACGAGATGGTCGAGGTCCCGATGGTCGGCGGCCGCGCCCCGAAGCTCTGCCCGCGGACGACGCTGTCGGACATCCTCCAGCCTCGCGCGGAGGAGCTGCTCGGGCTCATCCACGACGACATCCAGAGGCTCGGCCTCGACAAGGAGATCCGCTCCGGCGTCGTGCTGACCGGAGGCGGCGCCGAGCTCGAGGGCATCGTCGAGATCGCGGAGGGGCTGTTCGACGGACCCGTGCGGCGCGGCGTCCCCTCGGGAGTCGGCGGCCTCGTCGACGTCGTCTCGCGGCCCGAGTGGGCGACCGCCACCGGGCTGCTCCTCTACGGCCATCGCTACAAGCCGTCCCGTCGCCGGGCACGGGCGTTCTTCCAGGCGGCCAACTCCGTGTCACGTTTCATCCGGGATTTCTTCTGATGGCGAACAAGCGCTCTCGGCGACGGAGGGAAGGGCCCATGATCGAGTTTCTCGACGACGATTCCTCGAAGCTCTCGATCGAGCTAGACGGCGGCGACGCCTCCCCGGCCACGATCCGGGTGATCGGCGTCGGCGGCGGAGGCTCGAACGCGGTCAACCGGATGATCTCGGCCGGCGTGCGCGGCGTCGAGTACTTCGCCTGCAACACGGACCTCCAGGCGCTGCGCAAGTGCTCCGCGCCGAACAAGCTGCAGATCGGCGGCCGCCTCACGAAGGGGCTCGGCGCCGGAGCGGATCCCGACGTCGGCCGCAACGCGGCACTCGAGGACCAGGACCGTCTCGCCCACGCCGTCGAGGGCGCGGACATGGTGTTCCTCGCGATGGGTCTCGGCGGCGGCACGGGGTCCGGCGCGGGCCCGATCATCGCCAAGCTCGCGGCCGAGGCGGGCGCGCTCGCGGTCGCCTGCGTCACCAAGCCGTTCGAGTTCGAGGGCAAGAAGCGGATGCGGCAGGCCGAGCGCGCGTCGCGCGAGCTCCGCGAGCACGTGGACACGCTGATCACGATCCCCAACCAGCGCCTGCTCGCCTTCGTCGAGCGCAACACGGGGCTCCAGGAGTCCTTCAAGATCGCCGACGACGTGCTGCGCCAGGCGATCCAGGGCATCTCGGACCTCATCAACTGCCCGGGCGAGATCAACCTGGACTTCGCCGACGTGCGCAAGGTCATGTCGGACATGGGCCGCGCCCTCATGGGGACCGCGGTCGCGGACGGCGAGAACCGCGCGATCCACGCGGCCCAGGCGGCCATCTCGTCGCCGCTGCTCGAGGACGCGTCGATCGAGGGCGCGCGCGGCGTGCTCATCAACATCACGGGCGGCCACGACCTGACGCTCTTCGAGGTGACGGAGGCCGCGCAGATCATCCAGCAGGCCGCCGACCCCGATGCGGAGATCCTCTTCGGCTGCGTTCACGACGAGAAGATGGCGGGCTCCGTGAAGGTCACCGTCATCGCGACCGGATTCGACAAGCTCGAGCGGGACATCGTCGACGTCGAGCGCGAGGAAGCCAAGCCGCTGGCGTCGTCGGGCGCGCGTCCGGCACGGCCGCCGTTCCTGCGCGGTGACGATTCGGGCGGGTTCGGCCCGAACGCATCCGGAAACCGGGACGACTTCGACATCCCGACCGTGCTCAGGAGGCAGATGGACTAGGCCGTCCACCGGGGCCGTCCACCGGGGCCGTCTATCAGGGACGCTACCTGGTCCTTCCCTCGGATCTCTCGTAGATCACGACTTCGGGACTGATCCCTTCCTGGAACTGCGCGGTCCGCCGCAGTCCGGACCGCACGAGCGCGCGCTCCAGCTCCTCACCGACGTCGGCCCGATAGGCTCCCAACGCGTCGCAGCCTTCGGCCGCGCGAATCACCGCCTCCGGCTCGAGCCGCCCGCTCGAAGTGATGTCGACGATCCGAACCCGGCTGCCGAGGTACAGCGCCTCGCCGTACGCCCACGGCTGCTCGAGCGCGACCGTCCGGATCGCCGGCCTCCGGGTCGCGAGAAACTGCGCCGCCTCGACGGCGGATTGGGTCTTCGTCCGAAGGAGATGGAGCGTTCGCTCCGCGCCGAGCGGAACCGCCGCGACGAGACACGCGGCTGCGACCGCGCGCCCGAGGCGGCCCCCGCGCCGGAGGCGCTCCCAGCCGAACGCGGCGGCGACCGCGAGAAAGCCGCTCGCCGCGATCGTGTAGCGCAGGCTCTTGATCGGCGTCGGCGACAGGAGCGCGACGATCGCGACCGCCACGAAGAGCGGCCAGCTGGCTCTCCGGTCGGAGACCCCCGCGGCGCACAGGACGACCACCACCGGCCCGGCCCACTGGAGGAGCATGCCCGCGTACCACCACGGGGGGCGCGGCGTGAATGCCTCGTGGGGCTG
>Ga0068864_100002369_pt1 | contig 15590 bp, 13 predicted proteins | sample KBSSwiS72_FD_66586 | JGI IMG/M metagenome (GOLD analysis project Ga0068864, IMG submission 66586) | Switchgrass rhizosphere microbial communities from Kellogg Biological Station, Michigan, USA - KBS Switchgrass S7-2 | ecosystem: Host-associated > Plants > Roots > Rhizosphere > Soil ... | reverse complement strand
GTGTTCCGCATGAACATCAACATCGTGCCGGGACCCGCACCCAACATGAAGGCAGCCATCTCATGACCAGAATCGATGAACGGGGATGTCATGTCAGCGGCGCGAGCCTGGCCGCGCTCGCGCTGTACGAGCGCGCACTCGCGGCCGCGTGCAACTGGCGCACAGGCGCCGACGTGCTTGCCGCGGCCGCACAACGCGAGGCGCCGCGGTTCGCGATGGCGTACGCGTTGCAGGCCTATCTGCTGGTCTGCAGCCGCGACCCGCGGCGCGTGCATTCGGCGCGGACTGTCCTGGCACGCGCCGCGGCGCTGCCCGGCAACGAGCGCGAGCGCATGCACCTGGCCGCAATCGCCGCGGTACTGGCCGATCGCTACGACCTCGCCAAGGCGCACCTGTCCGACCTGCTCGCGCGCCACCCGCGCGATCTGTTGGCATTGCAGGCGGTGCACGCGCTCGACTACGCCACCGGCGACATCGACGGCATGATCGAGCGCGTCGCCGGCGTGCTGCCGGCGTGGTCGAACGGCGTCCCGGGCTACCCCTCGGTGCTCGCGATGCACGCCTTCGCCCTCGAGGAGATCGGCGAGCTCGAGTTCGCCGAAGAGCGCGCCCGCGAGGCGCTGGCGTCGAACCCCGGTAATGCGCGCGCGCATCACGTGATGGCGCACGTGTTCGAAGCCAGCGAGCGCGCCGACGCCGGCTTGTCGTGGCTGAACGCGCACGCCGCGGCGTGGCAGCCCGACACGACCGTTGCGACGCACGGCTGGTGGCACCTGGCCCTCTTCCACCTGGAGCGGCGCGAGGCCGATGCGGCGCTCGCGTTGTACGACGCACGCGTGCGGCGCGAGCGGTCCACCGACGTGTCGGACCTGATCGACGCGAGCTCGCTGCTGTGGCGCGTTCGATTGCAGGGCATCGACGTGGAGGCACGCTGGACGGAGCTGGCCGACGCGTGGGATGGGCACATCGACGACGGGTTCTGCAGCTTCAGCGATGTTCACGCGATGCTCGCCTTCGTGGGTGCGCGTGACGATGCGCGCGCCCGCCGCCTGGAACTCGCACTGGCGCACAGCCGGCGTTCAACCCGGCACGGCGAGACGACCCGGCGGCTCGGCTTGCCCGCCTGCCGCGCGTTGATGGCGCACGGCCGCGGCGACGACGGGCTCGCGATCGCGCTGCTGGCCAGCCTGCCGACACGCGCGCACCGCTTGGGCGGCAGCCATGCGCAACGCGACGTGCTGCACCTGACGCTGCGGCACGCCATCGATCGCATGCGCCGGCCGGCACGGCGACCGAGCGCCGCGCGGTCGGCGATCCTCGAGGCGAGGCTGTCATGACGCATCGGTGGGCGAGCATGGCGACAGGCGCGACCGCAGCCCTGTCGGTGATGTGGGCGGTCGTCGTCGTCGCCGGGCACTGGTCGGATGCGCAAGCCGTTGAAGCGCGGAACGGGCAGGCATATACTGTACGTCCATACAGTACCGAGGCTCGCCATGGACTCACCCTTGCTTCAACAGCGGCTGCGACAGAACTACCACCCACCGCGCGATGTCGTGCCGGTCTGGCTCAAGCGCATCTGGAGATGGCTGTAGTCGCGAATTGAGCGACGTGCGGTCGTCGGCGAGGTATGGGCGGCATGGCCGATGCGCGTGCGAGTCCTAGACTTGTTGGCCATGAAGGCCCCCAGGAACAACTTTGCCGAAGGTCAGGCGCACGGGACCGACCGCGGCACCGGCACCCGCAAGCCCGTCGTCGAGCAAGAGCAAGACGATGCCGAACTGGCTGAATCGGCCGTCGACCTGCAAGTCGGCCTGCAAGTGACGGATGTCTCCGACACCATGTCGAACGACCTGATCGACCAGCTATTCGCGCCGCTGCCGCGATCGCGTTAGAGCGTCGTCAGGGTTGTGCTGCGCAACCGCGATCGCTCGGGATCGGAATGACGTCGACGACGTCGTGCCACAGCGGCTTCCATGCGGCCCAATCGTGGCCCCCATCGGCGGTGAAGACATGCGATCGGGGCATCGCTTGCGCGAGCACGTCGTCGTTGAAGGCGAATCGATCGTCGCGACCATAGCCGAGGAACAGCGGCACCTTTTTGGCGACCGCATCGGGGCCGGTCCCGGTCTGCGCTTGCAGCCAGCGCCACAGGGTGGTGTCGATATCGGGATCGGCCGACACCGCAGGCGCTCGCCATGCGGCCAACCCGCCCGAGGTCTTGATCTCCTGCGCCGTCAGCCGCGTTCCAAGGTAAGGGGCGAGGATCACGATGCCGTCGACATCGCCCGGCCGCGCGTCGGCATAGATCATCGCGCCGACGGCGCCGATCGAGATGCCGGCCAGCCAGATCTGCCGATAGCCTCGCGCTCGCGCCGGTTCCACGACATCGACGCGCAAACGCTCGATGATGGAACGATTGTTGTAGTAGCCCACGTGCGCATCGACCAGCAGCAGGTCGGCGGCCAATCGACGCTCGCGCACCGCCTGCACGAAGCCCTCGCGCACGAACTCCTCCGGCAGCGAGTACGAACCGGGCAGCAGGACGAGCAAGGTGTCGGGCGATGCCGCGCAATGCGCGGGCGCTGCGATCGTGCGCAGCGGCACCGTCGCGGGGCGCCACAGCGCGCAGCCGGCCAGCATCGCGGCCGCGAGGCAAACGATGGTGCTCGGCGTCCGGCGGAGCAGCAATTGGCGCCCGGCCCGCTCAGATCATCGCCGCGGGATCGAGCAGTTCCGCATCACCCGTCGTCGCACGGGCGGCGAAGCGCGTGACGCGTCGCGGCTTCAGGTGAACCCGGCTGCCGTTCTTCAGGCCCAGGCGATCACGCAGCTTGCCGTAGTCGCTGCGTGACAGCTCGACATCGACATAGCTGCCGTCGTCCAGGCGCTTGAACTCGATGCGCGTGAGCGGCCCGACCGTCAGCGCTTGCGACAGCGTCACGGCCAGCGTGCCTTCCTGCGCGTCGGCGACGATCTCCAGTTCGTGCGGCCGCACATAGCTCACCTCCTCGGAGCCGCTTGCGGCACCCGGCGCATGGCCGCCGAAGCGGCCGTGGAACAGGTTCACGTCACCGAGGAACTGCAGCACGAACGGCGACGCCGGGCGGTCGTAGACCTCGTCCGGCGGACCGTCCTGCTCGATGCGACCGTGGTTCATCACGACGACGCGATCGGCCACCTCCATCGCCTCATCCTGGTCGTGCGTGACGAAGACGCTGGTGACATGGATCTCGTCGTGCAGGCGGCGCAGCCAGCGGCGCAATTCCTTGCGGACCTTGGCATCGAGCGCACCGAACGGCTCGTCGAGCAGCAGCACCTTGGGCTCGACCGCGAGGGCACGCGCGAGGGCGATGCGCTGGCGCTGCCCGCCGGAGAGCTGGTGCGGATAGCGGTCGGCCAGCCAGTCGAGCTGCACGAGCTCGAGCAGCTCGGTGACCTTGGCGGTGATCTGCGCCTCGCTCGGCCGCGTGGCGCGGGGCCGCACGCGCAGGCCGAACGCGACGTTCTCGAAGATGCTCATGTGGCCGAACAGCGCGTAGTGCTGGAACACGAAGCCGACCTGGCGTTCGCGCACGTCGGCGAAGGTCGCGTCCTCGCCGTGGAACAGCACGGTGCCCGAGTCCGGGCGCTCGAGGCCCGCGATGATGCGCAGCAGCGAGGTCTTGCCCGAGCCCGAGGGCCCGAGCAGCGCGACGAGCTCGCCCGACGGGATGTCCAGGTTCAGGTCGTCGCAGACGACGGTCGCGCCGAAGCGCTTGTTCAGGTTGCGGATTTCGATGCTCATACGTCAGGTGCTCACTCGATCGGGGGCGCGGAGGCGCCGGCGTCGCGTCGCTGCTTCTTCACGCGCTGCTCGACGGCGTACTTCAGGACCAGCGTGACCAAGGCCAGCAACGCGAGCAGCGAGGCCACCGCGAACGCGGCCGAGAACTGGTATTCGTTGTAGAGGATCTCGATGTGCAGCGGCATCGTATTCGTCTGCCCGCGGATGTGGCCGGAAACCACACTGACCGCACCGAACTCTCCCATCGCCCGCGCGTTGCACAGGATCACGCCATACAGCAGCGCCCACTTCACGTTCGGCAGCGTGACGCGCCAGAACATCTGCCAGCCCGAGGCACCGAGCACGCGCGCGGCTTCCTCCTGCTCCTGCCCTTGCGCCTGCATCAGCGGGATCAGCTCGCGCGCGATGAACGGGAAGGTCACGAAGATCGTCGCCAGCACGATGCCGGGCACCGCGAAGATGATCTTCAGGTCGTGATCGCGCAGCGAGGCGCCGAACCACCCCTGCAGGCCGAAGATCAGCACGTAGATCAGGCCCGCGATCACCGGCGAGACCGAGAACGGCAGATCGATCAGCGTCAGCAGCACGTTCTTGCCGCGGAATTCGAACTTGGCGATCGCCCACGCCGCCGCGACGCCGAACGTCAGGTTGAGCGGCACCGAGATCGCGGAGGCGATCAGGGTGAGCCAGATCGCCGAGACCGCGTCGGGTTCGGTGATCGCCGCCAGGTAGACCGCCAGGCCCTTCTTGAACGCCTCGTAGAAGACCGCGGCGAGCGGCACGAACAGGAAGAACGCGAGGAAGGCGAGCGCCACGCCGATGAGCGCGCGCCGCACCCAGGCAGGTTCCGCGGTCGCCGCCAACGCGGTGCGCGGCGCGATCGTCGTGCGCGCGGCGGGCGAATGCGCCAGCGTGGCAGCAGCAGTGTCGACGGTCATCTCAACGCCCCTGGCGCTTGCGCGTCCAGGCCTGCAGCAGGTTGATGGCCAGCAGCATCCCGAACGCGGCGACCAGCATCACGACGGCGATCGCCGTGGCGCCGGCGTAGTCGTACTGCTCGAGCTTGGTGATGATCAGCAGCGGCGTGATCTCCGAGACCATCGGCATGTTGCCGGCAATGAAGATCACCGAACCGTATTCGCCCAGCGCACGCGCGAAGGCGAGCGCGAAGCCCGTCAGCAGCGCCGGCATCAGCACCGGCAGGATCACGCGCGTGAACGCCTGGGCGCGCGTCGCCCCGAGCGTGGCGGCGGCTTCCTCGAGCTCCTTCTGAAAGTCCTCGAGCACCGGCTGCACGGTGCGCACGACGAACGGCAGGCCGATGAAGGTCAACGCGACGAAGACGCCGAGCGGCGTGTACGACACCTTGATGCCGATCGGCTCCAGAAACCTGCCGATCCAGCCGTTGGCTGCATAGAGCGCGGTCAGCGCGATGCCGGCGACCGCCGTCGGCAACGCGAACGGCAGGTCCACGAGCGCATCGACCACGCGCTTGAACGGAAAGTCGTAGCGCACCAGCACCCACGCGACGATCAGCCCGAAGAACGCGTTGAGCAGCGCCGCCGCCAGCGAGGCACCGAACGTGAGCCGGTACGACGCGAGCACGCGCGGCGACGAGACCGCGCCCCAGAACGCGGGCCAGGTCATCGTGAAGGTCTTGAGGAACGCCGCCGAGAGCGGAACCAGGACGATGAAGCCGAGGTACAGCAGCGAAACGCCGAGCGCGAGATCGAAGCCCGGCAGCACGCTGTGCCGCTTGAGCAAAGTGCGAGACAGGAACACGCTGGCTCGCTCAGAAGGTGTCGTCGGTCGTGAACGGCTTCAGCGCCGCAGCGAAGTGGGGAGTGCTCGTCATGTTCGCAGATGTCCTTGAAAGGGTCGAGAGCCGGCCAGCCGACCGTCGGCCACGATGCTATGAAGCCTCGGGCATTTGCAGAACGAATCAAATCATCGATCGATATTCGAAAATCGTGAAAGGGGCCGGCGCGAAGTCGATCCGCCGGCCGTCTCGTCAAGGGGCGTGTTCGCGGCCCCAGGCGTCCCTGCGGCCCTCGATCTTCTGGTTCACGAACACCGAACCGCCCAGGTCCTCCGACCCGAACGCGAACACGAACCACTGGTTCGGGTTGGCCAGTCCGCCCGGTGTCGTCGGCAGGAAATCGTTGTCGTTGCCGATGTAGAGCGTGTGCTTGACCACACCGTCGACGACCACGTCTTCGCCGAAGGTCATGCCTTCCAGCTTGGCGGGGATCTGAGCGGTCGTCAGGCCGGCTGCCTTCAACGCAGCGGCGATGTCGAGAAACAAGGTCTTCGCGACGGCATGCGGCAGCAAGGCGGCCACTCCGCTCAGCGACGACGCGTCCTGCGCCTGCGCGATGTCGATCTTGTAGATGCGCTTCACGTCGGCCTTGCTGTCGTCGCCGAGGCCCTTGCCGTCGCGCTCGAGCACGAGCAGCTCGTGATCGTTCAGCGCCAGCAGCTCGCTGCTGTTGTAGGCCTTGCTCTTGTCGACGAGGTAGTTGTCGTAGACGTACTGGGCCGTGGCGCCGGTGCGGATGTCGACCTTCACGATGCGATTGGCGCGGCCGCCGTCGCCGCCGTCCTCGATCAGCGGGCTCTGCACGAAGCCGAACAGCGTCTTGCCGTCGGGTGCGATCGCCAGACCTTCCATGCCCTTGTTCGCGACACGCCCGGCCGTGTTGCCGGAGATCTCGGCCGCGCCGGTCGGCGCCTTCTTCGCCACCGCCAGGTTGGCGGGCAGGCGCAGCACGCGCAGGCGCTCGCCGCTGTGGCGGTCGAACTCGTAGAGGTAGGGACCGTATTCGTCGGAGACGTAGACGCTGTCGCCGTCGCGGGCCACGCGGATGCCCTCCGGATCGAGGCGCGCGTCGGTCGGGTCCGACGACGTCGTGGCGGCGTTGAAGTTGTCGGAGCGGCCGCTGAAGTAGTAGCGACCGGGCCGGTTGATCGAGGGCACGGCGGTGTAGCCGTCGACCGGTGCACCGTAGGTCAGCGGCCGTTCGCTGTACAGCAGCGTCGTTCGCAACAGCGTCGGCACGAGCGTGAACGGCAGGCCGGTCGCCGCATCGGCCTGACGCACGAGCTGCAGGTTCAGCGTGTGAAAGCGCGGGACATAGCTCGTGGTGTTGTCGATGCTCGCTTGCCAGGCCACCGCGTTGGGCCCGCGATCGGGCAGCGCGAGGAAGGTGCTGCCGCCGGCCCACGCCAGGCCCGAGCCCAAGCCGCCGAGCAGGTCGCCGCGCGCGCCGTTTTCGAGCGTGCCGCTCAAGCCCGAGTAGTCGCTGCCGCTACCGGGCAGTTGTCCGATCGCGATCAGATCGATCGCCGCGGCGGGGAATGAGCAGATGGCGCCGAGCGCGAGCGCCAGCGATGATGCAGCCGTCCTGAAGGGCATGGTCGTCCTTGTCGTGGTTGAGCGGCACGGATACTGGCATCCGAAGATCACAGTCGTGTGACGGCTGTCGACGCGGTCCACATCAATCTTCTGCGAGGATGTGCACCTTTGAACGCCCTGATGCCCAAGACGCCCGTGTCCCCACATCCATCCACCCGTGCCTGGATGCGCCTGCCCTCGGGGCGCCACCTGGACCTGATGAACCCATCGCCCGACGCCTGGACCGACGAGGATCTTGCCGTGCGCCTGGCACGCACGTTTCGGTGGGGCGGCGAGTCGCGCTGGCCTCGACCGCTCTCGGTTGCCCAGCATTCGCTGACGGTGCTGGAGATCGTGAGGGGTGCAGCCCCCGGCCCGCTCTCGCCGCCTCAGACGCTGCGCGAGCTGTTGCACGATGCCGAAGAGGCGTTTCTCGGCTTCGATTGCATCAGCCCGCTCAAGCGGGCGCTGGGCCAGCCCTTCGCCGACGTGACGGCCCGGTTGATGGGCGCGGTCCAGCGCCGCTACGGCCTGCCGTTCTGGACGCCCGCGGAGCACACGCTGCACAAGTCGGCCGATCTGGCCGCCGCTGCGACGGAGGCCGCGCACGTGGTCGGCTGGAGCGATGTGGAGATTCGCGATGTGCTGCGCATCGAACTCGCGGTGCTCGACACCGACCCGCTGGTCGCTGCCTATGGCGGAACGCCGTGGGAACCCTGGTCGGTCGATGTCGCGGCGGAGCGCTTCCTGGCCGCCATGATGCTGCACAACGGGAATGGCACATGACCGAGCGGCATGAGCTCGAGAAGTTCCCGTACACCTTCGGCGTCGAGGAGGAATTCTTTCTCACGCTTCCCAAGTCGCGAACACTCGCGACGAGCGTGCCGCGCTCGCTTCTGCGCGCGTGCCAGCGGCGCTTCGGCGCGACCGTTGCACCCGAAATGCTGCACTCGCAGATCGAGCTCGTCTCGCCGGTGTTCGAGCGGCACGAGCAGGCGGCCGAGACGATGACCCGGCTGCGCCGCGGCGTCGCGGAGATCGCGATCGAGAAAGACCTGCGCCTGATGGCCAGCGGTACGCATCCGATCGCGGCCTGGCGCGCGCAGGTCGAGACGCCGAAGGCGCGCTACCGCGAGTTGATGGAAGACTTCCAGATCGTCGGGCGGCGCAACGTGCTGTGCGGGCTGCACGTCCACGTCGCGGTGCCCGCGCACATCGACCGCGTCGTGCTGATGTATCGGGTGATGCACTGGCTGCCGGTGTTTCTCGCGCTCAGCACCTCGTCACCGTTCTGGGGCCGGGAACCCACTGGCCTGTTGAGCTACCGCCAGTCGGCCTACGACGAGTGGCCGCGCACCGGCATCCCCGATCACTTCAGCGACGAGGCCGAGTACATGCGCATGGCCGAGCTCCTCGTCAAGGGCGGCGCGATGAAGGACGCGAGCTATCTGTGGTGGACGATCCGCCCGGCCCTGCGCTTCCCGACGCTCGAACTGCGCATCTGCGACGCCTGCACGCAGCTCGACGACACGCTCGCGATCGCGGCGTTGTACCGCTGCCTCGTCAGTTTGCTCGCACGCCGGCCCGAACTCGCGCCGGCGTGGACGCCGTTCACGCGCCGGTTGATCGACGAGAACCGCTGGCGGGCCAAGCGGTTCGGGGTGGAGGCCGTGTTCCTGCCGTTCGACGGCGGGCCACCGCAGAAGTGCAAGGCGGTGGTCGAGACGCTGCTCGACGAGGTGGGCGAGGACGCGCGGCGGCTCGGTTGCGAAGCCGGGCTCGCCCGCGTCCGAACGCTGCTGGAGAAAGGCACCAGTGCGCATCGGCAGCTCGCGATCTATCGAGAAGCGCGAGCGAAACGCGAGAGCCCGGTCAAGGCCCTGCAGTCGGTGGTGGACTGGCTGATTGCGTCGACAGCGCCGGCGGCGTAGCGGCTCGCGAGCGGCAACAGACCTAGCTCGCCCGATAGACGAGACCCGACAACCGCCACGCCAGTTGTCGCCGCAGCGCGGGCACGCGCGACAGTGTCGACAACAGCAGATTGCGCAGAACGCGCCAGCCCGGGCGGACCACCGCCATTCGAGTGAGGCGGTCGGCGAGCGCCACGATCTGCTGGGCGATGGGGCGGCGCACCGCGCCATAAGCATCGAGCGCCGAGACGTTGCCAGCCAGGGCCTCCTTCAGCGCATCGGCCAAGGTCACGGCGTCGAGGATGCCGGCATTCATGCCCTGCCCGCCGGCCGGGCTGTGCACGTGCGCGGCATCGCCTGCAAGCAGCACGCGCCCCGAACGATAGACATCCGCCAGGCGATGGTGCACCCGAAACCGCGAGCCCCACACCACGTCGTGCACGACAGCGCGTTCGGCTTGCGCTCCGCGGGTGTCGAGCAGCGCCTGCACATAGGCGATGTCGGGCTGCTCGGGGGCGTCGTCGACGGTGGCGACGATGCGATGCACCCCGTCGGGCAGAGGCGCCACCACCACCAGTCCCGCCGGCGAGAAGTACAGGATCACCTCGTCGCTCGGCACGCCGCCGGTCAGGTGCACATCGGCCAGGACGAACGACTCGCCGTAGGCGGCACCCGTGAAGCCGATGCCGGCACGTTCCCGGACCGTGCTGTGCATGCCGTCGGCCCCGACGACGTAACGCGCGCGCAGATGCCGGCCATCGTCGAGCTTCACGGTGGCGCTGGTGGCGTCCTGATGCAGGTCGACGACCGAGCGCGGGCGCAGAACGCTGCCCCCGAGTTCGGTGAGGCGCTCCAGCAGGACGCTCTCGGTCACTGCTTGCGACACCATCAGCGTGTACGGATAGCGAGTGGGCAGATCCTCGAAGCCGATCGGCATCAGCACGCGGTCGCGGTCCCGAACCGTGAAGCGCCTTGCCTGGACGCCGCGCGCCACGAGGCGCCGTGCCACGTCCAGTGACTCCAGCACTTCGAGCGTGCGCGCGTGTACGACCGCGGCCCTGGACGTGTTGGCGCCTTCCGCCTGGGCGTCGATCACAGTGGCGCGCACGCCGCGCTCCGCCAGCGACGCCGCCAGCGTCAGGCCGCTTGGGCCGGCACCGACCACGAGAACGTCGGCATCGAAGTGGGAGGGATGAACCGCAGGGGTCTGGGACAAGATGATCTCCTAAAGTCAACAAGCGTTGGTCAACAGCTGTTGGCAACTATAGGCGGACCCTCACCTGAAGTCAACAAGCGTTGGCCTATACTTGTTGACATGAATGCACCCACCCCTCCTGCCCGGCGGTCCGACGCCACCAAGGCGACGATCCTTGCGGCCGCCCGCGCGCAGTTCGCTGCCCTGGGCTATCAGGCGACCACCATCCGCTCCGTGGCGACCGCGGCCGAGATCGATCCGGCCATGGTCATGCGCTACTTCGGCAACAAGGAGGGTCTCTTCGCGGCCGCGGCCGACTTCGACTTGCGCTTGCCCGACCTGAGCCGAACGCCCCGCGCGGCGCTGGGGGCCGGGCTCGTCGGGCACTTCCTGGACCGCTGGGAAGGGGACGAAACGCTGATGGCCCTGCTGCGGGCGGCGACCACCAACGAGGCCGCCGCCGAGCGCATGCAGGCCATCTTCGCGACGCAGATGGCCCCGTTGATCGCACGCCTGACCGGCGAACCGCGTGCTGCGGCCGCGGCACGCGCCGGGCTGATCGCGACCCAGGTGCTGGGCCTGGCCTTGTGCCGCTATGTGTTGCGGTTGCCGCCAGTCGTCGGGCTCAAGCGACCCGACATCGTGCGACGAGTCGGCGCGACAGTGCAGTCCTATCTGTTCGACGGGTGAGCCTGCAGCAGCGAAGACCCTAGGGGCGGCGACTGCGCAGCGCTGCCGTCAGAATGGACGCCGATGCAGTCCGATCTCGACCACGATCCCGCAACGGCCGCGAAGACCGCGATGCCGGGCGGCGCGATGTTTCATCCCGCGGTGTCCGGCTGGCTGCGCGCGCGCTTCGGCCGGGCGACCGAGGTGCAGACGCGCGCCTGGGCCATCACGTCGCAGCGTCGCCATGCGCTGATCGCCGCGCCGACCGGTTCCGGCAAGACGCTCGCGGCCTTCCTGGCCGCGATCAACGAGCTCGTGCTCGAAGGGCTCGCGCAGGGGCTCGCGGACGAGGTCCACGTGCTCTATGTGTCGCCGCTGAAGGCGCTGTCCAACGACATCCGCAAGAACCTGCAGGAGCCGCTGGCCGGCATCCGCGCCGGCCTGGTCGAGATGGGGCTGCCCGACCCGGGCATACGCGACGCGGTTCGCACCGGCGACACCCCCGCCGCGGAGCGCGATCGCATGCGCCGCACGCCGCCGCACATCCTGGTGACGACGCCGGAGTCGCTGTACATCCTGCTCACATCGGACTCCGGTCGCCGCATGCTGAAATCCGTGAAGAGCGTGATCGTCGACGAGCTGCATTCGGTGGCCGGCAGCAAGCGCGGCGCGCACCTGATGCTCTCGCTGGAGCGGCTCGAGGCGCTGTGCGAACGGCCGCCGGTGCGCATCGGCCTGTCGGCCACGGTGAAGCCGCTCGATGCGATGGCGCGCTTTCTCGTGGGGCAGCGCGGCGCGTCGTCGCGCGGGGCCATCGACGACGTGGCCATCATCGACGCCGGCCACGTGCGCGATCGCGACCTGGCCATCGAAGTGCCGCGCTCGCCATTGACCGCGGTGATGGCCAACGAGGTGTGGGGCGAGATGTACGACCGGCTCGCCGAGCTGATCCGCGCGCACCGCACCACGCTGATCTTCGTCAACCAGCGCCGCATCGCCGAGCGCTGCGCGCGCCATCTGGCCGAACGCCTGGGCGAGGAGCACGTCACCGCACACCACGGCAGCCTGGCACGCGAGCACCGCCTGCATGCCGAGCAGCGCCTGAAGGCCGGCGAACTCAAGGCGCTGGTCGCCACCAGTTCGCTCGAGCTCGGCATCGACATCGGCGACATCGACCTCGTCTGCCAGCTCGGCTCGCCGCGCGCGATCAACGCGCTGCTGCAGCGCGTGGGCCGCGCCGGCCACGCGATCGGCGCGATCCCGAAGGGGCGGCTGTTCCCGCTGTCGCTCGACGACCTGCTCGAGTGCAGTGCGCTGCTCGATGCCGTGCAGCGCGGCGAACTCGACCGCATCCACGTGCCGCCGAAGCCGCTGGACGTGCTGGCGCAGCAGATCGTCGCCGAAACGGCGTGCCGCGAATGGGAACTCGATGCGCTGTACGAACTGTGCTGCCGCGCCGGCCCGTACGAGGAGCTCGCGTTGCCCGAGTTCGAGCAGGTCGTGCAGATGCTGGCCGATGGCTACAGCACGCGGCGCGGCCGGCGCGGCGCCTATCTGCACTACGACGCGGTCAACCGCGTGCTGCGCGCGCGCCGCGGTGCCAAGCTCAGCGCGGTGACCAACGCCGGCGTGATCCCGGACCAGTTCGACTACGACGTGGTGCTGCTGCCCGAAGGCCACCGTGTCGGCACGCTCAACGAGGACTTCGCGTTCGAGAGCATCCCCGGCGACATCTTCCAGCTCGGCAACGCGTCGTACCGCATCGTCAAGGTCGAGACCGGCAAGGTGCTGGTCGAAGACGCCCGCGGGCAGCCGCCGTCGATGCCGTTCTGGTTCGGCGAGGCGCTGGGCCGCACCGACGAACTCAGCCAGGCGGTCTCGCGCCTGAGCGAGGCAGCCGATGCCGCGCTCGAGGACGGCAGCGAGGCCTGCGCGCTCTGGCTGCGCGACACGCTGGGCCTGCCCGACGCTGCGGCGCAGCAGCTCGCGCTCTACCTCGGCGCCGCCAAGGCTGCGCTCGGCGTGCTGCCGAGCGAGCGGCGCGTCGTCTTCGAACGCTTTTTCGACGCGGTCGGCGACACCCACCTGGTGATCCATTCGCCGTTCGGCTCGCGCGTCAACAAGGCTTGGGGACTGGCCTTGCGCAAGCGCTTCTGTCGCGCCTTCAACTTCGAGCTGCAGGCCAGTGCGCTCGAAGACAGCATCGTGCTGTCGTTCGGGCCGACGCACAGCTTTGCACTCGACGACGTCAAGGGCTACCTCAAGTCCGCGACCGCGCGCGATCTGCTCGTGCAGGCACTGCTGGATGCGCCGATGTTCGGCACGCGCTGGCGCTGGAACGCGACCGCGTCGCTGGCCGTGCGGCGCATGAACGGCGGCAAGAAGACGCCGCCGCAGTTCCAGCGCTCCGACGCGGAGGACTTGCTGACCGTCGTGTTTCCGGACCAGCTCGCCTGCGCCGAGACCCTCATCGGCGAGCGCGAGATTCCCGACCACCCGCTGATTGCACAGACCTTGCGCGACTGCCTGCACGACACGATGGACGCGGACGGCTTCGTGCGCCTGCTGACGCGCATCGAGGCCGGCGAGGTGCAGATCACGACCTGCGAGCTGACCTCGCCGTCGCCGCTGTCGCTGGCGATCCTCAGTGCCCGACCGTATGCGTTCCTCGACGATGGCGCAGGCGAGGAGCGGCGCACCAAGGCCGTCAGCGCGCAGCCGCTGATGGACGTGCAGACTGCGGCCGATCTCGGCCGGCTCGATCCGCAGGCGATCGCGCGCGTGTGCGACGAAGCCCGGCCCGAGATCGGCAACGCCGACGAGTTGCACGATGCGCTCGTCGTGCATGGTTTCCTGATCGGCGCCGAGGCGCCCTGCCCTGAGTTCATCGCCGCGCTCGAAGCGCAGCGCCGCGCCACGCGGCTGTCGACGTCATCGGGCGACACCGTGCACGTCGCCGCCGAACGCCTGCACGAGTTCCAGGCGGTGTTCCCCGGAGCCGCCTTCACGCCATCGATCGCGGGCGTCAGCACGTATCGGCCGACAGCGGACGATGCGCTGCGCGAGATCGTGCGCAGCCGTCTCGATCTGCTCGGTCCGACAACGGCAGCGGCACTGGCGGCGCCGCTCCGCCTGAGCACCACGGCACTGCTGCCCGCGCTGCTGCGGCTCGAAGCCGAGGGCGCGGCAATGCGCGGCGCGTTCACCGCCGCGGGTGTCGACGAGTGGTGCGACCGGCGCCTGCTCGCGCGCATGCACCGCTACACGCGCGAGCGGCTGCGTGCGGAGATCCAGCCGGTGCCCCCGGCGCAGTTCATGCGCTTCCTGTTCCACTGGCATCAGCTCGCGATCGGGCCCGTTGCGGCCGACGGCGATGAGCGCCGCGAGGGCGAAGAAGGCCTGGCCGCCGTGCTGCGCCAACTCGAAGGCCATGCCGCGCCGGCGCTGTCGTGGGAAGACGACCTGCTCGCGGCACGCGTGCGCCACTACACGCCCGACATGCTCGACAAGCTCTGCGCGGCCGGGCGCGTGGTCTGGTGGCGGCCCACCGAAGCCGGCGATGAAGGCAGGCGCCGAACCGGCCCGATCCGCGGCACGCCGGTGCTGCTGTGCGAGCGCGACGCGCTGGCGCACTGGCAGCAGCTCGGCGCCGTCGGGGTCGACGATGCGCTGCTGTCCCGCAAGGCGCTTCAGGTGCTGAACGCGCTGCGCACGCACGGCGCGAGCTTCTTTGCCGACCTGCAGCACGACGCCCATCTGCTCGGCATGGAAGTCGAGCAGGCGCTGGCCGAACTGGTGGCCCACGGCCTGGTCAGCTGCGATTCGTTCGCCGGCCTGCGCGCGCTGGTGATGCCGGCCGACAAGCGCCGGCGGCTGCAACGCCGCCGCCCCGGATACGACCCGATCGACGACGCCGGTCGCTGGGCGCTGACACGCCGCGCGCGCACTGCCGTCGATGTGCCCGGCGCGCTCGCGGCACCGCACGTCGAGCACATCGCGCGCGTGCTGCTGCGCCGCTGGGGCGTGGTGTTTCGCAAGCTGCTCGAGCGCGAGGACGGCCTGCCGCCGTGGCGCGACCTGTACTACGTCTATCGACGCCTGGAGGCGCGCGGCGAGGTGCGCGGCGGCCGCTTCGTCAGCGGCTACGCCGGCGAGCAGTTCGCGCTGCCCGAGGCCGTCGCGATGCTGCGCAAGACTGCGAAGGTGCCCGGCAACGAGCGCGTGTCGATCGCCGCGCTCGACCCGCTCAACCTCGCCGGCATCCTGACGCCGGGCGAGAAGGTCCCGCGGCTCGCGAACAACCGCGTGCTGTTCGAGGGCGGCGTGCCGATCGCCGTGCAGAGCGGCGGCGACGTGCACTACCTCACGCCGCTGGACGCGGGCGAGCAATGGGAAGTCAAGAACCTGCTGATCCGAAAGCAGCGCCCGGGCAACTACGTCGAGCCGCCGGCGGGGCGGCAGTAAAGACACCATCTCAACATCGACGCCAGTGTGGACTTGGGCGCGTACGTGGCTCTGCGCCGGCGGATTGATCTAGTGTTTTGTGGCTCCGAAACTTGGAGAGCGTATGTCCATTGAGCTGAATCACACGATCGTCCATGCCCGCGATCCGCGAGCGTCCGCGACCTTCCTGGCCGA
>Ga0068864_100002367_pt1 | contig 15604 bp, 25 predicted proteins | sample KBSSwiS72_FD_66586 | JGI IMG/M metagenome (GOLD analysis project Ga0068864, IMG submission 66586) | Switchgrass rhizosphere microbial communities from Kellogg Biological Station, Michigan, USA - KBS Switchgrass S7-2 | ecosystem: Host-associated > Plants > Roots > Rhizosphere > Soil ... | reverse complement strand
GGTCGGCCGCTGGACGGAGTCGAATATCTGGTGCGTGTGCCAATCTGTACCGGAACGCATGAGCGTAGTTACGCTGATTTCTTTACCAGGAAGCGGGATGTCGGTATAGTACGGGTAAGTAAATGGAGGTGTGTGCTGAAAGACTCGGCGAACTGCGCAGTATTGATGGCCCATCAATGCCCACGGAAGCCTGTCTGCGCCCTCGACCGGGTCCTGCGCCAGCGCCGATAAGAGAGAGAGAAGAGTGAGAGTAAGTATTCGTATTGTCATTTTGATTGTCTCCTGAAATGGTTACCAGACCGGCGGCGTCGGAAGCCCGTTCAATCCTACTACCCAGTAAGATACCGCTCCGATATATCCATCTTCATTTACTGGAACAGTAATATGTGGGTCGGTCGCGTTTGGGGTGTTTGCCCCTACATAGAAGTGAATAGCCCGGGTGTTCGTGAATGGCTTGATAGTGCTATTGAAGTCAAACGCTCCGCTGGCATTGGTGGTGCCGAGCAGGCATGCGCCATCCTTAGCGACGACGCCACCATCGTATTCAGGACAGCTAGACGATGACGTCAGGAATTCTTCTACCGGATGCTCAATTGCCCAGACCTGAGTGTTGGGCTTTGCGAAGCGGATTTGAACCTGAATCGGGTCATTGAAGTGATAGACTTTCAGCGAGTCCGGGGCTTCTCCGGTCAGCTTTAATTTCACCTTAGACATAATCACTTCTCCAGGTTCCGGCGCAACTTCAAATTCTCTGGCAATAACCATATTCTTATCCTCTCCGTAAGGTATCGACCACGTGCCGGCGTTATACCAGCCTGAGTTAAGTCCGTTGTATCCGTACATGATTCCGGCCATCGGGCGAGCTCCGGCGAATGCAGGCTTGAAGGTAATCGTCGCGAAGGACGATGCGCCGTTAGTGAATAGCGTCTTACCCGCAGTGGATAGTTGGATGCTGCCCTGTGAATTTTCGAGGACGCCGCTAGTTCCAAGAGTAAGTGGAGTGCCCCAGCTTGTTCCCGCGTCGTTAAGCAGACTCACGCGATTCAAATTCGGTTCGAATAAAAGATTGAACCCGTTCACCGTGCCGCCAAACTGAATCAACTGGTACATCACATTCGACGATCCGGCCGGATCAGTTCCGAATATCGTGAAAGTACGGGTTATTTGACTCGATTCAGATCCAGCGTAAACGGAGTTAACTACCGGCGGTCCGCTGTTCCCGGGAACGGTCCAAGGGGAAGACGCGCTCGCCCATGCCGAAGTGGTTCCGTCAACGCTGTATGCCTGCGCTGAGATTGCGCGTGGTCCAGCAAAAGCGGGAAGGAAATTCAGAGTTACATGAGCCGCAACCGAATTGCCGGAAAAGGTATAGCCCGCGCTTGCATTGGTAAAGTTGCACTGCGGGTTCGATTGCGTTCCGCCGCTGCCCATCTGAGCACCTGGCCCCCATGTTGATGCATCGCTGGAAAGCAGAAAGACTGCGTTGGTCGTGAATTGCCACAGCACATTGCAGCCGCCCGCGATGTCGCCGAATTTCAGCCATACCTGCTTCGCGTTCGACGGGCTGGTAAATGCGGCGGTAACGGAGTAGGTAACCGACGCTCCGGAACCGCCTGGCGACATCGATTGAATAACTGGAAGAGATTGTGAGAATCCCTGAACTGCCATCAGGCAGAACAGGAAGAAACTTAGCAAAAGGTGTTTACGCATCGACTAATACTAATCCGCCACGCGGATAGTGTCAAGCAATTTGTGAAGTCTTTTACTTTTTGCCCACGTGGCGCGGCGTACTGGTACGTTAGCTTCAATGCGGCATTGCTCGCAGCAGTACTTACGGCGCCTATCTGTCCCGCTGTTGCGGCCGCAATGCAAGCACCGCCGCCCGCGCTTCCGCCCGGGCTTGTGATAATCTCGTTTCCCAATCGACTCATAAGCGCGCTGGTGGTCCCGGTTGGCCTTAGTGCAGGCTTCGCAACGGCATCCACGGCCGGTATACCCGTAATATTTCCCATGCGGGATAGGACCCTTAGTGCGCTTGCGCCGTAGCCCTTTCTCGCGCCGGATCTGATGCGCCACGCGAAGGTTCAGGATATGCTGCGCCGAAAATTTCCGCTTACCTAGCATTACTTCATCCCGCGCGCCCATGCGTCGGCATAATCGTCATAGCCGAGTTCACGCGCCGCTTCGATCATTCCTGCCCATGTGAGTTCTTCCGGATGATGCGCCTTGATCGCCGCATAGAGCTTCTTTTCGCGTGCGCGGGTGAACTTCACTTTCTCGGTATCCAGCGCCTTCCAGTCAAACGGCTTCGGCGGTCCGTACGTCTGGCGCCATTGATGCTCAAGCGATGGTTCCAGCGCCTCCTGCGCCCGCTTCTGCTCGTCGCGGATTTGCTTTGCGACCGTCATCAGATCGAAATCAGTTGGGCACCATTCGCTAGTGGTGGCGCATACCATGACGATCTGCTGCGGGTTGGCACCGGTCGCTGCCGCCGCCTGGATCAATCCCTCGGCCAGTCCGACCAGTCCGGATTCGTCTTTCGGATAGTTTTTGGTGCGCGAAAGCCGCGCTATGAACTGCAAGGATTCATCGAGTTCCATTTTTAGCCTCTTTTGCCTTCCGTATCGCGCTCTCAATTGCCGTTTCCCGGCGTTCTGGGGCTCTCTGTTGCGTCGGCCACCTGGTTTTGAAGGAATCCCTCGCCATCTCGTACAGGAAGTTGTCCGGGCGGTATCCGTGGCTCGAATCTGAACCGGGTCCAGCGACGTAAGATTGCGCGCATTCCATCGCATCGGATTCCCGGGCGAGCAGCACCGTGGAGACGTACGCCTGGAACGCATGCGGCCGGTACGCGTTTCCGCGGACGCCTGCCCAGATGGCGAACCACTGCTCAAAGTTCGGCGACGTCTGCCCGTTCAAATCATCGGCGTTCGGTTTTCTCAGGCTCGGCAGAGCCGCGCGCACGCAAGGTATTTGTGTGTGTGTTTCTTTCTTTGTATCTGTCTCTGACTCTGTCTCTGACTCTGTCGCGAGCGCGCGTAGAGCTTCGTTCGTATTACGTTCGTAGCGATGATTTACTGATTCTGCTGCTTTTAGGCTCTTCAGACTTGCCAAGCTCCTCTCCGTTTCTTGTCGCAAATTGATCAACTGTTCGGGGTACAAAGTCGAATTTACAAAGCACTTTCCTACCCGAACCCATCGCTTATTTGCGGTGTCGAGACGTGTACGAAGGACGCGCGCGCGCTCCTTTGGGTCGGCTGGGAGGCTTCCGTTTATCCATGCATGATTCAGGCAGCGGATATAAAATCCGATGTCGGCATCGTCCATTGCGCGGAAGTTTTGGTCGCACTCGGCGTCAGCCGGGTACCATTTAAAATACGGTAGGGCCTTCAAGTTTTCCTCTTTTCTCGTCATGCCGGGTCGGCTGGCAGCGGAAAAGAGGTACGCCCCAGCCGAGCCCGACGATCCGTAGTGTCCAGGTAGCTAGCCCGACAACGACACCACGGATATAATACGCCGATTCCGGCGTTCTGTCTAGCCTAGATTGTACATGGTTCACGCGGTCGCCTCAGAGTTAAACATGGGCATGTCCCCGATAATTCGCCGGCGCGAAATCTCCGCGTACGTCGGGTTTAGTTCGCAGCCGATGAAGTCTCGCCCGTGCCGGAGTGCCACCACCCCGACAGTGCCGCTACCCGCGAACGGATCGAGCACCGTGCCGCCTGACGGGCTGCCTGCCATCACGCAAGGCTCGACGAGCTGCGTTGGCATGACGGCGAAGTGCGCGTCAGGGTAGGCGTGAGTACCGATCGTCCACACGTCCCGCTTGTTGCGCAGCGTGGAGCACTGCTCGGATTTCTCCATTGCATCCCATCGGTCATTGAATCCGGCGTGCCGGCGCCCGTGACCGCGCTGCTTGTCCGTCTTTCGCGTCCCCGTTTGTGGGGTCTGCCCAGGGGCAGAATATCCGGGGCCCGTCGCGTCGTGCTCGTTAATGGCGACTCCGGGTTCTTTGATGGCGTCCGCATCGTAGAAATACCGCGCGCTGCGCGTCAGCAGGAATAGATATTCATGCGCCTTCGTCGGGCGATCTGTGACGCTCTCCGGCATCGGGTTGGGCTTGTGCCAGATGATGTCGCTGCGGAGATACCAGCCGTCCGCTTGCAGCGCGAAGGCGACGCGCCAGGGGATACCAACGAGATCCTTCGGCTTGAGTCCTTCCGGTTGAGCCGCGCGCCGCGCTTCTTTGATGGCCGTGTGGGTAGCCTGCTTTGAACCTTCCGCCCATGTGCCAAATGAGGAGCGCCCGCCGCTGGTATACGAATCGCCCAGGTTAACCCAACAGGTGCCATCTGCCCGCAGCACGCGCCGCACTTCGCGGAATACGCCGACCATCGCGGCAACGTACTCCTCTGGCGTGCGCTCTAGCCCCAACTGGCCGACGACGCCATAATCGCGTAGCCCCCAATACGGCGGCGATGTAACGCAGCAGTGGACAGACTCATCAGGAAGCGAGCGTAGCCCGTCGAGCACATCGGCGCAAATTATCCTGAACGTGCTCACTGCGCCAGCGCTTCCAGCAGTGCGACCGATGGCAGAGTCGCCGCCTTGTTGCGCATGTAGATCTTATGCTGTGCCGCGCCTTGCTTCAGTTTGCGCCGCGCCACCCGGCACTCTGGGCAACGTGGCGAAGATCCGGAGCAGATCGCCGGGCAATCCTCGCACTTATGCAGCTTGTGGTGACTCTTCTTGCCGGCGGCAGTAACACCGTAACCCGGGCCCGTGCTGCTCGGCTTTCGGCGCACTTCAGTATGCTCTTTTTCAATCCCAGGCTGATCGGATAGTTCCGGCTTGGCAATCTCTGGGAGTTCCTTGCGGTACCGTCCGAAGTGAAATTCGCGCACGCTGATGCGCGCTTCGCGTTCTTCGGCCGTCTCGACGAGTTGACCGTTCGGAAGTTCAATCATTTGACCTCCGGGTGATTCGCGTCATAGGCGGCGACGATGTTGGACGCGATTGACAGCGGTCTGCCGTACGCATGTATCCGCAGCGCATCCACCGCCGCGCGGAGTTCGGCGCGAAGCTGCGAAATCTCCTTCTGCGCTTCGCATAGCTCAATTGTCAGACGGTCAATTGTAGGCTTAAGCATTTGGGTAGATCGCCTTTGCCCCGTCCAGAAATTCGCGAGCCCGGACCATGCAGAGTTCGGGAATCGTCCTCGTATTTCGGCCAGCCGAGCTTATCCATGCGGCGGAACAGCGCCGCCAGTGCATCGCTTTTCTGTATCTCGGAGTCTATCTGCGGCAAGTCCATCTATATCCTCCCTCGATTTAATCCACTCTTGCGGTAATGCTCCACAAATCCGGCGACCGATGCTGGGAAGTCTTCGCCTGCGATCCACGTAAGTGCGCCGCGTGCCCGCTCTTTCGTGTGCCATTCGGTCTGATGCTTGGCCGGTTTCTCTCCTGGTCGCTTAAACTCGATCCAGAGAACCTGAGATTGGCTGGCTCTGGCTACCGTATCGCCGGGGGTTCGTGTGGGTTCTTCTAGCCATTCCTGTGGAGTCGAAAAGCTATACCGGATGTACAAATGGTCTGCCATCCCCGGCTCGCCGAAGCCCTTGCCCCTGCCGCGGTCGCTTACTGGATCAGTGCGCAGCGCGCGCCAGCCATCCGTCTCGAGCAATCTCGTGCATTCGGCCTCGATCATGTGCTCGGGCCATTCAACGGACGCGTCGAAGGATTCTACGCCGATATGTGAATCTGGTACGGTTATTTCCCCGCGGTTGATTGCCATGCGTCGCTCCATCTCCCTGAATTCGTCTTCTGTCATAAATTAAATCCCGCCGGACTTCATCGAGCCTCCGGGCATTGGTGGCGTTAGCAGTGGAAGGTCTCCTTGTGCCCTGCTCGAACCGGCGGGAAACTGGTGGGCGCATTTGGGAATCCTGAAGATTTGAGATAGCCAGGCTCCCAGTAAGTATGCGCCCATAACTTTAAGATTGCGGAATAATCGCGCCGTTCTGAATCAGCGCGTCAATATCGTCATCGCTCACGCCCATCCCGTCGAACCGGTCCGGCAGTGGTTTCTTGCGCTCGAATGGCCCATACTCCTGCGCCAACTTCTCGCGAAGCTTCATCATCGTTTCGGAGAACGCATCCAGCGCGGCAGACAGCGCCTTGATGTACTTCTCGTCGCGCGTAACTCGCACGATGACGGCTGGCAATTCTTCCGAATAGGAAACCAGATCCCAATATTCCCGCTCGCAGATCCATAAGCATCCCTGCACCTGCGCCTTGTGTGCGTCGGACATCGCGCGCTCGATCATCGCTTGGACATGAACGCCGATTGCCTGGGGGTGCGTCTTGATCTCCAACCCGCCCGGCGCGCCCACTACGAAGCGATCCGGCGAGCAACCGAATCGACCGCAATCGGTCGTGACGAAGCCGATCTTTTCTACCGCACATTCGGCCTGGAAGCAGTATGCTTTTACCGCACGATCTTCCAGTTCCTTCCCGATCTGCATGTATTCCGTCTCGATCATCTCCTGCGCGTGGCCGGTCATCCACTCGCCCAGCAGGCGGTACATGTAGCCCGGTGCCTGCGAGCTTAACTCTAGTTTCTTAGGCGTGAGGATCTTCGAGAACTCCGAAGCAGTCGGTACGCCGCATCGCAGTTCATGCCATTCCTGGGTACCCTGTTCGCAATTATGGATAATCATTTCGCCTGCGCCCTCCGTTTGCTAGCCAGCGCCTGCATGATGTCCTTGTAGCGGCGTTGCGGAATCTCTTCGACCGTGCGAACGTCTGCGAGTTGGAAGAATGCCGCGCGGCCAGCCGCTGACATTCCGATCTCGCTGATAAGCGAGTTGATATCGTCGACCTGATCCTGTGAGATTGCGCCAGCCCGCATGCCGTCATCGTCCGCGCCAACCGTGACGATGTTCCATATCCCGATTGTCAGATACCGCTTGTTGTAGCTGTCGGCGCTGCCCTGCGCCTGCGCATCGTTGCGCCCGGGCCCACCGTCCGGTGATTGGTACCGCGTCGAGCTTCTGCTATGGCCGCCGCGATGAACCAGCGTAACTGTCATTAGGCTACCCGACTTTTCAAGCGGCGCGGTCGAGAACGTCCGACAGAATCCGTACTTCTGCTCAATCGGCCGGATGATTCGGTCAAGCTGCTCATAGGAAGCGTAAGGGATAGAACCCTTGCCGCCCATGTCTTTGGCTTTGTCCTTCCGAATCGTGGGCATCTCGGACATTGCGCCCGCAAAGTCAATATTGAACTGCCGCTCTGCTTCGCGTGCTTCGGCCCGCTCCTGCAGCCCCATGAGCGCTGCCAGTTTCTCGACGTTAACGCGCTCGTCGACTGCTAGCGCCTGGATAACCTCGATGACGCTGGGCTGATGGGCGATTGCCTTCTCTTCGCCGCGCCGGATCAGCCCGCGCACGTCGTCATCTACGGACCGCTTGAATTCTTCCTGCGTCATATCGCCATTACCTCTTGACGCTTCGTCGCCTCTTCCATGATTTCGCTGGCGAAGTCGATAATTTCATCAAGCGTGCCGTGAATAAATACGCCACCAATCACGGCAATGCATACAGATTCTTCACGGTTCGTGTCTCCCAAGAAGATACTGACACTTCCGATTGTTCTATTCATAACCCCTCCGTCGGTGCGCCATTTCCGGCGAACAGCGCGGTAGCGTCGAAGCCTTCGGGCGAAAGCGGCGAAGCGGGTTCTGACAGCGTGACCTTCCGGTTCTTGCTGCCGACCGGGCGCCCCCGCTTCGGCGTATTCGGAACAATCTCGGCAGTCGTTCCGACGTAGCGCTCTCGTTCTCGCTGAACGTGAACAATGGTCGCGTGGAACGTTCGGCGCTGCATGTCGTCAAGCTCGAAATATGCGTCAAGCGCGCGTTCGATAGGGTCAAGTTTCTTCATCATTACTCCCTTGGCGGGCAGCGATCCGCGCCCGTCTCACTCATTTGATTTTCCAGCCATTGCGCTTCGGCCTTCTCTTCGGCGTCTGCTTCGGCCTGGTTTGCTGCGGCTGCTTCGTCCGCTTCCTCTGCCGCTGTCTTATAATTTCCGAAGGGGGACCCGAATCCCCCCTCGGCGCGAACATCCGACGTTTGTTCTTCGATCACCTCCTTCTGCATGAACTTCAAAACTAAATCGATAGTGGCTTGGCTGTGCGGCGGATGGCATCCAGCCGCTTCCGCTGCCATCGCCCATTGTTCCGGCGTAGCGTTGAGTACGTCCTCTTCGGTAGCGCCGCACTTCAGAAGAACTGCGGCCAGCTTCGCCGCTTTCTTTTCGCGCGCGAACAATTCGTTGGAGTTCATAACACCTTCAGATATTGCAGGATTAACCCCGCTCCAAACGTGACCAGAGCGGAGAATATGACCGCATATAGCACGCGCCCGACCGCTTCATGCCTGCGCCGCCGCTCGTAGCGCCGCGCGTTATCCGCCAGATGGTCGACGAACGCCTGCCAGCCTTTACCTTGCACGGGAGGCCTCCTCGTTGTGGTGTATTTCTCGAATGGCGGCGGTAAGCGCCAGAGTTAACGAATGCTGGATATCCGATAAAGGACGAGCCGCGTTAAGCGCCTCCATCAGATCGCCCATCAGTTCCTCCAGATTATCTTGCACGGTTCAACTCCATCTTTTTGAGTTCGTCTTTGGCGGATTCGAGGAACGATTCGGCGCGCATGATTGCAAGGACAATCTGCCTGCGGTCGGCGGCCGTCTTCGCCCGATGCCGAGTCTGCGCGAATTGCAGTTCCTCGCGCGCGTAGCACATCAGATCATCCCAGTCCGGCTCAGGTTCGGTGACGTTTGTATCCGGTCCAGCTTCGGTGGGATTTCCTGGAATTTTTTCTAACATCGCCTGCTATCTCCTGATTGAAGTATCCGTCAGGCGGATATAGATGTCAAGGATTATTTTACGTAGTTCGGAATTGGTCGCCAAATCTGATGAGATGCCGGATCATGCGGGCCCACGTCCGCCAATACGCCCAGAATGGACAGCCCCGGAAGTTTGGCCCATAGCATCCCAGTGCAATCGGCAACGTACGTTTTGCCAGTTACCGGATCGATGTGGGAATCGCTGCCGGAGCATTGCAGAATCACGGGTTTAGTGGACTGCCCTGCAACGTTCAAGTTGCCGATTATCCCCTGATATCCGCACGCTTCCCACGTCAAAGATCCGGATGTTAATTTGCTGAGATCTCCTGGGATTTCCGCGCCGCTTACTGGGTCCTTGGACCACGCATTTAAGGCTATAACCACCGAATACGGCCCGATGAACTGCCCCGGCGTCGGGCGGGAAGTCCAACATACGGCGTTTCCGCTGCTGTCTGCCATCGGTACATCTGTGCCGGTCATTTCATTGTGATTAGTCCCAGGTCTGCCCATTGAGGCTGTGACGCGCGTCTGCCCAAGGAATCGATCAGTGATGCAAAGCTGAATCTGCTCCCAGCGCTGGCTTCCGGGCACGTTGTTCATGATCTCGATTTCCTGCGTCTGCGCCGCGGCCGTGATGTCGGTACCGACCTTGACTATTCCCGACTTACAGGAGATTCTAACGCTTGAATCCGGCGGCGTATTGCCCTCCGCGCATGCCCAGTTCTCGATCCATTGTTGATAGCTTACATAAGGCACTGCCACGCCGTTGATCGTAGTTGAAAGGGAGAGCCTGTGCGGAAAAACGACAGAGAACTGGTCACCGATGGAATAGACCAGCGGCGAAACTATCGCCATCTTGCCCGGTGGCCTGCTAAAGGTGAAATCAGCGCCCTGCCGCAGTAGCCTGCCGTTGCGAAAAACCTGGACAGCACCCGACGCGGAGCCGATCATTTGGTATTGGCACGTCTGGGAATAGGCGCATCCCACTAAAGCCAGTAGAAGTAGTCTCATGCCTTTGCCGCCTCTCTCTTCAATTTGCGTTTCTGGTGCTTCCGCTTCCTGCGCTGGTCCGGCTTGTGATGCCGCTTGCGGATGCGCTTTAATATTTCGTCGATCTCCGCGCGCGTTTCTTCTGGCATTGGCACATCGGCTGCTGTATCTTCGATTCCCATTTGTCATCCTCCCTTAAATCTCGTAGTTCAATACCGCTTTGGCCGCTTCGCTGCGTAGTTCGTGCGGGTATGGGACGCTCGGCGCCGGCCTATCCAGAAACCAGCACAGCTTATTCCAGCCATCTCCCAAGTGGTAAGTCAACAGATCCCCAGGACGATCCTTGAAATATTCCCATACCTCTGCGTTATGCCGGTGATAGCGCTTGGCAAATGTCGCCCGGTCTGGAGTCTTGCAGCCGTATAGAAGCTGGTGCATCTTGTGAGTGAACGGCGCGATGTCCCAGAATTTCCGGTGCGGATTAACTGCCGGGTCCCAGTGTCGCTCGACGCTTCGTAGCCAGTCGTGCTCAGGCCGAACCGTCAGGATGAACTTACTGCCCGGATAGGCTTTATCAAGTTGGCGAAATAGGATCGTAAACGGTAGATCGCAAAAGGCATAATGCTGGTCGACCAATGTCGAACGTCCATCGAGCGTAACCTGCTGCCACACATCGCGCGCCCAGTTGGCGGTACCCCAATGATGCGAATTGATCCCCAGGATGCCGAACGCCTTATCGAGCGACGTCGTCCCGGTCTTATGCATGCCGATCCCGAATACTCTAGTTGGCAATGCGCCAATTACTCTCTGCTTTCCGGCGATATTGCGGCATACCGTGCCCATGCCCACCTTGCCGAAATTGGCAATCGAGCTCGCCGGATTGCATGCCGACCGTTCGCCGTACGCCGTTCCAGCTACCTCTGGGTAGTCCTTGAACCGCGCTTTGTCGGTGTGCTTCACGGCGTGTAGAAAGCGGCGGTCAATCTCGGCCGACTCAATCCCTAACATGCGAAGCCGGATTTTAAAATCCTCATCATCCGGACCCCATGTGTTGTACCGCTCGTCATACCCGCCAGCCATGAGGAAAGCATTGCGGGTTACCGCCATGCGGCCATTGATGCCGCGCGTCATCTCGCCTTTGACCATCCGCGACCACATGAAGTACTCTTGCCCGCAAAACGCCGCGGCAGAGAATTCCTTCTCTAGATAATCGGCGAATCCCTTGCCGGCGAAATTGTCGGCATCGAGATTTACCAGGACGTCGGCGCCCTCGGCAATGCCTAGCCGATGCGCCATGTTCTTCGCGTGCGCCATTGCGAACCGTTCCGGCTCGAATGTCGAATACAGTGCCAGCCGTCCGGATGCCAGATCCGCAGCGTGATGTTCCATGACATACTTGACCAGATCGTCGCCGGAGTTGTAATTCAGAAGAACGAATTTCGCGTTTGGATTGTCTGCAAGGTTTTGCGGCAGAGTCTGTTTGACGTGGTGCGCCCGACCTTTACAGGTTGTGCAAAATACTATATTCAAGGAACCTCCCAAAGTTTTATTACCGTCGACGGGAACGGCTAAACCGCCCGCTGGAAACTTTGGGAGGAACCAGACGAGCGGCGGCCATCTCCCCGCCGACGGAGCGGCGAACCGCAGAAGCCAGTGTATCAGAACTTACTCTAGATTTTCGCTCTCGACTTCCTGCGCTTTTGCCTCATCTTCGACCGTTTTTCCCAATGAATCCGCCATGATACGACGCGTGCCGGATGCCGTTTCCGCGTATTGTTTAAGCAGCGCCGCTAATTCCAACAGCTTCGAAGTTCGCATTTGGTGCTATTTTACACTGAATCAACGTGATACGCTGAATCATGTTTGAGTTCCACGCGCTGCGGGCCACACTCGGCCTCATGCAGATAGGGATCATCTGGGTACTTTTGCGGCGGGACATCGGGTATCTGTGGCGATTCGGCGTCGTGATGTTCGCGTCCGCGGCAATGAACATCGCGCCATCCTTCCCGCACGACGCATCCTGGCAAATGTTCGTTCAGATCCCGGCATACCTGATAATCTTCATCCTGACAGCGGAAGCGACGCTCGAGCTATTCGCCTTTCTGCGGCGTCGCACGTTCATCGAGGAACGCGCCGCGCTGATCGCCTGGGCTGCGATGGTAGGACTGATTCCGGTCTGGATCTGCTGGTGGTGGCCTGGCGACAACTGGTATCAGAATGTCCTGCTGATACGGCAATACGCGCTGATGTGGCTCACCGGTGGGTATTGGGCAGCGTGGTTCTGGCTGCGCGCTGCGCGCCCGATCCACATGGAATTGCAGATCGCGGATCATGGGGAGTTCTGGGGCTTCTGGCTGCTGGCCGCGACCGCGCACGCGTCCACCACCAAATGGGGATTATTCTGGAGATTCCTGGAATGGCAAGGAAGCGCCGACCTTTGGCGCGTAACCGGCGACTTCCTCACCTTGACTCAGATCTGTATTTGCTGCGGGTTTTTGGTTAATCTGTGGAAGTGGAAGCGGGACGATGACGAGAGCGCTGCTCCAGTCGTATTATCCGATCTTCCATCCCTTGAACAGTTCCGGCGACGCCGTCTATTGCATCTCTGATCTGTCGGACTTCCGATAGCAGGAACGCCGAAGAATGTTCCGTCCGGGCAGGACGCGCGGTCTTGACCAGTCGATCCCAAAGCCATTTCGCCGCGGCTGCGATCACAGCCCCCACGAACACATGAATGAGCCCGCCCGGGTCCGGACTATTGGTCTCCATCACCGGTCGGCCCTGGCGGTGGGTCCGACGGAGCGCTGGACTGCTGATCCTGATCGCCAGTGGGCCCGGGAGGAGGATCGGCCGGAGCATCGGGATGTGGTTTGTGCTTGTGTTCGTTCGGCATGGTCACCTCTGGACTAAACGATACCAAATTGCAATAGTACCCACAACAACGCCTAGTACTGTTTTGCAGATCAGTGCCCGGAATTCGAGAACACCGAAGAACCGCCGCTGCCGCCGGGCGCCGCGATGCATAGCGGGCTTTGCCCTCCGGTTTCGATAACATCCGGATCGGTTGCCACGTAAGTCAATCCAGATCCTATAGTTAGGGCTGTGGTGAGCCTTATGTGGGTATCATCGGTGAAGCTCTTGACGATGTAGCTTGTTCCGCCGATCGTGATCGGTGCACCGACCATATCGGCTGTAAATTTCTGGCCGGACACCCACGTCACGCCATCGCCGAACAGGTTTACGGTGCCCGTGCGCGTATTGCCCTCTGGTGCGCCTGCCGCCATCAGGACCGTACAAACGGTGTACCCCGGCGTCGTGCCGTCGCTGCCGCCCATTGCGAGGAAGGTGCGGCCGTCGATTACCGCGGATTCGCCGATGTAGTCCGTCGTCAGGCAGACGTCCCAGAGCTTCCCGACAACCCATGCCGGCGACGTGTTTCCGGTCTGTTGCCCAAATTGAACGTATGCCCCGTAATGGAACATGACCGCCTGTGGAGTGAATAGCGCGATGTCGGGCGATCTGTAGGCGAGCAGACGCGCGCTCGGGTTAAATCCGTTAGTGACGAATGGCGCGGCGTCGAGACACATCACGTCCGGTGCCATAAAGAAATTGTTCCAGGAAGGCGCGCCGCCGATCTGGTTGGGCGCGACGACGAACACGGCATAAGCCGGAACGAAGTTCTCGGACGGCGGAACAGTCTCAATCGTCGGGAAATATGGTGCCATCGCAAACACGCTGATCGTGCGGAGGTTATGTGTCGTGACGTCCCAAGGATCATCGAAGACGGCGAAGCCATACGGGTTGGCAATGATGGTATAAAAGGGAACTGCGCCGACGCCGATTCCGCCCATGAAGCCTAACGTCCCTTGCGTCGCGTCGAGGATATTCGTCGACACATTAGTCCCGTTTATGGTGAACGTAAAGACGATATTACCCGACAGATAATTGTCGTTCGCACCGTGCGTATCGGCGTTATAACAGGCGCAATCATAAACCGCGCTGTTTGATCCGCCAGAGGATCGCAACACGTATCCGCCGCCACTGCTTCGGCTGGTTCCGGTGGTCAGACCGTTTGACATGACATAAACGAAATTGAATTCCGCGCCGCCTGCAATCGCGGTCATGTCGATTGTGAAATTGACGGAAGTATTCTGTACCAGCGTGGCAACCCACGGTGTATTCGCATTGATGGCGCTAACGAGATTCCCCAGACTTTCAGCATATGTCAGCCCTTCCGGAACGAAGATACATCCACCGACCCCGGGCTGCTGGAGGAACGGATCGTAGAAGCTGAACCATTGCGAGCCGATGGAGAGCGAGCCGGGGAATGGGCTGCAATTGACCGTGATTAACGGCAGCGTGAGCACGCCCGCCGTGATCGGCGCGCCCAATGGAAAGTTTGCCGAAACCGTGGCATGCAGCGCCTCAATCTGCGTCCATCCATGGTTCAAAAGCAGTTGCGACCACGTGTTGATAAACCGTTCCTGTGACGGGTTACCCAGCCGAGTGCTTCCGACGTTCCCCGAATATTGGATGGATAGCGTATCGATCAGCATTAGTAGGCCACGTTTCCGAATCCGCCGCCCTCGATTTCGTAAATCAATTGCAGGCTCGAGTAAAATTGCGAATGCCACGTAATCGAGCGCACGATAAACGGCAGCCCGTTTGATCCGGTATCCTCCGCGTTTACGATGGCATCCAGAGTTCCGGCCGCCGTCTGAAGGTATGCGTCCCAGAGTTGCCCACGGATTGACCATTCCCACCCCACGAAAGCATCGATGGCAAGCGGCCGATGGCTCGAGTATGTAATCGTCGGCCACGGGATCTGATCCGAAGAGTAGGTATTGACCGCCGTCAGCGGGAACAGGCACAGCAGCCCATCGAATGGCCGCGTGTTGTTATTGTCTGCCGCGATCACGGCAACGCCATTCCGGTAATAGGTCATGCATGCGTAGCAATTCGCTTGTTCCCTGAACCCGTAAGGGAACTGGGAGCCACCGCACGCCCACCAGATGTCCGTGATCGTCACTGGCGCATCCACGGCACAGAAGCCAGCCGCGGGCGGAACAAACGGGATGCCACCGGCCACAGATGCCCATGCGCCATTCGCCACCGCCGGGACGCTGATAAACAGTTGGCAGACTCCTGCGACAACCTGGAATAGCCCAAACGTTCCGTTTGCTTTCACCTGGTAATCAAAACTCTTTACCGTTTCCGCCACGTTGTAGAAAACAATAACCATACTGCGGAAATTGTAAAGATCTGCCGCCGGGTTGTCGATTTTATAGTTTATGTCGTCCTGGATTAGAACGTGCGCCTCATAGCCTTGCGGAGAGCGGATCATATACTTAAACCCGCCGGTCGGGCCGGGCAGCGGATTCCATCCGGATGCAACCGCTACCGTGTTGAGATCGCTAATCATTGCGGCCGCAGATGTGCCGTCAAGCGTGCTCCGGACGATCTCGCTATCGCTATAGGCAACGGCCATTCTATGCTGGCCTCTTTGGGCAATCCACAAAGTGCTTGCGCATCTGCCGCGCCGTTTGGGGCTGGCCGCACCATTCGCAGCGCATCGTGGGGCCTGCGGGGCGGCCTCCGGGGTGCTTGGCGGGCCGCTTCATAGCCCAAACTCTCGACGGATTGCGGCAGCGATCAACCGGCCGTCAATCTGAACGTGTGTCTCCGCAATCTCCGCACACCT
>Ga0068864_100002361_pt1 | contig 15612 bp, 12 predicted proteins | sample KBSSwiS72_FD_66586 | JGI IMG/M metagenome (GOLD analysis project Ga0068864, IMG submission 66586) | Switchgrass rhizosphere microbial communities from Kellogg Biological Station, Michigan, USA - KBS Switchgrass S7-2 | ecosystem: Host-associated > Plants > Roots > Rhizosphere > Soil ... | reverse complement strand
TGACCACCGCCAAAGTTAACCTGGAACACAAGGGATGTCAGCTTGTGCCGCATGTGTTGGGCATTCAGACCCAACAAGTCTTGAGCATAGTCAACAGCGACCCAACCACTCATAATACTCATGCAACGCCGAGGAACAATCCCGAATGGATTCAGTCGCAGCCTCCAAATGTCCCAGCCGTTGAAAAGCGCTTTACAAGGCCTGAACAATCCATCCCGATAAAGGACAATCAGCATCCGTGGGAAAAGGCATACATAGGTGTGTTTCCCCATCCCTTCTTTGCAGTCAGTGGTGTGGATGGTGCTTACAAGATCGCAGGCTTGCCTCCGGGACAATATACAATAGTGGCCTGGCACGAAAAGTATGGTGAGCAAGCCTTTGACGTGACCGTTGGCAGCAAAGAACGGAAGACGTTGGACTTTACGTTCACATTTCCCAATAACTGAAAGGGAGCAGCGCATAAGCGCTTGCAGCGGATTCGCCGTGAGGTGCCTTTGTTCGTAGTTGCGTGGGTGAGTTGCTCAAGCGCTGCGTTTGAGGTTAACTGGAGGATAGCGGATCCGGTCGACATTCTCACTAGCGATTTAAGTCGCGGCCTATCTTGTGTTCCCAGGTTTTTGCTTTCGACCTAAGGAGACCATATGCAAGTAATCCGACCGTTCACTTTGTTCATTCTTCTTACGATTGGCCTGACAGTCCCCGCAGCGAAGGTGTCCGCCCAGCAGGACGTTCAGGCTCCGACAAGGTTGGCGTTGGAGGTCACTTATTATCCGGGCCGAAAACCTGCCTATGAAACCGTGCCGGGCCCGGAGTCCAAACCGAGTGGAGCATGGTTCGGTTTGTTTGCTCATACCGCATCCTGGCAAGCGCCTGCAGGAGCGCAACCAGCAGAGGCGGTCCGTGTTATATCTCGGGTCGAAGGAGATGCTGTACGCGTTATCGTGTCGATACTGTCTGGCAACAAGGCTTGGGAGAACGAGCAACGAGTTGGCACTTACCTTATTAGAGAAACTGAGAAAATCAGCGTTGACGATTTAAAGCAATTCGGAATCGAGCCTTTTCAAATCAAACTGGTCCGGGTTAATCCCAACATACCGCCAGTGCCTCCTGTGATCTTAAAAGGCGTCAACTCGGTCGTGGTTCTTAACTCGATGCCAAAAGAAACGACACTTCCCGCTTACAGGATCATCTTACGCAATCAATCGAACAAGAATATTGTTGCACTTGGAGTGGATGTCGTGACAGGTGGAAAAGTTCAAATAACTTCAAAGCCGCGCGGTATCGACGGACAACCACTCATCCCAGTGGACAAGGAATATTGGCTCACTGTTTCGGCGCCGAACCGGGCGCAGCCAACACCTGGCGGGTACGTACCCACTTCGCCCTCCGATCAGCAAATAATAATAAAGGCCGCCGTGTTTGATGACGGGACATATGAAGGTGATGCAGAAACGGCCGTCGTTGTGAGGGGCTATCAGGCCGGCGAAAAGATGGTTTTACCAAGGCTGATTCCATTGGTGGAAAGTGCTCTGAATTCTTCTAATGCCGATCTAAAAGAAGCACTTAGGAATTTTGATTCGCAGGTATCGTCAGTAGAAACCGATGCCGATCCTCAAATACTCCGGACGCTAACATCGGAGTTTCCCCCGGCAAGCGACAGAAGAAGTAGCGAAATTAAGGAAACGATGGAGTTCACTGCTACGACGATCAAGACTACTTTGCTCAAAGAAATTCACATGTTACAGAACGAGGAAGCACAATCATTAAATGCAGATCTCTATCGGACCTGGTTGACTAAAACCAGGGAACGATATGAGAAGTGGCTCTCCCGACTGTAGCAACTAATTCCCGCGGCCGACGTTGTCGAACACTTGCTCACTGACATTTGTATTCTCCCCGCGGCAAGTGACAACTTAGAAATCGCCCCACGCTCTAACGTTCGTTATCGCGTCTCTTAATCTATGGCCCAAATTTCGTATCGTGATTGGGTTTTTGATTGTGACCCCGCAAAGACACGACGTGCTTATGAAGAAATCATCGCCGGCGGTTCTGAAACATGCGAGTGCGCCGGCTGCCGGAATTTTCTCGCACAGCGCGAGCGAGCTTTTCCGAAAGAGGTCTTGGATCTGTTTTCCGAGCTAGGAATTAATTACAGACGTGATGCAGAAATTTATCATCAAGCAAAACTGGAATCTGGATTGCATCTGTATGGAGGTTGGTTTCATTTCATAGGATCGATTCAAGGTCAACCCCTTGGTCCAGCCAAAGTGAGTGGCGATTTTACGATTGACTTCGTTCCGGCCAGACACTTGGCTGCAGCGTCTTTCGGCGACGAACCATTGGTACAGGTTGAAATGCGCCTGAATTACCATGGGTCATAGAAAGCGAGAAAGAGCCCGATTAGCCTCGACGATGCCGAACATGCTGACTCTCCCTAAGCGGGTTTCTTTGTTAAGTTGAGTGGACGAGCCGCTGAAGTGCAGCGTTCGAGGCTTCACTGATCAAGCCTACAAACCCTGGTAATAACCCCTTGCAAGATGAATAGACCAATACTGCGATCTCCAGCGATTCTCGTTCTAACCGGTGCGTCCGGAGCGGGGAAGACGACTCTCATAAACAAACTAAACGTCCTGGCAATTCCTGGCGTCGAGGGAATCAACTGTGATCGTGTAAAACTAGAAGCGCATAAGACGGCTGACTCAACTGATCGCCAGGCAGAAATACTTCGTTATTGGATTTCACAATTGAGTCAACAGGAAACAAGAATTGAATTAGCTGTGCTTGATACACAAATACGTCCACATCGAGCGCTGGAGGTGCTGACTCAAGCTGGAATTGTGTACGCGCAGATTGTTTTGGTTGATTGTGATCCAGTAAAACGAAATGAGCGACTTCGCATGGACCGTGGTCAGCCGGAACTTGCAAATCCGCGAATGGATGGTTGGGCAGCGTATTTGCGAGGCCAGGCAGATGCATTGAATTTATCAATCATAGACACGAGTAATGACTCAATCGACAAGAGTCTTAACGAACTTGAATTGCTTGTGAGGGATTTGCTGAGACGAGCAAGAGCTGCCTAACGAAATGACTTCCGTCACATCAACGTTCGGCTGAATAGGGAGAACGGCAAGATGAGCAGCATTCCCGCAGGAACTGAGTTGGCCCGTCCATTTATTCCCGCAAAGGATTTCGATCTATCCAAGCGCTTCTACGAAGCACTTGGTTTTGAAAAAATCCTGGATAGCGAGGTCGCGATCTTCAACGTCGGCTCAGGTGGATTCATTCTGCAAAATTACTTTCAGGAAGACTGGGCTGGAAATTTCATGATGCAACTCATGGTCGACGATCTCGACGCGTGGTGGGCACACATCGAATCTCTTGAGCTCTCGAAGCAATTCGGTGTGCCATCACCCAAGCCACCAGCGATGCAATCCTGGGGACTTCGCGTCGCATTTGTAATAGACCCATCCGGTGTCCTCTGGCACGTTGCGCAGCGGCGGGAAAACGCAAAGCAGGACCAATGAAACTAATTGGAGAGTGCGATGCCTTACAAAGCGACCTCGTATTTGTTGTCGATTGTCAGCATCTCGATCTTCAGTCTTCTCCTTCTTAGTGCGATTGGACAGACAAAGGATCCATCGCGGGAGAAACGAAGAGTTAAAGATTTCGGTTCGAGTCTTAAGCGGCTTAAGTGGGACGATAAGAAGAAGGCGGCCGTAGAAAAGAAAAGCAAGAGCAAACCGAAAAGCAATGGCGACTCTGATGAGGAAGAAGTTGTACGTGTTGAGACCACGCTTGTTGTTTGCGACATCTTAGTCCTCGACAGCCAGGGACGCTTCGTGCCGGGACTGAATAAAGAAGACATCATCGTAACCGAGGACGGGCAGGAGCAGCAGGTTGGAACTTTTTCGCCGGGCGATAGTTCAACAGTACCACGCTCGATAGTCCTCGTTATTGATTCCAGCATTAACCAAAGTGGTTTCGTCACTCAAAGCGTGGAGGCAGCTAAGATGCTTGTTAATGGTCTTGGCCCTCGTGACAGGATGGCAATCGTAACTGACCAGGTTGAGCTGCTAGCTGACTTTACCGATGATAAAAAGAAGCTGACCGAAAAACTGGATTCTCTTAAAGCACGGCCGCCGCTCGGCAAACCTCGAACGTTAGGTTATGTGACGATGTGGTCTGAAACGGGTGCCCACTACAGCGCACTTCTCGCGACGCTGAATGAAGTATTTGATGACACAGACCAACGTCCGATCATTATCTTTCAGGCAAACGGCAACGAGGCGTCAATCCTGCAAAACTCGATCTTGCCACACCCACCTCTGCCACCAGATGACTTGTCGCAAGGCGAGATGAAAAAAGCTAAAGAGTATTACAAACGACTCAAGCGATATGAAGAGATCATGTCTGGACACAGGGAATTCAGCCTCGACGATGTTTACAAGGCGGCGGAGAAGTCGAGGGCGACTATTTACACGATTATTCCAGGTTACAAACTATTCGGATTTTCTCAAGACCAGCAGATTGAGCGAGCGAGGGCCTGGAACATGAAATACGACGCGGGAATTTTGGAGGCAACAAAGGGAACGCGATTCGCCATGCACTATGATCGAGAACCAAGGCCAGATTGGGTGTTGCCGTGGGAGGTTGACTGCGAATACCGGGAACAAAGTGCGCTCGCCTACTTGGCTGGAATTACTGGCGGCTGGGCGGATTTTTTGGAGGAGCCAGAACAAGCGACAAAGGTCTACTCCAAAATTCTAACAGACGTGAATCGTCGTTATGTTGTCGGCTATTATCCGAGCAATAAGCAGCACGACGGCAAACGGCGAACAATTAAAATCGAGGTGCGTGGTCACCCTGAGTACACAGTTCATGGGCGCAGTTCGTATTACGCACCCGGCTCTGAAGATTCAGTAAAGTCTAATTGAGATCAGATGAGACTCATCTTTCTTTATGGTTTGCCTGGCGTGGGGAAACTGACGGTCGCTCGCGAGCTTGCAAAGCTTACTGGGTTCAAAGTCTTTCACAATCACCTCACGGTTGATCTAGTTGGATCAGTTTTTGATTTCGGCAGCGAGCCGTTCGTTGAATTGAGAGAAATGGTTTGGCTCGAAGTTTTCAAGCGGTCGGTTGCTGCTAATCTGAATGGTTTGATCTTCACCTTTGCATTTGATCGTACCGTGGGAGGCGACTTTGTTGAAAACACTCGAGATGTTGTTGAATCCGCAGGGGGTGAAATTCTTTTTGTCGAGCTATGTTGTTCGACGGAGGAGCTTGAGAGGCGAATCGAGCATCCCTCTCGCAAAAGATTTGGGAAGTTAGATTCTGTTGTGACATTTCGAGAACTGCAAGCTTCGGGTGCTTTTGTTGATCCGGGATTACCGAAGAATCGACTGATAGTGGACACAACAAAGCTCTCAGCGTCTGACTCCGCCAGCTTAATCGCCACTGAGTTAGGGTTTAAAGTCACTTACCCTAGTGACTAATGTCAATCGACCCTCCATCAGATAACAACCGAAAGTGATGCGTAGTCTTCGTATGATCAAAACCCATAACGTGATCGCCACGTTCATTCATCTTTTCATCTTGGCGCGCCGAATCAGTCTCACCAGCTCCAAAGCAGTTTCCGGGTATTGGCGATAGTCATTCGTTTGACGAAACGGCTCTGCCAAGACCCGCTTGCGCTCATAGTGGCGAAGTGTATCGCTACTTACGAGAACGATCAGATTGAAATACGCTAGAATTCCCAATCATCAGTTTGACTTTGGTCAGCCACAAATTTTAGGATGCGGCTGCGGTAAAAGGCGGGCGGAAGCCGTTAGTAATAGCTTCGTGCTGACTCCTTAATTCACTAATCCCACTAAATCGGTAAGACATTCTCTTTGGTGCCTATTCCTATGTTTCGTTTCGTACTCTGTTTTGCTGCCGTCTGCCTTTCTGTTGCAACCATCACTCTCACCAGTACGCATTCTGCACGTCTGCATGCGGCAAATGCGATTGAACCTGCTGCGCTAGTTGTTCCAGCGCAGGTCGACATGCACAGCGTTCGAGAGTTTCCAATCACGGTTAAAGATGTAGTGTTTGAGCGCAACAGCGGAAAGTTTTACGCGAGTGTTCCAAGCAGGGCCGGAGCGATGGGCAATAGCATCGCGAAAATTGATCCAGTCACCGGCCAGGTTGAGAGTTTCGTTTTCGTGGGTAGTGAGCCTGGCAAGCTGGCGCTCTCAGACGACGGACACACGCTGTACGTTACGCTGGAAGGCGCCGCAGCTGTGCGCAAGTTTGACATCACGACTCAAACGGCGGGTCAGCAGTTTGCATTAGGCGATTCGACCTCCAACGGACCTTTCTTTGTTAATGACCTCGCCGTCGCTCCAGGTCAACCTAATGTCGTAGCAGTCGCGCGAAAAAATGTTACCAGTCAGCCTAATTTCGAAGGCGTTGCTATTTACGAGAATGGTGTGAGACGGGCCGTCGCAACTCCCGGACATACCGGCAGTGATTTCGTCGCGTTCTCAACTTCAGTCTCTACGCTTTTTGGTTCGAGTGCAGGCGGAGGCGGCATAGAAACGATGAGCGTCACTCCGGCTGGTGTTTCAGTTGTAAGCACGGTGTCCGCAAGCGGCGGAGGAGACTTTAAGTTCAATAATGGATTTTTGTACATGCCTCCCGGCCAGGTCTTAAACGGTTCATCGATGCTGCCGGCTGGCACCTTCACCCTTACCGAACCGAGGGGGTTGCCTCAGGTCGAGCCAGACTCATCAGTAAGCCGCGTTTATTTTCTCACCGGTAATTTTGCTTTTAACGATACCGACACCCGGACAATGACAATTCAAGCATTTGATCAAAATACATTCGTGCCAGTCGGATCGTTGGCGATTCCCAATGTACGAGGTCCTGTAACTAGTCTTGTTCGTTGGGGAGCGAATGGACTTGCCTTTGGCACCACGGGCGGGCAGTTTTTCATTATTCAAACCACACTTGTCCCTTCAAGTGAACCGGTACCAACTCCAACTCCAACGCCGACACCTTCACCAACTCCAACCCCGACGCCAACGCCGACACCCGAACCAGGACAACTACGAGAAGTTCAGATCGTCGCCAAGGATATTGTGATCGATCCTGTTGGTACGATTTACGCTTCTGTACCTTCGAGCGCTGGCGCCGGCGGCAACAGCATTACTCCGATTGATCCGATTGCGAACGTTGTGGGACAACCGGTATTCGTGGGTAGCGAGCCGAATAAGCTGGCGATCTCAGACAATGGTCAAGTGATCTATGTAGGAATTGACGGAGCCAAGGCGATTCGTCGTTTCGATGTTCCTACTCGGACAGCAGGATTGCAGTTCCCGGTTGATTCGCAAAACCAGAATGTAGCTGTTGATTTGTCGGTCGCTCCGGGACAAACACAGACGGTCGCGGCGGCGCGGGGGAATAATCCTAATTCGCATGATGGCGGCGTTGCTGTTTATGACGATGGTGTACAACGACCGAACACCAGTGGTGTCAGTAATCCAAGTACCTTTATTAACTACTCAGCCTCTCCTTTAGTTCTTTACGGCCACAACGCGCTCAGTAGTGATTTCAGTTTTCGAAAAATGGCCGCTGCCTCGTGCGGCGTGGCTGTCTTAAGCGTAAAAAACTCGTTGCTTTCGGGCGCCAATAATAATTTCGAAATAGAAAACGGTTGGGCGATATCGACAAACGGACGCGTCGCAGACCCGGAAGCAGGAACGCTAGTCGGTACTTACGCGGTTAGCGCAAACGTGCCAAGCGGAACTTTCCCGACTGCCTTGATCGCTGACGCTGAAGTCAATCGAGTCTACTTTTTTATGAATGACTCCTCCGCTGATTTCACGCCGAGTACCATGTTGGTTCGAGCGTTCGATATGCAAACCTTCCTTCCCTTAGGAACCCTTGCACTACCTAATATTTCGGGCCGGCCTACATCTGTCGTTCGTTGGGGAACCGACGGGTTCGCATTCAGAACCACGACCAATAAGGTTTACCTGATCCAGACATCATTAATACCTAATCAGTCACAACCAGTCGTTCCCGCTCCAACGCCCGCTCCACCAACGTACACAGTGCGCGGGATAATGAATACTTCCCTCGGTGGTCCACCCCTACCGAGATTTACTATTCAGGTCAGCGGCGGAGCGACAACTACAACCACGACAAATGCAGACGGTAGTTTCACTCTTACAGGTTTGCCTGTGTGCTCGGCTTTTACTGTCACGCCCGTGCCCAGTGGTAACTTCACTTTCTTTCCTGAAAGTATCACCATTCCAGCTGCGGGACTAAGCACTCCAAATGCACCGCTCGCTTTCTCTCCGATTCCCAAGTTGATCGGGTTCTCTGTCTCAAGCGTAAACATTCCGGAAGGGAATAGCACTCTGCTGTTTTCAGTAAACCGTCTAAGTGATATTTCCGCTGCCGCAACGGTCGACTACCAGACAACTGACGGTACAGCTTCAGAGCGATCAGATTATGTAGCGGCGGTTGGGACACTCCGGTTTGCACCAGGTGAGTTCACCAAGCAAATTACCGTTTTCGTTTCCGATGACGTGTTTCACGAAGCGAATGAGACTTTCACGCTCAGTTTGAGCAATCCCACCGGTGCCTTCCTCAGTGACCGGGCCAGTGTGACAGTTACGATCAATGATAATGATGCAAACGATGGGACAAGTAATCCTATCGATGACGCGACCAACTTTGTGGGCCAACACTATAGGGATTTTCTAAACCGAAATCCGGATGCCGCAGGTCTTGCTTTTTGGGTAAACGAGATCACGTCGTGTGGTAGCGATCAGCAATGTGTGGAAATCAAGAGAATCAATGTGTCTGCTGCGTTCTACCTTTCTATTGAATTTCAGGAAACTGGGTATTTCGCTTATCGGGCATATAAGAGTGCATACGGGGATGCAATCTCACCGAACGTCGCTGGCACTGTGCCTGTAATTCGTTTTAAGGAGTTTCTCGCAGATGCACATCGCCTGGGAGAGGGAGTGCAGGTTGGTGTTGGCAACTGGCAACAACAACTTGATGACAACAAAAATGCGTATGCACTTGAGTTTGTCCAGCGTTCGCGGTTCGTCGTCGCGTATCCGTTGTCGATGAGTGCGGATGAGTTTGTTTCGAAACTCGATCAAAACACAGGTGGAGCCTTGTCAGCGTTGGAGAAATCACAATTGAAAGCGCTGCTCGGAGCAACGCCGGAAGACCCGACCAAACGCGCTGCAGTGCTGCGGGCTGTGGCGGACGATGAAGATCTGCGAGTTGCAGAATTCAATCGCGCTTTTGTGATGATGCAGTACTTCGGTTATCTACGCCGCAATGCAGACGATCCGCAGGACGTCGACTTTGTTGGTTGGAAGTTTTGGCTGGACAAGCTGAACCAGTTTAATGGCAACTTCATACAGGCCGAGATGGTTAAAGCTTTTATCACCTCAATCGAGTATCGTCAGAGATTCGGTTCATGAGCCTGGTGCTGCGTAAACCTGAAAGTCGCTGGAAGAGCAGCAGGCAGCCAATTAACAACCGGTTTCCCAAGGAGGGGAGAACCATGGGGAAAAAACCGCGGATTGTCGCGACGCCAAATGCTCGCGGCTATGGCGATTTCTACACTTGGTAGCGCTGCGAACGGATCAGCATTAAATGGCGGAAACACCGCTGATCATTTCTTGAATTCGTGGAACATCGGGAGCGTGAGGATTGACGCCAAACCCGCGCAAATCGCGATCGAGACGACCAAAACTGCGGTGATAGTCGTCGACATGCAAAACGACTTTGGAAGTAAAGGTGGCATGTTCGATCGGGCAAGCATTGATATTTCAATGATTCAAAAAGCCGTTGGCCCAACTGCGAAAGTACTCAAGGCCGCTCGCAAGGCGAACATCAAGATCGTCTATCTGAAGATGGGTTTTCGTGCTGATCTCTCGGACCTGGGCGCCCCTGACTCTGTCACCGGGATGCGACATATTCAAAGAATGCACGTCGGATCAACTATTAAAGCGCCTGACGGCAACGAGAGCAGAATCTTGGTACGCGACACTTGGAACACGGACATTCTGGAGGAACTTAAACCGCAGGCTGGCGACATCGAAATGTATAAGCACCGATTCAGCGGCTTCTATCAAACCGATTTGGACACTGTTCTTGGAAAGCTTGATATTAAGCACCTCATCTTCACTGGGTGTACGACGAGCGTTTGCGTCGACTCCACGATTCGAGATGCGATGTACCGCGACTATCAACCCGTCTTGCTTGCGGATTGCACTGGGGAACCGATCGGATATGGCTTACCCAGAAGCAATCACGATGCGTCTCTCCTAACGATCGAAGTCTTATTGGGATGGGTTTCAGATTCGGAAGAATTCGTTAAAGCGCTCGAGAATGGTTAGGCCTTTACTCGCGATTCGGAGCTTTTGTGTTAACAAACTGATCGTCTACGTACGTACTTACTTTGACGTTTCCTACTCATAGCGAAGTGCTTCCAGAGGATCTACTTGCGTAGCCTTGCGTGCCGGCAGCCAACAAGCAACTAACGCCACCAACAACAGCAGCGCCCCGATCACAACGAAAGTCAATGGGTCGGTGGCATTCACGCCATAGAGCTGCTCAGAGATCTGGCCCAGCCCCACGGTCTCTCCGAAATACTGACTCGCCAACAGGCGTTTCAATCCATACCCAGTTACTGCCCCTACTGCCAGTCCGAGCAGGACCAGTCTCATACCTTGCCAGACAACTAACCGCAAGACGTTTGACGCTTGCGCGCCAAGCGCCATCCGGATTCCCATTTCATTTGTGCGTTGGGCCACCGAATAGGCCAACACTCCGGAGAGTCCGATGCCCGCGAGCAGAAGCGCCAATGCGCCAAAGAAACTCAAGAGTCGCGCGGCTAGGCGTTCTGGTCCCAACGTGGCGTGCGCTCGGGCTGTTTGTGTGCTGACTTGCGTGACTGGCAGATCGCTGTCCAGTTCATGCACGACCTGACGCACCCTCTCGGCTAGCGAAGCCGGTTCGCCCACGGTACGCAATGTGAAATACACGGTGCCGAGCGCTTGGTCCTCCTGCTGCCACGGTGTGTAAAGCAGCGGCTTAATGTCTTCGCGCTGGCTTCTGTACTTGGTATCAGCCACCATTCCGACGATCTCAACTTCACTTTCGCCTTCGATATTGACACGCTTGCCAAGCACCTCGTTGTTGGCGAAGAACTGTTGAGCAAAGGTTTGATTGACGATAGCGACTTTAGGCGCATGCTGATCATCATGGGCCGTAAAGCTGCGTCCACTTAGCAGCGGAATTTCCATTGTCGAAAAATAATTTTCCCGCGCCATTTGTCGCATTGTGTCATGGCTGGGGCTAGTCTTTTCCGTCTCGCCAGGGAGCCGGATATCGTTGTACCAGTTTTCATCCGCAATGAGCGGAACGCGCGCGAAGGTTGCTGATCTGACGTCGGGCAGGTTATCCAGGCGGGCAACGAGTTGCTGGTAGAACTGCACAAGCCGCTCGTCTTTGTATCCGTTCTGTTGCGGTTGCAACCTGAAGAGCAAGAGGTTCTCCTGATTGAAGCCCAGGTTAACTCGTTGCAGATTGTAGAGCGTGCGGATGAACAAACCCGCACCGACCAATAACAACAATGAGAGCGCAACCTGGGCGATGATCAGTCCTTTACTCAACCGTGACACAGCACCTGTCGTACGGCGACTCTGTTTGAGTGTCGTCGCCAAATCCTGCCTTGTCGCGCGCCAAGCGGGCGCCAAACCAAATAGCACGCCGGTGAGCAGCGAGACTGTCAGCGTGAAGCCGAGCACACGCCAATTCAAACTGAGGTCAAGACCATTGGGGAGGATTCCCGTGTCTTTGTCGGTCAGCGTCAGGAGCGCACTCTTACCCCAAAAGGCAAAGATCACACCGACTGCGCCGCCCAACGCCGCGAGCAGCACACTCTCCGTTAATAGTTGCCGAACCAAACGCCAACGCCCTGCGCCAACCGCCAGTCGCACATTGATTTCTGCACTACGCAGCGACGCCCGCGCCAACAACAGGTTTGCGACGTTTGCGCATGCAATCAACAGCACAAGCGTCACGACGATGAACAGTCCATAGATAGTAGGGGAGTAATCTCGACGGCGGTCCAGCATCCCGCGACTGCCAGATTCCGCAATCAGGTGCGGATAATCTTTCGGATCGAGTTGCGCCGGTTCGCTCGCCTTGCGCGGTGGCGGCATGATCTCCAATGCGGTGGTTTGGAAAGTGTCGTTCAAGCTATCGCGCGCCTGTTGGTAAGTTGCTCCCGGCTTGAGCCGGCCCATCAGATTTATCCACCAGATGCCTGGTTGGTTCGCCGTTGTCAGATTGCTGTTTTCCCCCAGCAGCAAAGGCTCAGAGGCAAACGGAACGGTAAAAGCAGGGTGATAATCCACTTGCGACGTGCCGGTGAACGCGGGCGGCGTCACACCGATGATGGTGAATGACTGTTTGTTGAGCTTGAGTGGCTGGCCGATGACGGCTGGGTTAGCGCCGAACCGTTCCTGCCAAAACTGATGGCTGAGCACGACGACCGGCGTTGCCCCTGGCTTGTCATCGTCGTCAGTAATCGGGCGTCCCAAGCTCGTTTGCATTCGTAACCCAGCGTAATAGTTGCCGGAGACGGCTTGCCCGTCGACGAGCTCCGCCTGATCGCCATTGACTGCGTTCACGTCCTGTATCGGAGCGAAAGCGAATAAATCGCTAAGTGGAGTTTCCGTCGCCTGCGTTTGCTTGCGCATCCTTGCAAAGACTTCGTAGCGAAACAGCGAGAGCTTGCGCGTGCCGGGTGCCCCGGGGACGTTTGACGTACCACTCATGCCACCAACTCTGAACGGAAGTCCGGCATGCCAGGCAAAGAGGACCAATCTATCGGGATCAGGAACTGGCAAAGTTTTTAGCAGAGCAGCATCCACAACACTGAAAAGGGCAGTGTTAGCACCAATCCCAAGCGCCAGTGAAAGCACCGCTACTAATGTGAACCCTTTGTTCTTGACCAGCATTCGAATGCCAAACCGCACGTCTCGCAATAGATCCGCCATGATGTTGGTGCGGTTGGCTCCCAGGACCACGGGCTCCTGCGTAACTGGACGTTCGACCTTGCTCAGTTCCAACAACAGATCGCTCTGATTTAGCGCCTTAGACGTTGTGAGCAACGCATCTTCTGTTGCCGTACCATTGGCTAGCAGGTCTTCGAAAAAATCTTCAAGATACTGTTCCAACTCCTCGGCGATCTCAGCCTCACGGGTAGGCGATAACCGCAGCCCCGCCAGACGGTCTCTGATCTCTTTTTTCCAATCAGGCATGATTAGGTCACCTCACGAAGGGTTTATCCCAGCCACGAGATCAAGCGCTGCGAAGAAGTCTTTCCACGTGCGCCGCTGTTCCGCCAGGATCTTGTGACCCGCTGCTGTCAACGTGTAGAACCGCCGCCGCCGTTCTCCGGCTTTTTCTACCCAACGGCCCTTAATCAATCCGCGTTTCTCGAGACGATAAAGTAGCGGGTAGAGCGAGGCGACGTGAAATTGCAATACACCACGCGAGCGCTGTTCGATCAACTTGCCAATTTCGTACCCATGCCGTGGTCGATCCTCGACCATTGCCATAATCAGCATTTCCGTGCTGCCTCTTTTCAGATCGCGGTCAAGCATGAGTGCCCTCTCCATATGTGGCTGCGCCATATATACACGTAACGGGAAGCAGCGTCAACGTCCACATCGACCCTAAAGATCTGTGACAGAGTTTTTGCCATACCGACCAACTACAGCTCATATCCGCTGACCGAATGTAAAGCCCAAAAGTAATAAACTGCTGGCGCGAGACCTGGAAAACATCTGGACCCTTTCGTTAGCACCTCAGTCAATCTCCTTTGACTTTGTCTATGACGGCGGCGGCCCCGGCTAAGGTGGCGTCGGCACGATATCGGTGAACGGAAGAAAGGTAGGCGAAGGTCGGATCACGAGAACGCAACCTGTCATCTTCTCGACAGATGACAGCCTCGATGTAGGTGAAGACTGGGGCACGCCAGTGTCGCCGGCTTGCAAACCGCCGATGAAGTTCACCGGCACACTCAAAAAGGTTACGGTGGAAGTGAAGTTATGAGTACCACGTTGACGCTAAATCTGCTTTGAAATCGAGATCAAATTGTGGCGGCCCGTGCGGCAGTAGAACCCGTGTCGCCGTCGCGAAAGAGAAGCGATCTATTGTAATTCAACAGAGCTTCGCGGCATGGATAGCGCTCAACCGCATTTGAAGGCCTCACGAAGATTCATTAGCGGCGTAATTGCCATTAGCTCTGCTATCTAACACGCTCGGACTTGAGGCCACCGCTGATCGGTTGCCAGGCAGAAGAGGCGCGATTGAAGCGAACGCGCTTGATGGCATGGGCCAACCCGAGAAGTTGCAAAGCCCTAATACCTAACCAGTTCAAATCAATCTCGTACCAACGCAGTCCGTGACGCGCTGAGGTTGGATAAGCGTGATGGTTGTTGTGCCATCCTTCGCCGAATGTTAGCAGCGCCACCCACCAACTATTTCGCGAATCATCACCGGTTTCAAATCTTGTTCTGCCCCACAGATGCGTGGCTGAATTGACGAGCCACGTGGCGTGCAACTCTAATATCAGTCGCAAGAAAACTCCCCACAGCATTACGCCCCAGCCGCCAACACTGAAGAGCACTATTCCTACCAATAAAAGAGGAATGTAGTAATAGCGTGTAAGCCAGCGATAGAACCGATCGTTCATTAGGTCTGGAGCGTAGCGAGTGATGACGGCCTCAGGGTGATTTTGCGCCGTGCCCCATAGTATCCAACCAACGTGGGCCCACCAGCCGCCATCGCGTGGTGTATGCGGATCACCGGCGCGATCTGTATGAGCATGATGTAGGCGGTGCGTAGTCACCCACTCAATTGGACCACCTTGAAGAGACATTGTGCCGCAGGTCACGAGAAAGTATTCGACTACTTTCGGCACTTTGTAACCGCGGTGTGTCAACAACCGATGATAACCCATGCCGATACCCAGACTGCCCGCAATCCAGTAGAGAACAATCGCGGTAAGTACGGCAGGCCAGCTCCAGAAGAAAAGCGCTGCGATTCCCCCAAGATGGGCGCTCGAGAGAAAAATCACCATTCGCGAATTCCTATTGGCCCAAATGACTTGGAGCTTCTGGCTCATGGTCATGGCTTTACCTGATTCTGACTTCATTAAACAATCCTCTTTGACCTACCGCCGATGCGGCTGTTTCAACAACACTCACAGTTAGAACACTACCTGACTACAAACAATTTAATTGTCTTACCAGTCCTCTCCGAAATGAAAAGTCACATAGACACTTTAAGTTCAAGTCGCATAAGTTTGTAAACATGCTTCCGGTGAGGATACTCAAGGGCAGCGTTTAGCTAATGGTTCTGGACGCGCGGCGAAATGGCAAGATCTGTTAGCGATTGAAAGTATTGGCGTCCCGTACGGGAGTCGAACCCGTGTCGCCGCCGTGAAAGGGCGGTGTCCTAGGCCACTAGACGAACGGGACGCATAAGGTGAGCAGTTCGGGCCTCATTGCAAGCTGGTAACCT
>Ga0068864_100002348_pt1 | contig 15655 bp, 14 predicted proteins | sample KBSSwiS72_FD_66586 | JGI IMG/M metagenome (GOLD analysis project Ga0068864, IMG submission 66586) | Switchgrass rhizosphere microbial communities from Kellogg Biological Station, Michigan, USA - KBS Switchgrass S7-2 | ecosystem: Host-associated > Plants > Roots > Rhizosphere > Soil ... | reverse complement strand
CGAGGAACATGAACGTCATGACGAGCTCGCACACGAAGGCCGCCGTCAGCGAGTAGCCGCCGGGGGAGTGCTCGCCGTACCCGTTCGACGCAAAGCCGCCCGAGAGGTCGAACCCGGCCTTGCCGCTCGCGATGAGGTAGAGCACGCCCGAGCCGGCGACGGCGCCGGCGAGCTGCGCGACGATGTAAGCGATCACCTGGCTCGCCGGGAAGCGGCCGCCCGCCCAGAGCCCGATCGTCACCGCGGGGTTGAAGTGGCCGCCCGAAATGGGCCCGAGCGCATACGCCGCGGTCAGCACCGTCAACCCGAACGCGAGCGACACTCCGACGAAACCGATCCCCAGGCTCGGAAAGGCGGCCGCGAGCACGGCGCTGCCGCATCCGCCGAGCACCAGCCAGAACGTCCCGAGGAACTCACTCGTCAACTTGGAAGGCATCGCGATCCTCCTCCTCTATCTCCTCGCGCCCAACGGAGGTGTCTTGTGGGAGGCGCGAGCTGTTGGGCGCATCATCTCGCCAAGTCCGGTTCCGTGACCGGTTTTTTTGGCGGACGGCCCGTTGAGCCGGCATGAAGATCGAAGCGCGGGAGAAGGCGTGCCCGCGCGAAACGAGCTTCGTATGGCGCCGCGGGTTGATAGATTTGAGGCAACCCGACCGCACCCGAGACATCCATGACCCGCCGGCGGCCGGAGAAAGTGAGCGTCCCATGTTGCGTACCGGCCCCCGGTCTGTCGTCCCGGCGGTCCTCGTCGGTCTCGCCCTCTCGCGCCTCGCCGCCGCCCAGTCCGATCCCCTTCCCTCGTGGAACGACGGCCCGGCGAAACAGGCGATCACGCGCTTCGTCGCGGATACCACGAAGGAGGGCTCGCCGAAGTTCGTCCCGCCGGCGGAACGCATCGCCGTCTTCGACAACGACGGCACCCTGTGGGCCGAGCAGCCGCTCTATTTCCAGTTCCTGTTCGGCATCGACCGCGTCAAGGTGATGGCTCCGCAGCACCCGGAGTGGAAGACGACCGAGCCCTACAAGTCCGTCCTCGAGGGCCAGGTCGAGAAGGCGCTGGCGCAGGGCGACAAGGCCATCCTCGAGATCATGATGATCTCGCACGCGGGGATGACGACGGAGGAGTTCGACAAGACCGTCCGCGCGTGGCTCGAGACGGCGCGCCACCCGCGTTTTCATCGCCCCTACACCGAGATCGTTTACCAGCCGATGGTCGAGCTGCTCGGGTACATGCGGGCCAGCGGCTTCAAGACGTTCATCGTCTCGGGCGGCGGCGTCGAGTTCATGCGCGCGTTCGCCGACAAGGTCTACGGCATCCCGCCGGAGCAGGTCGTCGGAAGCGCGGGCGAGACGAAGTTCCAACTCGGGCAAAACGGCCCCGTCCTCATGAAGCTTCCGAAGGTCGAGTTCATCGACGACGGTCCGGGCAAGCCCGAGGGAATCCAGCGCATCATCGGGCGGCGCCCGGTGTTCGCGTTCGGGAACTCCGACGGCGACCAGCAGATGCTCGAGTGGACGGCGGCGGGGCAGGGAGCCCCGTTCATGGGCCTCGTGCATCACACCGACGCCGAGCGCGAGTGGGCCTACGACCGTGCATCCCACATCGGGAAGCTCGACAAGGCGTGGGACGAGGCGACCGCGAAGGGCTGGACCGTCGTGGACATGAAGAAGGACTGGAAGAAGGTGTTCGCGTTCGAGAAGTGAGCCCCGCGGGGAGGAGACCGCTAACGGAGGCCCCGGCCGGCGCGGAGGAGACCGGAGAAAGAGCAGATCGTCGCTAACGGTCCCGGCCCCTCCTCCGTAATACAGGCAGGCACACAGATCTCCTCCTTAGGGCCCCCCGGGTGAGAACGGGGGGCTTTCTTTTTTCCCTTTTTCGAGAGGGAGGGCCGGGGGATATCGTCCGCAGCGTGAACGCGACCCCCGGGGCCTCTTGATCCGCCTGCGGCTGAGGCCGGGCCGGGAGGCCTCCGTCCGGCGCCGGCATCCGTGGCTCTTCTCGGGGGCCGTGGCGTCCGCGGAAGGGGACGGCTCGGACGGCCTCGCGGAGGTCCTCGACCCCTCGGGACGGCCGCTCGCGCGCGGCCTCTACTCGCCCGAATCCCAGATCCTCGCGCGGCTCTGGACCTTCGACGGGCGAGAGGTGGGCCCCGACCTCTTCCGCGAGCGGTTCCGGGCCGCCGCCGCGTTGCGCCGCGACGTCCTGCCTCCGGAAACCACAGGCTACCGAGCCGTGAACGCCGAGGGCGACCTCTGCCCGGGCGTGCTCGTCGACGTTTACGGCGAGGCCGCGGTCCTGGAGCTGACGACCTCCGGAGCCGAGTCGCGCCGTGGGGAGCTGGAGGCCGCGGCGAGAGAGGTGTTCGCACCGGGACGGCTCGTCGTCCGCGAGAGCGGCACGCAGCGAGACAAGGGCTCCTCTGCAATCGGGGTCAGGGCGGTCGGCGACGGGCGAAGAGACCCCGCTCCGTTTGTCGAGAACGGGCTCCGCTTCGTCGCCGATCTCGCGGGGGGACAGAAGACCGGCTTCTTCCTCGACCAGCGGGAGAACCGCGCGCGGCTGCGAGCGCTCGCGCGCGGCCGCACCGTGCTCAACCTGTTCTCCTACTCGGGCGCGTTCTCCGTCGCGGCCCTCGCGGGCGGCGCCGCGCGCGCGGTGGACGTGGACTCCTCCGCCGCGGCGCTGGCTCTCGCCCGGGAGCAGCGCGCTGCCAACGCGCTCGCGTCCGCGGACGAAGACTTCGTCGAGGCCGACGTCTTCGACGAGGTGCGGAGGCGTGTCGCGGAAGGCGAGTCGTGGGACGTCGTGATCAGCGACCCTCCGGCGTTCGCGAAGAAACGCGCCGACGTGGATCGGGCGGCGCGCGGATACAAGGACGTCAACCGGGTCGCCATGGCGCTCGTCGCGCCGGGGGGCTGGCTCCTGACCTGCTCGTGCTCCGGCCTGATCGACGCGGACCTCTTCCAGAAGATCGTCTTCGCGGCGAGCACGGACGCCCGGCGGTCCTTCTCCATCGCGGCCCGCCAGGGCGCGGGGCCGGATCATCCCGTCTCGATCGACTGCCCGGAGGGGGAATACCTGAAGGGGTTGTGGCTGAGGAGGGAGAGCTGAGTTCGCGGGACGGGTGACACGGGATGACGAACCGAAAATCTATACTCACGCCATGAGACGGACCCTCCTGGCGGCGATCGGGTTTGCCGCCGTCGTTCCCGCCGCCGCGCTGCTCGCCGAGCGCCCGGTCACCCACGCGGGTCCCGCCGTCTTCCATCCCGTCGCGCCGAGGGCCGAGGCGAGGGCCGCGGACCTGGTCCTCGCGGGACCGCGCCTCCCGGCGGCCGCGCGGCACGCGCTCGGCGCGCTCCCGCCGCGGGAAAAGGCGGCGCTCGCCGCCGGGACGGGGGCCGCAACGCTCCGGCCGAAGCGCCCGGCGGTCCGCGTCGGCGTCTCCCGCGAGCTGACCCCGGCCGTGGGTTTCACCGGGATTCCCGCGGATGTCGGCGCCCCGGCCTCGCGAGTCGTCGGGGGCGGGCTTCTCGAGCCGGCGCCGGGCGGCTCCGTCTGGACGGCCGCCTTCTCCTCCATGGGAGCCGGCGCCCTGCGCCTGCACTTCCGCTCGGCGCGGCTTCCGCAGGGCTCGCGGGCCTACGTCTACTCCGCGGCGGGCGAGGTCCACGGCCCGTACGCGTTCGACCGAGAGCTTCCCGCGGAGGGCTTCTGGACGAACACGGTCTTCGCGGACGAGGTGTTCCTCGAGGTCCGCCTTCCCGCCGGCACGCGCGACGCCGCCCTCTCGGTCGATGCGATCGTCCACCTCGAGCATCCGTCGTTCGCGCCGCCGCGGGCGCCGGCCGCGGCATCCTCCCGTTCGGCCGCGGTCGTCCGGCCGAAGTCCGATGCGTGCTTCGTGGACGCGAGCTGCGTCTCGACGTCTGACTTCCCGAGAATCGCCGACGCGTCCAACGCGATCGGGCAGCTCACGTTCGTGGACGCAGGCGATGCATTCGTGTGTACGGGCGGGCTCCTGAACGCGACGCCGTCGACCTTCGTGCCCTATCTCCTGACCGCCAACCACTGCTTCGACAACCAGGCCGCGGCGACGTCGCTCGAGGCGTTGTGGCAGTACAAGACCGCTTCCTGCAACGGCCCCGCCCCGAGCCCGAGCCTCTTCCCGCGCACGCTCGGCTCGACACTCCTCGCGACCGGAACCGCGAGCGACTTCACCTTCGTGCGCCTGTCCGAGGACCCGCCGGACAACAGCGTCTTTCTCGGCTGGACGACGACGGACTACAGCCACTCGGGCGGCACGATCCTGCACCGGCTCAGCAACCCCAACGGAGATCCTCAGATCTACACGAAGGAGCAGATCAGCGCGACCCCCGATCCCGTCGCGTGCACGGACGTGGTCCAGGGCCTCTTCCTCTACGAGAAGGACGTCGAGGGCGGAACCGGAGGCGGGAGCTCCGGCTCGCCCGTGTATCTCGGCGACCTCAGCGTCGTGGGCCAGGAGCTCGGCGCCTGCGGGACCAACACGGATGACGACTGCGACGTGGTGGACAACTCGACCGTCGACGGCGCGTTTCGCGTGACGTTTCCCTCGGTGGCGCCGTGGCTCCAGCCGGTCGCGGCCGGCACGTGCGTCGCCGACGCGAACACGCTCTGCCTCAACGGGGGACGATTCCGCGTCACGGCCGATTTCGCGACGTCGAACGGCCAGACCGGCTCCGGGACGGGAGTGCCGCTCACGAGCGACTCCGGCTACTTCTGGTTCTTCAATCCGGCCAACATCGAGCTGGTCGTGAAGGTCCTGCGGGCGTGCTCGAGCAGCCCCGGGCGCTACTGGGTCTTCGCCGGAGGCCTGACGAACGTGCACGTCGTGATCACGGTCGTCGACATGCAGACCGGCGCCACGAAGACGTACGAGAACCCGCTGGGCGCGGCCTTCGTTCCGCTGCAGGACACGGACGCGTTCCCGTGTCCGTGAGGCGCGTGCGGGCGGGCGCGAACGGGAGGCGGGAGGCGGCGCTCCGACCCGGCGCTTGAGCCTCGCCGTCCTCGGACCGTCGCCCCCGGATCGGGGCGGCATCGCGCGCGAGACGGCGCGGCTCGTCGAGGAGCTCGGACGCATCGAGCCCGTCCTCTGGCTCACCTTCTCGCGGCGGTATCCGGCGTGGCTCGACCCGCGCCGTTTCGACGAGCACGACGGCGGCCGGCCCGACGCCGCGCTCCCGGTCCTCGACTACGCGAGCCCACGTTCCTGGCGAGAGGCGGCGCGACGCGCCGCGGAGCAGGCGCCCGGCGGCCTGATCATTCCGTGGTGGACGGCGTTCTGGGCGCTTCCGGATCGAGCCGTGATGCGCCGCGTGCGGCGCCTCTCGCCGCCGACGCCGCGAGTGCTGCTCTGCCACAACGTCGTCGACCACGAGGGCGGCGCCGGGCGCGCGCTGCTCTCGCGCGGTGCGATCACGGAGGCCGACGGTTTCGTCGTACACGCGGCCGCGGACGCCGAGCGGCTCGCGCGGATCGCGCCCGGGCGTCGCGTGCTGACGCTTCCGCATCCCGTCGAGAGCGTTCCCGATGGAAAGCGCTCGGATGCGCGGCGGAGGCTCGGGCTCGACGAGACCGCGCCGCTCGTCCTCTTCCTCGGGCTCGTCCGCCGGTACAAGGGGGTGGACACGCTCCTCGACGCGGCGCCGGCGATCGTGCGCGAGACCGGAGCGCGGATCGCCGTGGTCGGAGAGGTCTTCCCCGAGGTGCGTGAGCTGTCCCGGCGCGCGGCCGGGAGCGCGGTTGCCGGGAGCCTGATCTGGAAGGACGCGTACGTCGCCGAAGACGAGATGCGCGACTGGATGTCCGCCTGCGACGCCGCCGTGCTCCCGTACCGCGCCGTGTCCGGCAGCGGAATCGCGGCCCGCGCGTTGGCCGCGGGTCGACCCGTCGTCGCGGCGCGAGTCGGCGGCCTTCGCGAGACCGTCGCGGCGGGAGAAACCGGCGAGCTCTTCGACCCCGGCGACGCGGCGGGGCTCGCGGCCGCGGTGAAGACGGTGCTGGCCCGCCCGGGCGGCTTCTACGAGGCCGCGGTTCGCGCCGCGGCCGAGCGCGCTTCGTGGCCGCGGTATGCGCAGGCGATCGCCGGATTCGTGGGAGAGCTCCGTCAGTCCCGTATACTCCCGCCTCCATGAATCTGGATCTGACCGAGGATCAACAGCTCCTCCAGACCTCGGTGCGGGAGTTCGCGGAAGGCTCGGTGCGGCCTCGCGCCGCGGTCATCGACCAGTCCGGCGAGTTCCCCAGAGATCTGTTCCGCGCCGCGGGCGAGCTGGGGCTCGCCGGCGTCGCCGTCCCCGTCGAATACGGCGGCTCCGGGATGGACACGGTCGCGTACGCGATCGCGATCGAGGAGATCTCCCGGACCTGCGCGAACATGGGCGTGATCCTCTCGGTCAACAACTCGCTCGTCTGCGACCCGATCGAGAAGTTCGGAAACGAGGAGCAGAAGAAGCGGTTCCTCACGCCGCTCGCGCGCGGCGAGAAGCTCGGCTGCTTCGCGCTGACGGAGCCCGACGCGGGCTCGGACGCGGGCAACCAGAAGACCCGCGCGATCCTCGAGGGAGACGTCTACCGCATCACCGGGCAGAAGGTCTTCATCACGTGCGGGCAGGCGGCGGACCTGTGCCTCCTGTTCGCGATGACGAACCCGGAGAAGAAGACGCGCGGGATCTCGGCGTTCGTCGTGGACGCATCGACGCCGGGATTCGACCGCTCCCGCCACCAGGTGAAGCTCGGCGTCAACGCCTCGGGGACCGTCGAGATCTTCCTGACGGACGTGTGCGTGCCGGCCGCCGACCGCCTGGGCGAAGAGGGAGACGGCTTCAAGATCGCGATGTCGACGCTCGACGGGGGACGGATCGGAATCGCCGCTCAGGCGGTGGGGATCGCGACCGAGGCGTTCGAGGCGGCGGTCGCGTACTCGAAGGCGCGGAAGGCGTTCGGACGTCCCATCTCGGATTTCCAGGCCTTGCGCTTCTACATCGCGGACATGGCGACCGATCTCGACGCGGCGCGGCTGCTCACACGCAAGGCGGCCGCGGCGAAGGACACGGCGCGCCGCAACGGCGGCCGCTTCTCGATGGAGGCCGCGACGGCGAAGCTCTTCGCGGCGGAGATGGCGCAGCGGGTCACGACGAAGGCCCTGCAGATCCACGGCGGGTACGGCTACACGAAGGAATACCCGGTCGAGCGCAACTTTCGCGACGCGCGCATCACGGAGATCTACGAGGGCACGAGCGAGATCCACCGGCTCATCATCGCGAGGGAGATCTTCAGGGACTCCGGGCTGCAGATCGGATGATGTATTTTTCCGGTTCGCGCGCTCGGCGGGTGATCACGGGGAGAGGTCCCCATCGCGACTTCCCCTCTCATTTTCACGGTCCGCGCAGCGGACCGCGAGAGGCCTGAGCTCGAGTCACATGGGCCAGACCCGCATGTTCCGGGACCGGGTGGTCTCGATGGAGCAGACCCTCGAGGGCGGCGAGAAGCATCTCCCCATCCTCAAGGACCTGTGCCGCGAGGCGCTGCCCGAGTTGGAGTACCGGGAGCACGTGCTCGACCACGAGCGCGACCTCTTCGTCATGGACATGGAGGGCCCCGGCGGCGTGCGCAAGCGCATCGCCTGGACGCGGATGATGCTGTTCGACGCGGAGCGTCTTCCCACCGTATCGGCGGATCCGACCAACGCGCTCCGGGCGCGGATCGTGGAATTCATCCGCTCCCAGGCGGCGCGCCCCGAGATCCTCGTGACGTTCCGACACCTGGAGGACGGCTGGGTCGACACGCCCGAGCCGAAGCGCGAGAGCCGCCGCCGGCGCCGCGGCGGACGGGGCGGGCGTGGCGAGCGGGGCGAGCGCGCCCCGGGCCCGGGGGCCGGTCCCGACCGGCGCCCGCAGCCGGGTCAGGGTGGTCGGCCGCAGCCGGCGCAGGGTGGACGGCCGGCACAAGTTCAAGGTCAGGGTGGACGTCCGCAGCAGGGACAGCGCGGACGTCCGCAGCCGGCGCCGGGCGGGCGCACGCAGGCCTCCGGACCGCCCGCCGAGCGAGGCGTCGCGGCCGCCCCCTCCGGCGGACGCGGGCCCGCTCCGGCGCGCGCGGCATCGGCCGGTTCGCCGGCGCCGGGCGGCGCCGAGGGAGCGGGCGGCGGCAAACGGCGACGCCGATTCCGGAAGCGGCGGCGCGGAGGCGGCGGACGCCCCGGCGGCGCGCCGGAGGGCGGGGGCGCGGGCGGCAGCGGCGGAGCACCGGGCGGTTCGGGAGCCGGAGGACCGGGCGCATGAACTTCGAGCTCTCGGACGACCAGAAGGAGATCCGCCGGTCCGTCCGCGAATTCGCGGATGCGGAGATCGCCCCTCACGTCGCCCGATGGGAGAAGGACGAGCACTTCCCTCGCGAGATCCTGGCGCGGATGGGGGAGCTCGGCCTGATGGGCATGATGGTGCCCGAGGCCTATGGCGGAGCGGGCGCCGACGCGCTGTCCTACGTGCTCGCGATCGAGGAGCTGGCGCGCGTGAGCGCGTCGGCCGCGGTGATCGTGTCGGTGAACAATTCGGTCGCCTCCTATCCGATCTGGAAGTTCGGGACCGAGAACCAGAAGACGGGAGTGCTGCGGGAGCTCGCGTCGGGCAGGGCGCTCGGAGCGTACGCGCTCACGGAGCCGCAGTCCGGGTCGGACGCCGCGAACCAGAAGACGCGCGCGGTGCGCGACGGCTCGGGCTACCTCCTGGAGGGGTCGAAGGCGTGGATCACGAACGCCGGCGAGGCGGACTGGTACGTCGTGATGGCGATGACGGACCCCTCCGCGGGGACGCGCGGCATCACGGCGTTCGTCGTGTCGGCGAAGGATCCGGGCCTTCGGGTCGGCGCGCCCGAGGCGAAGATGGGGCTGCGCGCGTCGAGAACCGCCGCCATCTACCTGGACAACGTCCGCGTGCCGGAGGAGCGGCGGCTCGGGGGTGAAGGAGAGGGATTCACGATCGCGATGGCGACTCTCGACCACTCCCGCATCGGGATCGCGGCACAGGGCATCGGGATCGCGCAGGCGGCATACGAGGCCGCCGTCGACTATGCCCAGACGCGCGAGACGTTCGGCCGAAAGCTCGCCGAGCACGAGGCGATCGCGTTCCAGATCGCCGACATGCGCGTGCAGCTCGAGGCGGCGCGCGCCCTGACCTACCGCGCCGCGCTGCGCTCCGAGACTCCCGGAGTGCGCTTCTCGAAGGAGTCCTCGATGGCGAAGGTTTATGCGACCGAGGCCTGCAACGCGATCGCGGCGCGCGCCGTACAGATCTTCGGCGGGTACGGTTATTCGCCCGACTATCCCGTCGAGCGGTACTACCGGGACGCGCGGGTGACGACGATCTACGAGGGCACGAGCGAGATCCAGCGGATCGTGATCTCCAAGAACGTGCTCGCGGGGCGGTGAGACGATGAGCGAACGCGACGAGCCCGATCCGTTTCCCGAGGCCTCGATCCCGGAGACCCGCGAGGGAGAGGTCTCTCCGGAGGCTCTCTCGGCGCCTCGAAGCGATGCCCCCGCGGTGCCGCCGTCCGAGGCTCCGACTCTGCCGCTGATCCCGGTGGACCGGTTCCGCTTCCAGACCGGAGATGACGCGGCGCCTCCGGCGCCCCCGGTGTCGGACTCCGTTTCCGGTGCGGCGCCGCCTCCGGCCCGGGAGCCCGCTCCTTCGGCGCATCGCGACTCCGCCCCACCCGTGGAGCGCGAAGCCGCTCCCCGCGGGGAGCCGGAAGCCGCTCCGCCTGTCGTCGCGACGTCTCCGGCTGCGCCGCCGCCGCCGCCCGCGGATCCGCCGTCGCCCTCCCCGGCTTCGGCTTCCGTTTCCGCTTCCGCTTCGGCTTCCGCTTCCGTTTCGGCCCCGAGAGACCTCCTGGACCGGCGCGCGCCTCTCTATCGCGAGTGCCAGGGCTATCGCCTGCGCCTCGATCCGGCGGACCTCGCGCGGCTGCGCGAGCTGGCGGGCTCCCGCGGAAGATCCGACGACGAGATCGGCGAGGCGTTCTTCGACGGACAGGCGGATCGGTTCGCGGAGTCGCTCGCCGGGGACGTGCCGATTCCGAGCGAGATCCGCGTGATCGTCGATCCGTACTCCCGCCAGGCGTTCCTCGCGCTGGAGAACCGGATCCGCGGGATCCTCAGCTTCTAGCTACTAGCGGATGCCTGGAGTCCGCGGATCGACCGCACCGCGCAGGCGCCGCGCCCGACGCGTCCTACGCGCCCTCGTAGGACCTCAGATGTCGGCCGTGATCACGACCCGCTCGGCGCGCTTCAGGTGCGCCTTCTTCTGATGCGGGTCGATCGCCACTCCGATCTCGCCCGGCTCGGCGCCGGCCGACGCGAGCACGTCGGCCCAGCTCTCCGCCCGGAAACGAAGGAAGTCCTCCGCCACGGCGGGCTCCTCCCGCCCCTCGAACTCGGACATCGCCTTGAGCTTGTCCACGTCGGAACGCTCGAGGATGAACGCGTAACCGTCGCGGCTGGTCCTGTAAGACTGTCTCTGGGAGTTTGGTTCCATGTCGGGAATTTTAAAATAAACGGGACGTTTTGCGCCCATTGATGCAAACGAACGAGCGAAACTTCGGGTTCCGTTCCGGTCGCCCGCGCGCCGGCCTGGCCGCGCTTCTGGTCGCGGCGCTCTTCGCATGGGCGGGGCCGCTGTCAGCCGAGAAGGTGCGCAATCACTTCGACAGCGACAGCATCATGCGTCCGCCCGGCTTCTTCGACTTCAACGTGCTCGGCGAGGCCGGGCCGGCGAAGTGGCTCATTCTCTCGGACATGAATCCGCCGTCGGCGCCCGCCTGTGCCGTACAGGTCGAGAGCAAGCGGCCGGACGGGTCGGTCGCCGCCGCCGTGCGGCGGACGTACGTGTTTCGCGACGGGACCTCGTCGGTCTTCCTCAAGAGGGGCGGCAGCCGGAGCGGGCTCGTCCTGAGATACGTGGACGATAAGAATTACCTCCTGCTGCTGGTCGACGGGGCCGGCGGCGAGGCGGTGCTGACGAGCGTCCGCGACGGGAAGAGCACGGTCCTCGGACGCGGCAAGGGGACGTTCACGGACCCGTGGCAGAAGCTCGGAGTCGAGGCCTCGGGCCCGAGCGTCAAGGCTTCGCTCGGCGACTCTCCGCTCCTGGAGGGGACCGACCCTCACCCCGTGGCGGGGCGCGCCGGCATGGCGGCCGCGGGCCCGGGTGAGGCGCGCTTCGACGAGCTGGTCTTCGAGTCCGCGGAGATCAAGTAGAACCGTGACCCGGACGACGTATTAGCCATCGCTAATACGTTTCGACGCGACGCTCTCGCCTCAGCCGCCGGACTCCATCTTGGCGGCGAGCGTGAACTTCCCGCCGACGACCTTCAGGATGACGATCGCCTTGATCGGGTTGCGGTCGGCATCCATGGTGATCGTCCCGGTCACCCCGGCGTAATCCTTCGTCGCGGCGAGCGCGTCGCGCACTCTCCGTCCCTCCGTCGAGCCGGCGCGGACGATCGCGGCGGCGAGCATCCGCATGGCGTCGTACGACGACGCGGCGATCGAGTCGGGCGCGGCTCCGAACCGCTTCGTGTAGTCCGACACGAAGCGGTGGACTGCGGGCGAGGGATCGTCCACGGAGTAGTGGTTGGAGATATACGCGCCGTCGACCGAGGGGCCGCCGATCTCGGCGAGCTTGGGCGAGTCCCACCCGTCGGCGCCCAGCAGGACGGACTTCAGTCCCAGCGAGCGCGCCTGCCTCGCGATGAGTCCCGCGTCGGTGTAGTAGCCGGGCACGAAGAGGACGTCCGGCTCCTTCGGGCGGATGGCCGTGAGCTGCGCGGAGAAATCGCTGTCGCCCTCCGCGTACTTCAGCTCGTCGACGATTCGCCCGCCGGACTCGCGGAAGACGGCGGAGAAGGACTCGGCGAGGCCGACGGAGTAGTCGCTCCGGACGTCGACGAGCATCGCCGCCGTCGAGGCGTTGAGGTTGCGGCGGGCGAAGCGGGCGAGGGCGCGCCCCTGGTAGGAATCGATGTAGCAAGCACGGAAGATGAAGTCGCCCTTCTTCGTGACCTCGACGTTCGTCGACGTCGGCGAGATCATGGGCACGCCGTAGGTCTGCGCGATGGGGGCGGCGGCGAGGGTTCGCGAGGAAGCCTGCTCGCCGATCAGGGCGACGACGTGGTCGCGCGTGATGAGCTTGGACACCACCGATGCGGCCTCGGAGGCCTCTCCGCGGTCGTCCTCGGCGAGCACGTGGATCGGACGGCCGAGCACGCCGCCCGCGGCGTTGATCTCGTCGGCCGCGAGGTTGACGCCGTTGCGCCCGGACTGCGCGAAGGTCGCGGTCGGACCGGTCAGCGCGCCGTAGAACCCGATCGGGATGCCCTGCGACTCCGGCGCCTTCTCATCGCCGCACGACGCACAGAGCGCGGCGGCGGTGGCGAGGGCAACGAGAAAGCGCGCGCGCACGGCGGACGGATTATAGGCGGCACGGGCATCCGCGCCGGTCGACGCAGGCCCTCTGATAACCTACGCCGCCTCGAAGAAGCGGGAGACCCATGAACGCATCGAAGACGTACGACGTCATCATCATCGGCTCGGGCCCCGGCGGCTACGTGTCGGCGATCCGCGCCTCGCAGCTCGGCATGTCGGTCCTCATGGTCGAGAAGGAGCCCCGCCTGGGCGGCGTCTGCACGCTCTGGGGCTGCATCCCGACGAAGGCCCTTCTCCACACGGCCGACCTCCTCGAGGAGGCCCGCCACGGCGCGGACGTGGGCGTCGCCGTCCGGGAGGTCCGCCTGGACATGCCCGCGGCCCTGAAGAACAAGGAGAAGGTCGTCCGCCAGTCCACGAACGGGGTCTCCTTCCTGATGAAGAAGAACCGCGTCGACGTGGCGCCCGGGTTCGGCCGCCTCTCCGGCGCGGGCAAGGTGGCGGTCGCGGGCGCCGACGGCGCCGAGACCGTCTTCTCGGGCAAGAACGTGCTCGTCGCGACCGGCTCCGCCCCGCGGTCGCTTCCGGGAATGGAGATCGACGACAAGACGATCCTGTCGTCCACGTCGATGCTCGAGCTCACGGAGGTCCCGAAGTCGCTCGTGGTGATCGGCTCCGGCGCCGTCGGAGTCGAGTTCGCGTCCATGTATCAGCGATTCGGGTCGAAGGTCACGATCGTCGAGGTCCTTCCCCGCATCGTGCCGCTCGAGGACGAGGAGATCTCGCGCGAGCTCGCCGCGTCGTTCAAGCGGCAGGGCATCGCGGTCTATCCGGACACCCGGGTGGAGCGGGTGACTCGCGGCGACGGCGGCGTCGAGGTCCTCGCCCGTTCGTCCGGCGACAAGACGGAGACTTTCCGTGCCGAGAAGATCCTCATGGCCGTCGGCCGCAAGCCGCTCATCGAGAAGATCGGGCTGGAGGCGCTGGGCGTCGCGACCGAGCGCGGTTACGTGAAGGTCGACCGTTTCATGCAGACGAACGTCCCCGGCGTCTACGCGATCGGCGACATCCTCCCGACCCAGGCCCTCGCCCACCTCGCGTCCGCCGAGGGCATCGTCGCCGTCGAGCACATGGCGGGGAAGCAGCCGCCGGCGATCAACTACGACCAGGTCCCCGGCTGCACCTACTGCACGCCGGAGATCGGCTCCGTCGGACTGACGGAGGCGAAGGCTCGCGAGCGCGGCTACGACGTCGCGGTCGGCAAGTTCCCCTTCTCCGCCAACGGAAAGGCGCGCATCGTCGGGCAGGCGTCGGGATTCGTGAAGATCGTGGCCGAGAAGAAGTACGACGAGGTCCTCGGCGTGCACATCGTGGGACCCGCCGCGACCGAGCTGATCGCGGAGGCGTGCACGGCGATCAAGCTCGAGGCGACGTCCGAGGAGCTCGTGCGCACGATCCACGCCCATCCGACGCTGTCGGAGACCTTCGCCGAAGCCGCGCACGCCGTCGCGGGACACGCGATCCACATCTGACCCGCGAAGAGGGCTTCGCCCTCCTACGCGGGTCATCCCGAGGCGCAGCAGCGACGAGGGATCCCGTCAAGACGAGCCGAGGATGCCGCTCAGCCGCGTGAGCGGCGTTCTTGTCATCCCGAGCGCAGCGAGGGACCCCTATCGACGCCCGAATGCCGGTCGAGCTCCCCGGTGGCGATGAAAGGGGTCCCTCGTCGCTGCGCTCCTCGGGATGACAGAGGAAAGCGGCTTCGCCGCCGTCTCCCTACTGCGGGTTCGAGGGCATCATCGGCGGCCCGCCGGGCGAGGTCTGCACCGCGTTGCCCGGGGGAGCCGCGAACGTCCGTCCGACCTGGTAGTCGTTGGCCGAGTTCGGCATCCCCTCGGTCATGCCGGGGACGATGTTCCCGTAGAAGCCCTTGCCGAGCTCGGGGCCGGACGGCTTGTGCGCCGCGGGCGCGGCCGTCGCCGTCTGCACGCTTCCGCCCTGCATCGCGAGATTGCCGATCGCGACGACGCTGGCGGTGGGGTTGCCGGCCGCCGCCGCGGCCGTGATCTGCGTGATCCTGCGGACGTCGGATCTGCGGAGGCTGACGAGCGTCCCGGACGGATAGCCGTGGAAGAGATAGGCGCCGCCCTTGAGGACCGGGGCGTCGGACGCGATCATCGATCCCGAGGGTGACGTCTCGATCCGATAGTAGGCGTGCTCGGCCGCCCAGGCCGTCGCCGCCGCCAGAAGGACCGCCGTTCCGATGATGACTCGCTTCATGTGCAGACTCCTCGCGTTCTCGATCACTGGGGCTGAGTCGGCGGGGCGGAGCCGTTCGTCGCCGCGGGCATCGTCGGCACGCCGCCGTTGACCGTTGCATTCGCGGGTCCGTAGGCATCCGACGTCCCGGGCGTGCCCTGGTACTGCCAGTTGCCCACGGGTGCGCCGTTGATTCCTCCCTGGCCGAGATTGCTCGTGCTCTGAGCGCCCGCCTGCGCGCTGTTGTCCACGGGGCTGCTGATCGTGATCGCGCTTCCCCCCTGCATCGCGAGCGTGCCGATCGGCGTCTCGCCTTTGACGCGCTCGGCGGCCCAGTACGCGGCCTCCCCGGACAGCGCGCTGATCTTGCGGACGTCCGCCTGGCGGACACTCATGATCGTCCCGTCGCGATACGTCCTGTAGACGTACGAGCCGTTCTTGAGCACGGGCTGATCGCGGGCAATCACCTGGCCGCTGGGATTGAGGTCGATCTGGTAGACCGTCGCCCTCGCCTTCTGGACGTCGGCGATGCGCAGCCCCACCTTGCGGACGCGCGCCTCCTTGAGGCGGGTCTGTGCGTATTCGGGCCAGCTCTGGAAGCTGTAGACCCCGTTCGTCAGGATCGGCTGGGTGGCCGCGAAGGTGTGTCCCGACGGGACGAGGTCGATCTGCCAGATCTGCGGGGGAGGGGGGAGCGGCGCATTCTGCGCGTTCGAGGCAGCCGCGATGCACAGCAAAACGGCAAAGAAGCCGGCGCGGAGTCGCATGAATTGCCCCCTGTGCCAAAAGCGTATCACGCGGGCCCGCCGTCGCGGCCCCCGGCGGCCCGCCCGCGCGGCTCGGGGACTGGAATAATCTCCCGGCCGCCCCGATCCCCTGCGTTCGGAAGAGCGGAGAAATAGAATGGCCGACTCGAATCTGAAGCG
>Ga0068864_100002345_pt1 | contig 15657 bp, 16 predicted proteins | sample KBSSwiS72_FD_66586 | JGI IMG/M metagenome (GOLD analysis project Ga0068864, IMG submission 66586) | Switchgrass rhizosphere microbial communities from Kellogg Biological Station, Michigan, USA - KBS Switchgrass S7-2 | ecosystem: Host-associated > Plants > Roots > Rhizosphere > Soil ... | reverse complement strand
GCAGATGCCCGAGCTGGTCGAGCGCGGCCACATCTACATCGCCCAGCCGCCGCTCTACAAGGTGAAGTTCGGCAAGGACGAGCAGTACCTGAAGGACGGCCACGAGCTCGACGGCTACCTGATGAAGGTCGCGCTCAAGGACGCGCGCCTCGAGACCGGCCGCCCGGTCGAAGGCGGCCAGGTCACCGCGGTGCTGCAGGGCGAGACGCTCGAGGCGCTGGCGCAGAAATACGTGATCGCCAAGAACGTCGTCGAGCGGCTCTCCAACTGGATGGACGTCGACGCCCTGCGCGCGCTCGCCAACGGCCTCGAGCTCGACCTCGACACGCTCGAGGGCGCCGAAGTCTCGGCGCGGGCGCTCCAGTCGACGCTCGCGAAGGAGGGCAATGCGGCCGAGGTCGCGGCGGAGTTCGACGCCCGCACCGACAAGCACATCCTGCGCATCAGCCGACTGCACCACGGCAACGTCAAGTCGAGCGTGATCACGGCCGACTTCGTCCACGGCGCCGACTACGAAGCGCTCAGCACCGCGGGCCGCACCTTCCGCGGCCTGGTCGGCGAGGACGCGGTGGTCAAGCGCGGCGAAGGCGAGCGCCAGAAGGAAGCGCGTGTCGGCGACTTCCGCGAGGCGATGTCCTGGCTGCTGCAGCAGGCCGAGGCCGCCGTCGCGCGCCAGCGCTACAAGGGCCTCGGCGAGATGAACCCGGCGCAGCTCTGGGAAACGACGATGGATCCGACGGTGCGCCGGCTGCTGCGGGTCCAGCTCGACGATGCGATCGAGGCCGACCGCGTCTTCACCATGCTGATGGGCGACGAAGTCGAGCCGCGGCGCAATTTCATCGAGAGCAACGCGCTGCGCGTTGCCAACATCGACGTCTGATGACCTGTAGATCCTCGAAATAGTTGCAAACAAGCGCAGCACAACACCCGGCGCGCGCCTTGGCCTGCGCCTCGACAACCGAAAACTGATGATGACGACTTCCAACCACTTCGCTGCTCTTCTTGACCCGGCCGGCATTCTCGGCGCCTGCGCCCAGTCCGGCGCGCTCGATGCCCTGCCCGTCAGCGCCAAGCGCAGCGCGGATCGCATGAGCCCCGCCGTTGCCGGTGAGCTGGCCGAGCACGACGCGGCGGTCGAAGAGCTCTACGAACAACTGATCGCAAAGGCCTCCAAGACGTCGCCTGCGAAGTCGAAAGAGATGGCGCGCAACCAAGAGATCTGAGGTCGGCTATCGCCGTAAACCTCGGTCTGGTAGCCGGTCTTGGAGTCGACACCTGAGCGCGCGCGGGGGGCCGCGCCAGTCCTGGCGACGGGGCGCCCGTTTCGCGAATCAGCGCAGATTTCGCCGCTATTGCGCCATTGACTAGTACGATGCGGCCGCCGTGCTCGTACGGCCGCCCTAACGCGTCGGCTGTCCATGGCTCGTCAGAGCAACAAACCGGGAGACAAGATGGCAAACAGACTGATCAACAAGCAGGGGACATGGCTGGCCGGGTTCTTCGCGATGCTGGTGTTGGGCTTCGCCTTTGCAGGTGGCGCCCACGCACAGACGCAGACCACCACGACGGTCGATGTCCGCAACTTCGAGGTGATCGCGGTCGATGGGAACCATCTCATCCTGCGTGACGAGAGGGGCACCAACGAGTACACGGTGCCGGGCGACTTCGTCTTCACGGTCGACGGCAAGAAGATGACCGTGGCGGACCTGAAGGCGGGGATGAAGGGCAAGGCGACGGTGACGACCACGACCACGGTCGTTCCGGTCGTTGTCACCGAGCTGCGCAGCGGTGTCGTCTTGAGCATTGGAATGAATTCGGTGACGGTGCTCGATCGCTCGGACGGCGTGCGTAAGAAGTTCACCCGCGACCAATTGAATGCCCGGGGCATCCAGGTGTTCAAGGACGGCCGAGTGATCCCGATTTCCGAGCTGAACAAGGGCGACGACATCGTCGCGACCATCGTTTCGCAACGCGCGCCCGACGTGGTGACCGAGCAGGAAGTGCAGGCGACGCTGGCGCAGCCCGAGGTCAAGACAGAGACGCCCGCGACCAAATCCGAGTCGACCCCGGCCAAGACGGAGCCGGTGTCTGTCGCGGCCCCGCCGACGCCAGCCGTAGCGACCCAGCCCACGGCCGCCGCGCCGGCTCCTGCGGAGGGTCTGGGGAATGCGTGGTACGTGCTGATCGCCGTGGTCATCGCGGCAGTGCTGTTCCTGTTCAGGCGTCGGCGCAACGACGGCAGGCCGTCTTCTTGAACCCGGGCTGATCGGCAAGGGGTCGCCGTCGAGCGATCGACTACGCTCGGACAAGAGCCGTCAGGCGACCTCGTCCCTTTCGAGCCGCTTCCGAGCGGCCGCTTTCTCGAGCACGTTTCGGCGCACCAACGCGATGTGCTCGCGCAAGGTGTACGCCTCGCTGGCATAGCTGGGCGGCGTGCCCATCCGGGCCGCTGCATGCTCGATGCGGTCGAGGTGGGCGAGCCATTGCTCGACGGGCAGGGGGCCGGACTCGGAGACGACGTCCCGCTCGAGCAGCTTCAACTCGCCGTACAAGCGGTAGATGCGGGAGCGCACGCGCCAGCGAAAGAGTTGCGGCAGAAAATTGATCAGCGGCACGACGATGACCAGCAGGGGGACGAGCAGGACGACCAGACGCTCGAGATACGTCGCGACGAAGTACGGGAAGTAGCGATGCAGGAAGCTCGGGCCGAAGCGCATGTGGCGGCTGGCATCGGCGGAGACGGGCAGGTCGACGGCCGCGGCGTTGGGGAACTCGGCGACGCCGGCGAAATATCCCTGCTGCGAGTGCAGTTCGTGGCCGGCGTCCACGAGCAAGCTGGTGATCGCCGGTGACAGATCGTCGCGTGCCACGAGCATGGCCTTGGTGCCGATCAGCTTGACCTCCCGGGCGGGAATGTGCAACGCCAGGTCGATGGTGCCGGCCGGGAGGGTCAGCTTCGTGATGTAGGGAAACCTGCGCGGATACGCGTCTGCCCTGTCCAGGCTCATCAGCTTGAGCGACGGGTCGTGCAGCGCCTCCCAGACGGCGGGCAACTGCACTTGGCCGATGAAGAGTGCGGCGTCGATCTCGCCTCGCTGCAAGGCGTGAAGCGCCTCGAGATTGACCAGGGGACTGAGCCTGGTGTTCGAGTGCGTGATGTCGTTGGCGGCAAGCAGCGGCTCGACGAAGGTCCGGATGCCGCTTCCGGGCGAGCCGATGGCGACCTGCTTGCCGCGAAGCTCGTCCAGTTGTGTCAGCGCGCCCGGATCGCGGTAGAAGATCCAGAGCGGCTCGTAGTACAGCGTCATGAGCATGCTCAGGTGGCCACGCTCCTGCGGCCGAACGATCCCGCCGTGCATGAAGGCCACGTCGACACCCGATTTCGGGTTGTGCAGGAACTGCTCGTTGTCCTCTGCGCCGCCGGACACTCGCTCCTCGACGGTCACGCCTTCGCGGGCGAGGATTTCCTTGTAGCGCTGCGCGTATTGGTGATACAGCCCGTCCTGGAGGCCCGAAGCGAGCACGATGTGGCGCGGGATCGTGCTCACGAGGAGCCAAGCGCCGGCCAGGGCGACCGACAACAGGAGCGCGGCGATCACCAGGCCGCGTTGCAGGGCCTGGCGACTGAGCTTGCGGATCGGCGTGGCGCGGCGCATGGAGTGTTCGTTGGTCAGCTCGGCCGGCGCGGGCGCAGCCGCTTGCTTCATCGCTGTGGTTGCCGCCAGTCTCGGCGCGCGGACGTAGAGTAGTCGCAAGCGGCGATAGGCATGCGAAATGCTGCGCCGGGTGTCGAATCAAGGAGCAACCATGCTCGAAAAGCTACCCGATGCGCTCGGCCACGCGTTGCGCGGCCAGCGCGCCGGGCTCGACAAGATCGCCTTTCGTGCCGTCGACCTGCGCGCCGGCATGGCCTCGATCGCGGTGACGAGCCTGGCGTTCGTCGACCACGCGCCGATTCCGGCGCTCTACACCGCCGACGGCCGCGGCGACTCGCCGCCGCTGCAGTGGCTCGGCGCTCCGGTCGATGCCGGCTCGCTGGCGCTGATCGTCGAGGACGCCGATGCGCCGACCCCGCATCCGCTGGTGCACGCGATCGTCGTCGATCTCGTCGTCGGCGACGGCAGCGGCGCGATCGCCGAGGGCGCGCTGTCGAGCGAGGACGAGGAAGCCACGGGCTTGCGGCTCGGGCGCAACTCGTACCTGGCGACGGGCTGGCTGCCGCCCGATCCGCCGCCGGGCCACGGCGTGCATCGCTACGCGTTCCAGGTGTTCGCGCTCGCGCCGGGGGCGACGTTCGACGGCACGCCGGGTCGCGACGCCGTGCTCGAGGCGATCCGCGAGCACGGCCTGGCGAGCGGCTGCCTGATCGGTACCTACGAGCGGCCGGACACGTCGATCAGGACACCGGCCGACACCGACGCGGTGCCGATCGGGGTGGCCCCGTTGGCCACCTGAGCGCAGCGCGCCGGGCGTTGCTAGCGCCGCGATTCGCTCACGGTCGACGCAGGGCGTCGAAGAGGTCGGGCGGGCCATCGGCGCGAGCGTCTTCGATCGCCAGCAGGCGGCGCTTGACGGCGACGCCGCCCGGCGCCGAGAAGCCGCCGAGTGCCCCCGCAGCGACGACGCGATGGCACGGGACGACGATCGGGAACGGATTGGCACCGAGCGCCTGTCCGACCGCTCGCGCCGACGCGTCGCTGCCGACGAGGCGTGCGATCGAGCCGTAGCTGACGACGCGGCCCGGGCCGATGGTCCGCGCCACGGCGTAGACGCGGCGTCGGAAGTCGTCGATCGCGCCGAGGTCGAGCGCCACGTCGTCGAGCTCGACGCGGGTGCCTGCGAGGAGTCGCGTGATCGCATCGATGGCGGCAGCTGCCGCGGCAGATGGCTCGCCCTCGGCGACCGGCGCGTGCCGCTGCGCGAGCTTGCGTCGCAGGACGCCGGGGCGCGCCTCGGGCAACCACACGCCGGTCAGCCCGATGTCGCTCCAGGCCAGCGCGCACTCGCCGATCGCGGTGGCGAAGAGGGCGTAGCCGTTCGTTCGCGACATGCGCCACATGGTACGGCGACACGAAATGCACTTCCGCTCATCGCCGTCGCGTCAAGAGTAGACAACTGGCGCCGGCGGCTGGGCGCTCGGTCGACCGCGGCGCTCGCTGCTGCCCGACAATCGGCCATGCTCGAGATCCTGACGTCACGGCCGCGCCGACTCAGCTGCGGCGTCGCGGTGCTCACCGAGTCGCGCGAGCTGCTGCTCTGCCACGTCACCGGTCAGCGTCATTGGGACCTGCCCAAGGGCGGCATCCACGTCGGCGAGAGTCCGCGTGAAGCGGCGCTGCGCGAAACCTGCGAAGAAACCGGCTTGACGCTCGGCGCCGAGACCTTGTTCGATCTCGGCCGCCACGCCTACACCGCGAAGAAGGACCTGCACCTGTTCGCCTGTCTTGCCGATCGCTTCGACACGCGCGAGCTGCGCTGCGAGAGCTGCTTCGTCGAGCGCGGCTCGGGTCGGGAGCGGCCCGAGATGGATGGCTTCGGCTGGTTCGCGTTCGCTCGCATCGCCGAGCTCTGCACGCCCAAGCTCGCCCAGCTGCTCGGCCACGCGCTCGACCTCGAAGCCGTGACGCGCGCCCTGGTTGCTGCCGGACGCGAGCCGCTCGCCGCCTGAGCCGAAGCGCCCGCTCGGCGCTAGCGCGACAGCGCGAGCTTCAGCCCGAAGCCGATCATGAAGACGCCGGCGGCGCGGCCGAACAACCGGCCGATGCGCGGATCGGCGCGCATGCGCTCGGCGAGACGGTGGGTGAGCAAGGTGACGATGAAGCCGTAGAGAAACGTCAGCGCGGCGATCGTCGCCGCCATCACTGCGAAGGTCGCGATGCCTGCCGGCCGCGCCGGATCGACGAAGAGCGGGAAGAACGCCATGTAGAAGACGATCGCCTTGGGGTTGAGCAAGGTGATCGCGAGCGCCTGGCGGAAGTACTGGCCGGCGCGGATCGAGAGCACCGGCGCGTCGCCGGGCTTGGCGAGCAGCAGCCTCAGGCCGAGCCAGGCAAGGTAGCCCGCGCCGAGCCACTGCACCGCCCGAAACGCCGGCGGATACGCCGCCAGCAGTGCCGCGACACCGGCGACGGCGAGCCACATCAGGACCTGGTCGCCGGCGATCACGCCGAGCGTCGCGGCGAGGCCGCCGCGCATGCCACCCTTGCCCGTCGACGTGATCAGCGCCAGGTTGCCTGGCCCCGGGATCATCAGGAAGACGATGACGGCGATGACGAACGAGGGGTAGTCGGCGATTCCGAACATGATGCGCAGGCGCTGGCGGAGAGGTCGGCGATTGTCGCGCGGCTCGTCTCGCCGACAATGGCCCGGCCCCGTTGTCGCCGAGATGAACCGATCCGCTGTCCCCTCGCCGCCGCCCGCCGCCGAGAGCGGCGAGGCGACGCGCGCGGCCTTTGTCGCCGCGGTCGGCGCGGCGTTCGACACCGGCGAGTTCGAGTCGCTGGTCCTGGCCAAGACGCGGCATCCGGGCGACGACCTGCGCGCGCTGCGGGTGCGCCGGATCGGCCTGCGCGGTGCCGCCGCGCTGTCGCTCGTCTACTCGCACGCGACCCGCGACGTGACCCGAAACCTCGGCCGCGACCAGGCGCTGGCTGCGATCGCGGCACTGCTCGATCCTGCTGCGACGCCCTCGTTCGGCCATGCGACGCTGCGCACGAGCGCGGCCGAGACGCAGCTGCTCGTGAGCAGAAAGGGGCGCTCGACGCTGCGCCGTCGGCCGCATGCCGAGCCCGCAGCCGCGAGCAGCGACACTGCTGCATTGGCGGCGCACGATCGCCAGCGCGAGCGCTGGCTGCCGCCCGACCTGCCGTTCCTGCGCGAGCTCGGGATCAGCGACGAGCACGGCCGCGTCGTGCCGGCACAGGCGCGCAAGTGGCGCCAGATCGACAAGTTCCTCGACGTGCTCGACCACGCGCTCGCCGACCTGCCTGCGGCGGCGACCGAACGCTGGAAAGCGCACGGCGCGATCCGCGTCGTCGACTTCGGCTGCGGCAAGGGCTTTCTCACCTTCGCCGTGCATGAGCACCTGCGCCGACGCTTCGGCGGCGCGCCGCAGGTGATCGGCGTCGAGCTGCGCCCGGAGCTGGTCGATCATGCCAACGACATTGCCCGGCGCTGCGGCGCGAGCGGCCTCTCGTTCGTCGCCGGCGACCTGCGTACGTTCGAGCCGTCCGCGGTCGACGTCATGATCGCGCTGCACGCCTGCGACACCGCGACCGACCACGCGATCGACCTCGGCGTTCGCGCCGGCGCGGCGGTGCTGATCTGCTCGCCGTGCTGCCACAAGGAGCTGCGGCCGCAGATGACGCGGCCGCGCCTGCTCTCGGGGCTGCTGCGCCACGGCATCCATCTCGGCCAGGAAGCCGAGATGGTGACCGACAGCCTGCGCGCGCTGCTGCTCGAGACCTGCGGCTACGAGGCCCGGGTGTTCGAGTTCGTCGCCCTCGAGCACACGAACAAGAACAAGATGATCCTGGCCAGGCGCAAGGCTGGCGCCGACGCGCAGGCGGAGCGGGCGCGCGCCGAGGTCGCCGACCTGAAGTCGTTCTACGGCATCCGCGAGCAATGCCTGGAGACCTTGTTGCAGCGCCGCGCCGCGGCGGCGCCCTCGCCTCAGGCCTGCCAGACGCCGTAGCCTGCTTCGCGCAGCCCGATCGCGAGCTCGACCTCCATGTCGCGCGCGCCGTCGTAAGGCATCGGGTTGTAGACGGCGTACAGCTGGGGCAGCAGGCGCAGGCCGAACTCGAACACGTAGCGGTTGGCCTGGATGCCGGCCTTGTGGCGATCGAAGCGCAGGTCGGGATCGAGGCCGGTCATGCCGACATAGACGAACGGCTTGCCGAGCCGGTGGTCGGGATTGGCGCGGCGAAACGCGGCCACGTTCCAGACCGGGTCGGCGAGTTCGACCACGTAGACGCTGTAGCGGTGCGAGCGCGGCCGGCGCGCGGCGCCCTTGCCGACGACGACGGGCGGGGGCACGCTAGCCGCAGGGCACGATCTTGAACTCGACCCGCCGATCGAGCACGTCGAAGCTGTTGTCGGTGCCGCTGCCGACGATGTTCTGGCGAAAGCCCATGCCCTCGGCACGCGTCCGTCCAGCGAGTTCGGGCGCCTCGGCCGCGAGCTTCTGGCGCACGTAGGCGGCGCGCTTGAGCGAAAGGGCGTCGTTGATCGGTCCGGGGCCGCTCTTGCTGGTGTGGCCGACGATTGCCATGCAATTCTTGGTGCTCACCGCCTCGCGCGCGATCTGGCGCAGCCACATGCCGTACGAGCCGCTGATCTTCGGGTCGGACCAGAACTCGACGCTGCCGGGATTGAAGAGAAATTTCACGCCCAGCTCGTTGTAGGCCATGCCGAGCGCGACGATCCGGCCGAACGCCTGCTCGGCTTCGGCGACGCGGCCGAGCTTCATGCTCGTCAGATAGATGCCGCTCTGCACGCGCAGCTGCTCGCCCTGCGGCGTCGACAACGCGGTCCGGTATTGGCCGAGCGCGTCCTGGTACTTTTCGGCGTTGTAGAGCATCGTCGCCTCGCTGATGACGCTCGCCGCGCCGATCCGCTCCATGTAGTAGGCGTCGGCGCGCTGGCCGACCGCCGTCGTCGTTGTCTTGGCATAGCCCTCGACCACCTTGTCCTTAATCAGGACCGGGCTGTCGCGGTAGTAGCGCGACGCGGTGCTGTCGAGGTTTTCGTCGAGCGCCAGCGTCGACGCCTGGGCGACGATCAGACTGGTGCGCATGTCGATCAGCGCCAGGCTGAGGCGGATCGTGTTCTTGTCGGGCGCGGTCGGCACGCGCGAGATCGTGCCGGTCATCAGGTAGTTGGCGCGCGTGAGGTTGGCGCTCTGGAACGGCAGGAACTCGAACTGCGGGAAGAGGTTGCCGATCCGCTGCGTCACCCTGCGCTCGAGCAGCATCGTCGTCTCGGTCTGCTGGCCGGTGATCGTGTCGAGCATCGGATCGAGCAGGATGGTCCGCTTGGGCAGTTTCGGATCGGGCTTGGACAGGGTCGATTCAATGCGCGCCAGGAACGGCGGCAGCTTGCCGGTCTGCGCGATCAAGTTGTCGGTCGCCTCGGCCGCCGCCTTCTCGAATGTCTGCGGGCCCGACGAGGTGCACGCCGACAGCGCAAGCCCCACGCCGAGCGCGGCGGCGCCGAACCGTCGCCGCCAGGGTCCGACGATGCTTGTCCTCACTTGCACTCCCGCTTGAAAAAGTCGGTCTCGGCCGGCGTGATCTTCTCGAGCGAGGCCTTCTGCAGGATCTCGATGCAGCGCGCCTGGCCTTCGGCGGGGGTGCCGACCGGGGCCACGTTGACCGGCTTCGCGGTCGCCGTCGCCATGGCTGCCAGAGGCACGGCATCGGGTGGCGGCATGGCAGCGGGCGGCGCCGGCGCGCGCGCCGGCGCTGCTGCGGTCGTGACCGGCACGGCGACGGGAGCAGGCATCGGCGCGGGCTTCGGGGCTGCTACCTGCGTCACGGTGCGCGACGGCGGTGTCGTCGCCGTGACGACCGGTGCCGAAGGCGGTTGCGGGCCGGCGGCGACTGCCGGCGCGGCTGGCGACGCAACCAGCGCCGGCGCTCCGGACGGAGCCGACTCGCTCGTGAAGTGCACCACCAGCGCCGCGGTGCCGGCCAGCGCGCAGGCACCGGCGACGATCGCGAAGCGCCTGCGATGGTCGAACGAGCGCAGTCCGCTGCTCATCCACGAGGGCGCGCTGCGCTCGCCATCGGGACGGGCCGAGTCGACCGGGATGTCGCGCGCCGTTACGGGCGCCTCCCGCTCGTCGGCCGGAGGCGCGGACGACGCCGGGGCCGGCGGCTCGGTGCGGGGCGCCGCCGGCGGGTCGGGCACGGTGACCTCGCGCTCGCTGGTCACCTGGCCGACGAACGGCTCCTGCATCGGGTCGCGACGAGGCGTGAGCGACACGGCTTCGGACGCATCGATGTCGCCCATCAGGGCGCGGAACTCGGCGTGATCGGCTGGCCGCTGCTTCGGCTGCACCGCCATCGCGGCGTCGATCGCGGCCAAGAAGCCGGCGCTGTACAGCCCGGCAGCGACCACGTTCAGCGGGCGCAGTCGGTCGTTGCTGAGCCGATCGGCGGCGGCGACCGGCTCGGCGCCGGTGATCGCGGCGTAGATGACGGCGGCGAGCGAGTAGAGGTCGGTCCACGGGCCGCGCGTCGAGCCGGCCGCCGAGCCGTATTGCTCGATCGCGGCGAAGCCCGCCTTGAGCGCCGCCGCGGGCGTGTGGTGCAGCGCCTCGATCGCATGCGCCGCCGAGGCGAAGCCGAGCAGGATCGGGCCGACGGGCGTCAGCACGATCTCGTCAGGGCCGATGTTCTGGTGCCAGGTGCCGCCTTCGTGGAGCGCCGTGATCGCGTTCAGGATCGGCTTCAGCCACGCGCGCAGCTCGCCTTCGCTCGGCACACGGCCGAGCTCGGCAAGTGCCGCCTTCAAGGTCGGGCCCTCGTAGTGCGGCATCACCATGTAGGCGGTGCCGTTGTCCTCCCAGAAGCGATAGACCTTGACCAGCGACGGATGATCGAAGCGGGCGAGCAGGCGCGCTTCGTCGACGAAGCCGACCAGGCCGGCGCGGAAGCTGTCGAAGTACCGCTCGGGGGCGACGATCGTCGGCGTTCCGGCAACCCGCGCGGCCATCGCGGCCGGCATGTACTCCTTGATCGCGACCTTGCGCTGGAGCGTGTGGTCCCAGCCGAGGTAGACGAGGCTGCACGTTCCTTCGCCGACCAGACCCGTGACCTCGTACTCGCGCAGCCGCGTGCCCAGCGGCAGCGTGTGGCCCGGCAAGGCGGGCACCGCGCGGCGGGCATCCTCGAGTTCCGGGACCGGGGTCATCGTGATCGGTGTGCTCCTGTCGAAGCGCTGGCGGATGCGCGCTCGCGCTGCCTGCGGCAGCTCGGCTCGGGGAGCGCATGACGGTGACGGCATTGTCGCGCCGGCAGCCGGCTCCGAGGGTCGTCGCCGGGCGTTGCGCGGCCCAACAATGTCACGCCGTCATGAGGCGCAAGCGGCCCTATGACGCGGGTGCAAGCCGGCGTCGGAACATGCCCATGCCTTCCATCGACAGCACCGGGTCGTCGGCCTGGTTGAGCAACGTCGTCCGCGAGCGCACCAGGCCCACCGTCGGACGGCTGGTCATGGGGCGCGCTTCGAGCACTTCCAGGCGCACATGCAGGACGTCACCGGGATAGACGGGCTTCAGCCACCGCAGCTTCTCGATCCCGGGCGAGCCAAGGGCTGCCGACTCGAGCAGGTAACCGTCGCACAGCATCCGCATCGCCATTGCGCAGGTGTGCCAGCCGCTTGCGGCGAGGCGACCGAAGAGCGACGCCTCGGCGGCCGCGTCGTCGAGATGGAACGGTTGCGGATCGAACTCTCTCGCGAACCCCAGAACCGCTTCGCGGGTGACTTCGTAGTGGCCGAACTCGCGCACCTGGCCGACCGGAAAGTCTTCCCAGAAATAGCGCGGCGCCAGCGAGGCGGTGGACGGGTCGGCAGGTGGAGTCATGGTGGGCTGCGATCGAAGCAGCCTCAGGATAGCGACCCGGGATGGGCCGCGTGTGCCGACGAAGGAGCGGCCGGCTCAGCGCCCGAAGAAGTGGCGAAACACGTCGGGTTCGTTGACCTCGCGGATCGCGACGCCCTTCAGCTCGCGAAATGGCTGCGAAACCGGAGTGGCTTCGAGCTCGGCAGGGCGGGTCGCATCCCACGCCGCGCTCGCCGGACCGACCGGCGTTTGGCGAACGCGTTGCGCCAGCGACGGAAGCTCCTCCCACTCGATTCCACCCGCAAGAGGCGGCGAACGAAACGAATGCGAGAAATGAAGCGTGGCGGGAGCGTGGCGCATGGCGGTCACCCAAGGATGAATGCCGTGACGATATCGACCCGGCCGTCAACCGATGCGCCGAACAGCGCCGCGCTCGCCGGTCAGATTCGAGCCGACAACGTTTGGCGTGATCTTGTGCCCCAGGTCAGCGCATGCGCACTTCGCCGTGCTCGCCGAGATCGCCCGGCGGCTTGCCCGTGACCGCGGCCTTGGCCATGGCGAACAGCTGGACCAGCTTGCTCGACTTCACGTCCCAGTAATTGGCGTGGACGATGCGGACCTGTACCAGCGCCAGGTCCGGGTCGGTCGGCCCGCTTGGAAACCACGCCTCGGTGATCTTGTTCCAGAGCTCCTTCTTCTTGCCCGGATCCTCTATCAGCGCTGCGGTACCGGAGACCGAGACGTAGGTATCCGAGCCGGGATCGGCGTAGACGACGTTGACGGTCGGGTCGGCCTGGAGGTCGTCGACCGGATCGCCGCGCTTCGACATGAAGAACCAGAGGCTGTCGTCGCCCCCCAGCTCCTTGTTCTGGGTCGTCATCGGCCGCGAATGCAGGTGGCCGTTGCTGCCGTGGCGGGTGGTGAACATCGCGAACTTGATGTCCTTGATCATCGTCCAGAGCTTGTCGCGGGAGGCGGCGGTATCGGTCATGTCGGTGTGTCCTTGAAAGTCGAAGAGCCCATCGGCGGGCTCTGCGGATGCATTGCAGCACCGGACGATCGACTGGCCGGTCAGGCGGGGCCCGACCGGGGTGTAGGACGGCTTCGCCGCTGCGCGGCCGGTCTACTTCTTTGTCCGCTCGGCCGTGGCGAAGTGGTCGGCGGCCTGACGCAAGTCGGTGACCCACGCGGCATACGCGGTGGCCTTGTCGGCGGGGTCGACGCGCAGCAGCGCCGAAGGATGCAACGTGATCAGCACGCGGCGGCCGTCGCTGCGACGCAGCCACTGGCCGCGCTCGCGCATCACCGAGACCGGCGAGCCGATCAACTGGCGTGCCGCGGTCGCGCCGAGCGCGACCAGCGCGTCGGGATCGACCAGCTCGATCTCGCTTTCGAGCCAGTGCAAGCACGCCGCGGCCTCCTGCTGCGCCGGCGTCTTGTGGATCCGACGCTTGCCGCGCAGCTCGAACTTGAAGTGCTTGACCGCGTTGGTGATGTAGACCTTGTCGCGCGGCACGCCGATTTCGACGAGCGCGCGCGCCAGCAACTGGCCGGCCGGGCCGACGAAGGGCTTTCCCTGCAAATCTTCCTGATCGCCCGGCTGCTCGCCGACGAACATCAGGCGCGCGTGCTTCAACCCCTCGCCCGGGACGGCCTGCGTCGCGTGCTCGCCGATCGGGCATTCGCGACAGCGCTGCAGCGCCTCGCGCAGCGCCGGCAGGCTGCGCGGCGAATCGCCGCCCGGGGTTTCGGCCCGGCCCGGGGTCGGCCGAGGCTCGGTCGCCGGGCGGTGCTTCGGATCGGTGGGTCCTTTGGCGATCATGTTCAGGCTCCGTTCGCCGGCAGCAGCGGCCAGCGGGTCGATCAGCTCGGCTTCCGGAAGGTTCTTCCAGTAGCGCCGGGGCATCTCCTTCTGCATCGCGCCGAGCTTCAGGCGCGCCGGGTTGAAGATGCTCCGGTAGTAGGTGAGCCAGAGGGCCTCGCCGGCGTCGGCGGGCGGTGCCTGGTCGCGCCGGGCGCCGGGTCCGAAGACGAGTCGCTCGCCGTCCCAGCGGACGCTGCGCTCAGGCGTCAGGATCGCCCAGCGCATGGCGGTGAAGCGGCGCGCGAAAAAAGGCGCGGTGGCCTCGACGACGTGGTGCTCGGGCTCGAACCAGGCGACGTGCAGCGGCGCGCCGTCACCGTCGTCGGCAATCGTCCGGAAGCGGACGAAGGCTTTCATTTTGTGCATCTCGCGCCGCACCGCCTGGGCCCTCTCGTCGGCGCGCAGCCAGTCGGGATCGAGCGGATCGGCGCGCAGGCCGGGCTCGACCTGGAACCGCCAGAGGAGGCGATAGAGCAGGCCAAAGCGATCAGGGTCGGAGTGCAACACGACGCTCTCGCTGAGCGGCAGGAACGCCGCCGGCGCGTTCACCGGCGGCACCGCCGCCGCTCCCCCGGCAGGCACCGAGCTCGGCGGATCGGTGTCGAACAGATCGCCTTCCGCATCGTCGGCGCAGCGCCAGTTGACCCGGTCGGGCGCGATCTGCTCGGCCCACAGCTGGCGACAGGCGCGTCGGAAGCCCGCGAAGTCGACCGCTCCGGCAAGGGTCACCGTGCGCAATTCGAACGCCGACGTCGTCCCAGCGACGGATATCGCCCCGGTCATCGAGGAAGCGCCGCCATCCGCCGCCATGGCGACGAGCTTAGCGCGCTGAAAGCGTCGGCGCGTCGCTGCGATCGTCGAACAAGGCCGCCTGTCGCGGCGCCGCGGCATCGCTCAGGCGTCGTCGCAGAAGGTCGCTGTCGAGCACCTTGCCGGGACGATGGTCGACGAGCTCGACGAAGGGCAGCACCTTGGCGAGCGGCACATGCAGCCGGGCGAGGTCGGCGCTGCGCAGGCGCCGCACCCGGCGCGCCTGCAGCATTCGCGCGACCGCCTTCACGCCCAGGCCGGGAACCCGCAGCAGCAACTCCTTCGGTGCCCGGTTGAGGTCGACCGGAAAGCGCTCGCGGTGAGCGAGCGCCCACGCCAGCTTGGGATCGATCTCGAGCGAGAGCAGGTCGTTCGGGCCGGGCGCGATCTCGTCGTGGCCGAAGCCGTAGAAACGCATCAGCCAGTCGGCCTGGTAGAGGCGATGCTCGCGAACCAGCGGCGGCGCGCGCAAGGGCAGCGCTCGCGCCGCGTCGGGGATGGGACTGAACGCCGAGTAGTAGACGCGCTTCAGCCGGTAAGCACCGTACAGGGAGGCGCTGGTGGCGAGGATCGCGCCGTCGCCGGTGGCATCGGCGCCGACGATCATCTGCGTGCTCTGACCCGCCGGAGCGAAGCGCGGCGGCCGCGCGCGCGTGGGCGCGACGCCGGCCTGCGACGCCACCGGCGCGGCGCGCGCCGCCTCGTGGGCCGTGTCGATGTGGATTCGCAGGCGCGCCATCGAGCGGCGGATCGCCGCGTCGTCCTTCTCGGGCGCGAGCGCAGCGAGCGATTGCGCCGTCGGCAGCTCGATGTTGATGCTGAGCCGATCGGCGTAGCGGCCGGCGCGCGCCAGCAGGTCGGCGCTCGCTTCGGGAATCGTCTTCAGGTGGATGTAGCCGCGGAAGTCGTGCTCCTCGCGCAGCACGCGCGCGACCTCGACCACCTGCTCCATCGTGTAATCGGGCGAGCGGATGATCCCCGAGCTGAGGAACAGACCCTCGATGCAGTTGCGACGATAGAAATCGAGCGTCAGGCGCACCACCTCCTGGGTCGTGAAGCGGGCGCGCGCGACATTGCTGGTGACTCGATTGACGCAATAAAGGCAGTCGTAGACGCAGAAGTTGGTGAGCAGGATCTTCAGCAGCGAGATGCAGCGGCCGTCGGGCGCATAGCTGTGGCAGATGCCCGAGCCCTCGGTCGAGCCGATGCCCTTGCCGCCGAGCGAGTCGCGCTTCGTCGTCCCGCTCGAGGCGCAGGAAGCGTCGTACTTGGCGGCGTCGGCGAGGATCGCCAGCTTGCGGTCGAGCTGCATCGAGGGTGGCTGCACGCCAGGGCGCGCGCGGAAGACGACTGTATGAATATACAGCTCCGTCCCGCCCTCGGGAGAACAAGGGATTGCTCAGGAGCGCTCGAA
>Ga0068864_100002343_pt1 | contig 15665 bp, 4 predicted proteins | sample KBSSwiS72_FD_66586 | JGI IMG/M metagenome (GOLD analysis project Ga0068864, IMG submission 66586) | Switchgrass rhizosphere microbial communities from Kellogg Biological Station, Michigan, USA - KBS Switchgrass S7-2 | ecosystem: Host-associated > Plants > Roots > Rhizosphere > Soil ... | reverse complement strand
CGGCGTCAACACTTTCGAGCTGATCGCGCTGCACGGCAAGCTCGATTACGCTCAAAAGAGCGCCAGCGCCAACCCGTCGAGCTTCACGATCGCCCGTCTGTACGGCTCGCGGCTGCAGAACGTGGTGAACAACCGGCTGCTGCTGCTCGCCAGCTTTAGGGGCCAGTACGCGTTCGAAAACCTCGACAGCACCGAGCAGTTCCAGCTCGGCGGCCCGGACCGGGTGCGCGCCTTCGCGCCTGGCGAAGGCACGGGTGACACCGGCCTCGTCGCCTCGCTCGAACTGCGCTACCTGCCGCCCGAGGAATGGTTCGGCCGGATCTCGCGCGAGCTCGTCTTTTCCGGCTTCTTCGACGTCGGCACGATCAAGTTCCGGCATAAGCCGACCGACCTCGACCTGCAGCAGGAGACCTTCTCCAACAAGTCGACCCTGACCGGCGCCGGCATCGGTGCCGTCTGGGACCGGCCGCACGACTTCTCCGCCCGTCTCTCTCTCGCCTGGCCGATCAGCGGCGAAGCGGTGAACGACGTGAAGAAGAGCCCGCGCATCTATTTCCTCGCCAACAAGACGTTCTAAAGCCGCGTCGCCGACACGTGCCAGGCACGTGGGCAACCAGACCGCAGCCGAGCCAGCAAACCGAGTGAGCGCCGAATGAAGAACCGCCCGACCTGGATCGCCCGGACCGCCGACCGTCGTCGCCGCTCCTTCGCGTTCCATCCGCTCAGCTTCGCGATCTGCCTCGGCTTTTCCGCCGCGGCGCTGGCGGGCCCGCAAGGCGGCACGGTCGTCGCCGGCCAGGCGACCATTACCCAGCCGACCCCGACCAGCCAGGTCATCAACCAGACCAGCGGCAAGGCGATCATCGACTGGAAGAGCTTCTCCATCGCCACGGGCGAGAAGGTCCGCTTCAACCAGCCTTCCACGACCTCGGTCACGCTCAACCGCGTCACCGGCTACGACCCGTCTTACATCCTCGGCGAGATGTCGTCGAACGGAAAGATCTTCCTCGTCAATCCCTACGGCGTCGTGTTCGGCGCCGGGGCCCGGGTCGACGTCGGCGGGCTGGTCGTATCGAGCCTGTCGCTCGCCAACAGCGACTTTCTCGCCGGCCACTACAGCCTCACCTCGGCCGAGCCGGGCGCGCCCGGCCAGCGCGGCGAGGTGCGCAACGAAGGCACGATCTCGGCGCCCGGCGGCACGGTGGTTCTCGCCGGGCCGACCGTCAGCAACACCGGCACGATCGTCGTCAACGGTGGGCGGGTCGGCATGGTCGCGGCGAACTCCGTCTCGGTCGACGTCGAGGGCGACGGCCTGCTGTTCTTCCAGACCAGTGCCACCGAGGCGAAGAACCGGCTGCAGCAGCTCGGCCGGATCCAGGCCGACGGCGGCTCGATCGAGATGCGGGCGGCGGCGCGCGGAGCCTTCGCCGACACCGTGCTCAACATGACCGGCATCGTCCAGGCGAAGACGATAGGCAACCGCGAGGGGCGAGTCGTCATCGACGGCGGCGGCGAAGGGATCACGTCGGTCTCGGGCCGGCTCGACGCGTCCGGGCTCGCCGCGGGCGAGCGTGGCGGCGACGTCACCGTGCAGGGGCAGAAGGTCCTGATCGATCGCGCTGCGCTGGTCGACGTCTCCGGTGGCGCGGGCGGAGGAAGCATCCGAGTCGGCGGCGACTTGCACGGCGCGAATCCGGAGGTGCGCAATGCCGAAGGGACCATTGTCATGCCCGGCGCAGTGTTGCGCGCGGATGCCCTGACGCAGGGCGACGGCGGCAAGGTCGTGGTCTGGGCGGACGGCTCGACCGCCTTCAACGGCAGCATCACGGCACGCGGCGGCGCGCTCGGCGGCGACGGCGGATCGGTCGAGACCTCGGGCAAGCACGGACTGTCGATCTCGGTCGGCGAGGTGAACGCATCGGCCGCCGCCGGCAGGCCGGGCACCTGGCTGCTCGATCCGGACAACATCACCGTCGCCGTCGGCGGCGTCGCCACGACGGCCGACGTAGCCGGGTTCCTGGTGAACTCCGGCACGACCCAGACGATCGCCCCGGCCACCCTGGTCAACGCGGGAACCAGCGTGACGCTGCAGGCACTGGTCGACATCACCTTCACCGACCCGGTTGCGCTGACGGCGGCGGGAGCGGGCCTCACCGCCCAGGCCGGCCGCAGCATCAAAGTCAACGCAGGGATCACCACCAACAACGGAGCCATCTCGCTGCGCGCGGTCGATCCGACGTCGGGCGCGGCCGACGTCACCGGCGTGCTCAACATCGCCGCGGCCCTGAACAGCGGCACGGCGCCCGTGACCCTGCGAACGGCCGGCACGGCCGGCATCGCCCTCGGGGCCGGCGTCACGGCAGGCCAATTGGCGTTGACGACCACCAATGCGCCGGTCGCGCAGTCCGCGGGCGTGCTGACGATCGCGGGCACGACGACCGTCAGCGCCGGCACCGGCGCCGTGACCCTCGGCACGGCGACGAACCAACTCGCCGGTGCGATCAGCTCTGCCGGCACCGGCGCAGTGACCCTGGCCAACGGCATCGCCACACAGCTCGGCACGATCGGTGCGTCCGGCAATGCGGCGGCGAGCCTGAGCGTGACCACCAGCAACGATGCCGTCAGCCAGACAGGCCCGGCGTTCGTCGCCGGAACGACCACGGTCGCCGCCGGCACCGGCGCCGTCACGCTCAATTCGGCCACCAACCAGCTGACCGGAGCCGTCAGCTCGAGCGGAACCGGCGCGGTGACCGTGGTCAACGACGTCGCCACCCAGCTCGGCGCCATCGGCGCCACCGGCGTCGGCAACGCCGCGGCCAGCCTGAGCGTCACCACCACCAATGACGCGGTCAGCCAGACCGCCGCGGCCTTCATCGCCGGAACAACCACGGTCGCGGCCGGCAGCGGCGCCGTGACGCTCGACGCGGCGACCAATCAGCTGGGCGGAGCCGTCGGCTCGGCCGGCACCGGTGCGGTGACGCTGGTCAACAGCATCGCCACGCAGCTCGGCGCGATCGGCGCGACCGGTGCGGGCAATGCCGCGGCCAGCCTGAGCGTCACCACGAGCAACGACGCGGTCACCCAGTCCGCCGCGGCATTCGTCGCCGGCACGACGACGATCGCGGCCGGCACCGCCGCCGTGACGCTGAACAACGTCGGCAACGAGCTGGCCGGAGCCATCAGCTCGAGCGGCACCGGCGCGGTAACGCTCGTCAACAGCATCGCCACGCAACTCGGCGCCATCGGCGCCACTGGCGCCGGCAACGCCGCAGCCAGCCTGAACGTCACCACCAGCAACGACTCGGTCACCCAGACCGCCGACGTCTTCGTCGCCGGCGCCACGGTCGTCAACGCCGGCACCGCCGACATCACGCTCGCGCGGGCCGGCAACGACTTCCAGGGGACGGTCTCGCTCACCGGCGGCGCCCTCAGCGTCCGCGACGCGAACGACCTCGACATCACCACCCTGGCCAGCGGCTCGAACAAGTCGATCTCGGCCATTGCCCAGGGCACGCTGACCGTGCCGGCCGGGGCCATCAATACCGGCACCGCCGACCTCGACCTGCAAAGCCGCGGCGGCGCCCTCACGACGCCGGGTCCGCTGAGTGCCGCCAACCTGACGCTCACCGGCGCGACCGGCCTGACGATCGCCAACAGCCTGACCGCGGCCAACGTCTCGCTCAACGCGACGAACGCGGCGATCACCGAGACGGCCGGCGGAGTCATCAACGCCACCGGGGCGACGACCTTCAACGCCGGCTCCGGCGCCGTCACGCTCGGTCAGGCCAACCTCCTGAACAGCGTCGGCGGCACGGGCGGCACGGTCAGCATCAGCGAAGCGAGCGCCGGCGGCGTGGTGCTCGCAGCCACGAACGCCACCGACCTGACTGTCGCCACGACCCAGGCCGGGGCCTCCGTGACGCAGAACGCACCGCTCAACGTGAGCGGCGCAACGACGATCACCACCGCCGGCAGCGGCGCGGTGACGCTCGCCGACCTGGGCAACAACCTCGGCAGCTTCGGCGCGACCGCGGGCGGCGCGGTGCTCGTCAGCGCCGGCAGCGCGATCGTGCTCGATGCGATCAGCGCCCCCAGCCTCGTCGTCGACACCAGCGCCGGCAACGGCGCCGTGACCCAGGCCGCGGCGCTGAACATCACCGGCGCGACGACGATCAACGCCGGCAGCGGCGCGGTCACCCTCGGCGCGGCAAACGCCCTCGGCAGCTTCGGCGCGACCGGCGGTGCGGTCAGCCTGACCGAAAACAGTGCCGGCGGGATCGCCCTCGACAATGTCAATGCGGCCAGCCTCGCGGTCAATACGAGCGCGGCCAACGGCAATGTCACGCAGACGGCGCTGCGCACCCTGACCGTGAGCGGTGCGACCACCGTCAGCGCGGGCACCGGCGCGGTCACCCTCGTCAATACCGGCAACAACCTCGGCAGCTTCGGCGCGACCGGCGGCGCGGTCTCGGTCCGCGACAGCGACGCGCTCGCCCTCGATGCGATCAGCGCCAGTTCGCTGAACATAGACACCAGCGCCGGCAATGGTGCCCTGACCCAGAACGCCGCCGTCGTCGTCACCGGCGCAACGGTCGTCAACACCGGCACCGGTCCGATCGTCCTCAGCAACCCGGGCAACGATTTCAGCAACCTGCCGGGCAACAGCTTCAGCGGCGGCGCGATCAGCGTGCGCGACAGCAACGACCTGACGGTGACCACGCTCGCGGCCGGCCTGAACCAGTCGATCAGCGTCGTCGCCGGCCTCGGCCTGTCGCTGCCGGGCAGCGTCAACACCGGAAACGGCAACCTGACGCTCGCGAGTGGCGCCATCCTGACGACGCCGGGCACCCTGAACGGCAACAACGTCTCTCTCTCGGGCACGGGCGGCGTGAGCATCGGCAACAACGTCACCGCCGCCGGCAACCTCAACCTCACCGCGACGAACAATCCGGTCACGCAGACGGGCGGAACGATCGTCTCGGGCGGAACGACGACCGTCACCGCGGGCACCGGCACGGTGACCCTGGCGCAGGCGGGCAACGACTTCAACAGCATCAACGTGGCCTCGGGCGGCGGCGTCAGCATCCACGACAGCAATGCCCTGACCGCCGCGGCCAACGCCAGCGGCAACCTGACGATCACCAGCACCGGCGCGCTCAGCTCGGGGGGAACGCTGTCCGGCGCCAACATCGCGTTGACCGGCGCCGCCGGCATCAACCTCGGCAACAACGTCACCACGCCCGGCACGCTGCAGCTCACGACCACGAATGCGGCGATCACCCAGACCGCCGGCGCTGTCACCGTCGGCAACCTGACGACGGCCACCGCCGGCAGCGGCGACATCACCCTCAACCAGGCGGGCAACGACTTCAGCGATCTCGCCGGCATCAGCGTCAGCGGCGGCGCGGTTCGGCTGCGGGACGCCAACGCCCTGATCATCACCAGCCTGGTCAACGGCGCGAACAAGGACCTGAGCCTGACCGCCGGCACGACCATCACCGGCCTGGCCGGCAACATCGACACCGGCAGCGCCGACCTGGCGATCACGTCCGGCGCCGGCTTCACGAGCTTTGGAACGCTGCGCGGCACGAATGTCACGCTTGGCGGCGGCACCGGCGGCGTGTCGATCGGCGACAACGTCACCGCCCTTGGCAACCTGACGCTGAACGCGACCAACGCGCCGATCACCCAGACCGCCGGAACCATCACCGCGGCCGGCACGACGACGGCCTCAGCGGGCACCGGCAGCATCAGCCTGGCGTTGCCGGGCAACAACTTCGCCACCTTCGCCGCCACCGGCAGCACGGTCGCGGTGCGCGACGACAGCGGTCTCGTCCTCGGCCCGATCACCACCACCGCGCTGACGCTCGACACCAGCGCCGGCAACGGCCCGATCACGCAGACCGGTGCGGCGGTCGTCAGCGGCACGACGACGATCACTGCCGGCACCGGCGCGGTGACCCTGACCAACGCCGGCAACGACTTCGCGAGCATCGGCGTCTCGGGCGGCGCGGTGGCGGTCACCGACAGCAACGCGCTGGCGCTGAACGCGATCAACGCCTCCAGCCTCACGGTCGATACCAGCGCGGGCAACGGCAACGTCACCCAGAACGCGGCGGCGATCGTCAGCGGGGCCACGGCGGTCAACGCCGGCAGCGGCGCCGTCACCCTCAACATCGCCGGCAACAACTTCGGCAGCGTCGGCGCGACCGGCGGCGCCATCGTCGTCGGAGACATCAACGCCCTCGCCCTCGACGCCACCAATGCCAGCTCGCTGGTGGTCACCGCCGGCGGCCCGATCAGCCAGGTCGGCGCGGTCATGGTGAGCGGCGCGACCACGGTCAACGCCGGCGCGAGCGCGATCACCCTGAGCAATGCCGGCAACGACTTCGCCAGCATCAGCGCAAGCGGCGGCGCGGTCTCGATCAGCGACAGCAACGCGCTGGCGCTCGCTGCCATCAACGCGACTTCGCTGACGCTGAACACCGCCGCGGGCAACGGCAACATCACCCAGAGCGCGGCGGCGATCGTCAGCGGCGCCACCTCCGCCAACGCCGGCTCGGGTGCAGTAACCCTCAACAACGCCGGCAACAACTTCGGCAGCGTCGCCGCGGTCGGCGGCGCGGTGTCCGTCACCGACTTCAACGGCTTGACGCTGGGCGCGATCAGCGCCACCAGCCTGAACGTCAACACCGCCGCCGGCAGCGGCGCAGTGGCGCAGTCCGGCCCGGCCGTCGTGAGCGGCGCGAGCAACGTCAACGCCGGCGGCGGGGCGGTCACGCTCGACAACGCCGGCAACAACTTCGCGACCCTGGGCGTCACCGGCGGCGCGATCAGCATCGTCGACACGAATGCACTCGTGTTGAGTAGCCTGGTCAGCGCACCGAACCAGGCGGTCAGTGTCGTCGCCGGCGGCGCGCTGACCCTGCCGGCGACGGCGGTCGACACCGGCAGCGCAGCGCTGACGCTGACGAGCGGCGGCACCCTGACCTCCGTCGGCACGCTGCGCGGCACCGATGTCGCGCTCACCTCGACCGGTGCGATGACGCTGGCCAACGACCTCACCGCGCTCGGCACGCTCGCCCTGACGACGACGAACGCGCCGATCCTGCAGACCGGCGGCTCGATCGTCGCCGTCGGCACGGCGACGGTGAGCGCCGGCAGCGGCGACATCACGCTGGCCCAGACGACCAACGACTTCCAGAGCAGCCTGCTGCTCTCGGGCGGCGCGATCAGCATCCGCGACATCAACAACCTGGCGGTCACCAGCCTGGTCTCGGGCGTGAACAAGCCCGTGTCGCTGATCGCCGGCGGCTCGTTGTCGCTGCCGACGTCGGCCATCGACACCGGCACTGCCGACCTCACCTTGCAGGCGCTCGGCGGCACGCTCGTCATCAACGGCCCGCTGAGCGGCAGCAACGTCACCCTCACCGGCTCGGCCGGCCTGGCGCTCGGCGCCGACATCACCTCGAGCGGCGACCAGATCTACACCAGCACGGTGCAGCTCGCGAACAGCGTGACGCTCAACGCCGGCGGCAGCAAGATCGACCTGCAGGGCGGCGCCGACGGCAACGGCAACAGCCTGGCCCTGGTCAGCAGCAATGCCGCGGCCAACGCGATCCACACCGGGGCGGCGATCACCAACACGGCGCAGTTCGCGGTGACGGGCAACAGCACGCTGGGCGGCAACGTCACCACCACCGGCAACCAGAGCTACAGCGGCCCGGTCACGCTCGGCACCGACGTCGCCCTGGCCTCGGGGGCGGCCAAGATCGACCTGCAGAGCAGCGTCGATGCCGCCGGCCACAACCTGGCGCTGACCAGCAGCAATGCCGCGGCCGACGCGATCCGCGCCGCCGGCGTGATCTCGAACGCAGCGCAGCTCACGGTCACGGGCAAGAGCACCTTCTCCACCGGCGTCACCACGAGCGGCGCCCAGCTCTACTCCGACACCGTGACGCTCGGCAGCACCGCCAACTTCGTCGGCTCGAGCCTCGGCTTCGGCAACGGCATCGTCGCCGGCACGTTCGACCTCGGCCTGCGCTCCGATGCGCTGAACTTCGCCGGCACGGTGAGCGGCAGCGGCAACGCCAGCCTGTCGCCGCTGACCCAGGGCGCGACGATCGGCGTTGCCGGCGGCGCCGGCACCTACCAGCTCAGCCAGGCCACGCTCGACGCCTTCTCCAGCTTCGCCAGCATCACCGTCGGCCGGGCCGACGGCACCGGCGACCTGAGCTTCGGCAACCTGGTGCTGCCGACCAGCCTCACCGTGCTCAGCAACTCCGGCGACGTCGGCTTCACGGGCACCGTGGCGAGCGCGGCCGGCCAGGCGCGGAACCTCGGCGTCACGACCGGCGGCAATACGACCTTCGCCGGCGCGGTGGGCGGCGCCATTGGCGGAACGGCCGCGCTCGGCAACCTGAGCGTCGCCGGCGCCACGCAGCTCAACGCCAGCACCACCGCGAAGGGCACCGTGTCGCTCGCGGGGCCGGTGAAGGTCGGCGCCGACGCGACCGTTTCCGCGGCCGCCGTGTCGCTCGGCAGCACCCTCGACATCGGCACCCACGCGCTCGCCCTTCTCAGCGATTCCCTGACCGTCGCCGGGCCGGCGACCGGAAGCGGCGCCGGCAGCGTGCAAATCGCGCCGAAGGACGCCGCCGGCTCGATGGGCATCGGCGGCGGCGCCGGCACGCTGCAGGTGTCGCAAGGCCTGATCAACACCTTTGCCGGCGTGCCGACCCTGAGCCTGGGCCGCAACGACAGTACCGGCACGATCACCGCCGGCAGCCTGACGCTGCCGACCGACCTGGCCATCGCCAACGGCAGCGGCGCGGTCTTCTTCACCGGCAGCGTCGACAGCGCCTCCGGGCCGGCGCGCGACCTCGCCGTGACGACCACCGGCACGACCTCGTTCGCCGGCACGGTGGGCACGACGCGGGCACTCGACACCTTGAGCGTCAGCGGCAGCTCGCAGCTCGGCGCCAGCATCGTCACCACCGGCGCGCAGAGCTACGCCGGGCCGGCATCGCTGGTCGCCGACAGCACCCTCACCGGTCCCTCGGTCAGCTTCGGCAGCACCCTCGACGGCGCGCACGCCCTCACCGTCGCCGCCGCGGCAACGAACTTTGCCGGTGCCATCGGCGCGACGACCGCGCTGACCAGCCTGACGACCGATACGGCCGGCACGACCCAGCTCGGCGGCAACGTCACGACCAGCGGCGGGCAGACCTACAGCGACGCCCTCCTCCTCAACGGCGACGCCGTCCTGACCGGCAGCACGCTCAACCTCGCCGGCAGCGTCAATGGCGCCCACACCCTGGCGGTCAATGGCAGCACCGGGGTCACGCTCGGCGGGCCGATCGGCGGCACCACGGCGCTCGCCGGCCTCAGCGTCGGCGGGCCGCTCCAGCTCAATGCCGGTGCCGTCACCACCACCGGTGCGCAAAGCTATGCCGGTGCTGCCACGCTCGGCGCCGCCACCACCTTGAGCGCACCCGCGATCGCCTTCGGCAGCACCCTCGACGGCGGCTTCGCCCTGACGACGCAAAGCGCCGGCCCGACCTCGTTCACCGGAGCGGTCGGCGCGACGACGCCGCTGGCCAGCCTCACTGCCGCCGGCGGCGGCACGGTGCAACTCTCCGGCCCGAGCGTCGACACCAGCGGCGCGCAGAGCTACTCCGGCGCGCTGCAGCTGACCGGCAGCTCGCGCCTCACCGGCTCGGCGCTCACGCTCACCGGCCCGGTGAGCGGCGCCACCGACCTGACGCTGCAGGCGAACGCGTTCACCGGCGGCAGCTCGATCAGCGGAACCGGCGTGCTGACGATCGCCCCGCTCGATCCGACCCTGTCCATCGGCGTCGCCGGCGGTGCCGGCGCCCTGCAGGTGTCGCAGGCGGCGCTCGATGGCGCGAGCGGCTTCTCCGGGCACGTCATCGGCCGCGCCGACGGCAGCGGTGCCGTCAGCGCCGGCAACCTGGTGCTGCGCGCCAACACCACGCTGCAAAGCGCGACCGGCGACCTCAACGTCGGCAGCGTCGACGGTGCGTTCGCCCTGGCACTCAACAGCGGCGGCACCACCCGCATCGCCGGCCCGGTCGGCGCCGTCACGCCGCTGACGAGCCTGACCACGGACAACAACGCGGCTGCGGCCGACTGGAACGGAACGACGGGCGAGCGCACGAGCTTCGACACCGCCGACGGCACCGGCGCCGCGCGGGTGATCACGAGCGGCGCCCAGACCTACAACGATCCGGTCACCGCGAGCGTGCCGGTCGCCTTCCGCGGCGGCGCGATCGCGGCGACGCAGGCGGCGAACCGCTTCGACGACGTCGTGTCGGCGAACGCGATCTCGCTCGATCTGCACAACTCGGCCGATCTGCGGCTCGGCACGCTCACCCTCGTCAACGGCGGCACGCTGGAGACCGACGGCGTGCTGCACGTCACCGGCGCCGTGCAGGTCAACGGCGGCGTGCTGACGCTCGCCTCGCACGCGACGCCGACGCCGGTCGACCTCACCGATCCGGAGTACGCCGGCAAGACCCTGTCGTTTGGCTTCGTGCCGATCAGGGAAGCCAGCCCGGGCATCGTCCAGGACGCCGGCGGCACGATCAGCACGGCCGCCGGAAGCATGCTCGTGCTGCGCGCACCCGCCGGCGGCTCCATCCTCCTCGAGCAACCGGGCAACACCTTGCTCGGCCAAGTGTCGGCGGTGACGGGCACGCTCGGCGACAACGATGCATCGCGCTTCAACAACGCCACCGGGGTGCTGACGCTCGGCTTCCTGCGCATCGTCTCGAGCGAGATCCATGTGGCCGGACGGCCGCCGAGCAACGGCGACCAGACCCTGCAGCAGGCCGGTCTCGAGGCCGACGTGATCAAGCTGACCGCCGACGTCCTCACCACCGGACCCGACGGGCTGATTCGGGCCCGCCTGCCGTTCAACAACATCCAGGGCTCGCAGAGCTCGATCCCCGGCCTGACCCTGGCGATGTCGCCGACCGCCCTGGCCGACGGCGGCGGCTTCGGCGGCCCGGAGCCGGACAAATTCATCCAGGTGCAGGTGGGCGGCGCCGAAGGCGGCTTCCTCACCGCCCGGCCGAAGGGCGTGAGCGGCGACACGGCCGTGATCTTCCTCGGCGGCGATTCCTCGGTGACGCCGTTCTACGACGGCTCCGGCAAGATCTCCGAGATCCGCATCTTCTACAACGGCAATGCGCCGCGCACGCCGCAGGAGACGGGCGCGCTGGCGGCCGTGCTCGCCCTGATCGAGGACGCGCGCCAAGCCCGGGTCGAGGAAGCCGTGCGGACGGAGAACGTCCGGTCGCGGCTGCGCTCGGGCGTCATCGCCGAGGTCGGCGCCGGCCGGCCGGCGACTGTCGGCCGTGAATCGATCCGCTTGCCCGATACTTGCGAGATCAAGCCCAAGACCCTCCTGTGCGAATAAGAACGAAGCGCCGCGTGGCACGAGTGGCGGTGCGCTCCCGGGCGACACGATCCAGGCCGGACCGGGCACGGCGGGCGCTGGTCGCAGCGCCGATCCTGGCCGGCTGGGCCGGCCAGGCCCTGGCGCAGCTCTCGCCCGGCACGGCGGCGGGCGAGACCGCGGGGGGATCGCGGCTGGCCCTTCTGATTGGCAACCGCGTCTATCCGGAGCCCTTCGACCTGCCGCCGACGCACAAGAACGTGCGCGACCTCGGCGGGGCGCTCGAGGGGCGCGGATTCAAGGTCACCTCGGCCTTCGACCAGGATCCGGGACAGCTGCGCAACACGATCCAGGCGTTCGCCAAGGTCGCCTCCGAATCGCCACCCGACGCGACCATCCTCTTCTACTTCACCGGCCACGGCATGCAGGTCGATGCCGAGAACCTGATGCTCGGCTCGGGCGTGCCGCCCGACGCGCGCGAGGACACGCTGCTGAAGAGCAGCCTGCACCTGCGCCGCGACGTGATCGACCTGCTGCCGCGCCGCCCCGGGGGCCTCTCGATCGCCGTGGTCGACGCCTGTCGCACCTCGCTGCGCGCGACGCTGGCGGCGACCGACGGCTTCAACCAGGTCGAAGCGCCGCTCGGCTGCTTGATCGTCTTCTCGACCGGCGCCGGAAAGCCGGCGATCGCGCCCGCGGTCGAGACGCTCAACACCTTCTACACCGGTTCGTTCGTCAAGCTGCTCGGCTCGGTCGCCGACGAGACCTCCTTTTCCGACTTCTTCCGCCTGGTCAAGCTCGATGTGACGCAGACGATGCAGAACCACCCGGTGCAGGCGATCCGGCAGTTCACCCAGGTCCCGTTCATCGCCGAGAACACGCAGGTGAAGTTCAGCCTCTCGCCGCGGCCGGCGAACCAGCCGGCGCCGCCGAAGTTCAGCGCCGAGGACGAAGCCGCGGCCTGGAAGGACCTGGAAGAAAGCCTGTGGCCGGCCGACATCGTCAAGTTCGCCGAGGCCTTTCTCCAGCGCTATCCGGCGAGCCGGCTCGCCGGCGGCGCGCAGGTGGCCCGGGAAGGCGCGGCCGACGCGGTCAAGGCCCTGCGCAGCAACGAGGTCAAGCTCTACCGGAGCGCGTTCCAGCCCAAGACCACGGTCGAGCGCTGGCTGGCCGAATGGCACAAGGCGGCACGCGGCGACAAGGACGCGGCGGCGCGGATCGCCCGCGCGCACCTGCGAGGCGACGGCGACATTGCCGCCGACCCGAACCGCTACGAGGGCTGGCTGCAGTACGCGGCCGCGCTCGGCAACGGGATCGCCTCCTACGAGCTGGCGGTGTACTACCGTCGCCAGGGCCAGCCGACGCCGGCGGCGCAGTACGAGACCCGGGCCCGCGACCTCGGCTACCGGCCCCCGACCTCGCTCGACAACCAGCGCAAGTAGCGACGCTCAGCGCGCCAGCCAGTGGCTGGCGAAGTCGGGCAGATCGGGGTGGATTGAGCGTGCCAGCCGCTTCAGCTCCTCGCCGACGTTCGGGCTGCCGTTGGGAGCGCGCAGCACCAGCGCGGTGTGAACGTGGGAAGGCACGCCGCGCATGTAGGGCAGGTAGTCGTCGACGAACGCCTCCGGGTTCAGCTCGGTGATGGCGTCGGCCTTGGGACTGCGCTCGACCGCGTTGTTGCCGGTGGCGATGACCCGCTCGATCGGAAAACCGAGGTCGCGCAGGTTGCGCAGGCGCGCCGACTCGAACTCGGCCTCGAGCGCCGAGACGCAGACCAGGTCGAAGCCGGCGTCGTGCAGGCGGTGGCAGGCCTCGACCGCGCCCTCGATCGCCGGCACCGAGGTCCAGAAGTCATGGTCGAACTGCCTGCGGAAGTGAGCCCGGCGGACGTCGTCGAGCCGAGCCACTTCCCAGCGGTCCATCGGCCAGTAAGCATGCCGGTCCCGCTCCTTCGGCGCTTCGCCGAAGGCACGCCGCCAGGCGTCGGCATAGCCGAGGTGGAAGTCGAGCAGCACGCCGTCGGCGTCGAGGGCGATCAATCCTTTGCGCATCCGCGAACTGTAGCCAGCCGACGCGATGGCGGTTGTCCCGGGCATGACGCCACTCGGTCGCTCGCTAGCAAGGCCCCTTGAATCGGCGTCGAAGCTCCCTATAATGGTTCTGCTAGCACTCGCCAAGGTTGAGTGCTAACTCTACGGCGCGGGATTCTGATCCCGGGTTCATTCAATGTGAACAAGCGCTCACTTACCATCAATCGCAAGCTGGCTCGAATTCATCAAGGAGATGCCATGAAACTTCGTCCTCTCGCCGATCGCGTGATCGTCAAGCGCGTGGAGCAGGAAACCAAGACCGCGTCCGGGATCGTCATCCCCGATGCCGCCGCCGAGAAGCCGGACCAGGGCGAAGTCCTGTCGGTCGGCCCGGGCAAGCGCAACGACAAGGGCGACATCGTCGCCATGAACGTCAAGAAGGGCGACCGTGTCCTGTTCGGCAAGTACAGCGGCCAGACCGTCAAGGTCGACGGCGACGAGCTCCTGGTGATGCGCGAAGAGGACCTCTTCGCCGTGGTCGAGAAGTAAGAGGCAACGGAGAAATCAAATGGCAGCAAAAGACGTTTCATTCGGCGGCGACGCCCGCGCGCGCATGGTCGAGGGTGTGAACATCCTCGCCAACGCGGTCAAGGTCACGCTCGGCCCCAAGGGCCGCAACGTGGTGCTCGAGCGCTCGTTCGGCGGCCCGACGGTCACCAAGGACGGTGTCTCGGTCGCCAAGGAGATCGAGCTCAAGGACAAGCTCCAGAACATGGGCGCCCAGATGGTCAAGGAAGTCGCTTCCAAGACCTCGGACATCGCCGGTGACGGCACGACCACGGCCACGGTGCTGGCCCAGGCCATCGTCCGCGAAGGCATGAAGTACGTGGCCGCGGGCATGAACCCGATGGACCTGAAGCGTGGCATCGATAAGGCGGTCACCGCCTTGGTCGAGCAGCTCAAGAAGCAGTCCAAGCCCACCACCACCTCGAAGGAAATCGCCCAGGTCGGCACGATCTCGGCGAACAGCGACGAGGAAGTCGGCAAGATCATCGCCGACGCGATGGACAAGGTCGGCAAGGAAGGCGTCATCACCGTCGAAGACGGCAAGTCGCTCGCTTCCGAGCTCGAAGTCGTCGAGGGCATGCAGTTCGATCGCGGCTACCTCTCGCCCTACTTCATCAACAACCCCGACAAGCAGACCGCGGTTCTCGACAACCCGTTCGTGCTGCTGTTCGACAAGAAGATCAGCAACATCCGCGACCTCCTGCCGACGCTCGAGCAAGTGGCCAAGTCGGGCCGTCCGCTGCTGATCGTCGCCGAGGAAGTCGAAGGCGAAGCGCTTGCGACCCTGGTCGTGAACACGATCCGCGGCATCCTCAAGGTCGTCGCCGTCAAGGCGCCGGGCTTCGGTGACCGTCGCAAGGCCATGCTCGAGGACATCGCCATCCTGACCGGCGGCAAGGTCATCGCCGAGGAAGTCGGCCTGACGCTCGAGAAGGTGACGCTGGCCGACCTGGGCCAGGCCAAGCGGGTGGAAGTCGCTAAGGAGAACACCACGATCATCGACGGCGCCGGCGCAGCCAGCGACATCGAGGCGCGCGTCAAGCAGGTGCGCGTGCAGATCGAGGAGGCGACCTCCGACTACGACAAGGAAAAGCTCCAGGAGCGCGTGGCCAAGCTGGCCGGCGGCGTGGCGCTGATCAAGGTCGGCGCCGCCACCGAGGTCGAGATGAAGGAGAAGAAGGCCCGCGTCGAGGACGCGCTGCACGCGACCCGCGCGGCGGTGGAAGAAGGCATCGTCGCCGGCGGCGGCGTGGCCCTCCTTCGCGCCAAGCAGGCTGCGGGCACGATCAAGGGCGACAACCCCGACCAGGATGCCGGCATCAAGCTGATCCTGCGCGCGATCGAGGAGCCGCTGCGCATCATCGTCCAGAACTCGGGCGACGAGCCGAGCGTGGTCGTCAACGCCGTCCTCGGCGGCAAGGGCAACTACGGCTACAACGCGCAGAACGGCCAGTACGGCGACCTGATCGAGATGGGCATCCTGGACCCGACCAAGGTCACGCGCACTGCCCTGCAGAACGCGGCCTCGGTCGCTTCGCTGATGCTGACCACCGAAGCCATGATCTCCGAGGCGCCGAAGGAAGAGTCGGCGGGCGGCGGCGGCATGGGCGGCGGCATGGGCGGCATGGGCGGCATGGGCGGCATGG
>Ga0068864_100002342_pt1 | contig 15666 bp, 14 predicted proteins | sample KBSSwiS72_FD_66586 | JGI IMG/M metagenome (GOLD analysis project Ga0068864, IMG submission 66586) | Switchgrass rhizosphere microbial communities from Kellogg Biological Station, Michigan, USA - KBS Switchgrass S7-2 | ecosystem: Host-associated > Plants > Roots > Rhizosphere > Soil ... | reverse complement strand
GCCGTTCCGGATGCGCGCCATAGGCAAGGCGTCGGATTCGCGCAGATGATCAAACGACCAGTGCAAAAACGGTTCGTGCAATCTCTGCTGCAGCGAGCGTGCTAGCGTCGACTTCCCCGCGCTCGACGCACCGTTGATCAGGATGATCTTGCCCGATTCCTGGTTGTCGTTCATCGACGTCAAGTCCGACGAGGATCTAGCGATTCAAGGTAACGGACGCCTGAGCGACACGCGACAAGTCCACGACGCTGGCGTCCACGCAGTGCGAAGCCACGCCGACAGCGCATACGGGTTACCGTCGGGTTAGGCGTCATTCTGCAACCTCAAACTCATCGGAAGGAACGCGATGCCGTGTGCGTGGACCTCGGCTCCGCACGGCACAAATCCAAAGCGCTCATAGATAGCCACAGCGTTGAGGCTGGAGTTCACTGTGAACTCGCTTGCACCACTGGCACGAAGGGCGTACTCTCGCGCTCGCCTCCACAAGGCGGTGGCAACGCCTTGGCCCTGACTCTCTTCCGCTACGAACAAGTGAAAAAGGTGCGTGCCGTCTCGAATGGCGATGAAGCCGACCACTTTGTCCTCACGCTCAGCAATGAAGTACGAATAGCGGGGTGATTCGAGGTAACCTCGTTCAGCCGTCTCGGAGACGGATGCCAGGTAATGTTCGGCACCAGCACCGCTGGGGTCAAGCGTGAGTATTGGCTGAAACCCAGCAATCATCGCGGCGAGCGTTGTTGCATCAGCTGGGGAACCGCTACGGATGTTCATGGCACCAACGACTAAGCTAACCGGCCCGCCGCCACCGCTGTGGCCGAGCAAGAAGTCGCGTGCCGGCGGGTCCGGTTGAGCGCGGGGTTGGGCGTCAATCTCAGCATCTTGTGCCAGGGTCCGAATCGAAATGATCATCTCGCCAACCGCTATGGCGCTATCAAAATCTCAGCACTTCATTCGATCACGCGATTGACCTGCGTCAGGAACGATTCCGGGAACGCGTAGTGGCTCAGCCTGGCGGTCTTCATGTTCACGATTAACTCGAACTTGGTCGGCTGCTCGATTGGAATTTCGCCTGGTTTCGCGCCCTTGAGAATCTTGTCGACGTAGGCGGCCGCGCGGTGAAAATTGTCAGTGAATGAGGGTCCATACGACATTAATCCGCCCGCTTCCGCCCATTGACTATTGGCAAACATGGCGGGGGTCTTGAGGCGAATAATCCGATCAGCAATTGCTTGGCGCTGACTCGCTATCGTACCGCCTGTAGTCACGATAAAGGCTTGGGCACCAATTGCAGAGGCCTGCTTGAAAGCGGGCTCGATATCCGAGGGTTGCCTCAATTCGATCGGCGTAATCCGCACCTTCAAACGTGAGGCTACCGCCCCGATTTCCTTTGCTTGCGAAACGCTACCCACATTGTCCGGCTCAAACAGTAAGACGATGTGCGAGACACGAGGAAACGCCTCTTTGAGCAACTGCAGTCTTTTTGAAGAGAGTTCGGTCGAAATGGTCGTCAGACCGGTGGCGTTGCCCCGGGGGCGCGACAGGCTCGCCGCGAGCCCGTTTCCGATCGGATCTTGAGCGATGACAAACACGATCGGTATCGTCTTGGTAGATTGTGCGAGTAAGCGGACGTCCTCGTCGGAAGGCACCAGTAGAAGATCAGGTCCAGCTGCGACGAGAGCGGCGGCCAGCCCGGGCAAGGCGTGCATCACACCGTTGGCGTAGCGGGCATCAAGGGAGTAGTCGCGTCCTTCGATCCAGCGCAGGTCCGTCATACCAGCGCGGAATGCGGCGAGTCTGGAGACGTTGACCTCAGCGCTTGCCTGACTGAGATATCCAATCTGCCGCACCCTGAGCTTAGTTTGCGCATGTGCCGAGAGGTCGAGCGTCGCAAGGCTGATCGTGGCAATCAGGAACTGTCTACGTCGGGCTTGGCTCATTTCTCACTCCGCAAGCGTTTGCACGGTTGTGCGGTATGTCTGCGTCCACCGTGCACGGAACCAAAGCTGGGCCGCTCATTTATGGTTGCAATCCTACCTCAATCGAGCCGAGCGGAGGCCGAAGGGAGATCCATCCAGCAGCCCAAGGCCGGCCGCATTCTACGCAGCATCGTGACGCCCAAACTAGTATTAGATGACAAAATTTAGATGACTATTTGGTTGACAAATTAGATGACATCTATGAGTACTCAGATAGTTTCCGGGATCGTCCCAGCTGCCCCTAAGTTACGCCGGCCGCCGGCCAGGAGCAACCTCAGTACAAGTCGACGCGCTTCCGCGGCTTCACAGCTTGAAAGAAGGTATACCCGAGCGTCATATCCGTAATCAGCCGCGCGAAGACCGCGGGGATTGCGATGAACGCGTGGATTACGACTGCGACGGCGCTATAGCACGCGAACTCGACAGACCGCACGGCTTTCGGAAGCGCAGATGGTCGCACTTCGACAAAATCCCGCCGCAATGCATCGACATTCACCCATCTGCCCGCATCGACGTCTTTACGCACGGATGCGGAATACAGATTGCGGCTTACGTAGCCGCGCTTGAACGCTCGCCACATGCGTTTGGGCTCGAGAAACAATCCGGTCGACAGCGCAATCACGTTCATCGTACCCAGCAGCGGTGAAGCGAACGCTGACCCCGTGCCGAGTTCCCACGCACTCACTTCGCCCTCGCCTATCCGGCCTACGCTGTAACCGGTCAGCAGGTGATGCAGGTCGTGGTATTTCAGATAGCGCCGCCGCGTCTCGATATTTGGCAACGGCACCAGCATGCATCCCGTATAAACCGGCACCATGAGCGGGCGTGCGCCGACCACGTTGCCGAAATGATTGGCGGCGTAGAACGCGGTCAGCTCGTCGTGGAGGCTCATCAGGGCGCGCTGTCGCGATTTAATCGGGCGCTGTCCATTGCGGATTCCAAACCACTTCCCATAGATGGCCGTCCGGATCCTGAAAGTAGCCGCCATACCCGCCCCAGAACGTATCGCGGGCCGGCTTCACGATTACTGCGCCGGCATCCTTCGCCTGCACCATCACTGCATCAACTTCCGCTTTTGAGGAAACATTGTGTCCGATGGAGAACTCCGTGGCACTGGCGCCTGCCACAGGCAGGCCGGTATCGTGAGCAAGACTCTTGCGGGGCCAAAGCGCGAGCTTGAGCCCGGTCTGCAAATTGAAGAAGGCGACCGCGCCGTGCTCGAATTGCTTGCCGATGATGCCTTCCGTCGCAAGGCCAAGGCCGTCGCGGTAGAAACGCACCGCGCGCTCGAGATCGTCGACGCCGATGGTAAGGACAGTGATGCGCGGTTTCATGTGACGTAACCTCGGTTATACCGTAGCCGATGACAAAAGCGTGATCGATGCGTCAAGGATAATCTATCCGCAATCAATCGGGCACGGCGTTTGACACGCAATCTCGCCGGTCGCTACATTACGGTATGCAGGTTCAGGCTCGCTGCGCGGCCGCGCAATGAGGACGTTCCCCGGGAGTGCAATCCATGCTTGCCGCAATCAAAGCCGTACGATTTTCCACGCTGCCGCTGATTTTTCTGACTGCTCTCGGCGGCGCGGATGTGGTCTCCGCGCAAGCCTACCCCGCCAAATCCGTCAAAGGCATCGTCGGCTTCCCCGCGGGTGGCGGCTCGGATGCCCTGGCACGTCTCGTCTGCGCTGCGTTGAGCGAAAAGTTTGGCCAACAATTCGTGGTGGACAACAAAGCGGGCGCTAACACCATAATCGCCACCCAGTTCGTGCGCGGTCAACCGGCGGACGGTTACACGCTGCTATTCGTTTCTGCGTCCTTCGCGATCAACCCGAGCCTCCAAAAACTTGATTACGACATCGAAAAAGATTTCACGCCGGTCTCTCTGATGGCAATCGTGCCACTGCTCCTTATCACCAACAACAACCTGCCGGTGAACTCGGTCAAGGACCTGATCGCGATGGCGAAGGCGCAGCCGGGGAAACTGAATTACGCATCGTTCGGCATCGGTAGTGCAGCGCACCTCGCTGGCGAAATACTGCTAAGCATGACTGGCACCGACATGATCCACGTCCCGTACAAAGGCAGCGCGCCGGCGGTGGCCGATGTGATGGGTGGCCGCATAACCATGATGCTGCCGGGCATCGGTTCCGCAATAAATCTCGCGCGCGAAGGCAAGTTGAAAGCACTGGCTGTTTCGACCGGCAAACGTCTCCCCGGCTCACCGAATATTCCAACCATCGCGGAGTCCGGTGTACCGGGTTTCGATGTGGCGACGTGGGAATCTATCCAGGCGCCCGCTGGAACGCCGCCCGACGTCGTTGCGAAGCTCAATGCAGCCGTGCGCGACGCAATTGCCAACAACGACTTGCGCCAGAAGATGATCAATCTTGATTTCGAACCGGACGGACAGAAGTCGCCCGCCGAAGTCGCCCAGTTCGTCAAAAGCGAAATGAACAAGTGGGGCAAGATCGTCCGCGAACGCAATATCAAGGTCGAGTGACTTTAAATCGGATCAAAGCATTTGTAGCCGCAGATAAACACAGATGAGTTCAACATCAAAATCAGCAGGTCGAGCGGTTCTGCGCTTGCTGTATCTGCGTGTATCTGCGTTTATCTGCGGCTGATGGGTCGAGTGAGTTTCTAGTTTGAGCAAGCCCGAAGTAACGATCGTCGGCGCAGGCATCGTCGGCGTCTGCTCCGCCGCATGGCTACAGCGCGAAGGCTTCAAAGTCACGCTGATCGACGCCGGTCCCGTCGGCGAAGGCTCCTCGTTCGGCAATGCCGGCAACCTGAGTCCCGGCGCGGTGGTGCCGTACATGATTCCCGGCTTCTGGAAAGAGCTGCCCGGCTGGCTCGCGCAGAACGGGCCGCTCGCGGTGCGCCCGGGTTATTTCTTTAAAGTGCTGCCGTGGCTCCTGACCGCGGTGAAAACCAGCCGCGCGAAAGCGGCATTGAAGACTTCGCGCGCAATGCACGAGCTCCATCGCGGCACGCTCGAGGCATACGACACGCTTACGCGCAATACTGAAGCGGCGGGGCTGATCGAGCGCGGCGGCCAGCTTTACGTGTCCACGCGCGCGAATGCAGCGCAGGGCTCGGCCATCGCGCAGGCCATGCGCGAAGCCGCCGGCGTGAAAATGATCTTGCTGAATGAAAACGAAATCCGCGAAGCGGAGCCCGCACTCGCACCGCAATTCAAAAGCGGCATGCTGCTGCCCGACAACGGTCGCTGCAAAAACCCGCACCAGCTCGTGCGCCTGATTGCCGCCGAAGCCGCGCGCAACGGCGCAACGATTACGCAAGGCAATGTCACCGGCTTTCAAACGAACGGCAAATCAGTCACGGCCATCGTCGTCGACGGTCAGGCGCAACCCGTCGAACGCCTCGTGATCGCCGCGGGCGCCGCGTCCGGACGATTGAGCGCGGGGCTCGGCACGCCGCTGCCCGTCGAAGCGGAGCGCGGCTATCACGTAACCATCGGCGAGCCCGGCGTGATGCCGCGGCTGCCGGTCACCCACGTCGACGCGAAGTTCGTGTGCTCGCCGATGAACATGGGGCTGCGCGTCGCGGGCACCGCCGAATTCGCGGGCTACGATGCGCCGCCGAACTGGCGCCGCGCGGAGCTGCTCGAAACGCAGGCGCGCGCGATGTTTCCTGGCATCCGCATGGAGAAAGTGACGCGCTGGATGGGCCGGCGCCCTAGCCTGCCCGACGGGCTGCCCGTATTAGGCGCCGCGCCGAATTACGAGAACGCGTTTTTCGCGTTCGGTAATTCGCACTTTGGCATGAGCGCCGGCTCGGTCATGGGCAAAGTCGTCGCCGAGCTGCTTGCCGGGCGTAGGCCAAGCATCGATGTTAGGCCGTTCGCGCCCTCGCGGTTCGCTTAACTGGAAGCCATCTCAAAAACCGTCAAGGCCGTTCGTGCTGAGGTGTCGAAGCATGGACGGCCGCACCGCGGCGAACTTATTCGCCCTTCTATACATCAGGGCGAACGGTTTTTTGGCTAAGCTTTAACGCGTGCTGCGGGGCGGATACAACGCCGCCCACGCTTCGCGCAGCTTCGCCGGATTCGCCGCAGTCACGCTCGACCATGACGAGCTGAACACGCCTTCGCCGCAGTCGTCGCCCAATGAAGTCGACGCAACCATGCGCACCGCGTCGCGCATCGCTTTGCTGAACTTCTGCGTTTCGGCGAATCCGAGTTTCTTCTTGACCTCGCTGTTGGGCCGTGTCGACACCCCGCGCGCTTCGAGCCGGTAGCTGTCGAAGTACTGCTGCTGCGGCATGAGCGCGACTTTCTCCGCGTCGAGATAGGCCTTCAACGCGTCGTCCTTATAGGGAAAAGGCATGCCTGGCCAGAACGGATTGAAGAGCCCGTCCCAGTGGCTGGGCAGATAAACCTTCGGCCGGATCACCGGCACGATGAGCTTGGCGAGCGGCTCGCCGCCGGTGCCTATCCACGCGTCCACGCTGGTGAGTCCCGCGTCCTTCATCGCCGCGGCGAGATTGGCGAGCGGCGCACCGTAATTGACGCCGTCGACGTGAATGTCCTTGTCCAGATCGAACGCGCTCGCGGAAGTTTGCACGAAGAAGCTCAATTTGCCGCTCGGCCGGTCGACGGTAAACAAATACGCGCGCCCCCCACCGCCATTGGGATAATCCTCGCCCACACCCGCGCGCAAGCCACCGGACGCATCGGGGATCGGCGGGTCGTACAGTTCGCGCGCGAAATGCTGGATCGGATTCGACGTGTCGCCGCTGTGATTGAACCGCACGATGCGCACTGTCACGCCCTGACCGAGCTCGATTTTCTCGCCGCCGTTCACGACCTTGCAGTTGGCCGCTGCCACGCCCTGCGCCGTCGCCTGCATGCAGCTCGAGCGGCCACCTATCATCGTCCCGCCGGCAAGCTTGACCCAGGTCGGCGTATCCCACGAATGGTCCCAGTGGCTGTGCCCCGACAGCACGTAGTCGAGCTTCGCGCCGCCGAGCATCGCATCGCGCACTTTGGTCACAGCGGCCACATCGACCGGCTGCGCGGCCTTGGTGTAGGCATATTGATCCTTCGGAAAGCTCTTGGGCGCGTAGAAAAACGGCGGCCCCGGCAGCCGGCTGATGTAGCCGTCGAGGACGATGCGCATGTCGCCGATTTTGATATACCAGTTCGCGATCGACATCCACGTGAGCTCGACTTCCGCGGCGTCCGCAGCCGACGCGGGCAGTCCGACGGCAAACGAAAGCGCGGCGAAAGCGGCCACCAATAATGATTTGATATTCATTGCTGATCTCCCCCGACGATAACGGCGTTCAGTTTACAACGATCACAGCGCACCGGCGCTGAGCGGCGCGGCCACCTCTTCGAGCGGCTTGCGCTCCGCATTGACGCCGAACGCGAGCACCACCGCCACGGCGATCAGCATCAGCACAGCGGCGGCCAGATAACCGTAGAACACCGCCTCGCGCGAACCGGTACCGATCAGGGTGCCAAACAGCCACGGCGCCGCGATGCCGCCGGTGCCGGTACCGATCGCGAAGAAGATTGCGATCGCGAGCGCGCGGATTTCGAGCGGGAAGACCTCGCTCGCCGTCAGGTAGGCCGAGCTGGCGGCCGCCGAGGCGAAAAAGAAAATCGCGCACCATAGCGCGGTCTGCCCCGCCGCCGACACGAGATCGTTAACGAACATATAGCCCGTCACGGCGAGCAGCACTGCGGAAATTCCATACGTGAGAGCGATCATTACGCGCCGGCCGACGGTGTCGAATGCAGGCCCTAACAGAAGCGGCCCCAGAAAATTGCCGAGCGCGAACGGCAGCAGGTACAGCGCGGTGTCGGGCGCGGGCACCGCGTAAAAGCGCGTGAGCACCATCGCATACGTGAAGAAGATCGCGTTGTAGAGGAACGCCTGCGACATCATGAGCACGATGCACAACACCGAGCGCGCGCGGTAGCGTTCGAACATGATGCGCGCCACGTAGCCGAGCCCGAAGAAGAGCCGCGGTCTGAGTACGAGTGCGGGGCCTGACGGCGGCGCCAGCACCACCCCATGCCGCCGCTCGATCGCGTGTTCGATCGCGGCGACGACCCGCTCGGCTTCGTCGGGACGACCATGCGTGATCAGCCAGCGCGGGCTTTCCGGAATCGAATTGCGAAAACACAGGATGAAAAGTCCGAGCAGCGCGCCGACGCCAAAGCCCACGCGCCAGCCGATATCGGGCGCGAAATGCGCGGGGTCGAGCACCACGAGCGCCGCACCCGCGCCGAGCGCAGCGCCGAGCCAGAACGTCCCGTTGATCAGAAGTGCGACGCGGCCGCGGTGACGCGCCGGGATCAGCTCGTCGATCGCCGAATTGATCGCTGCGTACTCGCCGCCGATGCCGCAGCCGGTCAGGAAGCGAAACACGCAGAAGCTCGCGAGGTCCCACGAAAATGCGCTGAGTCCCACGCCGGCGAGATACACCGCGAGCGTGACGAAGAAAAGCCGCTTACGCCCGTATCGATCGGCAAGCCGTCCAAAGCCCAGTGCGCCAAGCACAGCACCCGCCAGATAGGCAGACCCGAGCATACCGATCTGCGCGGGGGAGAAATTGAGCGTGGTAGGCAACTGCAGCACCCCGCTCACCGCGCCCTTGAAGGTAACCTCGAGCCCGTCGAGCGCCCACGTGATGCCCAGCGCGAGCACCACGCGCCAGTGGAACGGGCTCCACGGCAGGCGGTCGAGCCGCGCCGGCACGTGAGTCGAGATGAGCGCGCCCGGCTGTGCAGTACGGGAAATCACCCCCGTACGATTGCGGTAACCGTCGGGAGTTCACGCGGGAGAGCGTGGGTCCGGATTTATGACAAGGGCGAGTGAAACTTTTACACGAGCGTGCTGCTTTTAATCCGGCTTGCGTTCCTTGCGCACGAAGCCGCCGAGCTTTTCTTTCCACTCGTCAGAGTGCATGCAGCCGACCCACGCCTGGTTGTCGAACCGCAGGCCCGGGGTGACCCCGACTTCCTGCGATTGATTGATCGCCGACTTCGACTGGATCACGCCGATCGACGGATTCGCCGCGATGCGCTTCGCCATCGCCATCGTTTCTTCCATGACTTTATCGTGCGGCACGACCTTGTTCACGAGCCCGAGCTCTGCGGCCTCTTTTGCATCCCACCGCCGGCCGGTAAAAATGAGCTCCTTGGCTTTCTGCACGCCGACGAGCCTTGGCAGGCGCTGGCACGCGCCACCGCCGGGAAAGAAGCCGTGCGTCGTTTCGGGTAGCGAAAAAATCGCGCGCTCCGAAGCAATGCTGATGTCGCACTGAAGCACGAGCTCGAAGCCGCCCGCCATGCAGTAGCCGTTGATCGCGGCGAGTACCGGCTTGCGGATGTCGGCGACCATGCTCGTCCATCTCGCCACTACGTTGAGCCGGTCGTGCACCATCGCTGCCGTGGTGCGTCCGGCGCGCTCTTTGAGGTCCGCGCCGCTGCAGAATGCCTTGTCGCCGGCGCCGGTGATCACAATCACGCGCACGTTGCCGTCGAGATCGAGCTTCGGCAGCAATGCCGTCAATTCATCGCGCAATTGCGAATTGAGCGAGTTCATCGCCTCCGGACGGTTCAGGGTGACGACGGCAACACCGTCGGCGATCATCAGTAAATGAAGCGGGGTAGTAGTGTTCATTGGGCAGTCCTTGGAATGTCGAGATCGTGGTAGTCCGCTTCAGCATGCCGCTGTCGCGCATGAACGCTGGATCAACCGCGGCGTGGTGGCAAAGCGGGCTAGGCGTTGGCGGCCTTCGCCTGGCGTGGCCGCGACAATTCGTCCTGCAAATCACCGATCGTTGCCGCCGCGATCCCCGCCAGCTCGTCCACTTCCGCCGGCGTGATGCAGAGCGGCGGCGCGAGCCGGAACACGCGGCCTTTCGCCCACGGGATCGCCCCTCGCTTCCACGCGCGCGCGTTCAGGCTCTGCACGAGCTTCCGGTCGAGCGGCTTGTCGCGCTGCTGCGGGTCGACCATGTCCACGCAGCACATCAACCCGCGCGAACGGACTTCGCCGACGATCGCCATGCCGCCGAGCTGCTTTTCGAGCGCGGCATGCAGACGGGCACCCATCTTTTCGGCGTTCTGCACCAAGCCCTCGCGCTCGATGATGTCGAGGTTGGCAATTGCCGCAGCGCACGCGACAGGATGCCCGCAGTAGGTGCCGGGATGGACGTTTTCTTCGGTACTCTTTTCGTCGAAGGCATCGGCGATTTTCGCGGTCGCGATGGATGCGGACAGCGGCAGGTAACCCGACGTGACGCCTTTCGCGATCGACATCAAGTCGGGCACGACGTCCTCATGCTGGACACCGAACCACTTGCCGGTGCGACCGAAACCGGTGATCACCTCGTCGGTGATCATCAGCACTTCGTGATCGTCGCAGATGTCGCGCACGCGCTCGAGCCAGCCGAGCGGCGGGATGATGCAGCCGCCCGAGCTCAGCACCGGCTCCAGCAGCACCGCGGCGACGGTCTCGGGATCCTCGGTCTGGATGACGGCAGCGAGCCGGTCCGCGCAGCGGCGCACGAGTTCTTCGTCCGTGCCCTCGCCGCGATCGCGGAATGGATACGGCACCGCGACCTTGGCGAAGCCGGCAAAGCGCAGCATCTCGTACGGCTTGGTGAGGTCCGGGCTGTCGCAAATGGCCAGCGTGCCGAGGGTGCCGCCGTGATAACCGCCCTGCAGCGAGATGATCTTGTATTTTTTCGGGCGCCCGACGCGCAGCCAGTAGTGACGCGCAATCTGCATCGAGCGCTCGTTCGCTTCAGCGCCACTCACTGCAAAAAGCGTGTACTTGAGATCGCCCGGCGTGATCGCGGCAAGCCTCGCCGCAAGCTCGGCGGCAGGACGGTTCGAGAATCCGCGCGACGTGGGATAGTACGAAAGTTTCGCCGACTGCGCGCGGATGGCGTCGGCGATTTCCGTGCGGCCATGCCCGACGTTGACCACCGACAGCCCGGCGTATGCGTCGAGCAGCTTCCTGCCGTTGCGGTTCCAGACGTAGACGCCCTCGCCGCGCTCGATCAGCAGCTCCTCGTCTGGCAGTGATGGGTGGTCCTGCGTCTTGTGCGTCCACAAGTGCCTGATCATTTCAGCGTCGGTCACGGTGTTCCTCCGGGTTTGAATGCGCGTTCATTCGGCGCGGATGCCCGCCCGCTGCACGACGTCGCGCCATTTGACGATCTCGGACGTAATATACACCGCGAATTCGTCCGGCGTGGTCGGCGTGGGCAACGCGCCTTGGTTCGACAACAGTTCTCTTACCTCGGGCAGCCGCAGCACGTGCGCGGTATCGCGGCTGACGCGGTCGACGATCGCGCGCGGCGTGCCGGCCGGGAACAGCATGCCGTCCCAGTTGTTGGCTTCGAAACCCGGCAGACCGGCTTCCGCGACCGTCGGCAAATCCGGCACCATCGGCGCGCGCGTGCGGGTCGTGACGGCGAGACCGCGGATCCTGCCGGTCTTCATGTGCGGCAACGCCGTCACGAGTGTGGCGAAAATCATCTGGATCTGGCCGCCGACGAGATCGGTCATCGCGGGCGCGCCGCCCTTGTACGCGATATGCACGAGCCGTGTGCCCGACATCATGCCAAAGAGTTCCCCCGCGAGATGGCCCGCGCCGCCGATTCCCGACGAGCCGTAAGTGACCTGGTCGGGTTTCACCTTTGCATAGTCGATCAGCTCTTTGATGTTCTTGACCGGAACCGACGGATTCACGACCACCGCGTTGAGCAGCGATACCGTCAGCGTCACGGGCGCGAAGCTGCGCACCGGGTCGTAGCCGGTTTTTTTGTAAATGGTGGGATTCACCGCGAGCGGCCCGATCGAAGTCAGCACGATCGTATAGCCGTCGGCCGGCGCGCGCGCGCCGACTTCGTGGCCGAGCATGCCGCCCGCGCCGGGGCGGTTGTCCACCACCACTTGCTGCCCCCACAGGTTGCCCAGATGCAGCGCGAGCACGCGCGCGACGATGTCCGAGGAGCCGCCCGGCGCAAACGCGACGATCATGCGCACCGGCTTGACGGGATAGTTCTTGTCGACCACGGGCGCCGCCGCGCCTGCCTGCGCGGCAACGGCGAGCAACGCGACCATGCAAAATCTGGATATGTGTTTCACCCGGCTAGTCGGCTTTCGCGCCCGAGGCCTTGACCACCGGTGCCCACTTGACGATCTCCGTCTTGATGTAGGCCGCCAGCATGTCCGGCGGATAGCCGACGATCTCGAATCCCAGGGTGGCGAGACGTTCCCTGACGGGCGCGGCGGCGAGCGTGCGCAGGAACTCTGCATTGAGCTTGTTGACCACTGAACGCGGCGTGCCTGCCGGCGCCACCACCGAATACCACGACACCGCTTCGAATCCGGGGAAACCGGATTCCGCGATGGTCGGCACCTCCGGCACCGGGGTCGAGCGTTTCGCGCCCGTTACCGCGAGCGCGCGCAGGCGGCCGGCCCTGATGTGCGGCAGCGTCGAGCTGAACGCGCTGAACATCACCTGGATGTGGCCGCCGACCAGATCGACCACCGCCTGGCTGCTGCCTTTGTAGGGCACGTGCACCATCTCAACGCCCGCCAGCTGGTTCAGCATCTCGCCCGTCAGGTGCCCGACCTGGCCGACGCCGGCCGACGCGTACGTGATCCTGCGCGGATTTTCCTTCGCCAGCGTGAGCAGTTCCTTCAGCGTTTTCGCCTGCACGGACGGATGCACGCACAGCACGTTGGGAGAAGTCGCGGGCAGGTTGACGGGCGCGTAGTCCCTGACCGGATCGTACGGCAGCCTCGCGTAGAGGCTGGGCGCAATTGCAAGATTGGCGATGTCGGCGAGCACGATGGTGTAGCCGTCGGCGGGTGCTCGCGCCGCGATTTCCATGCCGATATTGCCGTTGGCCCCCGGCCGGTTGTCCACCACGACCTGCTGGCCGACCAGATCAGTCAGCGTCTGCGCGAGCGTGCGCGCTAGCGTGTCGGAACTGCCGCCGGCGGCAAACGGAACAATGAAGCGAATCGACTTGTCGGGAAACGGTTGCGCAAGGCCGTGCGCCGCGTGCAGCACGACCGCGGATGCAAGTGCTGTGGCAAGCAGACGGCTATGCTGCATTGCTGTTCTCCAAAGAGTCACCCGGCGATAAAAGGCTCGTCCGTATTAAATTTTGCGCTCAACAACTCGGGCGCGCCGTTCGTCACCAGCACCATGTCCTGCACGTGCCAGAAATTTACGTGCGGCTCGAGCGCGAGCACCATGCCGGGCTCGAGCACGTGCTCGCCCTTGCGGCGCAGGATCGGCTCTTGTTGGTGCCACCATGGCCCAACACTGTGCCCGATCAACATGTGGTTGTCTGCCCAGCCGGCTTTTTTGAAATCGCTCATGGTCGCCTGCCACAGGTCGTGCACGTTGGCGCCGACGCGGCAGCGGTCCAGTGTCTTGCGGTGGATCTCGATGGCAATCGCGTAATCGCGCTTCTGCTCAGCCGAAGCCGGGCCGACGATCACGTTGCGCGACTGGTGGCCGGGATAACTTTGCAGGTAAGCCACGTAGTCGGTGCGAATCGCATCACCCTTCTCCAGCACGACATCGCTCTCGCCCGCGTACGGCACGGCATTCCTGAAAGCGTTGAAAATGCCGTGCGCCCATTCGAATCCAAGCCGCAAACAAGTGCCCATGATGTCCGCGTGCACTTTGCGCTCGGTATCTCCCGGCTTAATGCGCTTGAATGCTTCGAGATAAGCGTCGTCGAGCAGGTCGGCCGCGCGGCGAATCAGCGCAACCTCGTCGTCGGTCTTGATCCAGCGCACGCGGTCCATCAGCGCAGTGCATTCGACCATCTGCATTTTCGGCGCGCCCTTACGGATTTCCTCCCAGTGCGCCGCGCTGAAATAATCTTTCTCGAAGCCTACTTTTGCGTTGCCCAGTCCGCATTCCTTGAGCACGTCCGTCAGTTTGGCCCACGCGGAATCGACGTACGCTTCGTAGAGCACCACGCGTTCGACCCACGAATCGCGCCCGGCCAGCCCGGCGGCTATCTTGTTGGCGACGATGACCGGCACGCCGTTGCGCGGCCAAATCAGCATCACCGGGCGGGTCGAATCGGTGAGGTCGACGTGGCGCTGCAGCGTGCCCGGGTACACGACACCCGACAAGTATGTGAAATTCTGGCCAGAGCGCAGCACCAGCGCGTCGAGCCCCGCTTCGTCCATCAACGCGTTCAGGCGTGCGACGTTGGCAATGTTCTTTTTTCTGGCAGTCAATTTGGTCACTCCGGAGTAATGCCGGCCGCTTTCACGATGCGGCCGAATTTTTCATATTCGTTTTTGAGCAGCGTTCCATATTGGGCGGGCGTCGACACGAAAACTTCCAGGCCCTGCGCGGCGATTTTTTCGCGGAAGTCCGGCGTCGTTATGACTTTCGAGACTTCTGCGTTGAGCCGATCCACGACTGCCCTGGGCGTGCCGGCCGGCGCGAGCAATCCGAACCACAGGCTCACGTCGAAGCCGGGCAATCCCGCTTGCGTGAACGTCGGCACTTTCGGATCGTTGAACGGCGTCTCGCCCGATATGGCCAGCGCGCGCAGCGTGCCTGCGCGCACGTTGCCCAATACCGTCGCCGGCGTCTGGAACGAAAGCTGCGCCTGACCCGACATCACGTCGGCCATCGCAGGCGCGGAACCTTTGTAGGGAATGTGCACGAGTTTCACGCCGGCGAGACTGTTGAACATTTCAGTCGCCAGCTGGTTGATCGAGCCGCCCGGCGCTGCGCTGTTCAACGCGCCGGGCTTGGCCTTGGCCAGCGCGATAAATTCCGGCAGATTCTTCGCGGGCAGCGCCGGATGCACGACGAGAAACAAACCCGTGCGCGCGAGGCTCGCCACCGGCGCGAAATCCCTGAGCGAATCGAACGGCAGCGGCGTCTTCGACAAGTACGGCACCAGCACGTGAGAATTTCCGGGCAGCGACAGCGTATGGCCGTCCGGATTTGCCGCGAGCAACGCCTGCGAAGCGATCACCGTATTGCCGCCGGGGCGATTGTCGACGATGACGTTCTGGCCGAGGTTTTCCGCCAGTTTCGGCGCGAGAAAGCGCGCGAGTATGTCGTTCGTGCCTCCCGGCGTGAACGGAATGATGATGCGCACCGGCCGGTTCGGAAACACCTGCTGCGCGTGGGCCATGCCGGCCAGCGCAGTCGCCAGCGCGACCAGCAGCGTCGCCGGCACACGATACAAAGTCACGGGAAGGCCTCGTCGATGAAGAGCTTGAGAGAATAAAACCTGCGCTTCCACTTATACAAAGGTCGCGCGGAACGTGTCAAGGATGAGGAGCGCCACTCATTAATCGATGCGCGCACCTGAGGCCTTGACGACCTTGGCCCATTTCGCCGAGTCGGAAACGAGCATTTTGTGCAACTCTTCAGGCGTCGTGATCAGTGCTTCGGCGCCCTGTGCCTTGAAAAAATCCTGCATCTCTTTAGTCTTGAGGATGTCCGCGACATCGGCGTTGATCTTGCGCACGATGCGCATGTCGATCCCCGCCGGCGCGAGTATGCCCCACCACGGATTGACGTCGAAGCCGCGCAGGCCCGATTCGTCGATGGTCGGCACGTCAGGCGCGATCGCGATGCGGCGCGCGCTGGATACCGCAAGCGCGCGCACGCGTCCCGCCGCGACGTGCTGG
>Ga0068864_100002339_pt1 | contig 15671 bp, 15 predicted proteins | sample KBSSwiS72_FD_66586 | JGI IMG/M metagenome (GOLD analysis project Ga0068864, IMG submission 66586) | Switchgrass rhizosphere microbial communities from Kellogg Biological Station, Michigan, USA - KBS Switchgrass S7-2 | ecosystem: Host-associated > Plants > Roots > Rhizosphere > Soil ... | reverse complement strand
CATCCGTGCTGTAGTAGTCGCCGAAAGTTCCTGCAATGATTGTTCCCGGGAAACTAGTCTTGTCGTATTTCAAGACGAAAGTCTTAAGTGGCCCGTTGCTGGGAGGCAGGCCTTTGAAGATCGGTTCTTTCCCTTCGCTCACCGTCCCGCTGCCAATCACGATCATATGTGCAGGCACAGTTATCGAGATCGTGGAAGTAAAATGATTAATACCGTAGTTAACTACCGGAAACCAGTCGCCGGCGTAGAGCAGGTACGACGTATCTTCCCCGACAGAGGCCAGCTTGAGTCCGGGTACCGGAGAATCATCGGCGGAATCGAGCACCCCCGAGTATTCGAAAGTGAACGTAGTTGACTGGTCCTTGGGCAAAGCCGTGTTGAGGGATATGCGGATGCTGGAGTCTTGCGGATTCCGGTCAGCGGTGAGCGGTTTGCCCGCCGCGTCCGTGACCTTGGCCAACCTCAAAAGATTGTGTAGTTGGAAGGTAGCAATATTCATGTCCTCGGTAGCCGTGATGGTTACCTTGGCGCGCGCGGTGATCTTATGCTCACGCGGGCTGAGGATGGCCTCGATCTGGTAGTCGTCGGCGCGAAAGTGGGATTTTTCAGCAGCTTGTGCCGGTATTCCGGCTATGGCCAAGGCAAACAAGAGGGTGGCTGCAAACGTGCGATGCAGCGGCCGAAGTGCAAAGAACATTCAGGGAATCTCCTGGTGCAGTGACGCTCCAATTGTACGATGAATTTTGAAGCAGAAAAGATGTGTAGCTACAAGCGTTTAGGGATCATTTGCGAACTTTTGACAGGAACCCTGCCGAACCGGCATTTTTAGCGGCCTAACAGTGCGCGAATTGCCGCCGCGGCTCGAGCCGGAGCGCTGATGGCAAGGTTAGATCCCTTTAGACCGGTCTTGACCCTTTGTAGACCTTGTAACATCGCATCTCGCGAGTTTCCGTCAGCCACGATCTTATTTACTTCGGCGGCAACGTTTACTGGCGTAAAGTCCCGTTGAACCAACTCAGGAACAATCTTCTCGCCAGCCATCAGGTTGACCATGGCAAAGTAGGGGACTTTCACCGCCGACTTGCCAAGAAGATATGTCATCGCTGTGACGCGATAAACCATCACAAACGGAAGTCCCATGAGCGCCGCTTCCACTGTCGCGGTACCACTGGCGATGACCCCAGCTCGAGAGTGAGCGAGTGCGGGAAGCGCTTCAGGGACCAAGTGGACTCGCTCGCGGACCTTCTCCGCCGGGCCCAGAAACGGCTGGAAGTATTTCTCGTCAAGCGTTGGCGCCACCGGTAGCAGAAACTCAAACTCGCCGCTCAGCAGGCCAGCTGCCTCGAGAATTCCCGGCAAGTTCATGCGAACTTCCTTTCTGCGGCTGCCCGGCATGATCGTCACCCATTGCCGGGTCGGATCCAGTTCGAAGCGGGCAGCATATTCTGGCCGCGAAATTGCCGGTCGCGATAGTTCCGCCAGTGGATGTCCAATAAACTCGGCATCCACTCCGCGGTTCCGATAAAAAATTTCTTCGAATGGAAAAATGACTAGAGCTTTGTCCACGTACTTTCGCAGCAGCTTCACTCGTCCCTGCCGCCATGCCCAGAACTGCGGACAAACGTAGTAGACCACCGGGATCGCGCGCTTCTTCATCTGGCGTGCCACCCGCCAGTTGAATGCAGGCGAGTCGATGACGATGGCAAGATCAGGTCTCCGGCGGTCAGCTTCTTCGATCAGTTGATGAAACAGCCGCCAAATCTTAGGAAGGTGATTGAGGATTTCGGTGATGCCGACGACCGCAAGGTCCTTGGCATCAACCACCGTGTCACACCCAGCAGCGCGCATCTTCTCGCCGCCAACGCCAAAGAATTCAATTGTGTCCTGGGGTCGGCTCTGAACGACCGACTGCTTGGAAGACGTCGGGTTAGTGGCCTCAACGGCGGCTTCTGCCCTCTGCTTTCCAGAAAGTTCGGAGCGCAGTTCTTCCATCAACTGCGCTCCATACATTTCACCCGAAGCTTCCCCCGCTGAGATCAGGATCCGCACAAAGCATTGTACCGGGCGGACCGGATCCTCAGGGATAGTTCTCCGGCGGTGATTACGGCAGCCATCAAGGTTTGCGAACCATGCATCTTTGTCAATATATGCAGAGAACCTGCCTGTTCTTGCTGTGTAGTTTTCTGACCGCCGCTTCGGCGACAGCGCAGGAGGAGCGGACCTTTTCAGCGCAATCCAACTTGGTTCGAGTGCCAACTCTTGTGCTGGATCGGAACGGAGCGCCCGTGCTTGGCCTTTCTCTCGCGAACTTCATCGTCGAGGACGATGGTATCGCCCAAACCGCACATATGGATGAAGGGGCCGAGTCTGAGCCCGTATCCATGATGATCGCCATCCAATGTGGCCGGAGGGCGAAGCGGGAGTACGGGCGAATGAAAGGACTCTCTTCTACGCTCGATCCGGTCTTAAGCAATCCGCAAAGCGAAGCCGCTGTCCTGTTCTTCGACAGCAAGCTGAATCTAGCCCGAAACTTCGCCTCAAACGCCGACGGGGTTGAAATGGACCTGCAGAAATTGCCCTCAGGCGATTCAGGCGCTGCCATTCTTGATGCGATTGCTTATTCGGCAAGGTTGCTGGGTCAGAGGCCCAAAGACCATAAGCGCGTTCTGTTGCTGATCAGCGAGACCCGTGACCACGGCAGCCAGTTCACCAAGCTGGACGAGGCCCTGAAGGCGGTAGACGGCAATGAGGTTTCCGTTTACGCGTTGCCGTTCTCACCCTATGTGTCGCAGCAACTGGATGACTTGCGCGGGTCCAACAGAGACGAGTGGACGCCAGGTATCGACCTCCTTGCCAGGTTCCAAGACATCGGTCAGGCGATGCGTAAGAACATTCCTCAAGCAATCGCACATTTAAGCGGAGGAGAGTATCAGCGGTTTTCCACTCAGAGTGCATTTGAAAATCATCTGATCGATTTCGCGAATCATCTGCATAGCCGATACGAACTGAGCTTTGAGCCGAACCACCCGCATCCGGGTTTGCACCAAATTCGCGTGCGGATGCGTGACCCAAATAGCGATCGAACGCTAATCTGTCGCACGACATACTGGGTCAGGTCAGGCGGAGAGTAGTGAAATAGTTCTGAATTTGCTCAGCTACATGACTCTTCGCTTGCTAAAACCGGTGAGCTTCAAAATCTACCCGCTCGACGAAGGTCGAACTCGAAGGTGCCAGGCAGGGTCGACCGTAGTTCGGCAGTCGTGCCACCTAAACTGTTTGCCCTGTCTAGTCGTCCGCTCCAGCCGTAACTTGCGGACGAATGGGCGAGGATACGGCAGGTAATTCCTGGTCCTTGTATTGCAGTTGGTACAGCTTGTAGTAGATCCCACGCTTTGCCAGCAGTTGTTGGTGTGTGCCCATTTCGCGTAGCGTTGCCTTGTGCATCACAATGATCTTGTCGGCACGCTGAATCGTCGAGAGCCGGTGCGCAATAATGATCGACGTTCGCCCTTCCACCATCTTGCCAAGCGCATCGCGGACCTTAAATTCGGTTTCTGTGTCCACGCTGGATGTGGCTTCATCCAGAATCAAAATCTTGGGAGAATGCGCCAGGGCACGCGCAAAGGAAATCAGCTGCTTTTGTCCAGTCGACAGCGTTGATCCGCGCTCCTGAACTTCCTCTTTGTAGGTATTGGGCAAATTGTGGATAAAGTCCGCGAGGTTTACATCCTCGGCCGCTCGCCGCACTTGCTCATCGCTGATCCATTCGGTGCCAAGTCGAATGTTTCCTGCTATCGTGCCGGTGAATAAGAATGGGTCCTGCAGAACCACACCGAAGCGCCTTCGTAGATCATCGAGTGGCATCTCCTTGATGTCCACTCCATCAATCCGAATGGCCCCGCGCTGCACGTCATAAAAGCGCAACAGCAGGGAAATGATCGTAGTCTTACCCGCGCCAGTATGGCCGACGATGGCCACGGTTTCTCCCGGCTCAATCGTGAAGCTCACATCGCGAAGCACCCAATCCGGTTCCCCAGGGGTGTGCTCTGGCAAGGGCTTCGTCGGAATGGCTCTTGCCCGTTCCGGCCGACCTGCTAAGTCGAAGGCGTCTTTCTCCAGCGAACCATTTCGATAGGCAAACCACACGTGATCAAACTCAATCTGCCCTTGCCCGTGCGGAATTTTTGTCTTCGCGGCTTCGGTGATCTCAACCTTAGTGTCGAGCAGCTTGAACACGCGCTCCGCTGCAGCCATGGCCGATTGCAGGACGTTGTATTTTTCGCTGAAATCTTGAATCGGACGGAAGAATCGCTGCGCATATTGTATGAACGCCGCTAGCACACCAATTGTGACTACCTGCGGCACGAGGTGAAGCGGCCACAACTTGTGCTCACCGAACCCCAGTTCAACCGTCGTCAGGTGAATGTGCCGGGCCAAATCCTGTCCGCCAAACCAGATCACACAAGCGATAGCGAATGAGGAAAGAAACTCGACCACTGGGTAATAAATCGCATGCGCCATGATCGCGTCTTTGTACGCGTCCATGTGCTGTGCGTTGACCTCGGAAAACGCATTGAACGCCTTTTTCTCGCGGTTGAACAGCTGCAGAACCACCATCCCGCTTACGTGCTCTTGCAGGTGAGAATTGATTCGCGCGATTGCCACGCGGATCCGCCGGTAAGATTCACGCACACTATTGCGAAACATCCTCGTCGCGTAGGCAATCAGCGGCAAGACTGACAGCGTGATCAATCCCAGCTTCCAGTCAATACACAGCATGATCGTAGCGATTCCTACCAGCACAAAGATGTCTTCAAAAATCGAGACCACGCCCGACGTGAACATCTCGTTCAGCGCATCCACATCTGTCGTCACGCGCGTGACCAGCCGTCCCACCGGGTTCTTGTCGTAAAACCCAATGTGCATGCGCTGTAGGTGGCGGAAAATTTCGCTGCGCAGATCGAACATAACCATTTGTCCCGCCCACTGCATGAAATAGGTTTGTAGATACTCGAGAAGGAAGCTGCAGGTAATGAGTCCAACGTAGATCAAGGCGATCTGCGCGATGCCAACCATCGGTTGCTTGCTGAACCAATGTGCCAGCCACGAGGGTGCCTGCGACGTAGGTGCCAGGTAGAGGTCAATCGCCAACATGGTGAGCGGCGGGCCTAGCACGTCCGCGCCGGCCTTCAGAATGATCGAGGCGAGCGCGATCATGACTTTAACTCTGTACGGACGCAGGTAGGCCAGCAGTCGCTTCATCAGGCGACTGTCATACGCTTTTCCTAGTACCTCTTCTTCTTGGTGGGACGCCATGGCAGGGCAAAGGAACTATTCTATAGATGGGCCGAACCTCTCGTCGGATGGAAAAGTTCGCCCAGGGGGCGCGAAAACCTCGAAGCGAATCATCACCGTGTCATTCATTATTGCGTCACTCCTGAAATGGGTAGGCTTTTGCGGCGGAACAGATCAAAGAGAGCTCACCTGAACTTGAATCCGTTTCCGATCGAACGCATAGGGAATGGCCGAGAATACGAGGGGCGCAATTATCCACGTCGGGACCAACTCGGAGTTGGTGGGCGGCATCGTTGAGACCAGTTGTGTCCAGGTTAGCCCGGTTAGTAGTACAACGAATGCCGCCATGCCCCACCGGCCTCCTCGCGTGCCATCCTTCCAATAGATCGCCAATCCTGCTAACGCCATTAGACTCTCAATCGTGAGTTCTAGGGGCATGTGATTCCACAAAGATAACCCGACTTTCGGCGAATCCCGCCCCAGCAGGGGCAACTCGGGCACGTGCACCAGGCCGTCAAGAATGAAGTGCGAGAACACCAGGGCGGCAATCACCCAAAATACCCGAACTCGGTCGCGCCGCTTCATCCAACAGCAGACAGCCCCAAATAACAAGCCCCACCCCATGAGCGCGACCAGCCCATGCGAGTACGGAAATGTAAACGTGAGATAGTGACGGGTTGCGAAATCCGGCGGCACGTGCGCCTGTTCCATCCCGAGTGCAGCGAAGATTCCCAACAGGAAGTCAGCCAGGAACGCGGCGAAGATCAGAATTCCCGCATTGACCCGCGGCGCCACGCGCGAAGCTCCCAGTGCGACAGCGGCGTGGCCGATGCCCATATTTAGATGGTCCAGCGCAGAAGCGTTGCGCCTACCGTGAAGCCCGCGCCGACCGAAGCCAGAAGAACAAGGTCCCCCTTTTTTAAGCGGCCTTCCTCGACCGCCGTCTGCATGGCCAACGGAATCGTAGCCGCGGTGGTGTTGCCATAGCGGTCAATGTTGATAATCACCTTCTCGGGTGCCAGACCCACACGTTCCGCTGTGGCCTTGATGATTCTCTGGTTCGCTTGATGCGGAATGAAGCAATCAATATCCGCCGCGGTCACTCCATTGCGCGTCAGTAACTTTTCGCAAACATCGCCCATCTTGCGCACTGCATACTTGAAGACCGCCTGTCCATCCTGGTGAACGAAGTGCATCTTCTTGTCCACGGTCTCGTGGGTTGACGGGTTCAGACTCCCTCCCCCCGGCATATACAGCGAGCAGGCTCCTGCCCCATCAATTTCGTGCTCAAAGTCGATTAGGCCGACGCCGTCCTCGGCCGGCTCCAGGATCACCGCACCGGCACCGTCACCGAAGAGAATGCAGGTTGCCCGGTCGGTGTAGTCGAGTATCGAGGACATAGCGTCCGCACCGATCACCATCACCGACTTGTGCACGCCTGAAGCGATGAATTGAGCACCCGTCTGTAGCGCATAAACAAAAGCGGAGCAGGCTGCCGAAAGGTCAAATCCCCAAACCCGTTGCGCGCTGAGCTTGTGCTGGACAAGACAAGCGGTCGAAGGGAAGAGCATGTCAGGCGTGACCGTTGCCACAATCAGTGCGTCGAGGTCTTTGGCGCTCAATCCGCGCTTGGACAATGCGCACTTCGCGGCTTCGGTCGCCATATCGCTGGTAGCTACCCCTTTGTCCACCACGTGGCGCTCGCGGATGCCGGTGCGAGTCATGATCCACTCATCCGAGGTTTCCACCATCTTTTCGAAGTCGTGATTGGTCAACACCCGGGGCGGAACGTAGGTGCCGAGGGCGGTGATTTTGGCGCGCAGGCGGTCGCTCACTCGCGATTCCTCTCCTGAAGAAGAATTGAAACGTTATTGTACGCACCCGACCTCAAAAGTCCACCGTGAGAAGCTGACCCTAGTGTTAGTGGGGGGAGGAAGGGTACTTTCGTCATCATTGTCTTTGGCCCAATCCGGTCTATGATCGGTGCTCAATTGGGGGAAATATGAAGAGACTCCGGATTGTGGTCTCTCTGATCACGCAAGACAACGATTACCAAGTGGAACAAGCTGCTGCCGCCGAAGAGGCTGCGCGCAGACTCGCGGTGGACGTGGAAATCCTGTATGCGGATGCGGACAGCATTCAGCAGAGCCAGCAAATCTTAAAATTTGTTCAGGCTGCTCCCGAGGCCCGCCCGGATGGCATCATCTTTGAACCAGTCGGAGGCTTGGCTCTGCCGCAAGTGGGGCGTGCCGCCGTAAGCTCCGGAATGGGCTGGGTGGTTCTCAATCGAGAGGTCGAATACGTCAAGCAGCTGCGCACCGCATTCAAAGTTCCGGTGTTCATCGTCGCGGTCGACAATCTGGAAGCCGGGCGCATCCAGGGACGCCAAATGGGGGCGCTGTTGCCCAGTGGCGGCTCCGCTCTCTACATTCAGGGTCCCTCGGACGCCGACGCTTCCAAGCTGCGCACTGCCGGTATGTACGAGACGAAACCGGCCAACATCCAGGTGAAGACCATGAAGGGGAATTGGACCGAAGCCAGCGCCTTCAAGGCGGTAACCTCCTGGCTTCGCCTGTCGACCTCCCAGCAATCGCACATCGATATCATTGTGGCGCAAAACGACGCCATGGCCGCCGGCGCAAAAAAGGCCCTGCAACAATTCTCCTACGAGGCGGAGGGCCGGGATCACTGGGTGAATCTGCCATTCCTCGGTGTGGATGGAGTACCCAAAACCGGGCAGGCTTGGGTGCGGAGTTCCGTATTGGCTGCAACCGTTGTCTGTCCACCGCTTGCCGGCACTGCCATGGACTTGCTCACACGGGCCCTGCAAACAAAGGCTATGCCACAGGAGACTACCTTGGTTACGCCCCATTCCTTCCCCGAGATTGCGGCACTCAAGGGAGTGAAGTCGAGTGGTCACGCCTCCGGCGCTCACTAAGCCCAAATTTTGCAGTTTGCGTGGCGCAGGCGTGAATTTCGACGAGTCCTCGATGCTCTGGATCTAGAGTCCAGGAGTCCCTACCCGCCGCGTTTTCTTAGCCAGGCACCGGCAACCCACTGCACACGCAAGAGCCCGTTACCGTTGCTTCCTTCCGGACCTGGCGGGGTTGGCGGGAAGGCGTCGCGTGGGACCGATGCCTGACCCTTCATCTTAACATCTGCGTTTTGAACCCCCCGAAGAACCGTATCGCCCGATCCCCTTCGAGCGAGAGCTTCTCCCCGAGTATTTTGAACACGTTCATTTGTATCTTGACAACCTCCTGTTTAGGGGATTGAATAAAACTGAACGCGTTCAAATAAAGGAGAGGCAAATGTATATCGTGGGTTGCTACATCACCTACCTGGCATTGAGCGTTGTCACTACCATCTGGGTCGCGCAGACGTTGCACAAAAATGGGCGGCCATTCCTGGTCGATGCCTTTTCCGGCAATACGGTCCTTGCAGACTCGGTGAACCACCTCCTGGTAGTTGGGTTCTACCTGGTGAATATCGGATACGTCGCTTTGGCGCTCAAAACTGCGCAAGCGGTGAATACGCTTCGCGAGTCGATTGAACTGGTCAGCGACAAATTCGGAGTCGTGCTCCTAGTTCTGGGCGTCATGCACTTCTTCAACCTATTTGTTTTTTCGCGGATGCGAAAGAGCCCGCACGAACGCGTCATCTCGCGATTTGCTGTTCCAAATCCGCCGCAACAGGCTTAATCCATGCCGAAGACGAAGACAACAAAGAAGTCGGAAGAGACGCGGCGCCGCATTTTCGACTCAGCCCTGGCGCTATTCCGCAAGCGCGGGTTTGCCGATACGACCATGCGCGACATCGCTCAAGAGGCAGGTGTTGCGCTCGGTGCCGCTTACTACTACTTCGATTCTAAAGACGCGATTGTGATGGCCTTCTACGAGCGGACTCAGCAGGAACTCGTGCCCCAGGTCGCCGATGCCTTGTCCCATGCGCGCGGTCTCAAACAGAGATTGGGCGCGGTGGTGCGCGTAAAGTTGGAATACTGCGCGCCCAACCGCCGTCTGCTGGCTGCCCTGGCTACGCATATTGATCCCCAGCACCCGCTGTCGCCCTTCAGCGAGCAGACCCGTGCCATTCGCGATGCGGATACGCGCTTCTTTGAGAACGCCCTTGGCGGCGCGGACATCAGCCTCCCGGAGGATCTCGCAGCCCACCTCCCCCGACTGCTCTGGCTCTACCAGATGGGACTCCTTTTGTTCTGGGTGTACGATCGCTCTCCGCGTCAGTGGAGGAGCACGCAACTGTTCGAAAAGACCCTGCCGATCGTCGTCAAGCTCATTCGCTTATCGTCGTTCCCACTCTTGCGCCCCCTACGGAAGATGGTCACGGAGCTTCTCGAACTTATTTCCGGATCTCAGGAAGAAACCGCTGAGGCGCTCGTATGAGTGGACTTCGCATTGTGCTGGCTGGTGGCGCCGGGCACCTGGGGGCCCTGCTCGCCCGATACTTTCACGATCTCGGACACTCGGTCGCAATTTTGAGTCGCTCGCAACGCCGGTTTCCCTGGCCGGCGATTTTCTGGGACGGCGAACATCTTGAGAGTTGGATAGCACAACTTGAAGGCACCGACGTTGTGATCAACCTGGCCGGCCGCAGCGTGAATTGCAGATACAGTAACGCAAATCGAGCAAGCATCATGGACTCCCGAGTGCGAAGCACCCGGGTTCTCGGGGAAGCTATCGGAGGGCTTAACAATCCGCCTCGCCTCTGGATGAACTCGAGTACCGCGACCATTTACCGTCACAGTCTCGATCGCCCCATGGACGAGGATACGGGCGAGTTCGGCGGCCACGAACCGGGCGTGCCGACAAGTTGGCGCTTCAGCATCGAAGTTGCGAGCAACTGGGAGGAGACTTTTTTCTCCGCTAAAACTCCGGGCACTCGCAAGGTTGCTCTTCGCAGCGCAGTGGTCATGGGCGTCGACAAGGGAGGAGCATTTGACATCCTCTTACGCCTGGTTCGTTTTGGGCTGGGCGGTGCTGTAGGGTCGGGACAGCAATTCGTCTCGTGGATCCATGAACTGGACTTCACCCGCGCGATCGACTTTCTCATTAAGCACGAGGACCTCTCAGGTCCCATGAATCTAGCGGCTCCGAATCCTCTGCCAAACCTTGAATTCATGCGCCAACTTCGCCGCGCTTATGGGGCTCCCATCGGGCTCCCGGCACCCGCATGGCTGGTTGAGATCGGGACCTTCCTGCTGCAAACCGAATCCGAACTGGTAATGAAAAGCCGACGAGTGGTGCCCGGGAACCTGCTTCGATCGGGATTCTGCTTTGCCTTTCCGGAGTGGGAGGCCGCTGCGAGGAACCTCGTAACCCGCTGGCAGGGCAAAACTTAGTGCTGCTCCAGTGAAGTTCCCAGTGCTTCAACCTCGGCTCAATCCGATCTTTTGTACCCTTTACCTTTGGCCAAGAAATCTCGACAATACCCCTATTCCATGCCTGGCCTGCTAGAGCCTCGAGAGATCACATTGGCCATCGCCATTAGGCGCTACCTCGATGTCGCTCTCTACTTACTGATCTTCACCGGCTTCGGCACGGTGGCATCTACGGGTCGGCTGGATTTTGCCACCGTCCTGCTCGTTTCAGCCGCTCTGCTATTCCGCGGATACATCCTTGCGCGGCGCCGTCAGGTGCTATTGACCGAGCGTTGGACCAACCTGCTTACCATTGCGTGTGTCGCTTTCTTCATTGCCGACGAGTTCGCCATCAGCAAGAGCTTCCTAGATTCGTTGGTGCATCTGGTCCTGTTTGTCATGCTCGTGCGGCTCTTCTCCGCTCAGACCGACCGTGACCACTTTTTCCTCGCCGGGCTTTCGTTTGCAATGGTGCTCGCAGCAGCGGTCCTCACCGTGGACAGCACATTCCTATTTGCACTAGCCGGCTTCGTGCTCGTTGCCACCGGCACTTTCATCCTGATGGAGATGATGCACGCTTGCACGAAAGCGGCCGTGCAGGGACGCGATCCAAGTGGGCCGCGCGCCTATCGCAAGCTATCGTTTGTCATTGCGACCGTAGCGCCGGTGTTGCTAGTTGTGATTTTTGCGGTCGGCGCACTCATATTTTTTGTGCTCCCGCGCGTTTCGACCGGGTACTTCAGCGCTTATGGTTCTGGCAATGACCTCAGCAGCGGCTTCTCCGAGCGCGTTGAACTCGGGCGAATCGGCCAGATTCAGCAGTCGCGCAGCGTCGTGATGCACGTCCGCATCGAGGGCGACATGAGCGCTGGGCGCGAACTGAAACTCCGCGGGATCATTCTGAACAAATTCGACGGCCATTCCTGGTCCAACACCCGGGAAAAAGTGCAGCTGAGGCGAAGCCCCGACGGCAGTTTCGACCTGCGCGGGATCACGGCCGAGGAGCCGACACCATCGGCCGGGTATCCTGTTCATTATCAAGTTACTCTCGAGCCCTTCGTCAACAATGTCTTCTTCTTGATGGCGAACCCACAGTCTCTGCACGGCAACTATCGCCAGTTGTCGGCGGATTCCTTTGCCGATGTGTACAATTTCGACCCGGATCGCCCGCTCAGTCGCTATGAAGCGGATTCGATTCTCCGACTGGGCAGAACCCGAGTAGCGCGGAGTCACACAGCCGGATATCCTCCCCAGGTTTTGTTGGACTTCATGGGTCCCACGCCGGTAGACCCTCGCGTGCGCGCCCTGGCACAACAGATCACTTCGAGTGCTCCCGGCCCGTACGAGAAAGCAGCGGCCATTGAGTCCTACCTGAGCTCCCACCTCGCATACACCCTTGAACTTCCGAAAACCACCCCAGCCGATCCGATTGCCAGTTTTCTCTTCGAACGTCGGCAAGGGCACTGCGAATATTTTGCTTCCGCGATGGCGGTCATGCTTCGCACCTTGGGCATACCCTCCCGGGTAGTGAATGGATTCTCCGGAGGTGAATATAACGATGTCTCCTCTCAATACGTGATTCGCGCTAGCGAGGCGCATTCCTGGGTGGAAGCCTACATCCCGGGCGAAGGATGGATGCAGTTTGATCCCACTCCAGCTGGAAGTGGCCTCACGGGGAGTCATTCAAATCGCTTCCTGCTATACCTGGACGCCATGGCGTCATTCTGGCGCGAGTGGATCGTGAATTACGATCTGGGACACCAGATTCGCCTCACTCAAGACGCTAGCCGAGGAAGCCGAGAGTTAGTCGGCCAGGCGCAGTCGTGGTTCAAGTCACGCTATGACCGGTTGTTGGTCTGGGCTCACAAAACGCAGGACCGGGTGGGGAGCTCTACCGTGGTCTGGGGTGAACGCGCCTTGGCGATCTTCGCTATTGTCTTGCTCATTGCCAGTTTCCCGCGTCTGATCGCACTGGCTCGCAATCTTCGAGTCATTCGGCGTCCCGAGCGCGCTCCTCAGGTTGCGGCGACCCTATGGTATGAGCGCATGCTGCACTTAATGGCTAGGCGAGGTTTCGACAAGTCACCTGCGCAAACACCCACTGAATTCGCCTCCGGCATCAAAGACGAATGCCTTCGCGTCAGCGTCGAGCGGTTCACCAGGAAATACGAGCACGCGCGCTTTGGAAACTCCGCCGAAGAGGCGTCCAAACTCCCTGAACTATACGAAGACGTGAGGAGCAGCCCGGCGGAATAGTAGTGAGCAACCCAGTTTTGAAAGCTGGCCCCTTGCATCGCCCGGTCTGGTTGAAGCCGGGAAACTGATCCAACAGAAAGACTCAGTCAGTCGCTCTGGCTGCCCGACACGCCTATCTCTGCGAAGGACTGTTTGCGTAACGCATCCTAGAACGCGAACACCACGCCACCGCCCACATACAGGTTGTGCTGGCGTGTGTTGCCCGTATCTACATTGATCGGCGGTACACCGCTCCAGTTGTCCCGCGCCTCGAAACGGAAAATCGCGTTGTGAAGCTTGCGTCCCAGTGGCACGTCAAACCCCACAGACCCATTCAGCGCCCCTGTGGTTTTAATCCTATGACCGGTGTTGGTGCCACCAAACACCAGATCCTTGCTGGCCACGAAATGACCCACTCCGCCGCCAAAGCTGACCCAAGGGTGGAATGCGAACCCCTCCAGAAATCGTACGCGCGCAGCCGGAGTCAGGAATAGGGAGCTGTAGTCGATGGGAATCACGTTCTGTCCGTAGTTGAGGTCCTCGTCCGGGTTCCACAAAAAAGGAATCTCTAACCAAACGGATCCCCACTGGTAGGTCCTCAGCGCATGCGCGTAACTGAAATTGAAGGAAAGCCCTGCACCCGAATGGATGGTGTTATTGAAGAAGCTCGTATTGGGGACGGTCTGGTCGCTGATGAATGTGCGCCCGACGGTTACCGCAATCTCGTGCTTCTGCTCGTCCTGAGCGGCACACAAACATGTCATGGGCAGAAGCAGCAGGCCAGCCGCAAGAAATCTGCGCATCTCTCCTCCGACGCGAAGCGCGATAATTGGAGCCTAGCATGTGATTGGAAGGAGGCGGGTTAGCTTCAATGGTGCGTGTTAACCGGATGGGTGGAAATCGCATTTCAGATGTTTTTCTCACCGGGAGGTCGTATTCGCACGGACAAAGGTCCTTCGGTTGAATGAGCAACTGCGGCATGATAGCCTTCTCAGTTTGCTGTTCGGCGGCCCAGCCCCTGCCGAGTGATCGAGGACCGTTTTTGCCCCCTGTCGAAACCACGCCCGCTATCCGCAAAACCACGCTCAACGCCGTTCATCGCAAACTCGGCGCCAAGATGGTTGACTTTAACGGCTGGGAAATGCCGGTCGAGTACTCCGGGATCATTGCCGAGCACACCGCAGTTCGAACTGCTGTCGGTATCTTTGACGTCAGTCACATGGGCGACATCCGCGTGGCGGGCGAGCAGGCCCTCGCCGCAATCCAGCACATCTCGATGAACGACGCTTCTCGTCTCGCAATCGGCCAGGCGCAATACTCGGCGATGCTGTATCCTCAGGGAACCTTCGTCGACGACATTATCGTCCACCGCCTCGGCGAGCAGGAATACCTCATCGTCATCAATGCCGGCACCCGTGAGAAGGACTTCCAGTGGGTCCGCGACAACACCCGCCAGTTCGATTGCGTCGTCGAGAACCTCTCCGACGAGTTCACCCAGGTCGCCATCCAGGGTCCACGTGGCGTTGACGTGCTCCAAAAACTTACTGATGCCGATCTCTCAGCGGTGAAGTTCTACTGGGTCACGCGGGCAACGGTCTGCGGGCTGAAGAACATCCTCATCGCCCGCACCGGCTACACCGGCGAGGACGGATTCGAGATCTATATCCCCAGCGACGAAGAAACCAGTGCGCGTGTTTGGGGCGAGGTCCTCGACGCCGGCAGGGAATTCGGCATTTTGCCTTGTGGTTTGGGCGCGCGCAATACGCTCCGGCTAGAGTCCAAGCTTCCGCTCTACGGACACGAGATTTCCGATACGATCAATGTGTGGGAGGCCGGCCTCGATCGCTTCTGCAAGATGGAGAAGCCGGAATTTGTCGGCCGTCAGGCACTAGAGCAGACCAAGGCTGCAAGCCTCAAGCGAACGCTGGTTGGGCTCGTAATGGTCGAACGTGGAATCGCCCGCGATGGTTACCGCATCTTGAATAGTTCGAACCAGCATATTGGATACGTAACCAGCGGTTCCTACGCACCGTTTCTGAAGAAGAACATCGCGCTGGCGTACGTCCCGTTGGAACATTCAGCCGTCGGAACGGAAGTCCTGGTCGAGATTCGCAACCAGGGCGTGAAGGCCCAAGTCGTATCTACGCCGTTCTATAAGCGGCCGAAGAAGGCTTGATTCATGGCGGTCGTCCAGGGCGCTCGCGTTTTTCTGCCTTGGCTAGAAGCGAAAGCTAGAAGCTAGGAGCTTGTTTGCATGGCGTATCCCGAAGATTTCAAATACACCAAAGAACACGAGTGGCTCAAACCCGACGGTGGCAACGCCACCATTGGCATCACGACCTACGCCCAGGAATCCCTGGGAGACATTGTCTTCGTCGACCTGCCCAAACCCGGGGCGGAGATTTCCGCCGGTAAGACGTTCGGCTCGGTGGAATCCGTGAAGGCAGTGTCCGATCTCTATGCTCCTGCCTCGGGAACCGTGACCGAGGTCAACCCTGACCTTTCCACTCATCCGGAGAAGATCAACTCCGATGCCCACGGGGCATGGATGTTGAAGATCAAATTGAAAGATTCCGGCGAGCTGAATGCGCTTTTATCAGCTGCGGACTACGAAAAGTTTGTATCAGAAGAAGGCGGACACTGAACCGGTCTTGGGCGGTTGGCTCTTAGCTTTTCCGCGAATGCACCAGCTTAGAGCTAACCGCCAAGAGCTACTCGCTGACTATGCGCTATCTTCCTAAATCTCCTGCAGACCGCGAAGCCA
>Ga0068864_100002333_pt1 | contig 15684 bp, 15 predicted proteins | sample KBSSwiS72_FD_66586 | JGI IMG/M metagenome (GOLD analysis project Ga0068864, IMG submission 66586) | Switchgrass rhizosphere microbial communities from Kellogg Biological Station, Michigan, USA - KBS Switchgrass S7-2 | ecosystem: Host-associated > Plants > Roots > Rhizosphere > Soil ... | reverse complement strand
ACCGGGCCGAAGTGATCGAAGAACACGAACGGCCCGACCGAGCGCCGGTCGCCCGAGGGCAGGAGGCGCCGGACCATGAAGCCGCCGCCGAGGTCCTTCATGTGCGGCGCGAGTGTCTGCAGGGTCGTCATGTCTTCTCCCGGGGCGGTGAAATCAGGCCGGCAGCCGGCGGCCGCGGCGCCTGCGCCGCGAGCGCGCGCACGTGGCAGCCTTCGAGGTGGTCGTTCACCAGGCCCATCGCCTGCATGAACGCGTAGACCGTGGTCGGGCCGACGAAGCTCCAGCCGCGCTTCTTCAGGTCCTTCGACATTGCCACCGATTCGGCCGAGCTGCCGAGCTTCTTCAGCGCCGCAAGGGTCATCCGCTTCGGCCGCGAGCGCGCGGCCGGCTCGAAGCGCCAGGCATAAGCGGCGAGCGAGCCGAACTCCTCGCCCAGCTCGAGCACGCGGCGGGCGTTGTTGATGGTCGATTCGATCTTGCCGCGATGGCGCACGATCCCGGCGTCGCCGAGCAGGCGGGCGACGTCGCGGGCGCCGAAGCGGGCCACCTTGGCGGCATCGAAGCCGGCGAAGGCGCTGCGGAAGGCCTCGCGCTTGTTGAGGATCGTCAGCCAGCTCAGGCCCGCCTGGAAGCCCTCGAGGCAGAGCTTCTCGAACAGGCGCCGGTCGTCGACCACCGGAAAGCCCCACTCGCTGTCGTGGTAGTGCCGGTAGGCCGGGCTGGCCGCGCACCAGAAGCAGCGCGCTTGGCCGTCTTCGGCGGCGAACAGTCCCCGTGCGGCGGTCATGGCTCATTGTCGGCGAGGTGATGGCGATCGCGCTTCGCTCTGCCTCCGGCTTCTCGTAAGCTCGCCGCCATGACCAGCGACCGCGCCGTCCCCGCCACCGAGCATGTCGACGTGCTGATCGTCGGCGCCGGCCTCTCGGGCATCGGCGCCGCCTGCCGGCTGCAGACGCGTTGCCCGGAGCTCAGCTTCGCGATCGTCGAAGCGCGCGACCGGAGCGGCGGCACCTGGGACCTGTTCCGCTATCCCGGCGTGCGCTCCGACTCCGACATGTTCACGCTCGGCTATCCGTTTCGCCCGTGGACCGGGGCGAAGGCGATCGCCGACGGCCCGGCGATCCTCGACTACCTGCGCGAGACCGCGCGCGAATACGGCATCGACCGGCGGATCCGCTTCGAGCAGCGCGTCGTCCGGGCCGACTGGTCGAGCGAGACGGCGTCGTGGACGGTCGACATCGAGCGCGGCGCGGCCGGCGAACCGGTTCGCATGCGCTGCGGCTTCCTCTTCATGTGCAGCGGCTACTTCCGCTATTCCGAGGGCTACGCCCCGGCCTTTCCCGGTGCCGAGCGCTTTGCCGGCCGGATCGTCCATCCGCAGCAGTGGCCGGAGGATGTCGCCGTCGCCGGCAAGAAGATCGTCGTCATCGGCAGCGGCGCGACCGCGGTGACGCTGGTGCCGGCGCTGGCGCAAAGCGCCGCCCGGGTGACGATGCTGCAGCGCTCGCCGACCTGGATGCTGTCGCGGCCGTCCGAGGACGGCCTGGCAAAGGGGCTGCGCCGGCTGTTGCCGATGCGTGCCGCGAACGCCGTCATGCGCTGGCAGCGTCTGCTCCTCGGCCTCTACTTCTTCAGCCTCTGCCGGCGCAAGCCCGACCGGGCCAGGCGCCTCCTGCTCGGCGGCGTCCGCGCCTGGATGGGCCCCGAGCGGGCGCTGGAGCCCGACTTCACGCCGCGCTACGACCCCTGGCGCCAGCGCCTCTGCCTGGTGCCCGACGGCGACCTGTTCCGCGCTCTCCGCGACGGCCGCGCCGCCATCGCCACCGGCGAGATCGAATCCTTCACGCCGACCGGCCTGCGCCTGGTCGGCGGCGAGGAGCTGCCGGCCGACCTGATCGTCACCGCCACCGGCCTGACGCTGCAGGCCTTCGGCGGCGCCGCGATCAGCGTCGACGGCACCCCGGTCGACTGGCCGCGTACCCTCAACTACAAGGGCGCGATGTTCAGCGACGTGCCCAACCTGGTCTCGGTGTTCGGCTACAGCAACGCCTCGTGGACGCTGAAGTCGGACCTGATCGCCGAGTACGTCTGCCGGTTGCTCACGCACATGGCGCGCAGCGGCATGCGCCAGGCGACGCCGCGCAACACCGATCCGGAGGTCGGCGGCGCGCCCTGGCTCGACCTCTCCTCGGGCTACGTGCAGCGCTCGCTGCATCTCTTTCCGCAGCAGGGGTCGAAGCCGCCGTGGCAACTGCACCAGAACTACCTCCGCGACCTGGTCAGCCTGCGCTGGTCGCGGATCGACGACGGCGTGCTCGTGTTCTCGAATCCGCGGCCCGGCCGCGCCACCCCCCGGAGCGCGCCCGAGAGCGCGGCGGTCGCCGACTAAAATCGCTCCTTTCCCCGTTGCCGAGACCCCTCCTCCATGAGCCTGAAATGCGGCATCGTGGGACTGCCCAACGTCGGCAAGTCCACCCTCTTCAACGCCCTCACCAAGGCCGGCATCGCCGCCGAGAACTACCCGTTCTGCACCATCGAGCCGAACGTCGGCGTGGTCGAGCTGCCGGATCCGCGCCTCGGCCAGCTGGCGCAGATCGTCAAGCCGGAGCGCATCGTCCCGGCGATCGTCGAGTTCGTCGACATCGCCGGCCTGGTGGCCGGCGCGTCCAAGGGCGAAGGCCTCGGCAACCAGTTCCTCGCCCACGTGCGCGAGACCGACGCGATCGTCAACGTCGTCCGCTGTTTCGAGGACGAGAACGTGATCCACGTCGCCGGCAAGGTCGACCCGGTGTCGGACATCGACGTCATCCAGACCGAGCTCTGCCTCGCCGACCTCGCCACCGTCGAGAAGACGTACGCCCGCTCGGTCAAGGCCGCCAAGTCGGGCAACGACAAGGAAGCCAAGCGACTGGTCGACGTGCTCGAGAAATGCAGCGCCGCGCTCGACCAGGCCCGGCCGGTGCGCTCCATCGCCTTCAGCAAGGAGGAGCTGGCGGTGCTGAGGCCGCTCTGCCTCATCACCGCCAAGCCGGCGATGTTCGTTGCCAACGTCGCCGAGAACGGGTTCGAGAACAACCCGCACCTCGACCGGCTGCGCGAGGTCGCCGCCCGGCAGCATGCGCCGGTGACCGCGATCAGCGCCAAGACCGAGGCGGAGCTCGCCGACATGAGCGACGAGGACAGGCAGATGTTCCTCGCCGAGATGGGCCAGACCGAATCCGGCCTGGCGCGGCTGATCCGCGCCGCCTTCACCCTGCTCGGCCTGCAGACCTACTTCACCGCCGGGGTCAAGGAGGTGCGCGCCTGGACCATCCACGTCGGCGACACCGCGCCGCAGGCGGCGGGCGTGATCCATACCGACTTCGAGCGCGGCTTCATCCGCGCCCAGACCATCGCCTTCGCCGACTTCATCGCCTGCAAGGGCGAGCACGGCGCGAAGGAAGCCGGAAAAATGCGATCCGAGGGCAAGGAATATGTCGTCAAGGACGGAGACGTGCTGAACTTCCTGTTCAACGTCTGATCGCGGCACCGAACCTGCCGCTGGGCGGGCGCGGCCGGTTATCGTCGCCCATCGACATGGGCCTGAGCTGACCGCTCCTGGCGACGACCACCGACCGATGCCGCTCACCACCGCAGGATCGATGCCGCCGCTGACAGAGACGGGTTGGGCTCGCCTCGGCCTGCCCTTCGCCCTGACGCTCCTGGCGTACGCCACGGCCGGCGCGCTGGCCCTGCTGATCGCCGTTCCGCCGGGCTACGCCTCGCCGCTCTACCCGGCGGCCGGCATCGGCCTGGCAAGCGTGCTCGTCTACGGCCGGCGGATGCTGGGCGCGGTGGCGCTCGGCGCCTTTTTCGTCAACGCCCTGGCGCTTGCCACCCGCGGGCCGCACGAGCTGATCGCCTTCGCCTTGCCGGCGGGCATCGCCCTGGCGGCGGCGCTGCAGACCGGGGTGGCCGCCGAGGCGGTGCGTCACCTGGTCCGCCAGCCGCTCACCCTCACCCTGCCGGCGGACGTCGCCCGATTCATGGCCGCCTGCCTGGTCGCCAGCCTGATCGCCCCCACCGTGGTGACGGCCATGCTCCATGCCGCCGACATCGTGCCCGATGGAGCGCTGGCGTTGAACTGGGGCGCCTGGTGGATCGGCGACCTGTCGGGGATGCTGATCGCGACGCCGATCGCCCTCACGCTGATCGGCCGACCCCGCTCGGAGTGGGCGACGCGCCGCATTCCGGTCGGCGTGACGCTCGCCCTGGTGACCGCCTTCTTCGCCCTGGCGATCGTCCAGATGGAGCGCTGGAACACGGCGCGGGTGCGGGCGGCGTTCAACCACGACGCCTCGAATGCCTCCCTGATCCTGATGAGCCAGCTGCAGGAGCCGCTGCGGGCGCTCGAGGCCTTGCGTGGCGTCTTCAGCGTCAACCGGCAACCGACGCGCGCCGAGATGCGCGCCGCGACCGAGAACTGGCTTGGCGACGGCGCCATCCGGGCGATGGGCTGGAGCGAGCGGGTGCGTCGCGAGGACGTCGGCGCGTTCGAGGCGCGCGCCCGGGCCGAAGGCAATCCCGGCTTTCGCGTCTTCGACCGTCCCGACAGCGCGATCGCGTCGACGGCGACGGCGATCGACCGGCTTGCGCCCGAAACCCGGGTGGAAGGCGGCGACGTGATCGTCATCCGCCAGATCGAGCCGATCGAGACGAACGCCACCGCCCTCGGCGTCAACGCGATGTCCGTGCCGGCGGCGCGAGCGGCGATCCTGACGGCGGTCGAGACCGGCCGGCCGGCGGCGACGGCCGGCTTTCGCCTCACCCAGCAGGGCGACGACGACCGGCAGACGGGCGTCGTCGTCTACCAGGCGATCTACGACCGCGAGGTCACCGCCCCGGCCGACCGGCGCACGGCCTTCCGCGGCGTCGTCTTCGTCTCGCTGGCGATGGACGCCCAGCTCGCCACCCTGGTGGGCAAGGTGCCCGCCTACCTCGATCTGTGCGTCATCGACGCCGACCACCTCACGACAAGGCGCAAGGTCGCCGGCCGCGGCAATTGCGACGCCGCGCCGACCGGCCTGGTCCACGAGCGGCCGTATGCCTTTGCCGGCCGGCAGTGGGACCTCCGGGCGATGGCGCGGCCCGAGGACATGCCCGAGGCGCTCGACCGCGGCGCCCTGTTCTTTGCCGCGGCGGGGCTGCTCTCGGCGGCGATGCTCGGCGCGTCGCTCCTCATCACCACCGGCCGGACGCGGCGGATCGAGAGCGCGGTGCGCGAGCGGACCGCCGACCTGCGCGCCGAGGTCGGCGAGCGCCACGCCGCCGAAGCGGCGTTGCGGGCGAGCGAGCAGCGCTTCCGCAACATCCTGGACAACGTGCCGATCGGCATCATCTACTCCGACCTCACCGGTCGGGTGATCCAGGCCAACCCGCGGTTCTGCGAGCTCACCGGCTACAGCGAGGCCGAGCTGGCCGCCCTGCCGCCGGCCGAGCTCACCCACGCCGAGGATGCCGCCAACGACGAGGCGCTGACCGCGCAGCTGGTGAGCGGCGAGATCCCGATGCACCGCCGCCACAAGCGCTTCCTCACCCGGAGCGGCGGGGTGGTCTGGGTGCAGGCGACGGTGACCCTGCTGCGCGACTCGGACAACCAGCCCTGGCGCATCGTCGGCGTGGTCGAGGACATCACCGAGCACCTCCGGCTGGAGGAGGCGGAGCGGGCGCGCGAGGCCGCGGAAGCGTCGAACCGGGCGAAGAGCGAATTCCTGTCGCGGATGAGCCATGAGCTGCGCACCCCGCTCAACGCCATGCTCGGCTTCGCCCAGCTGCTGGAGATCGACCAGCGCCATCCGCTGGCCACGGCGCAGCGACCCTGGGTCGGGCAGATCCAGCAGGCCGGCTGGCACCTGCTGGAGATGATCAACGACGTTTTGGACCTGTCGCGGATCGAATCCGGCAACCTGCGCCTGCAGCCGGCGACGCTCGACCTGCCGGAGCTGATCGCGGCGACGGTCGCCCTGGTCGCCAGCGACGCCCTCGCCCGCGACATCCGCATCAGCCAGGACCTCGGCCCGGGCACCTCGGGCATCGTCGGCGACGCCACCCGGGTAAAGCAGATCCTCACCAACCTGCTCAGCAACGCCGTCAAGTACAACGCCGACGGTGGCCGGGTGCACATCGCCAGCCGCCTGGTCAGGCCCGACTGCGTCGAGATCGCGGTCACCGATACCGGCATGGGCATGACCCCGGCGCAGATGGAGGAGCTGTTCAAGCCCTTCAACCGGCTCGGCCGGGAGCGCTCGGCAACCCAGGGCACCGGCATCGGCCTGGTGATCAGCCGGCGCCTGGCCGAGCTGATGGGCGGCTCGATCGGCGTGAAGAGCTTCCCCGGCGAGGGCTCGTCCTTCACCTTGCGCCTGCCGCGGGCGATCGACCCGGACACGGTCCGGTCCAACCTCGACGCCTTCGACTCCGAGCCGGCCGACTACCACCGGCGGATCGTCCACTACGTCGAGGACAACGAGACCAACGTCGAGGTGATGCGCGGCATCCTGGCGCAGCGCTCCCAGGTGCAGATGGAGGTCTCGGTGACCGGCCTCGACGGGCTCGCGACCGTCCGGGCGCGCCGGCCGCACCTGATCCTGCTCGACATGCACCTGCCGGACATCAGCGGGCTGGAGCTGCTCCGCCACTTCAAGAGCGACCCCGACATCGCCTCGATCCCGGTGATCGTCGTCTCCGCCGACGCCCTCGGGCCGCAGATCGATGCCGCCCTCGCCGCCGGCGCGACCCGCTACCTGACCAAGCCGGTGGACGTGACCGAGCTGCTGGCGGCGATCGATGACCTTCTCGCCCGCATGGATACCGCATTCAGCTAGGGTAAACCCGGAATGAGTCTTGCCAAGGCTCGATAGCGGCGGCTGATCGTCGTCATTGCGCGGCTCTTAGCACTCTCGCCCTGCGAGTGCTAATATTTGCGGAACCGAAGGACCGAGAGGATGTCTGATACCCCTATGACCCACTCCCTTGCTTCTGCTTCTTCCGCCCTGGCCGTCCGCGACCCCTGGGCGCTGGTGCCGTCCCTGGGCAACCTGGACGCTTACATCACGGCCGTCAACCGGGTCCCCCTGCTCACCCAGGAGGAAGAAACCGCGTTCGGGCGGCGGCTGCGTGAAAACGGTGACCTCAAGGCCGCCGGAAGCCTGGTCGTTTCCCACCTGCGCCTGGTCGTCTCGATCTCGCGCAAGTACCTGGGCTACGGCCTGCCCCACGGCGACCTGATCCAGGAAGGCAACGTCGGCCTGATGAAGGCCGTGAAGCGCTTCGACCCGGACCAGGGCGTCCGCCTGGTCAGCTACGCCATGCACTGGATCAAGGCCGAGATCCACGAGTACATCCTGAAGAACTGGCGCATGGTCAAGGTGGCGACCACCAAGGCACAGCGCAAGCTCTTCTTCAACCTGCGCTCGATGAAGCAGAACATGAAGGACGACGCGGCCGCCGAGGACACGCATCGCTCGACCCTGACCCAGAGCGAGGTCGATTCGCTGGCCGAGAGCCTGAACGTCAAGCGCGAGGAAGTGCTCGAGATGGAAACCCGTCTCTCGGGCGGCGACATCGCGCTCGAGCCGCAGACCAACGACGATGGCGAGGAGAGCTACGCGCCGATCGCCTATCTGGCCGACGAGAGCAGCGAGCCGACCCAGGTGCTCGAGGCGAAGAGCCGCGACTGGCTGGCCACGGGCGGCATCGCTCTGGCGCTCGACACCCTCGATGCGCGCAGCCGCCGGATCGTCGAGGAGCGCTGGCTCAAGGTCAACGACGACAGTTCGGGCGGCATGACGCTGCACGACCTGGCCGGCGAATACGGCGTCAGCGCCGAGCGCATTCGCCAGATCGAGGTCGCCGCAATGAAGAAGATGCGCAAGGCGCTCGCGCCTGCCGCGTAGCGGCCCACCGACAACGGCCCCGCAAGGGGCCGTTTCATTTCAGAGAAGCGCCGGTTTATCCCGCTTTGACCAGTTGCTGGAGGTCGGCGGCGAACTTCTTCGAATCGCCGCCATAGGGCACGTACAGCCGCACCCGGCCGGCCGGGTCGAACACGAACGAGGCGGCGCTGTGGTCCATGGTGTAGCTGCCGTTGCGCCCCGGCACCTTGGCATAGAACACCTTGAACTCCTTCGCCGCGGCAGCGGTCTGGTCGGCCGTGCCGCGCAGCGCGGTGAAGCCGGGGCCGAAGTTGGCGACGTAGGCCTTCAGGATCTCGGGCGTGTCGCGCTCGGGATCGATGGTGACGAACACGCTCTGCAGCTTGTCGCCGTCGGCGCCGAGCGACTTCCTGATCGCCGCCAGGTCGGCCATCGTCGTCGGGCAGACGTCGGGGCACTGGGTGTAGCCGAAGAAGACGACCGTGACCTTGCCCTTCCAGTCGGCGAGCGTGCGCGGCTGGCCGTCGACGTCGGGCAGCTCGAGCCGGCGGGCGAACTCGGCGCCGGTGATGTCGGTCGAGTTGAAGGTCAGTGCCTTCGAGCCGGGCGAGAGCCGGTCGCAGCCGGCGAGCGCCAGCAGGGAAAGCGAGCCGGCGAGGACGTGGCGGCGGGAAAGGCTCATGCGATCAAGGGCCCGAGGTAGTGGTCGACCAGCAGCGCCGCGAACAGCAGCGATAGGTGCAGGATGGAGAAGCGGAAGGTGCGGCGCGCGAGCGCGTCCGAGTAGCCGCGCCAGAGACGCCAGCCGTAGCCGCAGAACATCACCCCGAGGACGATCGCCGCCGCCAGGTAGATCGGGCCGCTCATGCCGGAGATGAAGGGCAGGAGCGTCGCCGCGAACAGCACCAGGGTGTAGAGGAAGACATGCAGCCGGGTGAACTCGGCGCCGTGGGTCACGGGCAGCATCGGCAGCCCGGCGCGGGCGTAGTCCTCGGCCCGATAGAGCGCCAGCGCCCAGAAGTGCGGCGGCGTCCAGAGGAAGATGATCAGGCACAGGATCAGCGCCTCCGGCCCGACCTCACCGCGGATCGCCGCCCAGCCGAGGACCGGCGGCATCGCCCCGGAAGCGCCGCCGATGACGATGTTCTGCGGCGTCATCGGCTTGAGGACGACGGTGTAGACGACGGCATAGCCGATGAAGGTGGCGAAGGTCAGCCACATCGTCAGCGGATTGACCGCGAGCCACAGCAGGGCGCTGCCGGCGACGCAGAGGATGGCGGAGAACACGAGCGCCTGGCCCGGCGTGAGCTGGCCGTTGGCGGTCGGCCGCCAGGCGGTGCGCGCCATGCGCGAATCGATCCGCTGCTCGACCAGGCAGTTGAACGCGGCCGCGGCCGCCGCCACCAGCCAGATGCCGACCACCGCCGGCACCACCAGGCGCCAGTCGGGCCACGACGGGGTCGCCAGCAGCATGCCGATCGCGGCGCAGAAGACGATCAACTGCACCACCCGCGGCTTGGTCAGGGCGTAGTACTGGCGCATCCGCGACGGCAGCGAAACGCCGGCCGCCGGCAAGGCCGGGCCGGGCGCGGCCGCCGGCGGCGGCAACGGACTCAGGGCGCGTGGGGCGGTCATGGCGGCGCGGAAAGCGCGAGCGGGAGGGCGGAAATCGCCAGGGGGCTCATTCTACGAAGCCAGGGGTCTGGGACCGCGCGCCCAGGTCATTGCCGCGACGGCTTGCGCGCCCCGGGCGCGGACGATCAGGAAGGTGAGGACGACCACCAGCGCCGCCGCGCCGGCGGTGTGCGCGACCGCCGCCACCAGCGGCCAGCCGAGCAACACGTTGCCGAGGCCGCTCGCCGTCTGCCAGGCGGCGATGCCGGCAAGCGCAAACGCCCAGGGTCGGGCCTCGCCCGGGCCGCGCACGACCAGGCGCCAGGCGAGGAGCAGCAGCCCGGGAAGCAGGACGAAGGCGACCAGTCGATGCGCCATGTGGATCGCGGTCAGCGCGGCGAAGGGCAGGAAGCCGGCGCCGCCGTCGCTGCCGAGCGGACGGAACGGCTGGAAGGCGTCGCCGAAGCTCATGTCCGGCCACCAGCTTCCCTGGCAGGTGGGGAACTCGCTGCAGGCGAGGACGGCGTAATTGGTGCTGACCCAGCCGCCGAGCGCGATCTGCACGATGGCCAGCCCCGCCACCGCCCAGAGGCCGCGACGCAAGGCCGAAGGCAGCGCGAGCCGGCGCGGCTCGTAGACCTCGGCCTGGATCGCGAGCAGTGCCAGCAGGCCGAGGCCGCCGAGCAGGTGCAGGGTGACGATCGCCGGATAGAGCCGCATCGTCACCGTCAGCGCGCCGAACGCGCCCTGGCCGAGAACCCAGACGAGCGTCGCCACTGCCCAGACCGGCGAGGCATCGATCCGCTTCCGGCGGCGCTCGACGATCGCCAGCACCGCGAGGGCGATCACGAGCACGCCGATCGCCGAGGCCGAGTAGCGATGCGCCATCTCGATCCAGGCCTTGCCGTGGGTCACCGGACCGGTGGGCACGGCCGCCTGCGCCTTGGCGATGTGCGGGCTGGCGCCGAGCGGGCTCGCGTGGCCGTAGCAGCCGGGCCAGTCGGGACAGCCAAGGCCGGAGTCGCTGAGCCGGGTGAAGGCGCCGAGCAGCACCAGGTCGAAGCAGAGGAAAAGGACGAGCAGGGCCAGGGCGCGCAGCCGCGCCGCCGGCGCCGCGTGGCGGCGCTGCGACCAGAACCAGGCCAGCGGCGCCAGCGCGATCGCCAGGCCGAGCGCGGCCACGCCGAGCAGCGGCGCGAGGTCGTAGCCGGCGGCGGGATCGCTCACTGAGGCACCCTCGCGCTGCGCGCGGTCCCGCCGAGCGGGACGGAGCGGCCCCTTCGGAGCGGCCGTGCGGGGCCGCTCATCGGCCGCCCCGGTCCCAGCCCGCCGAGGCGCGCAGCAGCTTCTCGACGTCGCGCTTCAGCTTGGCCGGATCGGCCTCCGCCGGCACCCGCATCATCCAGTCGCCGTGCGGATCGACGATGTAGAGGTGGTCTTCGAGCCCGTGTCCGGCCGCGGGTGCGAGCCAGGCGGCCACGGCCGTGCGATCGACGCGAAGCACGGTCGCGGGCGTCAGCGCCGCGGCCGCGCCCGAGGCGGCACCGATCGCCGCCAGCGTCTCGGCGCGCGGCGCCGCGACGTCATCGAGCAGCCAGAGCTTGTCGACCCGGTCCTTGTCGCGACCGAGCGCCTCGTGCAGCTGGCGCTGCAGCCAGAGATGACGCTCGCAGACCGCATCGCAGGCAGCACCGGCGACGACGACGAGCAGCCACTGGCCGTGCAGTGCCCGCGGCGCGACCCGCGCCCCCTGCAGGTCGAAGAGCGCCAAGCCTGCGGGTATCGGCCGTGTCGGCACGATCAGCTCGCCGTAATTGGTGCGCCCCTGCGGACGAAGAACGCCGAAGTAGGCCAGGTACGAAGCGACCACCGGCGCGGCGCAGACCAGCAGCACGATGAACATCTGCCAGCGGCCGCGACGCGTTCGCTCCGAGACGCCGGTCGCGCCCTCGGGCGACGGCAGCGAGTGGACGGCGAAGCTCAGCAGCGCCGGGGCTTCAGGCGAGGCGGCGGCGCTGGCGGGGACGGACGATTCGGAACCAGACATAGAGGACGGCGATCGCCGTGGCGATCGCGAACCACTGGAAGGCATAGCCGTAGTGCTTCTGCACGTCGGTCGCGGGCGGCGGCCAATGTCGCTCCAGGCCGTCGTGGGAAGGAATGCTCGTCGCGCTCTCGATCACCGCCAGCGGCAGCAGTTCGAGCCCGGTCTCTCGGGCAAACGACGCGACATCGACATTTTGCCGGATCGGCCCGCTGGCAGCGGCGTCGAGCTCGAACAGCCGCGACGGTGTCGCGGCGACCCGGCCCTCGATCTCGACCCGGCCCGAAGGCGTGACCACCGGCGGCAGCAGCGCCCGCTGGTCGAAGTTGCGGGCCACCCAGCCGCGCTGCACCAGCACCGATTCCGGTCCGCCTTCGAGGCGCAAGGGCGTGACGACGAAGAAGCCGACCTTGCCGTCCATCTGCCGGTTGTCGAGGTAGACAGTGCGCTCTGCGACCCAGGTGCCGGCGAGGCGGACGCGGCGGGAGGCCTGCGCCGGCACCGCCGCGGCCTCGCGCGCAAGCTCGGCAGCACTCAGCGGTGGCTCCTGCCCGCGCTGGTCGAGCGCGGCCTGGAGGTCGACCTTCTGCGCAGCCCGGTCGAGCTGCCAGAAGCCCAGGCGCAAGGCGAGCGCGACCGCGGCCAGGGCGACTGCGAGGATCACGATCTTTCGCCAGGCCGGCTCGGCCGCGGCCGGCGGCATGCCGGCGGCGTTCACGCCGTCGCTGCCGGGGGCTTCGCGCCGGACCGACGCCGATAATCGATCGTCATGAGCTTGCTGATCGCCGTCGCCTTCGCCGTCATCCTCGGCGCCCTGATCCTGGCCGGCGTGTTCATGGTCCGCGGCAAGGACGGCGCCTCGAGCAGCGGCCGGATGATGCGCGCCCTCGCCGTGCGGATCGGCGTCTCGGTGGCGCTGTTCGTCTGCATCCTCGTCGCCTGGCGACTCGGCTGGATCCACCCGAGCGGCCTCCCGCTCGGGAAGTGATGCGGCGTGCGACTCGCGTCTAGGGCCTAGAGCCAGTAGACGACGATGTACAGGCCCAGCCAGACGACGTCGACGAAGTGCCAGTACCAGGCCGCGCCCTCGAAGCCGAAATGGCGGTCGGGAGTGAAGTGGCCCTTCATGATGCGGATCGTGATGAACAGCAGCATCATCATGCCGACGAACACGTGGAAGCCGTGGAAGCCGGTGAGCATGAAGAAGGTCGAGCCGTAGGCGCCGGAGCTGAGCTTCAGGTTGAGCTCGCTGTAGGCGTGCATGTACTCGTAGGCCTGCAGGCTGAGGAAGGTCAGGCCGAGCAGCACCGTGAACCACATGAACAGCACCGCGCGGGCGCGGTGGTTGGCGATCAGGGCGTGGTGCGCGATCGTCACGGTCACGCCCGAGCTGAGCAGGATGGCGGTGTTGATCGTCGGGATCGGCCACGGTCCCATGGTCGTGAACGGATCGACGATGCCCGCGGGCGAGCCGGTGAAGCCGGCGCCCGAGCTCGGCCAGACCGCCTTGAAATCGGGCCAGAGCAGCGCGTTCTCGAGGCTGCCCAGGCTCGGCAGCGAATGCAGCCGGGCCCAGTAGAGCGCGCCGAAGAAGGCGCCGAAGAACATGACCTCCGAGAAGATGAACCAGCTCATGCTCCAGCGGAAGGAGACGTCGACGCGCTTGTTGTAGTCGCCGGCCTCGCTCTCCGAGATCGCTTGGCGGAACCACTGCTGCATCACGAACACCCAGACGGCGAAGCCGGCGAGCACGACCCACGATCCCCAGTGCGCGCCGTTCACCCACTGGCTGGCGCCGAAGATGATCAGCAGCATGCCGAACGCCACCGACGCCGGATGGCGCGAAGGCGCCGGTACGAAGTAATAGGGCTTGGCGCCCTCCGTCACTGCCGACATGGTGTGAGCTCCTGCAAAGAACGTTTCCGTGAATTCATGAGGCGACGCCGCTGGCGATGACCCAGTTGACGAGCAGCACCAGGGCGACGACGAAGACGGCGGCGACTGCGAGGCCGACGAGGACCACGTGCAGCGGCTTCAGCTCGGCGACGTCGCGCTCGAGGTCGCGCGACTTGCGCACGCCGAAGAACGACCAAGCCACGGCGCCGAGCGTGCGCACGAGCGAGCCCTTCCGCGCCGCGGGGCCGGAGCTGTCGATCGGCTCGCTCATCATGAGCGCCCTCCGGCCGCGGCGGGCGGGTCGAGCCGCACCGCCTGCGCCGGCTCGGCCGGCACCTTGCCGCCGACCTCGAAGAAGGTGTACGAGAGGGTGATGGTCTTCACGTCCTTCGGCAGCTTCGAATCGACGACGAACACCACCGGCCATTGCTTCGATTCGCCCGCCTTGAGCACGTGCTCGCTGAAGCAGAAGCACTCGAGCTTGTTGAAGTGCGACATCGCCACCGTCGGCGCGTAGCTCGGGATCGCCTGCACCGCCATGGTCCGGTCCTGCCGGTTGCGGAACTCGTACATGACGGTCGCGACCTGCCCCGGGTGCACCTCGATCGCGGCCTGCGCCGGCTTGAAGTCCCAGGGGCCGCGCGCGTTGGCGTCGAACTCGACGGTGATCGTGCGGCCGAGATCGACCTGGCCGTTGGACGGCTCCGGGCCGGCGCCGGACTGCAGCTCCGAGAGCGACAGCACGTTGATGCCGAGGGCCGTGCACACCGCCTTGTAGATCGGCACCAGCGCGTAGCCGAAGCCGAACATCAGCAGCGCCACCACCGCCAGCTTGCCGAGCATGCGCCGGTTGTCGGCGGCGAGCCGGCGGAGCCCTTGCGAGGAACCGCCGTTCACAGATGCAATGCCATCTTGGCGACGAAGCCGACGAAGAACACCAGGGCGATCGACAGCAGCACCAGGGCGAGCCGGATGTTGGCCTTGTGTCTCGGGTCGGTCATCGGGACTTCGCGGGCTCAGGCAGCGGCCGGCTTCTCGTCGGCGGGCAGGCCGTAGCCGAGGATCTTGGTGCCGGCGGAATTGAGCTTGGGCGGCACCTCGAAGGTGTGGAACGGCGCCGGCGACGGGATCTCCCACTCCAGGCCCTCGGCGCCTTCCCACGGATGCTGCGGCGCCTTCTCGCCCTTGCCGCGCATCATCGGCACGACGACGAAGAAGAAGAAGTACACCTGCGACAGGCCGAAGCCGAACGCGCCGATCGACGCGATCATGTTGAAGTCGGTGAACTGCATCGGGTAGTCGGCATAGCGGCGCGGCATGCCGGCCAGGCCGAGGAAGTGCATCGGGAAGAAGGTGACGTTGAAGAAGATCAGCGAGGCCCAGAAATGGATCTTGCCGCGCGTCTCGTTGTACATCACGCCCGTCCACTTCGGGCCCCAGTAGTAGACGCCGCCGAACATCGCGAACAGGGAGCCGGCCACCAGCACGTAGTGGAAGTGGGCGACGACGTAGTAGGTGTCCTGCACCTGGATGTCGATCGGCGCCATCGCCAGGATCAGTCCGGTGAAGCCGCCCATGGTGAACACGAAGATGAAGCCGACCGCCCAGAGCATCGGCGTCTCGAAGGTCATCGAGCCGCGCCACATGGTCGCGATCCAGTTGAACACCTTCACCCCGGTGGGCACGGCGATCAGCATGGTCGCGTACATGAAGAACAGCTGCCCGGTCACCGGCATGCCGGTGGTGAACATGTGGTGCGCCCAGACGATGAACGAGAGGATCGCGATCGAGGCCGTGGCATAGACCATCGAGGTGTAGCCGAACAGGCGCTTCCTGGCGAACGCCGGAATGATGGCGCTGATGATCCCGAACGCCGGCAGGATCATGATGTACACCTCGGGGTGGCCGAAGAACCAGAAGATGTGCTGGTACATCACCGGGTCGCCGCCGCCCGCGGGGTTGAAGAAGTGGGTGCCGAAGTGGCGGTCGGTCAGCGTCATCGTGATCGCGCCCGCCAGCACCGGCATTACCGCGATCAGCAGGTAGGCGGTGATCAGCCAGGTCCAGGAGAACAGTGGCATCTTCATCAGCGTCATCCCGGGGGCGCGCATGTTGAGGATGGTGACGATGATGTTGATCGAGCCCATGATCGAGCTCGCGCCGAGGATGTGCAGGGCGAAGATGCCGGCGTCCATCGACGGGCCCATCTGCAGCGTC
>Ga0068864_100002331_pt1 | contig 15700 bp, 12 predicted proteins | sample KBSSwiS72_FD_66586 | JGI IMG/M metagenome (GOLD analysis project Ga0068864, IMG submission 66586) | Switchgrass rhizosphere microbial communities from Kellogg Biological Station, Michigan, USA - KBS Switchgrass S7-2 | ecosystem: Host-associated > Plants > Roots > Rhizosphere > Soil ... | reverse complement strand
CGGGGAACGCGACCTCGATGCCGTAGTTGGCCGTGCCCTCCGCGATCAGCGACTGCGGCGAAAACAAGGGGTAGACCGTGAACTCCACCCACCCGCGATCGCGTACGAGATGCTTCTCGAGCAGCGCGTTGTACACGTGATGGCCGGGGTAACCCTCGTGGCATGCCAGATCGATCGCGCGGTCGATGTAGATCGGCAGATCGGTGTTGACCTGGATCAGGCTGCGGTAGTTGCCCTGATACCAGTTGTAGCCACTCCACGGTTTGTTCGTGACGTACTCGACCGTGAAGCTTTCGTTCGCCGGCAGCTGCACGTGGGGCAGCGTGCGCGTGCGGCATTCGGCAATCGCCCGGTCGAACACGCGCGCGAGCCGGTTGGGCGGAATGATGAACTTCTGCCGGAAGGCGTCGTAGCGATCGACGAGCGGCGCGTCACCCGGCAGCAGCCGATCGAGCTCCTTCAGCATGCCGGCGAAATACGATTCGGGATGGGTCGGCGCGACGGCGTCGTACAGCGCCTGCGATTCCTGATCGAACGTCAGCGTCGCGCCCTCGAGCATTTTCACGCGGGTCCGAAGCGCCTCGAGCTGCCGTTTCAGGTAGTCGCGCCGCAGGCCGGCGAGCTCGTCGCGGCGCTCCGCGCCGGTCAGCGTGGGGATGTCGGCGATCAGCCGATCCGCTGCCGCGTCGATGTCGCGCAGCGGCAGTTTGCGCCGCTCCGCGTCGGTCTTCCATTCGGCAGGCCCATAAAAGGCATCGACATAATCGGCGTCGTGCTGCCCCACGGCGAGCACGAGTTTCACGTAGCGTTCGGCAATAGTGTTCATCGGCGTTGACGGAATCGACTGCGCGGCGACGGCGAACGCCGCGAGGAGCGCGACGGCGAGCGTCCGAACGGCTGATGTCATGTGGATTTCGGCAGCGGCAGCATCTGCGCGCTCCACGCAATGTACTGCTGCTTGACGCGATCGAACGTCGCGGCGTCTTGGCGGCGGAGGTCGGCCTTCTCTCCGGGATCGACCGACAAGTCGAAGAGGTATTCGCCGTCGCGATCCTTGAGGTACTTCCAGCGGCCGACGCGCGCCGCGTCGAAGCCGGTAATGCGCCAGAAGAACGCTCGATCCTGCACGCCACGCTGCGCCGTGCAGACCGGCAGGAGGTCTTCTCCATCCAGCGGATACCCGGGATCCGGCGCCGTGCCGGTGGCCGCGAGAATCGTCGCGGTCCAGTCCATCGTGATGGCGGCCTGGGCCGTGACCTGCCCCGGCGGAATCCGGCCGGTCCAGCGGACGATCGCCGGCACGCGCGTACCGCCTTCGAACAGATACATCTTCTGAAACGAAAATGGCCAGTTGAACGAGTAGCGCTCACCGCCGTTGTCGCTGGTGAAAATCACCAGCGTGTCGCGCTCGATCTTCGCGCGCCGGAGCGCGTCCAGGACGCGGCCGATGCCGGCGTCCATGCTCTTCATCATCGCCGCGTAGACTTTCGGCGACCCACCCAGGATCATCGGACCCGGACCATGAGCGGCATGGTTCACAGCGGCGTCCTCCGGCCCTTCCCACGGCGAATGCGGGGCGTTGTACTGCAGGCTCAGGAAGAACGGCTTCGTGCGCGGGCGTCCGATGATCTCGACCGCTTTGTCAGAAAGCAGATCGGTGAGGTAGCCGGTCTGCTCGATCGGGGCCAGGTTCTGCCAGAGATCAGGGGCACCCTCGGCATCGCGCGTTCCCATGCGCCCATCCGAGGCTCGGTGCGTGAAGTAGTCGGCGGCGCCGCTCAGGATCCCGAAGAACTCGTCGAAGCCATGACGATTCGGACCGAACTCCGGCTTCCAGCCGAGATGCCACTTGCCGACGAGCGCCGTGTCGTACCCGTTCCCCTTGAGCAACGATGCCACCGTCGGGTGCGCCGGCGGCAGGCCCACATCGTCAGGCGACGATCCCTTGAGCGGCTCTTCGAGGCCGACCCGAAGACGCTGGGGATAGCGGCCGGTGATGTACGCGCAGCGGGTGGGCGTGCAGACGGGCGCCGCCGCGTAGTTGTCGGTGAACCTGATGCCCTGCTTCGCCAACCCGTCGAGCACCGGCGTCTTGTAGTCCGGCCGGCCGTAGCAGCTCAAGTCGCCGTACCCCATGTCGTCGGCAAGGATGAAGAGGACGTTGGGGCGCTTCCCTGGCGCAGCCGACGCGAGCCTGCCGGCGCCGGCTAATGCGGTCGTGGCAACCGCGCTCTCGAGGAACTCCCGGCGACTGACTTTGCGCGGCACTCGTCGATGTTACACGTACTGGGAGAGGTTGAAGCGGCCACGCGACGCGAGGAGCGGCTTCCACAAGTCGCCCAGCCTGGCGACGCGGGCGGGCACGTTGTTCATCGTGAAATCCTCGATGCGGACGCCCTTCTCAATTTCTTTCCAGGTTACGGGCGTGGAGACGGTCGCGTCGGGCCGCGGCCGCACCGAGTAGACGGACGCCAGGGTGCTGCCCCATCGGTTCTGGTTGTAGTCGACGAGCACGCGGCCGCGCGGGCGCTTCGCGACGCGGTACTCGGCGGTGATGAGCGCCGGATGCCGGCGCGCCAGCTCCTGCGCGAGCACGTGCGCAAACGTCCGCACATCGCCCTGTTCCGGCCCCCGTACGATAGGGACGTAGACGTGGAGCCCTTTCGATCCGGTCGTTTTCACGACCGACGGCATCTTCAGGGCGTCGAGCGCTTCGCGCACCACGAGCGCGGTCTCGAGAACACGATCGAACGCCGCGCCCACGCCCGGGTCCAGATCGAAATGCACGTAGTCCGGCCGGTCGACATCGTCGCAGGTCGCATACCACTGGTTGAGATCGATGCAGCCGAGATTGATGACCCAGAGCAGGGCGGCGCGATCCTGAATCATCGGAAAATCGATGACGCCTTTCGACCCGTGGTCGATCGAGCAGATCTCGATCCACGCGGGGCGCGGCGACGGCGCGCGCTTCATGAAAAAGAACGCGCCGGACGCGCCATGCGGATAGCGCTTCATCACCATCGCGCGGTGGTGGATGTGCGGCAGCAGCACGTGCGCCACATCGGCGTAGTACTGCAGCAGATCGCCTTTGGTGAGCCCGATCTCGGGCCAGAACACCTTGCGGAGGTTCGTCAGCCGGACGTCTTTCCCGTCGACGGCCAGGTTGGCGTGGTCTTGATCGCGAGGAATCTGGATGGACTTCATGATCGCTCGGCTGAAGCCCTCGCGCTCCGTCGCGCGCCTTGCACGCTACGTCCGCTCGCAGGGCGAAGGCTTGAGTCGAGCCAGGGGCGGCAGTTTCGCAGGGCGAGCGCCATGGAGTGAGGCGCCGAGCACCGACGCGTACTCCAGTTCCACGCCGTCGCTCGCATGGCGCAACAGCAGGCCGCCCCGGCTCATGTCGCCGCGGCCGACGAACGCGATCGGGAACTGCAGGCGGCTGCCGAAGATGCCGGTGAGGATGTCGACGTACTTCGGCGAGGCGATGCTGCCCAGCAGGACGACATCGCACTCGGGTCCGATTTCCGAGAGCAGCGCGCGCGCGCCGGCCTCGAGCGGACGCCGGTACTTCGCATTGTCGGTGTCGATGTCGCCTTTCGCGAACGCCTGCACCGCCGCGCGCGTCACGAGCGTGTCGGGGCTGCGCAGCCCGGCATTCGCCGTGATGATGTGGATGCCGCTGCCGACGACGGGATTGTCGGGCTCGGCGGGCCGCGCGAACCGTCGCGCGTACGTCAGCTTGCCGCGAAAGTACAACCCGCTGACGAAGCTGAAGAGATCGCCGAGCGGCGCGCCCCGTTCCGAACGCAGCGCGGCGGCGAGCGCGAATTGCGCGTTCGGCGACAATGCCTGCCGGGCACGGGTGCCCGCGAGGTTGGCGGGCGACAAAAGAAAAATGCGCGACACAGAACTCAGGACCTGAGGACTGACACGGAACCGATCCAGTACAACATGATCAGCGGAACGAGAGCAACGGGACACGAAGGACAGCGGCTGTCAGACCAGCGGAGAGCACCGCCGCGCCCGCTCACGCGAGCACGGCGAGTCGCTCTTCGACGACGATGTCGTTCTTGTCCGGTGTCTTACCGTCGAGAAAAGTGTCCAGCTTGAACGTGGACGCCTGCTTCACCACCACCAACTGGAACAGCGCCGAGGGTGTGATCGTTCCGGCGTTCGGCAGGAAGCAGGACGCCGCTTCGATGAAAGCCATCGTGCCGAGGGGCCGAACGGCGCCACCGCCGTACGTGTCTGTGATGTTCTTGTTGAAGGTCTCCGTGATGTTCTGGCCGAACTCCGCCAGGGCCTGGATCGCTTCTCGAGGTTCCGCGCCGGCCCTCGAGCGGAAGTTTGCAATCCGGCGACCCGCGTCGCGCGCATGCCTGATGATCTGGGCTTCGAAGACCAGGAGGCTTTCGAGAAAAGGCCTGCCGTCGCCTGTCAGAGCGCGCCCGCGCAGATCATCGATGTCGCCGGGTTCGTAGAACATCGCGTCGCCGGGGAACCCGGCGGCGATCAACCGGTCAGACGCGTCGCGCAGAGCGTTGGCCAGACGGGCTGCTGCGATCGAGTTGTTGACCATCGCGTTGCGGACCGCCGGATCCATGAAGTCCCAGTAGATGTCTCCCGGGTTCTGGGGGTTCAAGGTGAGCCCGCCGCCGCTGGTGTCGACGGCGGTTGACGGCGGAATCGCCGCATAGACCAGCAGCGGCGCCGCCGCACCAAGGTTGCGGTACTTGTTCACGTCGGAGAAGTAGTAGAACGGGATCAGCTCCTTCAATTTGGCCTGCAGACGGCGCGACATCTCCATATAGAGCGGCGATTTCTTGTCCTCCGGCGCGAGCAGCCACCCGGACGCCACGGCGGCGGGAACGGACAGCTCGAGCGCGAGCAGCGTGTTGCCGAAGTTGTCCGTGCCGTTCGATTCGATGCCGTCGATCTGCTTGTCGAGATCCGAGATCCAGGTCGCGGTCGTCACGTCGCTGGTGAAGAGGCTGGCGAAGTAGGTATCCAGGTACGGCTTCACCTGCGCGCGCAACTGGACGATCTTCATCCCGGGTACGGCCTGTCGGAAGGCATACGAGTAGGTGAGGCCCTCCGTCGAGTGCACGCGGATCCCGGTGCCTTTGCGCGCCGCGAGATGCGCGACAATCGCCAGCCGGCTGTTGCGGACGCCCTTCTCCGTTTCGAGGTTCGTCGCCTTCAGGTCGTAGACCAGCAGCCGGCCCTCGTCCTCCTGGGCGCTGACCGTGGCGAGCGCGGTGGTCAGGCTGTCCGTGGTCTTGTCGAAATGCGGCAGATGTATCTCGACATGACTCGTTCGCTCGATGCCGTGTGAAAGCTCCGCTGTGTGAATGATCGCGCCCGCGCTCGGCTCCACGAGAACGGTATTGAAATCACCCGCCAGCGCTGCCTTGAGAAGCCTTGCCGCGCCCCCGGCGTCCGCGGCGAAATCGAACTCGATGTCGAGGAGCGCCGTGCGCGTCGTGTTCTTCTGGTACGCGGACGCGAACGACGCGGAATACTTCTGCGTGAGAGCCTTCGTCGCGGCCTTGTAGAACTCCTCGCGCTTCGCGAGCAGCACGCCGACGGTCTTCCGGATCTCGTCGATCTGCGTGAAGTCGATGGTCTTGCCGAGGAACTGCGAGAGCTTCAGCTTCAGCCAGGCGTCCAGCTTCGCGAAGTCGACTTCGCTCGCCATCCTGGCCTTGTCGAGCACCGCGTCCAGATTGAGGCGGGCCAGGATCTCCTGCTGCAGCTTCTTCAGCACCGTTTCGAGCGTGCCCTCGTCCAGAATCGTGGCGACCCGCTGCGCGACCTGCTGCGCCTCCTTGAAGGCACCCGCATCGTCGAGGAGCGAGAGCACGTTGTCGGCCGCGATCGATTCCAGGAACTGCCCCTCGGGGCTCTGGAAGAAGTCGACGCGGTTCAATTTGCCCTCGATCAGCGTGCGCAGCTCCGCGGAGGCGTTCGTCGCAACCGCCTTGGCCAGCTTGCGGATTGGAGCGAGATCCACGCCCTTCTCGACGAACGCGAATACCAGGCTCGACGCCCGCTCGGGCAGCGCGTCCCACTCGTCCAGCAGGTCCTTGAACAGCTTCTGCGCCTTGTCGAATTCCTTCTCGGCGTCGATGCCCGTGAGGCTCGTGAGCAAGTTCAAGCCGTAATCGACGCCAAGTCCGGCCAACATGTCCGGCAGCGGCTTCTTCGGATCGAGCCACTTCTCGAGCGCGTGCAGGTCGTCGATGACTTGCCCGCCGTGGACGTCGAACACGGCTTTGATGAAGTCGTCGACCGTTTCCGGCAGGTTGGAGAACGTGCCCTGCGCAGTGGCCGATGCGTTGAAGGCAAAGCTTACGCCCCGCTTCGACTGTTTGAAGAGGCGCAGGCGCAGACGCTGGTCGGCCGCGTCGAGCGAATCGCGGCTGACCACGACGGCATACTTGCCGCTGGCCTCGAAGCCGAGCTTCGCATCGATGCCAAGCTGCAGGCGGAGCCCGATGTCTTCCTTCAGCCCGCCGAGCCGCGCTTCCCGCGCCCAGTTGAAGTCGTATCCGAACTTCGCGCCGAGTGAGAGCGTGATGCCGCCGTCCAGCTCGGCGACGATCCACGATCCGGGCCGGAGGTCGTCGACGCCAGTGACCTGGCGCGGAAGCATCCAGCTGTGGACGGTCGACTCGAGGGCGGTCTTCGCGCCTGTCGTCTTCCTGTCGAACCTGCGAATGACCGCGAAGAGGCCTTCACTGCGCGCATCGGCGCCGAACGAGACCGACGCGCCGGCGCTGAGCGCGAGCGCTCCCTTGGCCGCGCCCTTGGCGTCGTAGCCCCACCGCAGGAGCACGTACTCGTGGTCGGGGCTCGCCGGGAGGTGGAAGTTCTTGTCGAGGGTGTCGTCGAGCGGCAGCGCCGACAACATCACCACGGGATCCTGATACACGCCGAGGCCCGCGAACGCGCTCGCGGATCCGGTGAAGGTCACCTTCTTCGCCGCGTCGCCGAATGCAATCGGCTTGGCGCTCGCCTTCAACTGCAAGCTCCCGATCGTCAACTGTCGATCGGGAAACGCCGTGTCGTTCAACAGCGCTTGCTGCACGTCAGGGTCGGTCGCCGCGGGAAACTCGAGCCCGGCGGCGCCGCTACCCCCGGGTACGATGAAGTCCTTGTTGAACGCCAGCATGGCCATCGCTTCTCCTGTTGACTACGACAAGTTGGTATCGTCGAACGACTTCGCCGTTCGTTCCTGCAGCGCGTCCATGGTCAGGCCGGTTTCTGCGTTTCCGGCACGGTGAACTTGAATGCCACCCGCTGGGAGTCGGGGTTGGCGATGATGAGCGTGTGCTGCTTCTTCTGTGTCGTGAAGATCGGCCGCGACTTGTCATCGAGATTGACGACGAGCATCAGGCGCTTCGCCATGCTCTTGTCTTTCGAATCGGCGTCCTGCTCGATGATCCGCGGTTTTTTGATCTTCTGCTCATCGGCCGGCGCCGGCACCAGCTTGTCGAACGACAGCTCCACATCGTCCGGCGCCGATTCCTCGCCGGTCGAGATCTTGAAGTTGGCATCGGCGGAAATGGTCCGGCCGCGGATTTCGAGAATGCCGAACGGGCCGGCCGGGCCTGGAGGGGCCGGCGGCTGACCCGGTTGCGCGGCCGCGGCGGCCGGATCCGGTCCGACCGAGATGGTGACCTCCGCCACGACGGGCCCCGGATCGCGCGCGAGCTTGCCGCCGAGGTAGCCGAAGGCGCTGACGCCCGAGATCATCAGCAGCGACTCGGGCACTGAAGGCAGTTCGACGAGCGTGCGGGGATCGAGATGCGCGATGACCACCAGGAACCCGGTCGCGCCGATCACGGTCCAGACGAAGAACTGCACCCGGTCGGCGGCAACCACGTCGCCGGTCGAGACGAAATCCGCGAGCGTCGGCTTGGCCAGGCCTGCGCCCTTGGGACCATTCATGTTGGTCACCACCTGCGCGCCGATCGCCGTGCCGCCCGCGATCGCGACGATACCCGGGAGACCGCTGGGCAGCGGCGGCAGGCCAAAGGCGTACTGCACCAGGTTTCGCGCGAGTGTCAGGTAGACATAGCCGTAGACGGCCGCCAGCGTCCATAAGTAGAACTGCAGCTTCGAGAGACTGTAGGTGTTGGTTTCCTTGTCGATGAAGAGCGCGCGAACGATATAGCTTTCGCCTTCGATCACTTCCGGCCGCAGATACTTGTAGACCAGGACGAGTACCAGACCGACGATGAGCGCGGTCGCCAGACCAGCGCCGAGCGCTGTGAACACATGAATCGTCGTCGCCCCCTCGTCTTGCCTGCTCTCCGTGCATTTTCCAAAACGGCACACGCGGAATGCCTTCGCGCGCTCTTCGGCCGGGTTGATGTGTTCCAGCGTGATCCGCTGCGCGCTTTCGACGTTGCCCCTGATCGTCGAGTGCTTCAGGTTGCAGTCCGCGTCGTCCCAGCAGATGTCGAGCGGATCGTCGTCGAGACGGATCTCGTTGTTGTCTTTGTGCTCCAGATCGAACCCGTCGCCGCGCAGAATGACCTTGAACGTGTCGGCGGCCGATCGCAGCGGCTTCGAGTCGATCGAGTCCAGCCGAACGAGACGCGGGACGCTGAAACGCTCCCGGAAGATCGTCCGCGTTGGCGGCTGTCCGGGCGCCGCAGGAACGGACGGAACGTCGGCAACCAGCGTCAGCTCGTGGTCGCCATACGGCACGAGCGCTTCGCTGCGTTGCGAATCGGGCGCTGGAATCGTGAACGCGAACTTGAGGCTCCCGGTTCCGATCACGACGTTCTCCGGCACGGCCGGGTGCGAATCGAAACAGATCGCCTTGACGTCGAGCTGTTCTCCGGCCTTCAGCTGGATCGACACGTCGACGCGCGAGCCGAAACGCGGCGCTTCCGGAGCAATCGCGACTCTATGCGTCGCCGGCGAGGGCGTCCCCGCCGGGCAGTCTTCTGCGGTCGCCGGCACGGCTCCGAGCAGAACGCCGATCGAGACCAGGAGCGCCAGGCACACGTTGCGAGTCGTCACGGTAACCTCCGCCGCGGTAGACGGACGGGTTCAATGATTTCGCGGGAGCGGGATCCTCGCACACAGCCTGAGCCGGCGCAAGACGAAAGCCCGAATGGTCGGAGGGAAATGGAGCGAGAACGCGAAGGAAACGTGAAAGGAACCGGGACTAATCGCCAGGCGGCGTGTTCGCCGCTTCATGCCACCTGCGGAGTCGCGCGTGGCGAGCGTCTGTCTTCTACTGGCGCAGTTGCCGAACGAGGAACCCGCGGGTCTCCTCGATGGTAAACAGATTCGTGTGGTGCGCGCCGTACAGGCTGGCCTTCTGGGCCGCGTCCGATACCAACCCGCTCTCGCTCGGACTAATAACGAGCAGGTTCTCCCGTTTCACCAGCCTGGCCCGCTCGCTGCCGATCGAAAGGACGCTGTCGAGCCACACGTTCGTGGTGTTGACGACGAGATCGTTGAAACCATCGAAGAACGCATCGACCGCCGCATCGCCCGCCGACTGCGCAATGAACTTGAGGTGGGGCTCATCACGCCTGGGCTCGTAGTTGCTGGCGATCGCCGATACGCTGACGTCAGCGGGCACCGCCGCGGCGAGCAGATCGCCGAGAAACTGGCCACGCTTCCGAGCGCTCGGGTTCTGCGCCTGCAGCCCCGGGATCCTGTTCTCCAGTTCAGCACCAACGTGGCCGAGCGCCAGTCGCGCAAGCAGCCCGCTCAATTTGCCATAGAGTCCCAGACTATCGAGATGAATGAGGTTGAGGAGCAGATCCGCCGCCCGGCTCCAGTTGGTTTCGTCGGCGAGCGCGGTGCCGAAGTTCGGCGTGCCGACGAACACGACATGGTCAATGCTCTTTGCGACGTTGGCCGGTACGGGAGCGCCGTTGAGCTGCAACTGCATCATCGCTCGGGCGACGAGCCCACCACGTGAGTGCGTGATGATGTCCAGACACTTCGGAGCGGACTTCACTGTCGCCGGCAGCTCGCGCCACGGCATCTCGGCATTCTCGAGCGGCGATTTCGACAGGGTCCAATGATCGAACGCGGTCCGTCCGACAGGACCCATCCGCTGCGGTTCGGCTGGTCGTTGTCGAAAAAACCGTGTCCCGCGAGTGCGGGCATCGCGACGGCGATCGAATTCAACCGCGGCGCCTACCTGGTCCTGCAGGCGCTCGAACAGCGAGGCCACGTGATCGGCTTCGTCCCTGGCGCCCGGGAGTTGGCGGTAGCCGGGGATCTGCAACACGGGATCACGATGACCAGCAACCGCAGGCTGCCCGTTCGAAGCCGCTTCGCCCAGCGCACCGACCCCTGTTCCACGAACACCCGACGTTACCGGCGACTTCGTCCACGTCGAGCACGTCGCACGCCACCCGCTGTTATCGGGATGTTCCCACGGGGATTAGAACCCCCAGCGAAGGAGGACCGCGCCGACCGTGAATCCCGCCCCGACCGACGCGAGCAGCACCAGTTGGCCTTTCTTCAGCTTCCCCGACGCGAGCGCGTCGTTCAGTGCCAGCGGGATCGTCGCCGCGGTCGTGTTGCCGAACCGCTCGATGTTGATGATGACCTTGGCCGGGTCGACGCCGAGCTTCTCGGTGGCCGCCTGGATGATGCGGCGGTTCGCCTGATGTGACACGAAGAGATCGATGTCCGCGGCCGTCAGGCCGTTGCGGTCCAGCAGACGCCGCGCGATCTCCTCCGTCTTCCGCACCGCGAACTTGAAGACCGTCTGCCCATCCTGCTTCACATAGTGCAGCCGCTGATCGACCGTCTCGTGCGACGCCGGCTGCAGGCTTCCGCCCGCGGGCATGCACAGCGCCCCGCCGCCGCCGCCGTCGATCTCGTGCTCGAAGTCGAGAATCTGCGGGCCGCCCGGCTCCGCCGCCGAGACCACCACGGCGCCGGCCCCGTCGCCGAAAATCACGCAGGTCGCGCGATCCTTGTAGTCGATGATGCTGGACATCACGTCGGCGCCGACGACGAGGACGTGATCGTGCGCGCCGCTGGACACGAACTGGCAGGCCGTCGTCAGCGAATAGGTGAACGCCGAGCAGGCGGCGCTCAGGTCGAAGCCCCAGGCATTGTGCGCGCCGATCTTGTGCTGGATGAGGCACGCCGTGCTCGGAAACATCATGTCCGGCGTCACGGTGCCGACGATGATCACGCCGATATCGGCCGGCGTCAGCCCGGCGTTCGCGATGGCCTGGACCGCGGCTTCCTTCCCCAGATCCGACGTCGCCACTCCCGGATCGACGATGTGGCGCTCGCGGATGCCGGTCCGCTGCAGGATCCAGTCGTCGGTGGTGTCGACCATCGTCTCGAGATCGGCGTTGGTCAGCAGCCGCGGCGGGACATACGTCGCCAGCGACGCAATCGTTGCCGGCCGTCCGCCGATGCGCGGGGCCTTGCGAAGCTCGGCGGAGCCTGTCGAAGCGTCGGTCACCACAATCGTGAGTCCCTTCGTTGTTCAGCGGGCACCGGAAGCCCGAAATAGCCATAGGCGAGCGACGTCGCCACCCGGCCGCGCGGTGTGCGATCGAGAAAACCGGCCTGGATCAGGAACGGCTCGTAGATGTCCTCGATCGCGTCCTTCTCTTCGCTGATCGCCGCGGCGATCGTGTTGAGGCCGACCGGTCCGCCGCCGAACTTGTCGATGATCGTCCGCAGCAGCTTGCGGTCGACTTCGTCGAACCCGTTCTCGTCCACCTGGAGCAGCTTGAGGCCGGCGTGCGCGACCTCGATCGTGATGGTGCCGGCGGCGCGGACCTGGGCGAAGTCGCGCACCCGGCGGAGCAGGCGATTGACGATGCGCGGCGTTCCGCGCGCGCGGCGGGCGATCTCGACCGCCGCGGCCGCGTCGATCGGCACGTTGAGGATCCTGGCCGAGCGGCGGACGATCTCCTCGAGATCCTTCGGCGCGTAGAATTCCAGCCGGTGCGTGATGCCGAAGCGCGATCGTAACGGGGACGTCAGCAGACCGGTGCGCGTCGTCGCGCCGATCAGCGTGAAGCGTTCGAGGCGCATCTTCACCGTTCGCGCGCTCGGTCCCTGCCCGATGACGATGTCCACCTCGTAATCTTCGAGCGCCGGATAGAGGATCTCCTCGACGGCCGGCGACATCCGATGGATCTCGTCGATGAACAGCACTTCGTTGGCCGCGAGGTTGGTGACGATGCCGACCAGGTCGCCCGGTTTCTCGATCGCGGGGCCAGACGTCGCGCGCACGGGCACGCCCATCTCGTTGCCGATGACGTAGGCGAGCGTCGTCTTGCCGAGGCCCGGCGGCCCGTGCAGCAGCACGTGATCGAGCGGTTCGTTCCGCTGCTTCGCGGCGGCGATCGCGACCTGCAGGTTTTCGCGGATGCGGTCCTGGCCGATGTACTCGTCGAGCAGCCGCGGGCGCAGTCCCGCCTCGTACTGCGCGTCTTCGTCCACGCGCGCCGCGGTCACGAGGCGGTCGTCCGTCACTTGGCCACTTCCCGTAACGCCTGCTTCAATACGCGCTCGAAGCTGGCGTCGGACGACGATCCGACGATCGTGACGGCAGCTTCCGCGGCTTTTTCGGCGAGAGGCCGATGATACCCCAGGTTCACGAGCGCCGAGACCACGTCGTCGCGCAGCACCCGCGCCTCCGGTGCGCTCGTCCCGGCCGCGGGCGCTGCCGTCTGCGTCCGCGGCAGGCGATCCTTCAGTTCGAGGACGATGCGCTCGGACGTTTTCTTGCCGACGCCGGGAATGGCGGTGAGGCGCGCCAGATCGCCGCGCTCGATCGCTCGAATCAGGTCCTGCGGCTCGATGCCGGACAGGACGGCGAGCGCGACCTTCGGGCCGATGCCGCTGACGCCGATGAGCCGCTCGAAGAGCTCCTGTTCCAGGAGCGTGGCGAAGCCGTAGAGCACGATGGCGTCTTCGCGCACATGCGTGTGGATCCGCAGCGCGATGCCGGCGCCGGCGTCGCCGAGGCCGTAGAACGTCGACAGCGGGACGAAGATGTCGTACCCCACGCCGTTCACGTCGATGACGATGCGGTTCGGATGTTTTTCGAGAATGGAGCCGCGGAGGTGCGCGATCACGATCCGGCGGGCTTGCCTCGCCGAAGCGCGACGGGCGCGGAAGCGGGCCGGTATGTCCGCCAGCTCGTCGCCCGGCTGCGTGCCGGCTGGACGGCGCCGATTGCGCGCGCCGGCACCTGCGCGTGGACGTGGCAGATGGCGACCGCCAGGGCGTCGGCGGCGTCGTGCGGCGACGGGACCTCGGCGAGCCCCAGCAGCAGCTTGATCATGTGCTGAATCTGCGGTTTGTCGGCGCGGCCGTAGCCGACGACGGCGCGCTTGATCTCCGCGGGGGTGTATTCGAAGACCGGCAGGCCGGCCTCGACCGCGGCCAGCATCGCCACACCGCGGGCGTGCCCGAGCTTCAACGCGCTGCGCGCGTTGACCGAATAAAACACGTTTTCAATGGCCACGCAGGCAGGCCTGCACTCGGCCAGGACGATCGCCAGCTGGCTGTAAATGCGGTGGAGCTTGTCGGGAAACGACGCGAGCGCTGGAGAGCTGATGGCGCCGCAGATCACGATGCGGTGGCGCGACCCGTCGGTCTCCACGCAGCCGTAGCCGGTGCGCTCGGACCCGGGGTCGATGCCGAAGACTCTCACGCGAGCGAGGCCTCGATCTCCTGCTCGGAAATGTCGAAGTTCGACCAGACGTGCTGCACGTCGTCCTGATCGTCGAGCGCTTCCATGAGCTTCAGCATCTGCTGCGCGACTTTGCCTTCGAGCTTCACGTAGTTCTGCGGGATCATCGACACCTGGGCGCTCGCCGGCTCGACGCCGAGCTGCTTGACGGCATCGCGCACCGCCTGGAACGCTTCGGGGGCGCTCAGCACTTCCCAGTTATCGTCGTCGTCCTGCATGTCGTCGGCGCCGGCATCGAGGACCGCGCCGAGCAGCTTCTCCTCGTCGGCTTTCGCCTTCTCGACGACGATGTAACCCTTCTTGTTGAACATCCAGGCGACGGCGTTGGTGGACGCGAGGTTGCCGCCGTGCTTCTCGAGCATGTGGCGCAGTTCGCCGACCGTGCGGTTCTTGTTGTCGGTGAGCACGTCGATGATGACCGCCGCGCCGCCCGGCCCGTAGGCCTCGTACTGCGCTTCTTCGTAGGCCACGCCGGGCTCTTCGCCCGTGCCTTTGCGAATCGCGCGCTTGATGTTGTCGGCCGGCATGTTCGCCGCCTTCGCGTCGGCGATGACGGAGCGCAGCCGCGGATTCATGTCGGGATCGCCGCCGCCGTTGCGGGCGGCCACCGTCAGTTCCTTGATGAGCCGCGTGAAAATCTTGCCGCGCTTGGCATCGAGCGCGCCCTTCTTATGCTTGATGGAGGCCCATTTGGAGTGGCCGGACATGTCAAAACTCCCCGGAAAAACGCGAAGATGAGACGAAAGGGACCGGAAATTTTACCTCTTTTTCGCCAGGATGATCCAGACATCGGCCCGGTCGTCCCAGGCGCGTCCCCGATAGTCGCCCAGCACGGCGTCGACCGAAAACGCGGCGCTCTCGAGCTGCCGGGTCATCTGACGGACCGAGAGCGTGCGGAAGGTTAGATCGAACCGGTGCTCCTGCGTGTGCGTGCCGCGCTTCTCGATGTAGGTCTGCTCGAAGGTCGTGAGATGGTTCACTGGATCCTGGCGGACCGACTCGACGAGCGTGAGCTGCGCGCGACCCGCGCGCCCGCGCAGCTGGACGCGATTCTCGTACTCGCGCCACTTGGGCACGTCGGGCACCAGATCTATTCCGAAGATACCGCCAGGCGCGAGCACTCGCGCCACCGAGGCGAGCGTCGCCGTGAGATCGCGCGGCCGGATCAGCGACTGCAGGATGCCGTACGGCGCGAGCACCATCCGGAAGGCGTCGTCATCGAACGGGAGCGCCCGGATGTCACCGCGGATGAGACGGAGCGATTGCTGCGGCTTGCGGATTCGCGAACGTGACGATTTGAGGATTCGCCGGCGCGCACGCTCCAGCATCGGTTCGGATCGATCGATGCCGATCAGGTTCACGCCGGCGCGCGCCAGCGGCAGCGACACGCGGCCGGTACCGCATCCCAGTTCGAGCACAGGGCCTGTCGCATTGGCGGCGACGCGGCGCCAGAACGGCACGTCGCGACGGCCGAGCGTCTGGGCGTTTTCCCAGTCGTAGAACGGCGCATAGGTGTCCCAGCCCTGCCAGCCTTCGCGTTTCACGGAAGCGTATTATAGGGGCCATGAACGATCTCGGACGCTGGCGCGACGAGTTTCCGATTCTTGCGCGCTCGGTCTACATGATCAGCAACTCGCTCGGCGCGATGCCGCGCCGGACGGCGCAGGACCTCGCCGAGTACGCGGACACGTGGGCGACGCGCGGCGTCCGGGCGTGGGAGGAGCGGTGGTGGGAGATGCCGCTCGAGGTCGGCAACAAGGTCGGGCGGATCATCGGCGCCGCCGCCGGCTCGGTGAGCATGCACGAGAACGTCACGACCGCCCACCTGGTCGCACTCTCGTCGCTGCCGCCCGATCCGCACAGACGCCGCCTCGTCTGCACCGCCATGGATTTCCCGTCGATGATCTACTTGTATCGAGCGCAGGCACCACGCGGGATCGCCCCGCACATCGTGCCGGCGGAGCCGGATCTGTCGGTGCGGAC